>Ga0181519_10000424_pt1 | contig 39215 bp, 34 predicted proteins | sample PEATcosm2014_Bin_26_FD_121102 | JGI IMG/M metagenome (GOLD analysis project Ga0181519, IMG submission 121102) | Peatland microbial communities from MTU Mesocosm Facility, Houghton, MI, USA - PEATcosm2014_Bin02_10_metaG | ecosystem: Environmental > Terrestrial > Soil > Wetlands > Peat | place...
GCGAGCGCGAGGCCGAGGCAGGCAGCGAGGGCATGGCGGCGCGTGGCGGGCATCGGCCGCGAGCATGGCAGGAACGCGTCTCATCCGCCACGCGCCGGCCGCGCCGCGGCACGCCGTGCACGCCCGGGGCGACCCGCGCCCGTGAGCCTCCGGCTATGCGTCGCTCGGCGTGTGCTGGATGGCCTCGAGCGCGGCCCGGTCGAGCCGGTACGTGGTCCACTCGTTGACGGGCCTGGCGCCGAGCGCCTCGTAGAATCCCACGGCGCGACGGTTCCAGTTGAGCACCGACCATTCCATGCGCCCGCAGCCGCGAGCCGCCGCGATCCGCGCCACGTGGGCGAGCAGGCCCCGGCCGACGCCCTGGCCGCGGAACGCCGGGCGCACGTACAGGTCCTCGAGGAACAGTCCCTCGCGCCCGACGAAGGTCGAGAAGCTGCGGAAATAGAGCGCGAAGCCCGCCACGTCCGTGCCGACGCGCGCCACCGCCGCCTCGACCACCGGCCGCGGACCGAACAGCGCTTCCTCGAGCCCGGCCGCCGTGACGACGACCTCGTGCGCGAGCCGCTCGAATTCCGCGAGCTCACCGATCAGGGTGAGGAGCGTCGGAATGTCGGCGGGCGTGGCGGCATCGATCGTCATGCTCACGGTGAACTCCAGCTGGCGGCGCGAGTCGCGGATGTTACGCGATCCTGAGGCCGAGAGAGCTTGACGGGATTTCCGTGACTGACATAGTGGTCCGCCGTTGCCATAACGCTCGCCGATGCGCCGCACGCCCAGCGTCCTGACCCTCGCCCCGCTCGTCGCCACGCTGGCGCTCGCCGGCGCGCTCGTGCCCGGCGCCGCCCGCGCCGCCGCGGTCAGCGGCCGGCTCGCAACGCCGACCGGGAGCCTGCCGGCGCTGACGGTGTACGCCTGGTCGCTGGCGGGCGCCCAGCTCTACTCGGTGACGGCCGCCGAGGGCCAGGCGAGCTACACGCTCGAGCTGCCGCCGGGCCGCTACTACCTGTTCGCCGCACCCGCCGAGCCCGGCGCCCCGTCGCTGTACGGTGCCTACACCGCCCGCGCCGCCTGCGCTCGCGCCCACGCGCACGGCGAGTGCGCCGAGCATGGCCTCGCGGCGCTCGTCGTCGGCGCGCGGCGCCTCGAGCACGTCGACCTCGCCGACTGGTACCTCGACGCGGCGGTGACCGCGACGCTCGACCGGCTGCTCGGCCGGCCGGATGCCGCGGATCTGCCGGACAGCGCGCTCGGCGCGCCGCGCTTCTCCGAGTACCCGGCTGCGCCGTGGAGCGGTGCCCACGCGCTCGCGCTCGCGGGGCTGCCGGAGGAGGCGTTCGCGAGCGAGCGCGAGGAACTCGCCGCGGCACTCGGCGCACGCGCGAACTTCGCCGGCCGCGCGGCACTCGTCACGCTCGGCTGCGGTGCCGGCTGCGCGCGCGGCGCGATCGTCGATCTGCCGACCGGGCGCGTCGCGCTGCCGGCAGCACTCGAGGCGCTGCCCGAGCCCGGCGCGTGCGGCACGGCGGCACCCGTCACGTTCCGGCGCGACAGCCGGCTCCTCACGGTCACCGGCCGCGACGGCGGCCAGCTCGTGACCCGCTATCTCGTCTGGGAGCCGGAGTCGGGAACGCTGCGCGCGGTCGCGACGCTGACGCGCCTCAGCGCGGACTGCCCGGCGCCGCGCTGACGCCGGCGGCGCGCGTCGCCTCCGCCGCGTTGTGCTCGGCCGTCACGGCGCTCGCGAGCGCGGCGGCATCGCGACGGATCGCGAGGATGGCGGCGGCGTCGAGGCGCACCTCGCCAAAGTGCTCGACGCGCACGGCACTCAGCACCTCGGCGCCGCGGAACGCCGCGCGCAGCGGCACGACCGGCAGCGTCGCCGCGGGCCCGGCGCCCGGCCCCGCCTCCGGCGCCTCGCCGCGGACGTAGAAGAGCGCGCCGTTCTCGAAGTAGTAGCGGTTCGTGAGCGGCGGCGCGCCCGGCCGGCTGGTCGTGGCGACGAGGTAGCGTAGGCTCCGGCCCTCGAAGTAGCCGCTGAAGTCGACGCGCTCGCGGCCATGGTCCCAGTGGCCGTCGGTGCGCGCGAGCGTCGTCGCCGCATCGAGCGCCGCCGCGCGTGCCTCGGGTGTCGCCGGGGCGGCCGCCGGGCGTGCGGCGGGCGCCGCTCCCGGCGGGGCCGGCGGCGCACGGCCGCAGGCGCACAGCACCACCGCCGGCATCGCCGCGAGCAAGAGCAGCCACCGCCTCGTCATACCCGCCTCCTTCGCCGCTCGGGGTCGGCGCGTGTCAAACTAGCACCCGCTCCCTCCGCTGTCGCCGCCCGCCCGCCCGCCGCCATGAAACCGCTGACCAACATCCTGATGAAGGGCCTCGCGGCAGTGCTGCCGATCGGGCTCACGCTGTACGTGATCTGGTGGCTCGCCACGACCGCCGAGTCCGTGATGCGCGGGCTCCTGACCATCGTCGTGCCGCCGCAGAACTACCGGCCCGGCATGGGCATCCTGGTGGGACTGCTGCTCCTGTTCGCCGTGGGCTCGGTCGTCAACGCCTACATCGTGCGCCGCGCGATGAACGTGTGGGACGAGTTCCTCGAGCGCATCCCGCTCGTCAAGACCGTGTACAGCGCCTTCCGCGACATTGCCCGGCTGCTGCCGTCCGGCCAGCCGAAGCGCGACCTGCAGAGCGTCGTCGTGTTCCGGATGGGCGAGGCGCGGCTGCTCGGCTTCGTCACGCGCGACGACCTGCCCGAGCTCGAGAAGGCGGCCGGCAGCGGCGACCTCGTGGCCGTGTACTTCCCGCTCAGCTACATGCTCGGCGGCATCACGCTCTACCTGCCGAAGCACGCGGTCGAGCCGGTGGACATGCCGGTCGAGGCCGCGATGCGGCTCGCGATCACGGGCGGCATGGCGAGCACGCACCACCATCCGGACGCGAGCGCACCCGGGGCGGCTGGGCAGAAGTAGCCCGGGAGACCGCCGTCAGGCGGTCGCGACGCGCGGCCGGTTGCGGCGGTAGGCGACCTCGACGTGGCGGATACCGGAGGTGCGGCGGGCCACCTGGCGGATCTGCTGCAGGAGGCGCGGCAGCACGCGTTCCTGCGCATAGCGACCACCGAAGGCGTAGTCATCGGCGATGCCGAGGTGCACGACCGTGATGCGTTCGAACGAGTCGCGCACGTAGACCACGGCGCCGACGGGGCGCTCGCGGTTGTTCTCCTCGTGGACGGCGAACAGCGTCTGGACCTCGGGGACGCCCGCGACCTGTATCCGCAGCCAGCCGCCGTCATCGACGAGTTCCGGGATTCCGTAGCGTTCGATCGTGGCCTGGATCGCGTGGCGCATGCGGTGCTGGCCGGCATTGAAGAAGAGCAACGCCTCGACCTGCCCGCGCATGGTCGCAGGCAGACGTGACTTCACCGTGATCTCGTACGGCATCCGCAGCCTCTCCCGTCCATCGTTGTCATCGTTATTCGTCAGCACCACGCGGCCCGCGGCTCTGCGGCCGGTGGTCCCCGTCGGCGGCCATCCTGCGCCGGAATCGCCCCCCCTGTCGAGAGCCCGGCGCGACCGGCCTCGGTAAAATCAATTCTATATCAACGAGTTACGTGAGGCGTGCGCGCGACAAGGGGGTTTCCCTGATGGATGATGCAGCGCACGCAAGTATCGGGCGGCACTGGGATTTTGACATAGTGTGGGCCGTGACCGGCGCGGCGCGCGGCTGTATCGGCGCTGCAACGGGGGCGCCTGCCGGTGGCACGCAGGGCCCGGCGGCCGAGGCTCGCGCGCGGGCCGGCCCCCGTGCCGCGTCGCGAGGATCCCACGGGGGACTGCCGTCCGCAGGCGCCACGCGGTAGTCTTTTCCCCCACCCAGCGAGGAACGCCCATGAAGCTCACGATCAACGGCCAAGCGCACGACGTCGCCGCGCCCGCTGACATGCCGCTCCTGTGGGCGCTCCGCGACGTCGTCGGGCTCACCGGCACCAAGTACGGCTGCGGCGCCGCGCTCTGCGGCGCCTGCACGGTGCACGTCGACGGCCAGCCCGTGCGCTCGTGCGTCACGCCCATCGGCAGCGTCGCGGGCAAGGCGATCACCACCATCGAGGGCATCGCCGCGACGCCGCTCGGCCGCGGGGTGCAGGCCGCGTGGATCGAGGAGGACGTGCCGCAGTGTGGCTACTGCCAGTCGGGCCAGATCATGTCGGCGGTCGCGCTCCTCGCCGCGAAGCCGAAGCCGAGCGACGCGGACATCGATGCGGCGATGAACGGCAACCTGTGCCGCTGCGGGACCTACATCCGCATCCGCAAGGCCATCCACCGCGCGGCGGGGACCTGACCGTGGCCGCGGAGCGCGGCTCGCGCCGCGAGTTCCTCAAGGTCGCGGGCGCTGCCTCCGGCGGGCTCCTGCTCGGCTTCGTGCTGCCGGCCGCGCGCGCCGCGAGCCCCGCCACGCCCGCGCCGGCGACGGCCGACGTCAACGCCTTCGTGCGCATCGCGCCCGATGGCGCGGTGACGCTGATCGTCGGCAAGTCGGAGATGGGCCAGGGCACGCACACCGGCTACGCGCAGCTGCTCGCCGAGGAACTCGAGGTCGACTGGCGCCGGGTGCGCGTCGAGAACGCGCCGGTCGCTGCCGCCTACAACGTCCCGGGCACGCCGGTGCAGTTCACCGGCGGCAGCATGAGCATCGCCTCCGGCTTCCAGGCGATGCGCGAGGCGGGTGCGCGGGCCCGCGGCATGCTGCTCGCCGCTGCGGCCGAGCACTTCGCCGTGCCGGCCGCCGACCTCGTGGCGGTCGAGGGCTCGGTGCTGCACCGTGCGAGCGGCCGGCGCATCGGCTACGGCGCGCTCGCGACGCGCGCCGCGGCGCTGCCGCCGCCGGCCAGCGTCGCGCTCAAGTCGCCGGCCGACTGGAAGCTGATCGGCAAGCCGCTGAAGCGCCTCGATGCGCGCGAGAAATCGAACGGCAGCGCCGGCTTCGGCCTCGACGTGCGCCTGCCGGGACTGCACTACGCGATGCTGGCGCGCGCGCCGAGCTTCGGCGCGACGCTCGCCTCCTTCGACGCCGCTGCCAGCCGCGCGATCCCGGGCGTGGTCGCCGTGGCCGCGGTGCCGAGCGGCGTCGCGGTGCTCGCCACCAACACCTGGGCCGCGCGCCAGGGACGCGATGCGCTCAAGGTGGAGTGGCACGACGGCCCTGGCGCCCAGTTCTCGAGCAGCGCGCTCGCGACGCGCTACGCGGCGCAGGCCGCGACCGCGGGCAGCGTCGCGCGCAGCGACGGCGACGTGCACGCGCCGCCGCCCGCGGCGCGCCAGCTCGATGCCGACTATGCGACGCCCTACCTCGCGCACGCGCCGATGGAGCCGCTCAACTGCACGGTCGTGCTCGGCGCCACGGGCTGCGACATCCACGTCGGCACGCAGATGCAGACGCCGGACCGCGCCGCCGCGGCCGCGGTCGCGGGACTCGCGCCCGAGCAGGTGCGGATTCACACCACCTTCCTCGGCGGCGGCTTCGGCCGGCGCGCCTCGGCGCACTCCGACTTCGTGCGCGAGGCGGTCGCGGTCGCGAAGGCCTTCGGCCGGCCGGTGATGACGGTCTGGTCGCGCGAGGACGACATGCACGGCGGCTACTACCGGCCGCAGGCGCACCAGCGGCTGACCGCGACGCTCGGCGCCGACGGCAGTCCCGCCACCTGGACGCACACCGTCGTCACCCAGCCCGTGATCAAGGGCACGCCGTTCGAGAGTTTCGCGGTCGACCCGAAGACCGGGCTCGACGCGACGACGCACGAGGGCGCGTCCACCATGCCCTACGCGATCGCGAACGTGCGCGTCGAAGTGCACGACGACCTGCAGGCCGTGCCGGTCCTCTGGTGGCGCTCGGTCGGCCACAGCAACACGGCATTCGGGGTCGAGAGCTTCATCGACGAGTGCGCGCACGCCGCGGGCAAGGACCCGCTCGAGTACCGCCTCGCGCTCCTCGGGAACCAGCCGCGCCACGTCGCCGCGCTGCGGCTCGCGGCCGACAAGGCCGGCTGGGGAACGCCGCTCGCGCCCGGGCGCGCGCGCGGCCTCGCCGTGCACGAGTCCTTCGGCAGCGTGGTCGCCGAGGTCGCGGAGGTGTCGCTCGTCGACGGCGCGCCGCGCGTGCACCGCGTGGTGGCCGCGATCCACTGCGGCACGGCCGTGAACCCGAACCTGGTGGCGCAGCAGCTCGAGAGCGCGGTGACCTTCGGCCTGTCGGCGGCGCTCTACGGCGAGATCACGCTCGCTGGCGGGCGCGTCGCGCAGTCGAACTTCAACGACTACGAGATCGTGCGCCTCGCGCAGGCGCCGCTCGTCGAGACGCACATTGTGCCGTCGACCGACGCACCGACCGGCGTCGGCGAGCCCGGCACGCCGCCGATCGCGCCGGCCGTCGCGAACGCGCTCTACGCGCTCACCGGCATACGCGCGCGGCGGCTGCCGCTCAGGCACACGACCTTCGGCGCGGCCGCCGCCTGAGCGCGGCGCCGCGCCTCGAGGCGCTGCCTCAGCCGATGCCTTCGTCGGCGCGGGCCGCCTTGACGGCCGCGCGCGCGCCGATGCGCGCCTGGTACGCGACCAGGGTCGGCCGGCTCGACAGATCGATGCCGACGTGGCTGGTCCAGCCGAGCACCGTGTAGAGGTAGGCATCCGCCACCGAGTAGCGGCCGGTCAGGTACTCCTGGCTGCCGAGTGCCGTGACGAGGTAGTCGAGGCGCTTCGCGAGGTTCGCGCGGGCGGTGTCCTTCGCGTCCGCCGAGCTCGCGGGATTGAAGAGCGGCGAGAAGTTCTTGTGGATCTCGGAGTTGATGAAGCCGAGCCACTCCTGCAGCCGGTAGCGCTCGAACGCACCCGGTGCCGGCGCGAGCCCCGCGGCGGGCTTCTGGTCCGCGAGGTACTGCAGGATCGCCGTCCCCTCGGTCAGCAGCCGGCCATCGTCGAGCACGAGGGCGGGCACGTAGCCCTTCGGGTTGATCGCGCTGAAGTCGGCGCCGGCCTTGGTGGTCTTGGTCTTGAGGTTCACCTGCACCGCCTCGAACGGCAGGTCGAGCTCCTTGAGCACGATGTGCGAGGCGAGCGAGCAGGCACCGGGGGAGTAATACAGCTTCATGGACACGCTCCGGACGAAAGGCCCTAGGTAATCGGGACGCGCGGCCCCGTTTTCAAGGGCGGCCGGCAGCGCGAGGGTGAAACCCCGCGCTCGCCGCGCGTGCCGCCCGCGGCCCCCCGCGTCCGCCACGCGCCGATGCGACCGCCGCCGGCGGGATCAGCCGGCGACGCCGGCACTGTCGAGCACGAAGGCATACTCCTCGGCAATCTCGCGGTAGCGCTGGAAGCGCCCGGACTGGCCACCGTGCCCGGCATCGAGGTTGGTGCGCAGCAGGAGCGCGTTCGTGTCGGTCTTCCGTTCGCGCAGGCGCGCGACCCACTTCGCCGGCTCCCAGTACTGCACCTGGCTGTCCCAGAGGCCGGTCGTGACCAGCATCGCCGGATAGTCCTGGGCGCGGACGTTGTCGTAGGGCGAGTAGCTCAGCATGTAGTCGTAGGTGGCGCGGTCGGCGGCCGGGTTGCCCCACTCGTCGTACTCGTTGGTGGTGAGCGGGATGCTGGGATCGAGCATCGTCGTGACGATGTCGACGAACGGCACGTGCGCGACGAGCGCGCGGTACTCGCCGGGGGCGAGGTTCGCGACGGCGCCGATCAGGAGCCCGCCGGCGCTGCCGCCCATCGCGAACACCCGCGTGGCGCTCGCGTAGCGCGCGCCGACCAGGTGGCGCGTGACGTCGATGAAGTCGTTGAAGGTGTTCTGCTTGGCGAGCAGCCGCCCGGCGTCGTACCAGGCGCGGCCGAGTTCCTGGCCGCCGCGGACGTGCGCGATCGCGTACACGAAGCCACGGTCGACCAGCGACAGCACGCTCGAGCGGAAGGTCGGGTCCTGCGACAGGCCGTAGGCGCCGTAGGCGTACTGGTAGAGCGGCGCGCTGCCGTCGAGCGGCGTGTCCCGCCGGTACAGGACCGACACCGGGATGCGCGCGCCGTCGCGCGCCGGCGCCCACACGAGCTCGGTCGCGTAGCGCGCCGGGTCGAACCCGCCCTCAACCGGTTCGCGCTTCAGCAGCGTCTGCGCGCCGCTCACCATGTCGTAGTCGTAGGTGGTCGCCGGCGTCGTCAGCGAGCTGTAGACGTAGCGCAGCACGTCGCTGTGCGGCTCGTCGTTCTGGCCGAGCGCCATGGTGTAGGCGCTCTCGTGCGCGTCCAGCAGGAACTCGCGGCTGCCGTCCCAGCGGCGTACGCGGATCCTGCGGAGCGCACCGGAACGCTCGGCGACGACCAGGAAGTTGCTGAACACCTCGATGCGCGCGATGAAGGCGTCCGCACGGTGCGCGACCAGCTCGCGCCACGCGCCGCGGTCGCCGACCGCCGCGATCGGCACCTCGAGCACCCGGAAGTTCGGTGCCTGCCAGTTGCTGCGGATGACGAAGCGCCCGTCCAGGTCCTCGAGCTGGTACTCGTGGTCGCGCTCGCGCGGCACGGCGACCTGGAAGGCGAGCGCGGGATCGTCGGCGCTGGCGTAGCGGTACTCGCTCGACACCGTGCTCTGCGAGACGATGTAGATGAAGCGCTCGCTGCGGCTCTTGTAGACGCCGGTGTAGAAGCTCTCGTCCTCCTGCTCGTAGAGGAGCGCGTCGTCCGCCTGCGCGGTGCCGAGCACGTGCCGGCGCACGCGGTAGCCGAGCAGCGTCTCCGGGTGCTTCTCGACGTACACGAGCGTGCGGTTGTCGTTGGCCCAGGCGAGATCCGCCTCGACGTTCTCGAGGCGGTCGGCGAGCAGCGCGCCGCTCGCGAGGTCGCGGATGCGCACCACGTACTGGCGCCGGCCGACGCTGTCCTCGGCCCAGGCGAGCAGCCGGTTGTCGGGACTCACGGCGAGTTCGGCCGCCTCGTAGAACTCGTGGCCGGCGGCGGCCGCGTTCGCGTCGAGCAGCAGTTCCTCGGCCGCCGCCATCGAGCCCGCCCGGCGGCAGTAGAGCGGATACTCGCGCCCCGTCTCGTAGCGCGTGTAGTACCAGTAGCCGTTGCGTCGCGCCGGCACCGTGGCATCGTCCTGCCGGATGCGGCCGATGATCTCCGCAAAGAGCCGCTGCTCGAGCGGCGCGAGCGGCGCGAGGCACGCGTCGCGGTAGGCATTCTCCGCCCTGAGATGGTCGAGCACGGCGGGCAGGGTGCGCGCGTCGTCGCGCAGCCAGTAGTAGGGGTCGGACCGCACGCCATGGGGCGAGCTCACCGGATGGGGGATGCGCGCGGCACGTGGCACCGGAATGGTCATCCGCGACACACCTCTCGGCTCAGGCAGAAGGGGGCGTCATGGTACGCGACTCGCGCGGCCCCGGCCGCGGCGACGTGCTAGCCTTGCCCCGATGAACCGCGCTGCCAGCACCCGCCACGTCCGCAGCTCCGCCGGCGCGCTCGCGCTCGCGGCCGCGTTCATCGTCCTCGGCGTGCCGTCCGTGCCGCGCGCGAGTCCGCCGGCTGCCTGCTGCTCCGACCCGGCGCACTTCCCGTACCAGCCGCTGCCGGCGCGCGGCTCGATCGACTTTCGCATCGATACGCACGGCCCGGAGTTCGAGTTCCAGACCGGCGTCAGCACCTTCCACGCCTTCGCCCTGCCCGCCGCGGAGCGCCCGTACCTGATCGAGCTCAGGAGTTTCGTCGACGGCGGCCCGGATCCGCGCGCCGCGCGCGTGTTCTACCCGATCGTCGCCGTGCTCACCGACGACTTCGTCGTCTCGCGGCTCACCGACCTCGAGCACCTGCGCTACGACCTGCCGCTGTTCGAGCTCACGACGGCGCCGGCCTACCGCGTCGTGCTGCCGTTCGACCCGGCCAATCACCGCGAGCGCTATCTCGTCGTGTTCACCGCGGCGCAGCTGGTCGGCAAGCGCGAGCTGCCGCCGATCGCGAACCCGGAGACCGCGGCCGAGGTGGCGAAGATCGCGTTCCTCGGCGCCACCAGCCACGGGCGGCTGCGCATCACGGTCCGCGACGAGGAGCTGCCGCCCGTGGCGCCCGCGCTCACGGAGCCGGCGCCCGCGCACTGACCTCACTCGCCGCGGCGTTCGCGCGCGGCGCGCTCGAGGGCGGCGCGCCGTGCGCGCTGCTTCGGCTGGGTCCACCAGATCTCGTAGCCCGTGAACAGCAGGATCGCGACCATCACCGGCACGAGCTCGAGCAAGAGCCGGTAGACGAGCAGGATCGCGACCAGCTGGTCGCGCGGCATGTCCGGCAGGAGCGTCGCCATCATCGCGTCGAACGCACCGATGCCCGCCGGCAGCATGCTCGCGAGCCCGAACAGGATGCTGAGCACGTAGATGCCGACGAACGCGACGAACGACGGCGCGCCGGCGGCCGGCAGCAGCAGGTAGAGGATGCTCGCGCCGCAGCTGACCTCGATGATGCCGACCAGGTACTGCACCGCCGTCAGCGGCGGCGTCGGCAGCGCCAGCATGAAACGGCCGAGCGGCAGCGGCCGGCGGCGCGTCAGCACCACGCTGATCCAGGCGACGTGCAGGGCGAGCAGCACGAGCCCGGTCGAGCGGGCGAGCTCGGGCGGCACGTGCAGGAGCGCCGCCGCCGCATCCGTCTGCAGGATCAGCGACAGGCCGAGCAGCAGCCCGAGCCCGACCGGGTACGGCATCGCGGCGAGCAGCACCATCTTGCCGATGTCGAGCGGGCGCATGTGGACCGCGGCGTAGAGCCGGTAGCGGATCGCGCCGCCCGACACCGCGCCCCAGCCGATCAGGTGGCCGAGCGGCGCGGCGAGCAGCGCGCCGACGACCGCGCGCCGGTCGCTGACCGGCCCGCCGGTGATGGCGCGGGCGATCAGCACCTCGTAGGTGGCGAGCGTCGTGTAGAGCACCACCACCAGGAGCCCGCCGACCACGAGTTCGCTGGCCGGCAGCGAGTGCAGGTCGCGCAGCACGTCCGCGAAGTGCAGCCCGTGCAGCAGGCGCGTCAGCTGCCGGAAGGCGAGCGCGATGATCGCGATCGCAACGAGGACCGGCAGGAGCTGCCGCAGTCTGGCCGCAAATCCCATGGCTGTCAGCGGATGCGCCGCTCGGCGTAGTTCTCTTCGATGTTGTCGCGGAAGAAGCTCCACATCGAACCGGCGGAGCTGAGCCGCCGCCAGACCTCGGCGGAGACGCCCGAGTACTCGATCAGCGTGCCGTTGCCGAGCTCGACCCGGAGCGCCCGCTCCGCCTCGTCATAGCCGATCGCACGCAGGTTGCCGGCATTGACCCGCTTCATCTCCATACGCTCGCCCCCGCTCTGTCGCTGCGTATGCGCAGCCCCGCGACGCGCCCCGCGCGGCGCGCGGCCGGCGCGTGGTTGCGCACCAGGATCGCCTTCTCGGTGACGGTCGCCGGCACGTGGAACGTGAAGTGCGCCACCGGCCGGCCCTCGATCGCGACGTCCATCTCATAGTCGCCGGCCGGGTCGCCGGCGGCGAGCGTCCAGTAAAAGCGCGACAGCTCGCCGTCTTCGATCATGTCATCCCCCTGCGCGACGACGCTCCTGCCGTCGGCGGCGATCAGGATGTCGGGGTCCGTCGCGGCATCGCCCCAGTCGGCCGGCGGGCGCGGCAGCTTGAGGTGCTCCTGCCAGTGCAGCGACTCGCGGGTGGTGTCGACCTCGACCACCCAGCCGAAGGCCTGGCCGTCCTCGGCCGGGACGTCCTGGCCCGCGACGAACTGGTCGTCACCGTCGGCGCCCGGCTTCAGGATGCCGAACTGGGCGCGCCGCACCACGAGGTCGGCCGCGACCCTGAGCGGCAGCCGCGGCGCGCTCGTGCGATGGAAGCCGGCGTCCGCGTGGTGCGGCAGGGATGGATTCTGGCCACAGGCGGCGACGGGCAGCACGAGGATCGCGGCGAGAACGGGAAGGGCGTGGCGCAATGCGGTGGTGCCGGGGAGTGACGGTCGTCCATTATCGCTGAATCCCGCCGGCGACGCCCAAGCGGGCCTACCGGGATGACGGACGCGGGCCGCGCGCCTAGACTTCGGGGCCCCAGCCGCGAGGGTCACACCATGCCGCGCCAGATGCTCGCCGCCGCGCTCCTCGCCTCGATCGTCGCCATGTCCGCGGGCGCCGCGCCGCCGGCCGTGGTCGGGCAGTTCAACCTCGTGAGCCCGGAGCTCGAGCCGGGTGGCCGCTTCGAGCCGAAGCACGTCTACAACGGCTTCGGCTGCAGCGGCGGCAACGTCTCGCCGGCGCTCAACTGGAGCGGCGCGCCGGCCGGCACCCGCAGCTACGCGATCACCGTCTACGACCCGGATGCACCGACCGGGAGCGGCTGGTGGCACTGGGTGATCGTCGACCTGCCGGCAAGCACGGTGGCGCTCGCCGCCGGCGCCGGCGACCCGGCCTCGGGCAAGGCGCCGAAGGGCTCCGTCCAGATCGCCACCGACTTCGGCAAGCCCGGCTTCGGCGGCCCGTGCCCGCCGGCCGGCGACAAGCCACACCGCTACGTGTTCACGCTGTACGCGCTCAAGGTCGACAGGCTCGGCGTCGATCCCGGGGCCACCGCCGCGATGACCGGCTTCATGCTGAACGCGAACGCGCTCGCGAAGACCGGCTTCACCGTCTACTACGGCCGCTGAGCACCGGCCTCCGCGTCAGGCGCTCGGCCGCCGGCCCGTCAGGCGCGCGAACGCGGTGCGCGTGCGCGCATCGGCCGCCGGGTCACGCATGAAGTCCGCCGCCCAGTGGTGCGCATAACGCAGCGCCACCAGCTCGTGCGCGAACTGCGCCGGCAGGATCGTGCCGTTCAGGTGCCCGTGGCGCATGGCTGAGGCGACGAGCTGCTCGACCACCTCGCGAAAGTCACGGAAGAGCCTCAGCAGGCGCTCGCGCACCGGCCCCGCGGCGACGTCGAACTCGACGACGGCGGCGAAGAACGGACAGTGGCCCGGCAGCCCCGCGTTCTGCGGCCAGGCGAGCCAGCGCCGGAATATGCCCTCGAGGCGCGGCAGGCCCGCGGGCTCGGTCTTGGCCGGTGCCACGACCGTCGTCTGGAAGAGCGCCGCGGCACGCTCGAGGGAGGCGACCATCAGCGCGTCGCGCGATCCGAAATGCGCGTAGAGCCCGCTCTTCGTGAGTCCCACCCGGTCGGCGAGCGGCTTCAGGTTGAGCCCGTCGAATCCCTGCCGGCACGCGGTCTCGACGGCCGCGGCCAGGATCCTCTCGCGCGTCCTTTGTCCCTTGCTCACCGGAAAATATTAGCACGACCGGTCGGAAATAAACAAAAATCCATGTCAAGACAGGTGCTTGGGATTCATTCCGGCAGGCGGCGGGCGCTCCACGGTCGGGAGCCGCGCGCGGCAGAACCCCCGGGGCCGGGCCCCGGGGGTCGGTCGACATCAGGGCTTGGCGGGCGCCGCAGGAGCCGGTGCCGCTGCATCGGCCGCCGGGGCCGCCGCATCAGCCGCCGGAGCCGCGGCCGGTGCCGGCGCGTCCGGATTCGTGCAGGCGACCTCGCCGTCCTTGAACACGAACGTGTTCTTGCTGCCGTCCGCGATGTCACGCTCGCAGGTGGCGATCTGCGACGGCAGGTTCGCCGTCAGCTTCCACTTGCCCGGCGACATCGGGATGGTCTGCGCATCGCCCGTGCAGGACACCTTGTCCTCGCCCACCGTGAGGTGCACCGGGGTGATGAACTCCTTGCCGTTCGACAGCTTCGGCGCGTTCGGCAGAATCGTCTCGGGCGTCACCTTGATGTTGACGTCCTCGCAGCTGCCCTGCTGCGTGATCGACTGAACCTTGATCATGGCGCGGGTGAGCGGGACTTCCTCGGCACTCGGGCCGCAGGCGGCCACCGAGGCGAGCGCCGCTGCACTTGCGGTGACAAGAACGAGGCGGGCGAGCCGGACGCGGCTCGTGGTGTTCCACGACAGTTGCATGATGATCCCCTGCTGGCCGATGGCTTTTCTCGCGCACAGTGCGCGGGGGGATTGTAGCGGGTCGGAGCGCACCCCGGAAATCCGAGGGGGCGTTGGCCGCCGCGAGGACCTAAGATGGTGAATTGCGGTGCAGGAGTCCCCCATGAGCCATCGCCCCAGCCTGATCCTCGGCCTCGCGCTCGCGAGCCTGACCGTGGCCGCCCCGGCGGGCGCCGCGGACTTCTCCACCTACAGCGGTGCCGAGCTCTACCACCGCTTCTGCGCGAGCTGCCACGGCGCCGCGCTCGGCGGTGACGGGCCGGTGTCGAAGACCTTCACGATCCAGGTGCCGGACCTGACCCGGATCGCCGCCCGGCACGGCGGCCAGTTCCCCGAGAACTGGGTGTTCGGCGTCATCGACGGCCGCGAAGGCATGATGGCCCACGGTCCGCGCGACATGCCGGTGTGGGGGATGGAGCTGTGGCGCGAGCAGGGCGCGGACATCACCGCGGGCGCCAAGACCCGCGATGCGATCAGCCGCCTCGTCGAGTTCCTGCGCGAGCACCAGGCGGCCCCGCATCCCTTCGAGCCCGCGCAGCGCTGAACCCTGCCGTCAGCTCCAGGGGGCCTCGAGCTCCCACAGGATCGGCCGCAGCGGCCGCGCGAGGTGGACCCCGGCGCCGAGGTGCCGGAAGTGGCGCCGGAGCCGCGTCTGGTACCAGCCGGCACCGCGCAGGAACACGTCGCGGTCGGTACGCGACTGGTCGGCCGCGTGCCGCCAGTCGCGGCGCGTCAGCACGCTGAAATAGAGCGCCGCCCGCGTCAGGCGCGCGAGGCTCGCGAGAGCGCGTGCCGCCGCGCGCTCGTCGAGGTACTGCAGGACGTCGTGGCACACCACGAGGTCGTAGGGTCGCGCCGCGCGAAAGCTCTCGAGCGTGCCCTCGTGCCAGCCGAACTTGCGGCACAGGAACGGACTCACCTCGAGGCCCTCGTAGCGGGCACGCGGGTAGCGGCGCTCGAGCGGCGCGCGCAACAGCCCCACGCCACAGCCGGCATCCAGGATCCGCCGCACCGGGACGCCGTGGTAGTCGACGACCCCGGTGATCAGCGCGGCGAGGCGCTCGGCGTCGGACGCATCCGCGACGCGGGTCGCCGCGTCGCCGTAGTAGCGGTGGAAGAAGGCCTCGTCGAAGTCCCGCGTGCGGCGCTGCGTCATGGGCACACGGTACTCGCAAGCCGCCCGCGGCGCACATCGCGCGCCTCGCGAGGGCGCCTGCGCAAAACACGTAGTGGACAGCGGCGGCAGCGGGGCGCAAGTTGGAGCCGATGGCGGCAACGGGACCGTCGCCAGCGCGGGAGACGGCCATGGCGGGAACGCTGGTGCTCGGTCTCGGTGATGCGCTCCGCTCGGACGACGGTGCCGGCGTGCATGCGGCGTTCCGGTTGCGGGAGTCCGCGGGCGATGCGCGGCAGATGCGGATCCTCGACGCCGCCACGCTCGGCTTCCCGCTCTTGCCCGCGTTCGACGGCGCCGACGGCCTCATCGTACTCGAGGCGGCGTGCTCGGGCGCGGAACCCGGCACGCTCGTCGTGCACGAGGGGGTCGCCTGCGACCGCTTCGCGAGCCGTCCGGGCCTCGGCCCGCGCGAGCTCAGGCTCGCGCAGCTCCTCGACTCCGCCCGCCTGGCGCGCCTCCTGCCCGCGCAGCGTGCACTCATCAGCATCGAACCCGGCAGCGTCGACTGGGGCCTCGCGCTGACGCCCGCCGTCGCGCGTGCGCTCGCCGCCTGCGTCGCGCGCGTACTCGAGCTCGTCGATCGCTGGGGCACGCCACCCGGGAGCACCGAGCGTCACGTCGCCTGAGTGCTACGCCTGACGCGACGGGCCGCGCGACGAAGCGATGAGTTCCATGAAGCGCGCCAGCGCGGGCGTCGGCTGCTTGTCACGGTGCACGACGACGTAGCACTGGCGCGCGAGCGGCGGCAGCGTCGTCGCGACGCGCCGGAGCCGCCCGGTCGCGAGCATCTCGTCGACGACCCAGGCCGACAGGCAGGCGATGCCGAGCCCCTCGGCGGCGGCGCGCTTGATCGCCTCGGAACTCGCGAGCTCGATGCTCCGCGGATAGGACCGCAGGCGCGGCAGCAGCAGCTGGTCGGTCGCCTCGCGCGTGCCGGAGCCGAGCTCGCGCAGCAGCCACACCGCCTCGCGCAGCGCCCGCACCGGGAGGCGAGCCGCGAAGCGCGCCTGCGGTGCGGCGACGATCACGAGCGTGTCGCGGAGCCATGGCGTCACGGCGAGCGCCGGCTGGTGGCACGGCCCTTCGATCAGGCCGACGTCGAGCTCGAAGCCCGCGACCGCCTGGCAGATGGCAGCGGTGTTGCCGATGCGCACGCCCGACTTCCACGCCGTCCCGGCACGCGCCGGGCGCTCGCCGTAGAAACGCCCGAGCAGCCCCGGCAGCACGTAGCTGCCGATCGTGGTGCTCGCGCCGATCCTGAGGCCCGCGAGCTGCGCGCCCGGGTCGCGCGCCAGCTGCTCGATGGCGCCGGCACCGTCGATGAGCGCGTAGGCGCGCGGCAGGAGGGCGCGGCCGTTGTCGTTGAGGAGGAGCCGCTTGCCGGCGCGGTCGAAGAGCCGCAGGCCGAGCACGCGCTCGAGCTCGTTGACCGCCGAGCTGGTCGCCGACTGCGACAGCGCGATCGCGCTGCTCGCCGCAGTGGTGCTGCCGGCGTCGGCGACCGCGGCGAAGATCTGCAGCTGCCTGAGCGTCAGGCGCAGGACCTCCATCGGCGCTCCCCACTTATCGATGCAGTCGCTCGATTATAACGATATAACCTGTTTGAAAGCTTGGTGGGCGCGACTAGGATGGCGCCCGACCGGACCCGCCCCGCACGCCATGCAGACCCCACAGCCGCCCACGCCCGTCGCCCCGCCCACGCACGGCCTCCGCTCGCTCGCCGCCGGCGTGCTGCTCGCGGCGCTGCTCGGCGTCGCCGCGATGGCGCTCGGCCGCCTGCCCTGGCTCAAGGGCCACGGCTTCAGTCCGCTCGCGATCGCGATCGCGCTCGGCATGCTGATCGGCAACAGCGTCTATCCCCGCATCGGCGCGCTCGCGGGCCCCGGCGTCAACTTCTCGAAGCAGCGGCTGCTGCGGATCGGCATCGTGTTCTTCGGCCTCAGGCTCACCGTGCAGGACATCGCCGCGGTGGGCTTCGCCGGCGTCGTCGTCGACCTCGTCATGGTGTGCTCGACCTTCCTGCTCGCCTGCTGGGTCGGCGAGCGCTGGCTCGGGCTCGAGCGCAAGGCGGCGATGCTGATCGGCATCGGCAGTGCCATCTGCGGCGCCGCCGCCGTGATGGGCGCCGAGCCCGTCGTCAGGGCGCGCGCCGAGCAGGTGACCGTCGCGATCGCGACCGTGGTCGGCTTCGGCACGGTCGCGATCTTCCTCTACCCGCTCCTCTACTCCATCAACCTCGGCGTCGCGCTGGTGCCGGGTGGCGAGCAGGGCTTCGGCATCTACATCGGCTCGACCGTGCACGAGGTGGCGCAGGTGGTCGCTGCGGCGCAGTCGGTCGGCGCGGCTGCGGGCGGCAGCGCCGTGATCGCGAAGATGGTGCGCGTGATGCTGCTCGCGCCGTTCCTCGTGGCGCTGTCGCTGTGGCTCGCGCGCAGTCACGCGGCCGAGGCGGGCCGGCAGCGCGCCGGCGCGCACGTCCCGTGGTTCGCGCTCGGCTTCATCGGCATGGTGCTCTTCAACTCGCTCCACTGGCTGCCAGGCAGCGTCGTCGGCCCGCTCACCGACCTCGACACGCTGCTGCTCGCGATGGCGATGGCGGCGCTCGGTCTCACGACGCGGGCGGCGGCCATCGTGCACGCCGGCCCGCGGCCGCTCCTGCTCGCGCTCGTGCTGTTCGTCTGGCTGATCGTCGGCGGCGTGCTCGTCAACCGCGGCGTTGCGGCGCTCGCCGCCCTGCCCGGCGGCTAGCGCCGGCTGGAGTCCGGCGGCCGTCCGGCCGCCGCTACTCGACGGTGACGCTCTTCGCGAGGTTGCGCGGCTGGTCGACGTCGGTGCCGCGCATCACGGCGACGTGATAGGCGAGCAGCTGCAGCGGGATCGCGTACACCGACGGCGCCTGGAAGTAGCTGATGTGCTTCGGCATCTTGATGACCGTGACGCCGTCGGAAGGCTCGATGCCGGATTCCGGGTCCGCGAACACGTAGAGCTCGCCGCCGCGCGCGCGCACTTCCTGGAGATTCGACTTCAGCTTCTCGAGCAGGTCGTTGTTCGGCGCGACCGTCACCACCGGCATGTCGGCGTCGACCAGCGCGAGCGGTCCGTGCTTCAGCTCGCCGGCCGCATAGGCCTCGGCGTGGATGTAGGAAATTTCCTTGAGCTTGAGCGCGCCTTCCATCGCGATCGGCGCGAGCGCGCCGCGCCCCAGAAACAGCGCGTGGTGCTTGTCGACGAACTTCTTCGCGAGCTCGCGGATCACGGGATCGAGCGACAGCGTCTCCTCGACGAGTCGCGGGATCTCGATCAGCCGGTCGACGAGCTGGTGCTCGCGCTCGCGGTCGATGCCGTGGTGCTTGCCGAGCGCGATCACGAGCATGTTGAGGGCGGCGAGCTGCGTCGTGAAGGCCTTGGTCGAGGCGACGCCGATCTCCGGGCCCGCTCGCGTCAGCATCACGAGCTCCGACTCGCGCACCAGCGACGACTCCGGCACGTTGCAGATGGCGAGCGTCGACAGGTAGCCGGCCTGCTTCGCGAGCCTGAGCGCGGCCAGCGTGTCGGCGGTCTCGCCCGACTGCGAGATCGACACGAACAGGGTGTGCTTCGGCACGACGGGATTGCGGTAGCGGAATTCGCTCGCGATGTCGACCCAGCAGGGCAGACGGCAGATCTGCTCGATGAAGTAGCGCGCGACGCAGCCGGCGTGCCAGCTCGTGCCGCAGGCGACGATCTGCACCGCCTCGGTGTTCCTGAGCACTTCCATCGCCGCCGGTCCGAACGCGGCCTCGAGGAGCTTGCCGCCCGCGACCCGTTCCTCGAGCGTCTGCGCGATCGCCTGCGGCTGCTCGTGGATCTCCTTCAGCATGTAGTGGGCGTAGTCGCCCTTGTCCGCCGAATCGGCGCTGAGCTCGCTCAGCCGCACGCGGCGGTCGACCTGGCGGCCGGCGGCATCGACGATGGTGACGCTGCGGCGGTGGATCGCGGCGACGTCGCCTTCCTCGAGGAACTGGAAGCGCCGCGTCACGGGCAGCAGCGCCGAGACGTCCGAGGCGACGAAGTTCTCCTCCTCGCCGAGGCCGATCACGACCGGGCAGCCGGCGCGCGCGAGCACGATCGTGTCGGCGTCGCTCTCGCTCATGACGGCGAGCGCATAGGCGCCGTGCAGCTCCTTGACGGTCGCCTGCACGGCCAGGAACAGGTCCGGGCGCTGCGCGAGGTGGAAATGGATGCGGTGCGCGATCACCTCGGTGTCGGTCTCGGAGGTGAACTCGTAGCCACGGGCGGCGAGATCGACGCGCAGTGCCTCGTGGTTCTCGATGATGCCGTTGTGCACGATCGCGATGCCGTCGCGCGAGACGTGCGGGTGCGCGTTGCGCTCGCTCGGCACGCCGTGGGTGGCCCAGCGGGTGTGGGCGATGCCGAGGTTGCCGTAGGCCGGCGCCTCGTCGAGCGCCTCCCTGAGGCGCGCGACCTTGCCGACCGTGCGCAACCGCCGTACGCGGCCGTCGCCGTTCAGCACCGCGACGCCCGCCGAGTCATAGCCGCGGTATTCGAGCCGCTGCAGCCCGTCGATCAGGACGGGCAGGATGTCGCGGCCTGCGACCGCGCCTACGATTCCACACATTCCCGGAGTCTCCTCGAGTCGGCGCGGATTATGGCGCATCCGCCGCCGCCCGATCGTGACGTCTGTCCAGCTCTGGCCGTCCGTGGCACCCGCAGGTCGAGGCTAAGTCACTGATTCTGGCGCGGATCCGTCGTCCGACGGACGCTCGCCCGCCGCGATGCGCCGCGCGCGTTCCGCGGCATCGGCCTTGGTCGGCCGGGACCAGGTCGCGACCGTGCGCTGGCTCGCGCGCTCGAGCGTCAGCGCCCCGGGCGGCACGGCGCGCGTGATGGTCGAGCCCGCGCCCACCGTCGCGCCGGCGCCGATCGTGACCGGGGCGACCAGCATGGCGCCGGAGCCGATGAAGGCGCCGTCGCCGATCACGGTCGGCCACTTGTTCACGCCGTCGTAGTTGCAGGTGATGGTGCCGGCACCGACGTTGACGCCGCTGCCGATGACGCTGTCGCCGAGGTAGCTGAGGTGATTGGCCTTGCTGCCGTCGCCGAGGTCCGCGTTCTTGAGTTCGACGAAATTGCCGACGTGCGCCCCGGCGCCGAGCCGCGCACCCGGACGGAGCCGCGCGAACGGCCCGACGCTGCAGCCCGGCCCGACCTCGGCCCCGTCGAGCACGCTGTGCGGATGGACGACCGTGTCGGCGCCGAGCGTGACGTTCCTCAGGACGCAGCCGGCGGCGACGCGCACGCGGTCGCCGAGCGTGACGCTGCCCTCGAGCACGACGTTGACGTCGAGCTCGACGTCGCGGCCCGCGACCACCGTGCCGCGCACCTCGAGCCGCGCCGGGTCGATGACGGTGACGCCGCCGAGCATCAGCTCGCGCGCCCGCTGCCGCCGGTATTCCGACTCGAGCTCGGCGAGCTGCACCTTGTCGTTGACGCCCAGCACCTCGGCGACCGTCGGCGCGACCTGCGCCTCGACCTTGAAGCCGTCGCGCACCGCGAGCGTGACCACGTCGGTGAGGTAGTACTCGCCCTGTGCGTTGTCGTTCCTGAGGCTCGACAGCCAGCGCCGGAACGCCGCCGCCGGCGCCACCATGAGCCCGGTGTTCGCCTCGCGCACCGCGAGTTCCTTGCGGGTCGCATCCTTCTGCTCGACGATGCGGTAGACGCTGCCGGCGTTGTCGCGCAGCACGCGGCCGTAGCCGGTCGCGTCCTCGAGCATCACCGACAGGAGCGCGAGCGAGCGCTCGCCGCCGCGCCCGATGAGCGCCTGCAGGGTCGCGACGCGCACCAGCGGCACGTCGCCGTAGAGCACCAGCACCTGGTGATCGTCCGGGATGGCCGGCATCGCCTGCATGACCGCATGCCCGGTGCCATGCTGCTCCGCCTGCAGCGCCCACTCGAGCGGCTCGTCCCGGAAGGCCGCGCGCACCGCCTCGCCACCGTGCCCATACACGACGTGCACCGCCGCCGCGCCGAGCGCGCGCGCGCAGTCGAGCACGTGGCCGAGCAGGGGCCTGCCGGCGAGCGGCTGCAGCACCTTCGGCAGGTCGCTCTTCATTCTCTTGCCCTGGCCGGCCGCCAGGATGACGACGCTCAACGTCATGGCGATACTCTGATCCCTGAGGAAGCCCGTATTCTCGCACGGCGCCGGGGCCGGGCGGCCGCGCACGCCGTCACGGCATGCGCGCCGGGAAGCGCCGGCCGCCGTCTCCCGGGGCAGCTGACCGGCCGCCGGCCGGTCAGCTGCGGATCGCGAGCACGCCGTCGCCGCAAAGCTCGGTCCGGAAGCCCGCCGCGCCCAGCCGGCGCGCCACCTCCCGCGGCACGTCGCGCCCGCTCGTCAGGCGGTTGGGCGCCCCGGTGTAGTGAAAGAGCCGGCCACGACGGCCGAGCACGCGCGCGAGTTCGCGGTAGAACTCGAGCGCATAGAGCTCGCCCGCGATCCCGAAGCGTGGCGGATCGTGCAGCACCGCTTCCACCGACTGGCCCGGCAGCTTCGCGATCTCGGCGGTGACGTCGCCCGCCACGAGCGCGAGGCGCGGGTCGGCCGCCGGCGACCAGGGATTGAGGCTCCTCAGCCACAGGACATCCGCGCTCTTCTCGTACGACACGACGCCGGCCACACCCTGTTCGAGGCAGCAGCCGGCGAAGTAGCCGAGGCCACCGCAGGTGTCGAGCACCCGCTTGCCGCGCGGCTGGATGAGCCGCACCTTGTGCGCCGCGTCGGCGAGCGGCGAGACCTTCGCGGTCGGCAGCATCTTGATGCCGTCGATCTCGAAGGTCGGCGGGCCCCAGTCGGTCGGCACCAGCTTCACGAGCGCACTCGTGTAGCGCGCGACCGGCTCGAAGGCACCGCCGCTGTAGTGGTAGACGGTGCGCTCGCGGCAGCGCTCGGGATAGGGGTAGCGCCGCTCCCGCCAGCACCACGCCTCCGCCTGCGTCGCGACCCGGGTCGTGCTGCGGCCGAGGTCCAGCGAGCACTCGATGCCCGGCGCTCCCGCGCGGCGCGCGGCACCGAGCGCCGTCGCCACCGGCAGCGTCAGCAGCGGGCCGCGCAGCGGCGCGCCGTCCGGCGGATCCACCTCTGCGCCGCCCGCTGCCTCGGTCACGCCGCCTCCGCGACTCAGAACGTGAAGAAGCGCGGGATCAGCCGCTGCGCATGCGCCTCGCGCTCGAGCTGCTCGCGGAAGTCCGGGTGCGCAAGCGCGATCAGCGCGCGCGCCCGCTCCGGCACGCTCTTGCCCTTCAGGTTCGCGATGCCGTACTCGGTGACGACGTACATCATGTCGGCGCGCGTCGTGGTCACGATGTTGCCGGGCGTCAGCATCGGCACGATGCGGCTCCTGCGCTCGCCACGCCTGTCGTAGGTGGAGGCGAGGCAGATGAACGACTTGCCGCGCTCCGCGGCGTAGGCGCCACGCACGAACTGCGCCTGGCCGCCGGTGCCGCTGATCTGCCGGCAGCCGTCGGACTCCGAGGCTGCCTGCCCCGTCAGGTCGACCTGGGTGGTGTTGTTGATCGCGACCATGCCGGGGTTCTGCATCACGATGTGCGGCGAGTTGCTGTACTCGACCGGCCAGCACTCGAAGTCGGGGTTCCGCTCGAGCGTGTCGTAGAGCATGCGGGTGCCGAGCGCGAACGAGTAGACGATCTTGCCGGGATTCAGCGCCTTGTGGCGGCCGCTGATGCGCCCGGCGCGATAGAGCGCGGCGAAGCCGTCGACCATCATCTCGGTGTGCACGCCGAGGTCCTTGACGCCGCTCTCGAGCAGCAGCGTGCACACCGCGTTCGGCATCGCGCCGATGCCGACCTGCAGGCAGGCGCCGTCGTCGATCTCGGCGGCGATGTGGCGCGCGACCGCCTGGTCGACCGCGCCGGCCGGGATCGCAGGCAGTTCCGCGACCGGCACGTGGTCGCCCTCGATGACGTAGTCGACCTCGCTCTGGTGCACGCCGTGCTGCTCGCCGCAGACGTAGGGAACGCCGCGGCTGACCTCGACGATGACGGTCTTCGCGCGCTCCACGATCGCCCGGTGCCACAGGCTCGTCGGGCCGAAGTTGTACCAGCCGTCGGCATCGGCCGGGCAGGTCTTCAGGATCACGATGTCGACCGGCGGGATGAAGCGCCGGTAGTAGTCACTGATCTCGCCGAGATTCACCGGCAGGTAGCTGCAGATCCCGGCATCGTGCTTGTGCCGGTCGTAGCCCGAGAAGTGCAGGTTGAGCCAGCAGAAATGCCGGCCCTCCGGGTCCGCCTCGAGCACCGCCCGCGGGCGCGTCGACAGGCAGGCGCGGATCTTGACGTCCTCGAGCTCCGCCGTGCGCGCGGCGAGCGCCGCGTCGAAGGCATCCGGCTGGCCGAGCGCGGCGCCGTAGTCGAGCCACATTCCGGAACGCACCAGCCCGGCCGCGGCCGCAGCCGACAGTGCCCGCGCCGGGGCGCGGGCGGTTCGCAACGTCATTCAGCTCTCCGCGGCGCTGGCCGCACCCGCCCGCCACCGGGCGGCGAGGTCGCACCCGGTCTCCGTGTCGTTGTGCCGCACGCCCGCCACCGCGGTCATCCGGCCGCGCGAGTCTGTGGGAGACGCCGTCGCACCGTCAAACGCCGCGAATGCTTCTCATGGCGCGATGGCCTCGGCGCCGTTCGCGGTGAGCGCGGCGTTGATCGCGACGAGTTCGCCCGCCTTGAAGTGCGCCCACGCGGCGAGTGCGCCGTCGAGCAGCTGCCGGTGCCTGAGGAAGCCCTTCTCGGCATCGGCGCTCGGCGCGCTGTCGGAACCGCCCACGGCGCTGGCGAGCTTCCGGAAGGCACCCTCCAGGTAGCGCAAGCCGTCGACGGTGCGCGGCGCGGCACCCGTCGAGTCGGGCGTGGGCTTGTCCGGCGAGAGGTCGGCGAGCGTCGCGACGCGGCGCTCCGCCGCCTGCAGCGTCGCGGCCAGCGCCGGGCCTGCGCCCCTCGCGCGCGCGACGAGCGCGGCGTGCACGCGCTCGGCGTCGGATCCCGCCTTCGCGACCTCGAGGCGCGCCCGCTCGATGTCCCGCGACAGGGCGAACTGCCGCGCATAGCCGGCCTGCGACAGCTTGCTGCGCGGGTCCGGCAGGACCCTGAGCGTCTGGCGGTAGCTCGCGCCGCCGGCGGCGAGCTCGACCTGGTAGTCGCCCGGCGGCACCCAGATGCCGGTCGCCGCCTCGTCGTCCTCCGCATCGGGCTCGAGTGCCGCCGGCGGGTACGCGAGGTTCCAGACGAAGCGATGGGCACCCGGATCGGCCGCGAGCCGCGCGGCCGGCGCGACCCACTCCGGTGCGATGCGGAGCTTGGCGGTGTCGGCAGCGGTCGCTGCGGTCGCGCTCGAGAAGCTGCGCACCACCGCGCCCGTGGCGTCGCTGATCGTGAGCGTCACGGGCGCCTCGACCGTGCCGAGCACGTAGTCGATGCTGGCGCCGGCCGGCGGATTGGCGGCCATCGGCTCGTCCTTCGGCATCGGCGAGCCGGTGAAGCCCTCGGCGCGCACGCGCACCGCCGGCGCCGGCGGCAGCAGTCGCGTCGCTGCGCCCGCGTCGTCGGCATAGGCGCGCAGCGGCGCGACGTTGTCCATGATCCACAGGCCGCGGCCGTGGGTCGCGATCACGAGGTCCGCGCCATGCACCTCGAGGTCGCGCACCGAGGTGCGCGGCAGGTTCTGCTGCAGCGGCTGCCAGTGGTCGCCGTCGTCGAAAGACACGTACACACCGCGCTCGGTACCGGCGTACAGCAGTCCGCGATGCGCGGGATCCTCGCGCACGACGTTGACGGAATTGACGGCACCGCCGTCGGCGATGCCGTCGGCGATCGCGCTCCAGGTCGTGCCGCCATCGTGGGTGCGGTAGATGTACGGCCGCGGGTCGTCGAGGCGATGGCGGTCGACGGCGATGTAGGCGCTGTCGGCGCTGAAGTGCGACGGCTCGACCGCGGCCACCTTCGACCAGGCGCGCAGCGCCGCAGGCGTGACGTTCTGCCAGTGGGCGCCGCCATCCCGCGTCCGCCACACGAGGCCGTCGTCGGTGCCCGCCCAGAGCAGGTGCTCGCTGAGCGGCGACGGCCCGATCGCGTACACGACGCCGCGCCGCATCCCCGCATTCTCGTGGTCCTCGACCGTGGTCGCATCCAGGTTGGCGGGGAGCTCCGGGTTCTCGCGGCTGAGATCGGGGCTGATCACGTCCCAGTGCTGGCCGCGGTCGCTGCTCCTGAAGATGCGCTGGTTGCCGAAGTAGAGCGCGTGCGCGCCGCTCTTCGCGAACACGAGCGGCAGCGTCCAGGTCGCGCGGTAGATGTCGGGATGCGCGAGGGTCGGGTCGATGCTCTGCGTCACGCCGGTGCGCAGGTCGACCCGGTCGACCCGGCCGCCGAACACCGTCTCCGGATCGTCCGGGTCGGGGGCGATGTTGTCGCTCTCGCCACCCGGCGCGAGTTCGCGGAAGTGGGTCATGTTGATGCCGTCGATGCTGCCGGTGCGGCTCGGCACGCCGGCGGCGCCCGAGTCCTGCTGCGCGCCGTACACCCAGTACGGGAAGCGGTTGTCCGTCACGACGTGATAGAACTGCCCGATCGGCTGGTTGAACCACGAGCTCCAGGTGGCGCCGCCGTCGAGCGTGACGAGCGCGCCCTGGTCGACGGCGAGCGCGCGCCGCGCGGGGTTCGCGGGGTCGATCCAGAGCTGGTGGTAGTCGTCACCTCCCGGCGCACCCTTGATCGGCACGAAGGTCCTGCCGCCGTCGCTCGATCGGTACACGGCGGTGTTGCACACGTAGACGATCTCGGGATCGGCAGGATCGACGGTGACGCCGGCGAAGTACCAGCCACGACCCCAGAGGCGCTTGTCGTCGCTGACCCGCACGAAATGCTCGCCGCCGTCCTCCGACCGGTACAGGCCGCCATCCTTCGCATCGACGAGCGCAAAGACACGCGCGGCCGCGGACGGCGCGATCGCGAGGCCGATGCGGCCGCTGCGCGCGGGCAGACCGTGGCCGGTGAGCGGCGCCCAGGTCTGGCCACCGTCCAGCGACTTGTAGAGGCCGCTGCCCGGCCCGCTGGAGGGCGGGTACACGTTCCAGGGCGGCCGGCGCGTCTGCCAGAGCGAGGCGTACACCACCGTGAGCGATCCCGGCTCGGCCGCGAGGTCGATGGCACCGGTATCGGCGTCCTTATATAGAGTGCGGCGCCAGCTGCGGCCGCCGTCGGTCGAGCGGAACACGCCGCGCACGTCGTTGCTGCCGTAGGGATGACCGAGCGCCGCGACCAGCAGCACGTCGGGGTTCTTCGGATCGACCAGGATCCGGCCGATCTGCCGCGAGTCCTCGAGGCCGGCGCGCTGCCACGTGCGGCCGGCATCGCTCGACCGGAACACGCCTTCGCCCTCGGCGATGTTCGAGCGCATGTCGGGCTCGCCGGTGCCGACGTAGAGAACGCGCGGGTCGCTCGGCGCGACCGCGAGTGCGCCGATCGAGCCGACCCCGGCGGCGTCGAAGATCGGCGTCCAGGTCCGCCCGGCGTCGACCGTCTCCCAGACGCCGCCGTTCACCGCACCAAAGTAGAAGTGGCTCGGCTCGCCCGGCACGCCGCTCACCGTCAGTACCCGGCCGCCGCGAAACGGGCCGATGGAACGCCAGCTGAGAGGCTGCAGGAGCGCAGGCGCGACGGCGGCGACGGCGGCGACGGCCTCGCCGGCCACGAACGCCGCGCCGAGCAACAGGAATACGAGCACGCCGCGCACTGCCGTCATGGAGTCCCCCTCTACGGACCGGTACCGGGCCTCAAGACGGCCCCGCCGGGTGGCGCACGCCAACGCGGCGCGCCGAGTCCCCCCGGGCGGTCGAGCATAGGGGAAAGGCTGCGCTGCGGACAGCACCGGCGGCCGCCCGGCAGGGGCGGGCTAGCGGGTCGGCGGGGGAGCGTCGCGCGCCGTCAGTAACTCAGCTGCGACAGGAACGCGTCGATGGCGGCGAGGCATTCGGGTTCATCGAGCAGCGGCACGTGGCCACGGTTCGCGACGCTGAGCACCCCGAGGCCCGGGTGCTCGTGCTGCATGCGCGCGAGCGTCGCCGCGCTCAGCACATCCGACAGCGCGCCGCGGATCGCGAGCATCGGTACGGCGGCGACCTTCGCCCACACCGGCCACAGGTCGCCCGCCGCCTGCGGCGCAGCCCGCAGCGCCTCGCCGATCCTGGGGTCCGCGAGCAGCACCGGCACGCCGCTCGCGTCCTCGCGGTAGCTGCGGCGCACGAGCTTTCGCCAGGTCGCCTCGTCGAGTCCCGGCCACGCGGCGCCGAAGACGAGCTTCAGCTGCGCCACCGCCTCGTCCCAGCTCGTCACCGGCGGCAGCCGCCCGGCATAGCCCTTGATGCGTTCGATGCCGACCGGGTCGATTTCCGGGCCGACGTCGTTGAGGACCACGCCGGCGATCGCTGCCGGCAGGACCGTCGGCAGCAGCATGCCGAGGAGGCCGCCGAGCGAGGTACCGACGATCGCGACCCGCGCGAGCGAGAGGCCCGCGATCAGGAGCGCGAGGTCGCCGAGGTAGGTGCCCGGGTGGTAGTTCTGCCAGACCGGATCGCGCGCCGAGCGGCCGCGGCCGCGCAGGTCCGGACAGATCACGCGGAACCGGGGCGCGAGGTGCTCGGCGAGATCCTCGAAGTCGGCGCTGTTCCTCGTGAGCCCCGGCAGGCACAGCACCGCGGGCGCCGCCGGGCCGGCGCCGTCGTAGAGCCGCGCGTAGAGCTGCAGCCCGTCCTTGGACAGCCAGTGGTGCTCGCGAAAGGCCGTCTGCTCCGTCATGCCACTCCCCTCTCACCCAGCTCGCGCCTGAGTTCGCGCTTCAGGACCTTGCCATTGGGGTTCCGCGGCAGCTCCGCGCGCAGCACCGCCGCCTGGATGCGCTGCTGCTTCCCGACCCGCTCGTTGGTCCACGCGACGAGCGCCGCCGCGTCGACCGCCGCCCCCGCCGCCGGCACGACCACCGCGACCGGTGTCTCGCCCCATTGTGGGCTCGGCACGCCGACGACCGCCACCTCGGCGACGCCGGGATGGGCGCGCATCACGGCCTCGATGTCGGCCGGGAATATGTTCTGGCCTCCGGACAGGATCATGTCCTTCTTGCGGTCGACGATGTAGAGGAAGCCCTCCTCGTCGAGCCGGCCGAGGTCCCCGGTGCGCAGCCAGCGCCGGCCCGCCGCGTCGGTCCAGGTCGCCTCGCGATTGGCGTCGTCGCGATCGTGGTAGCCCGCCATCAGCAGCCGGCTGAGGCCGACGATCTCGCCGGTCTCGCCGGTGGCGACCTCGCGGTCGTCCTCGTCGAGGATGCGGATGTCGGCGCCGAGCACCGGTTTGCCGACCGAGCAGAGCTTGCGCTCGAAGTCCTCGGGCGCGAGGATCGTGATCAGCCCCTCGGTCAGGCCGTAGAGCTCGATCAGGCGGCAGCCGAACTCGCGCACGAAGCCCCGCTTCACGTCGGGCGCGAGCGGCGAGCCGCAGCACATCAGCGTATCGAGGCTCGCGGTGCGGTACTCGCCCCGCTCCGGGCAGGCGAGCAGCCGCTCGAGCTGCACCGGCACGAACGTGCCGTGCGTGATGCGCTCCGCCGCGATCACCTCGAGCGCGCCGCGCGCGCTGAACGAGCGCAGCAGCACGATCGTGCCGCCCACCAGGATGGTCGCGAGCATCGCGACCCAGCTGATGTTCGAGAAAAGACCGAGCGACACGAGCGTGCGGCAGCCGCTCGCGTACCGCAGCGCGAGCGCGGCGTCGCAGGCCCAGTGCATGCGGCAGGCGTGGCTGTGCACGATGCCCTTCGGCAGCGCGGTCGTCCCGGAGCTGTAGATGATGTTGCACTCGTCGTCGGCGGCGATGGCGAGGTCGGGCGGCGTCGGCGCTGCAGCCGCGAGGAAGTCATCGAAGTCGATCCAGCCGGCGCGCGGCGCGTCGCAGCCGATGAAATGCCGGGCCGCGAGCGCGCCCGCCGCGCGCAGCCGGTCGAGGCGCTCGCAGTGGTGGGCCGAGGCGAACACCGCGACGCAGTCCGCGTCCTCGCACATGCCGGCCACCGCGGCATCGGTGATCGAGATGTTGAGCGGCACGGCGACCGCGCCGGCGCGCACGATGCCGAACATCGCGAGCGCGGTCTCGAGCCGGTTGTCCATCAGCACGGCGACGCGCTGCCGCGGCCCGACGCCGAGCGCCGCGAGGCCGTTGGCGACGCGCGCGGTGGCCGCGGCGAATTCCTGCCAGCTGAGCACGACCGCGCCGTCGACGAGCGCCGGCTGGCGGGCGAGCCAGCGGCCGTTGCGGGCAATCAGGTCCGGCAGCAGCGGCGCCGGTGCGGTGAACCACGACATGGTCGTCTCGGTGGAGCCCTGAGCGGGAATGCGGACCCGGTGGAGCGGACCGCCGCGGCGCGCCCGTGCGGGCGCGCCGCGGCACGGCTCAGAAGTGGTACGTCGCCGTCAGCGCCACCGTCCGCGGCGGCCCGTAGAAGCCGATCTGGCTGACGCCGCCGAGCAGGCCCGAGCCGACGTTGCCGAAATCGTAGCCCGCGACCCGGTAGTACTTGTTGCTCAGGTTCTTGCCGTCGAAGCTGAAGCGCCACGCCTTGTCCGCGGTCGTGTACGACAGCCCCGCGTTCAGCAGGCCATAGGCCGGCTGGTCGGTGAGGCTCGCCGTCGTGTTCGCGACCTTGGTGAAGCTGCGCCAGTCGTAGCCGGCACGCGCCGCCACGTCGCCCGTCCCGAGGCTGAAGGTGTAGATCACGTTGCCGGACAGCGTCCAGGCCGGCGCGTTGATCGGCCGGTTCTGGTCGGCGACGTTGACGGGCGCCGAGTTCGGCGTGCAGCCGGGCGTCAGCGCCGTGCAGCCGATCAGGAAGTCCTCGTAGTAGGAGTCGAGGTAGCCGGCATTGACCGCGAGCGTCAGCCCGTGCACCGGCCGCCAGATGCTCTCGAGCTCGGCGCCCTTGTTCATCTGCTTGCCGGCATTCAGCACGGCGGTCACGTTCTGCGGTACGCCGCCGGTGTCGACGAACTGCTGCACGCCGATCTGCGCATCGGTGTACGGGTCGTAGAACACCGTGAAATTGAGCTCGAGGGTGTTGCCGAACAGCGTCGACTTGATGCCGGCCTCGTAGTTGTCGGCCGTCTCCGAGTTGTAGCCGTTCTTCGTGTCCGGGTACACGGTCGCGTTGCCGCGCATGTCGAAGCCGCCGCTCTTGAAGCCCTTGCTGTACGACACGTAGGTCATCACGTGGTCGGTGAGGTGGTAGTCGAGCGCGAGCCGCGGCGAGACGTTGGAGAAGGTGCGGCTGTTGGTGTAGTTCGTCAGCACGCCCGTGGTCGGGAACGGCAGCAGGAAGCCGAAGCCCGCCGGCGGGTTGGCGGCGTCGAAGAACTGCTGGTTCGGGAGCAGCTGGATCGGTGCGATGCTCGCGTACTGCGCCTGGTAGACGGCGGCGCTCTTCTGGTCCTGGTTCCAGCGCAGGCCGGCGTCGATGTTCGCGCGGTCGGACAGCTTCCAGTCGGTGTCCGCGTAGACCGCCGTGCTCTTCGTCTGCACGCAACCCTGTACGAGCGACGTCAGATACAGGCCGTAACCGTACGGCGGCGGCGCCGCCAGCACGCCCACCGAGGCGTTGTAGTCGCCGCACGCGGTGCTGTTCATGTAGAACACGCCGCCGACCGCCTTCACGAGCTCGTTGGTGAACGTCAGCTGGGCCTCGCCCGAGCCCTGGTGATCCATGTAGTGGCCCGGGACCTCGAAGATGTTCTCGTTCAGCTCGGCGAAGTCGATGAACTGCTGCGCGTGGCCCTCGCCGTACGCGCCGACCAGCTTGAGGTCGAGCTCCGGGGAGAGCTTCTGCGTGTAGGTCGCCGACAGGTTGCTGCGGTGCGCGTAGTCGTCATTGACCGGCATGTCGGTGCGGGTGTCGAAGGGATTGCTGAGTGCCGGGGCCAGGAAGTTGTTGAGCCGCTGGCCGCCGGAGGCGTTCGAGTTGTCGAGCGTGTCATCGGCGACGAGCCGGAGCTTCGAGCTCTCGCCCCAGAGGATCGTCAGGTTCGCGCGCCCGGCGACCACGTCCTTGTTCGACACGTCCTGGCCGAGCGTGTTGTAGGGGCTCGGCGTGGTGCCGGCCTGCGCAACCACGTTGCCGAAGCCCGAGCGCTGCAGGTCGGCGAGCGCAATGCCGAAGTAGACGTGGTCGCTGATGACCGGCGTCGAGAAATTGAGCTTCTCGTCGTGCTCGCCGTAGCTGCCATAGGTCGCCGACGCCGTCAGGCTCTCGGGGCCGACGATGTCGTGGGTGACGTACTTGATCGCGCCCGCGATGGTGTTCTTGCCGTACAGGGTGCCCTGCGGACCGCGCAGGATCTCGAGCCGGTCGGCGTCGATGACGTCGAGCAGCGCCGTCTGCGGCCGCGCCATGTAGACGTCGTCGATGTAGACGCCGACGCCCGGCTCGAAGCCCCACAGCGGATCGCTCTGGCCGACGCCGCGGATGTAGACGTTGATCGTGCTGCTGGTCGCCCGGTCGTTGGCGATCTTCATGTTCGGCACGAAGCTGTTGAGGTCCTGCAGCGAGGTCACGTTCTGCGCCTGGATCGCGTCGGCACTGACCGCGGTCACGGCGAGCGGCACGTCCTCGAGGTTCTCCGCGCGGCGCCGGGCACTCACGACGACCTGCTCGAGCACGTCGGAGGAAGCGGCAGCATCGCTCGCGGCGGGCGCGCTCTGCGCGGCTGCGGTCTGGACGCTCGCGGCGAGGGCGCCCGCCAGGGCGGCGCTGATGGCGGCGTGGAGAAGCGTCTTGTTTGCGTTCACTGGAACCCCCTGCAAATGCAGCGTTATCTTTCTACGTATTCAATGATCGTTGAACAACCACTGAACGATCGTTGAATACTAGACCGGCCGTTTGGCGGAATGCAACTGTGTTGCGCGGGTGACACAAAGTGCGGGACAATTTGCGTCGTTTCTTGCTGCGCCGCATCAGCCATGGCCTCACGGAAGACCGGACGACCCGCCAAAGACCGCCTGCTCGACGCGGCGGAACGGCTGTTCGCGAAGCGCGGCTACCATGGCGTGTCGATCCGCGACATCACCGAGGCGGCCAAGGTCGACGTCGCACTCGTCAACTACCACTTCGGCAGCAAGCGGGCGCTGCTGACGCGGGTCTTCGAGAGGCGCGCCGAGGTCCTGAACCGCGAGCGGCTCGAGCGGCTCGACGCGGTGCGCGCCCACTCGAACGGCAAGTACGACCTCGAGGAGGTCGTGAACGCGTTCATGGAACCGCTGATCCTGCGCTCGGCGCGCGGCGGCCGCGGCTGGAAGGCCTACTTCGCGCTGATCGCGCAGGTCAACAATTCACCCGAACTCTCGGTGCTGATGACGCGGCACTTCGACCCGGTCGTGCAGAAGTTCATCGCCGTGCTGCAGGCCGCGCTGCCCGGTGCGGATCCGCGCGACGTCTACTGGAGCTACCACTTCCTCACCGGCGCGCTGACCCTCACCTTCGCCGAGACCGGCCGGCTCGACAAGCTGTCGGGAAAGCTCTGCCGCTCCTCCGACCTCGAGGCCGTGCACCTGCGGTTCGCGCCGTTCATGGCGTCTGGATTCGGGACGCTCGCGGCGCGCCACGTGGGCGATGCGCCGGCGCGGGCCCCCGCACCGCGGCGGCGGCGCAAGGCGGCGGCGAGCTAGGCACGCGGCGCCGCGTCAGTCCGGCAGGTTGAGCTTGGCGAGCAGCGCGCGGTAGCGCGCGTCGGATCGCAGGTCCGCGAGGATCGGGTCGGACTTCAGGTAATTCGCGAAACCCGGATCGCGCAGCTGGTACGCCTTGTCGAGCCAGGCGAAGGCCTGTTCGCGCTGGTGCCTGAGTGCGTAGATCTGCGCGACCTGGTAATCCCAGCCGTTCACGGTCTTCTGCAGCGCCGCGAGCTCGACGTCGGACTCGGCGCGGCGCCCGAGCGCATCGAGCGCCATCACCCGCCCGATCCGCCGCCAGTGGTCGTTGTGCTCGCGGTCCACCTCGGCGAGCGCCGCGTCCGGCTTGCCCTCGGCCAGCAGGATCAGCGCGAGCCGGTAGCGGAAGCCCTCGGCATCCGGGTTCAACTCGAGCGCCTTGCGGTACTCGGCTTCCGCCTCGTCGAGGTGGCCGCCGAAATAGAGTGCGGTCGCGAGGCCGCGGTAGTTGTCGACGTTGAGCGGATCGAGTTCGATCGCGCGCCGGCCGAAGCGGACTGCGTCGTCGAGCCGGCCGAACGCGATGGCGTTGTAGATCCCGGAGCTGAGCGCCGGCAGGTTGCCGGGCTCGAGCTCGAGCGCCTTCCTGAGCTCGGCCTCGCTGGTGCGCAGGTCGAATTCGGCGAAGGCGAGCGTGCTCATCGCCGCGTGCACGTTCGCAAGCGTCGGGTCGAGGGCCAGCGCGCGCTCGGCGGTCTCGCGCATGTGGGCGACGACGGCGGCGCGCGTTTCGCTGCCGAGCCCGAAGACCATCGAATCGCCATAGGTACCCGAGAGCGCCGCCCAGGCCGGCGCGAACCTGGGGTCGAGCTTGAGCGCGCGCTCGAGCAGTTCCCGCGCCCGCGCCGTATCGTCGGCCGTGTAGCGCTGCCACACGGCGAGGCCCTGCAGGTAGAGCGTGTAGGCCTCGGTGCTCGTGGTCACCGTCGCCTTCGGCGACGCGCCGCCGAGCAGCGAGACCCTGAGCGCGCTCACGACCGCCGCCGCGATCTCGTCCTGGGTGTGGAACACGTCGTCGACGGTGCGGTCGTACGTCTCCGACCACAGGTGCGAGCCGTCGCTCGCGCGAATCAGCTGCGTCGTGATCCTGAGGCGATTGCCGGCCTTCCTGACGCTGCCCTCGAGTACCGTCGCCACGCCGAGCTTGTCGCCGATCGCGCGCACGTCCTCCGCCTTGCCCTTGAACTGGAACGAGGAGGTGCGGGCGATCACCTTGAGGGACGGCACCTTGGCGAGCAGGTCGAGGATCTGCTCGGCCATGCCGTCCGCGAAATAGCCCTGGTCCTTCGCCTCGCTCATGTCGTCGAAGGGCAGCACCGCGATCGACTTGTCGGTGGCGGCCTCGGCCTGGGCGGCCTCGGGGCCGGCCGGGTGGCGCCACGCGTGCCACGCGAAGTAGCCGGCGACCGCGAGCGCGATGCCGGCCACCGCGAGCACGACCGCGGCCGGGCGGCGTGCCGGCGGCGGCCGCTGCACCACCGCGCTCGCGGCGGGCGTTGCCGCCGCTCCCGGGCGGCGCAGGCGATGCAGTGCGTCGGCGAGCTTGCCGAAGGCCGCCGCCTGGCCGCCGGCGTCGAGGTCGATCCACTGCGATTCGCTGAGGAAATACTCGAACGCGGGGGTGAGCGGCGCCGCGTCGATCTTGAGGGCGATGATCGGCCGCTTCTTGGCGGAGGCGCGCTCGAGCTCCTTGCCGACGTGCGAGGAGGCGACCGAGCTTGCCGAGAGCACGAGCACGAGCGCGCGCGCCTCGTTGATCGCGCGCACGATGGCATCGGCGTACAGGGTCCCGGGCAGCACGTCGCGGGGCGCCACCCAGCAGCGCAGTCCGTGGGACTCGAGGTAGGCCGTCAGCGCCTCGGCGGTCGGCCGGTCGTGCGAGGCGTGGCTGACGAAGGCGTCGCGGGCCTCGCCGGCATCGGCCGCGGACTGGCCCGCGCCAGGCCCGCCGTTCGTCTGTCCGCCCTCAGCCATGGACGCATTCCCCCGCTACCGGGGCATGTTCGCGGATGCGCGGGTGACTCGCAACCGGCGAACGGGCTGCCGGCAGCGGCCGTCGGGCGGACGAGCCCGGCAGCGACCAGGTCGCCCCGACTCCGGCAGACCGGCTACTTCAGCTTGCGCAGCCGCTCGATGGCCTTGAGCTGCGCCACGGCACGCGCGAGTTCCGCCTGCGCCTCGGCGATCTCGATGAGCGCCGTGCGGTCCTTGAGCGCCTCCTCGGCCCGCTGCTTCGCGGCCTGGGCGGCCGCCTCGTCGAGGTCGCGCGCCCGGATCGCGGTGTCGGCGAGCACCGTGACGCGCTGCGGCTGGATCTCGAGGGCACCGCCGCCGACGTAGAACGGGTGCTCCTGGCCGTCGGGCGACTGCACGCGCACCTCGCCCGGCTTCAGCGTCGTGATCAGCGGTGCGTGCCTGGGCGCGATGCCGATCTCGCCCTGCGAGGCCGGCACGAACACCATCGTCGCGGGACCGGAGTAGATCTCGCCCTCGGCGCTGACGATGTCGACGTTGATCGTGTGGGCCATGGTCGGTTCCTCAGACGAGGGTCTTGGCCTTCTCGACCGCTTCCTCGATCGTGCCAACCATGTAGAACGCCTGCTCGGGGAGGCTGTCGTATTCGCCCGCGATGATCGCCTTGAAGCCGCGGATCGTGTCCTTGAGCGAGACGTACTTGCCCTTCGAGCCCGTGAACACCTCGGCGACGTGGAACGGCTGCGACAGGAAGCGCTGGATCTTGCGCGCCCGGGTCACGGTCAGCTTGTCCTCGGCCGACAGCTCATCCATGCCGAGGATCGCGATGATGTCCTGCAGCTCCTTGTAGCGCTGCAGGATCGCCTGCACGCCGCGCGCCGTGTTGTAGTGATCCTCGCCGATGACGAGCGGGTCGAGCTGGCGCGAGGTCGAGTCGAGCGGGTCGACCGCCGGGTAGATGCCGAGTGCCGCGATCTGGCGCGACAGCACGACGGTGGCGTCGAGGTGCGCGAAGGTGGTCGCGGGCGACGGGTCGGTGAGGTCGTCCGCCGGCACGTATACGGCCTGGATCGAGGTGATCGAGCCCGTCTTGGTCGACGTGATGCGTTCCTGCAGCACGCCCATTTCCTCGGCCAGCGTCGGCTGGTAGCCGACCGCCGACGGCATGCGGCCGAGGAGCGCCGACACCTCGGTGCCCGCGAGCGTGTAGCGGTAGATGTTGTCGATGAACAGCAGCACGTCGCGGCCCTTGCCCGACGCCTGCTTCTCGTCGCGGAAGTACTCGGCCATCGTGAGGCCGGTGAGCGCGACCCTGAGGCGATTGCCCGGCGGCTCGTTCATCTGCCCGTACACCATGGCGACCTTGGAGTTCGGCAGGTTCTTGAGGTCGATGACGCCCGATTCCGCCATCTCGTGGTAGAAGTCGTTGCCCTCGCGGGTGCGCTCGCCGACGCCGGCGAACACGCTGAGGCCCGAATGCGCCTTGGCGATGTTGTTGATGAGCTCGAGCATGTTGACGGTCTTGCCGACGCCGGCGCCGCCAAACAGGCCGATCTTGCCGCCCTTCGCGAACGGCACCAGGAGGTCGATGACCTTGATGCCGGTCTCGAGCAGGTCCTGGCCACCGGCCTGGTCGTCGTACGACGGCGCCGGGCGGTGGATCTCCCAGTATTCCTTGGTCTCGACCGGGCCCTTCTCGTCCTGCGGGTGGCCGAGCACGTCCATGATGCGGCCGAGCGTGCCGTTGCCGACCGGCACCGAGATACCCTTGCCGGTGGCGCGCACGACGATGCCGCGCTTCAGCCCCTCGGACACGCCCATCGCGATGCAGCGCACGACGCCGTCGCCGAGCTGCTGCTGCACCTCGAGGGTCAGCTCGCGGCCGCTGTCCTCGAGCTTCAGGGCCTCATAGACGCGCGGGATGGCCTCGCGCGGGAACTCGACGTCGATGACGGCGCCGATGATCTGCACGATCTTGCCGGTCGCGGAACTGGTGGCGGTGCTCATAGCGTAGAACCTTTTATCAAACGGCGGCTGCGCCGCCGACGATCTCGGAAATTTCCTTGGTGATCGCCGCCTGCCGCGCCTTGTTGTAGATCAGCTGCAGTTCGTCGATCAGCTTGCCGGCGTTGTCGGTCGCGCTCTTCATCGCGACCATCCGCGCCGCCATTTCGCAGGCGACGTTCTCGACGGCGCCCTGGTAGACCTGGGATTCGATGTAGCGGGTCATGAACGTCGGCAGCAGCTCGGCCGCCGACGGCTCGTAGATGTAGTCCCACATGTCCTGCAGCTCGCTGCTGCGCACCGCCTCGGCGGGCAGCAGCTGGCGCACGACCGGGCGCTGGCTCATCGTGTTCACGAACTCGGCGTGCACCACGTAGACGCGGTCGACCTTGCCCTCGACGTAGGCGTCGAGCATGACCTTGACCGTGCCGATGAAGTCCTTGACGTGCGGCCGGTCGCCGAGGTGCGTCGTGCTCGCGACCACCGGGAGCCGGAGGCGCCGGAAGAACTGCAGCGCCTTGGAGCCGACCACGCACAGCTGCGCATCGACGCCCTTGCCCTGCCACTCCTTGATCGCCGCCAGCGTCTGCTTGAACACGTTGACGTTCAGCGAGCCGCACAGCCCGCGGTCGGTGCTGACGACGATGAAGCCGACTGCCCGGGTCTCGCGCTCCACCAGGTACGGATGGCGATAGTCGGGGTTCGCGAGCCGGATGTGGCCGACGACCCGGCGGATCTTCTCCGCATAGGGACGCGCCGCGCGCATGCGCTCCTGAGCCTTGCGCATCTTGCTCGCCGCGACCATTTCCATGGCCTTGGTGATCTTCTGCGTGCTCTTGATGCTCGCGATCTTGGTGCGGATTTCTTTGGCGCCGGCCATGGTCGTCTCAGAAGCTGGCCGTCGAGAAGAAGTCCTCGCAGACCTTCTTCAGGGCCGCGTCGACGTCCTTCGAGAGCTCCGGCTTGTCATTGATCGACTTGATCAGGTCCGCCGCGTTGGTCTTCGCGAACGACTGCAGCGCCGCCTCGGCCGCCACCGTCTTCTCGCGCGGCACCTTGTCGAAATAGCCGCCGTTCGCCGCGTACAGCGACAGCGCCATCTCGGCCACCGACATCGGCGAGTACTGCTTCTGCTTCATCAGCTCCATGACGCGCTGGCCGCGCTCGAGCTGCTTGCGGGTGGCCTCGTCGAGGTCGGAGGCGAACTGCGAGAACGCCGCGAGCTCGCGGTATTGCGCGAGCGCGAGCCTGACGCCGCCGCCGAGCTTCTTGATGATGCCGGTCTGCGCCGCGCCACCGACTCGGGACACCGAGATGCCGGCGTTGATCGCCGGGCGGATGCCTGAGTTGAAGAGGTCGGTCTCGAGGAAGATCTGGCCGTCGGTGATCGAGATCACGTTGGTCGGCACGAATGCCGTCACGTCGCCCGCCTGGGTCTCGATGATCGGCAGCCCCGTCAGCGAGCCGGTCTTGCCCTTGACGCGGCCCTTGGTCGCCTTCTCGACGTACTCGGGATTGACGCGCGCCGAGCGCTCGAGCAGCCGCGAGTGCAGGTAGAAGACGTCGCCCGGGTACGCCTCGCGACCCGGCGGGCGGCGGAGCAGGAGCGAGATCTGCCGGTACGCCCAGGCCTGCTTGGTCAGGTCGTCATAGATGATCAGGGCGTCCTCGCCCTGGTCCATGAAGTACTCGCCCATCGCGCAGCCCGAGTATGGCGCGAGGTACTGCATGGCGGCCGGCGTCGAGGCCGACGCGGCGACGATGATGGTGTGCGCCATCGCGCCGTGCTCCTCGAGCTTGCGCACCACGTTCGCGATCGAGCTCTGCTTCTGCCCGATGGCGACGTACACGCACTTAACGCCGGTGCCTTTCTGATTGATGATGGTGTCGATGGCCACGGCGGTCTTGCCGGTCTGGCGATCGCCGATGATCAATTCGCGCTGGCCGCGCCCGATCGGGATCATCGAGTCGATCGCCTTGATGCCGGTCTGGACGGGCTGCGTCACGCTCTTGCGGAAAATGACACCCGGCGCGACGCGCTCGAGCGGCGCCTTCTGCGTGGCGCCCACGGGCCCCTTGCCGTCGATGGGCGTGCCGAGCGCATCCACGACGCGCCCGAGGAGCTCCGGGCCCACCGGGACTTCGAGAATGCGGCCGGTGGTCTTGACCTCCTGGCCCTCGGAGATGTGCATGTAATCGCCGAGCACCACCGCGCCGACCGAGTCC
>Ga0181519_10000425_pt1 | contig 39179 bp, 38 predicted proteins | sample PEATcosm2014_Bin_26_FD_121102 | JGI IMG/M metagenome (GOLD analysis project Ga0181519, IMG submission 121102) | Peatland microbial communities from MTU Mesocosm Facility, Houghton, MI, USA - PEATcosm2014_Bin02_10_metaG | ecosystem: Environmental > Terrestrial > Soil > Wetlands > Peat | place...
CGTTCAATTTGCCCCAGAATGCTGCAGTTATAATTGGCAAATTTTTTCCGTCGATGTCTTGGAGGACATACTGTAGCGCTTCATCGGCCAATATTTTTAACTCTATCGGTAAGCCATGCAAGAATGAAAGCGACAATTTCACGTCGACTGGGCGAAATCTAGTTGGATTTCTACGGCTCTCACCAAGATAAAACACACCAACAAAGTTGCTACCATCGCCTTCGAAGGCTATTGTGCCACGCGAGCCCTCACTATTCTGGACGTTGTAATTGTTTCCATCCCATGATTGTTCATGAGCTAAGAACGGGGCTTTTAATATAAATATGGCGTGAGCAATTGATGCGAATATAGCGCCAGGGTATATATTTTTACTTAACGGGTAATCCATGTCCGATCCCAGTATAGCCATGCCATCACCTCAGTTATTCCATTTTTCCCGATTTTCCGCACGTGAAAGCACTTGCGCATTACTATAACTATTTGTTCCGCCTGCGTCTTTCGGCTGTATGTGGTCGATCTGCCACTCATTCGGGTCCGGAGTTACGCCCTTCTGACTCTTGGCCGGCCGCGTCAGAACCTGTCCAGATTGATCAGACTTCACTATACCACCATTTTTTTTCATATTCTCCTGGATTATCCGAGCCTTCTGCGCCGCGGTGAAATCCTTACCAGGTCCTACATTTTCAGGGTCTTCCAGATGACTATATGGCCCGCCCGGTTTCCCCGCGATAGATTTAAGCACCCCATGAAAAACGCCGGCTAGCACGGCTCCCAATCCGACCGATTCTGCAAAGTCGCCCCAGTCCCATGGCGTCCCGTTCAGTACCGTATCCGCCGTATAACCGATCGCGCCGCTCAAGGCGCCGAGGCCCATGATCAACCCAATTCCGGCGCCGAGGGGGGCGAAGGCAAATGGAAGCGCCGCCAGGAAGCCGATCAGCGCCCCTTTGAGCATACAGGATATGCACCAGCCGGTCTCAATCCCGGCCGTGAGAGCACCGCCGACCGCGCCGCCGAGCAGAATCCCGGCTACCAGCGCCACGCCGGCAGCGACGCCGACGAGCGGTGCCGCCACGACGCATAGCGCCGTCACGGCCACCGCCGCCACGACGCCGGCGGCGATGGCGCCGATCTGGCCCCAGGACATGAGGCCCATCGGATCGGCGTCGTTGAGCGGGTCGTTTTCGGTGTAGCGGTAGAGATCGGTCCCAGCCGCATAGGAGATCGGATCCGGCGTCAGGTAGCGTCCCTGCCGCGGGCAATAATAGCGGAAGCGGTTGTAATGCAGCCCGGTCTCGGCGTCGAAGATCTGCCCGGGCAGCCGCCAGTCGAAATCGATCTCCGCCTGATCGATGACGGCGGCGCCGAACGCCGTCCAGCTGGCCGCCCAGACGACCCGGCCGAGCTCGTCGGTCAGCCGTCGCACCCGGCCCCGGCCATCGGCGTGGCAGACATAGATCCGCCCGTCGACGGCCATCGCCAGCGGCGTGTCGCGGCCCGGCACCATCAGATAGCGCCGCACCTCGTCCGCCCTGCCGGGCCGCCGGCGCACTTCGCCGATCAGCGTCTCGCCGAGCCACTGATAGCGCGTCTCGACCGCTTTCGAGCGCTTCCACAACCGCCGCCCGCAGGGGTCGTAGCCGAAGGTGACCTGCCGGCCGTCGGAATGTTCCGCTGACAGCAGCAGCCCGCGCGCGGACCAGCGATAGCGCCAGCACCCGGCGGTATCATAGGCTTCGACCGGAAAGCCGCGGGCGTCGCGCACGATGTGCAGCGCGCCCTGCTCCACGAGACCGCCATCGGCATCGCAGCGCACCGCCTGGCCGTTCGCCGAAACCCGCCGGCCCGAGCGATCATAGGCGAAGCGTTCCGCCCCGGCCGCGTCCGCCAGCTTCCCGGCGCGGCCGCGCTCGACCTCGACGACCCGTCCGGTCGCGTCATAGACGTAGCGCCAATCGCCGAGATCGCTGTCGCTGAACTCGATGATCCGGCCGTCCGTCGCCCGATGGGCCGCGCCGAAGCGGAACAGCGTCTGCCCGTTCCGGCTCGTCGCGATCGTCTCGGCCTGGCCGAGCCGCCCGCGCGCGACCTCGGTGCGCAGATTGCCGGGCGCCGTCCACACCTCGCCGCAATCATTCGGCAGATACTCGATGCGGTGCCGTCCGCCCGCCCAATCGACCGCCTCGACCAGCCTGCCGCTGCGGTCCCAGCCGAGCCCCGCCGCCGCCCCGTCCGGCCACACCATCGCGATCGGCATGCCGCCGGCGTCGCGGCGGATTGCCGTCCGGCCGCCTTGCGCACTTTCCTCGGACAGCAGCGCACCGGTGCCGTCATAGGTGAATGTCCAAGCATCCTCGCCGTCGGCTATCTCGACCAGCCGGTCGGCGCCGTCGCGCTTGAACCGCAGCACCTCGCCGTCGCCCCAGGCGATTCGGTCGGGCAGGCGGGCGGCGCCCGGATAGGAGAGCGCCGCCGAGCTTCCGTCCGGTTGGGTCAGGCGGATCGGCCGCTGCGCTGCGTCATACTGGAAAAGCTGCGCCGCCCCCGACGGCAGCACGATCGCGGCGGGCGGCGCTTGCCCGCCGGCATAGCGGAACGTCGCCCGGCGACCCTCGGCATCGGTCACGCCGGTGACGCGGTCGGCGTCGTCGCGGTGATAGATCGTCCGACCGCCCAGCCGGTCCTCGACGCCCCACAGCTTGCCGTCCGGCCGATGGGCGAAGCGCTCCCGCGTACCGTCCGGATACTCGATCCGCTCCAGATGGCCGAATGCGTTATAGGCCGGGCGACCCAGCACCGCGCCGTCGAGCGAGGCTTCGACGATGCGCTGCCGCTCATCCAACCGATAGCCGAACCGGGCGCCGCCCGGGAGAACCATGCCCTCGAGTCCGCCGGCATCGTTCCGCTCGAACCGCCATAGCCGATCCGGCGTGCCCACGCCGGCGATGAAGCCGCGCTGGTCGAGCGAAAAGCCGAGCTGCCGCCCGCCGCCATCGGTGCCGATGACCTTGCCGCCGGCGCCGGTCGTCTGGGGCCGATAGCCTTGTTCGAGCAGCCACTGCTCAAGCCCGTCGGCGAGTGCGAGGCGCCGCAGCGCGCCCGACTGCTCCCGGCTCATCCTATACAAGAGCAGCCTCCACCCCGGGCTGCCCGGCGGCCTCGACCCAAAGGCCGCCCCCCGCCTTGGGCGCCGCGCGCAGCAGCGCGCCGCCATCGGCGCTCTCCAGCCAGAAAGCGGCGATCGGGCCGAAGAAGCGCGCAACGTCGTCGGTGCCGAGCGTGGCCAGGAACCGCCGCAGGACCCGCGGGTCGTAGAACCGGAAATAGAGGGGCGCCGGCTCGCCCGGCACCTCGACCCAAAGACGCTCGCGCAGCGCGGATCGCATCGAATCGCCATCGAGCGGCGCTTCGACGAACACCGCCCAGGCGCGCCCCCAGCCCAGTTCCAGGATCTTGGCCAGCCCGGTCGCCCGCGCGTCGACCGGCGCCAGGCAGGGATCGAGGCCCGCGAAATCGCGGGCCGCCGCCGGCTCGAACAGGCTGCGATACGCTACGGCCCTGTCATGCAGCAGCGGCAGAATGCCGGGCTCGCGCGCCGTGTCGAGCACCGCATAGATCGGCCGCGCGGCCGAGGCCGTGCAGAGATGCGCCCAGGCCGCCGCCCACGCCATCGCATCCTTGCCGGACATCCGCAGCGCCTGCTGGCTTAGAGGCCGATATTGGTCGGCATTTCGACCAGGGCGGTGCCGCTCTTGGCGGCGGCACCCAGCGCGCCGGCCGCCCCGCCGCTGCCGCTGCCGATATTGACGTTCGGACTGCCCGTGGCCAGCGCACCGCAATGATCGGTCTTGTCGCCCTTCCTTGCCGCGGCTTTGCCCTCGATATTGACCGTGCTCGACCCCTCGGTGATCGTATCGACGCCCGTTCCGCACACCAGTTGATCGCCGACCCGCGCGGCCGGCAGGCCATTGACGAAGACCTTCGTTGCGCCGGTCGACACCGGGCCGCCGCCATGGTAGGGGCAGGTGTGGTCATCCGTCAGTCGAGCGGCAGCAGGCATTTGGGATGACCTCATGAGCGAGGAGTAGCGGTCGCCGGGCACACCGGGCATCGAAGAACAGCCGGAGCGCGTGCCGTTGCCTGGATCTGTAGCGCAATCGTTGTGCCGACCTCAAGGCGAAATAACTTGAAATCATCAACTGAACTGATCGTGAGGCCCGCGGGCAGCGATGGGCGCTTCGCCCGCTACCCCTCCCAGCTGAACAGCTCGACCGGCTCCTCGAAGCCCTTGAGCGTGTGCAGGCCGATCGAGACCGTGGCCGGGTGGTCGAGATGCTCGGCGAAGCGGGCGGACATCAGGATCGGCTTGCCGGTCAGGCTGCACACCGTCTCGATCCGGCTGGTCAGGTTTACGTCCCGGCCGATCACGGTGAAATCGAGCCGCTTGCCCGAGCCGACATTGCCGTAGCCGACGATGCCGTGATGCAGCGCCATGCCGGCGCGCAGTTCGGCATCGAGTTCGCACACCGTGGCGAGCCGGGCGAGGCCTGCTTGGGCGGCGCGCAGCGCAGCGGTGCAAGAGGCGTTGGCGCCTTCCTCGTGATGGAAGAAACCGAGAATCCCGTCGCCCATGAATTTCAGCACCTCGCCGCCTTCGGCATTGATCGCCGGCAGGATCGCGTCGAAATACCGGTTGAGGAGATGGATCACGCGGTTATGGGCGAGACGGTTCGACATCGTCGTGAAGCCGCGCAAGTCGCAGAACATGAGGGCGGCGTCGACCAGCTGCATGTCGCCGCGCCGGATATGCCCGGCCAGGATGCGCTTGCCGGTGCCGGGGCCGATATAGGTCTCGAGCAGGGTCTCGCCGATGGCGCGCAGGGTCTTCAGCTCCAGCACCGTGCGCAAGGGCTTCTGCAGGCACTCGATCAGCGCGCGGTCGGAAGCGCTGAAGCCGCCGGGCCGGGACGTTCCCAAGGAGAAGGCGCTGACGGTGCCGTCGGCGTTTTCCAGCGGTGCGAACACCATCTCGGTGACGCCTGCCGCCGCGAATTCCGCGTAGAAGGCCGAGCCTGTCGTGTCCGGTCCGTCGAAGCGCTGGGACACCCATTGCTTCTGCGTCATGACCCGGCGCAGCGGACTCGCCAGATAGACCGGGGCGCGGCGGTGGTGGTGATCGATGAAGAGCTCGGTTGCCGGCGCTCCCGGCCGCCAGCTGACGGTATGGGCCAGGATTTCCGGATGCAGCGTGCGCAGATGCAGATTGAGGCACTCAAGGGCGAGGCCGGCATCGCGCAGCCGCAGCGCCAGCCCGTCCACGAGGCAGAGGGCCGTGCCGTGCTGGCACTCGTCGTCGACCAGCCAGGAGACGAGGTCGAAGGCCGCGGTCCGGTCCAATGCGCTCACGCCCTCGCCTCCGGCGCCGCATCGTCGTCCAGGATCGCCACCGCACGCGTCCAGCCGGCCGAGGCGGCGCGGATCTTCACCGGAAAGCAGGCGACGACAAATCCCGAGGACGGCAGGCTTTCCAGATTGTGCAGCTTTTCCAGGTGGCAATAGCCGATCTCGGCGCCGGCCTTGTGGCCTTCCCAGATCAGCCTCGGGTCGCCGGTTTCAGCGAAGCGCCGGGCCGTGTGCACGAAGGGCGCATCCCAGCTCCAGCCATCGATGCCGGTGACGCGCACGCCGCGCTGCAGCAGATAGAGCGTGGCATCGCGCCCCATGCCGCAGCCGCGGTCGACGTAGTCGTCCGCGCCGTAGCGGGCGCCGGCCGCGGTATTGACGAGCACGATGTCGAGCGGCTGCAAGACGTGGCCGATGCGCGCGAGCTCGGCTTCGACATCGCCGGATGTCGCGACATAACCATCGGGGAAATGGCGGAAATCGAGCTTCACGCCGGGCTGGAAGCACCATTCCAGCGGCACCTCGTCGATCGTCCAGGCACGTTCGCCGCGGTTCATGGTCGGGTGGTAGTGCCAGGGCGCGTCCAGATGCGTGCCGTTATGGGTCGATAATTGCACGCGCTCGACCGCCCAGCCTTTGCCCTCGGGCAGATCCTCCGGCTTGAGGCCGGGGAAAAGTGCCGCGATGTGGCCGGCGGTCTGATCGTGATCGAGATAGGTGATGGCGGGCGCATTGCCTGGCGGGTCGGCCTTGACGTCGTTTTCCAGGGGGATGCTGAGATCGATCAGGCGGCGCGGCATGGCGGTGGCTCCTCGAAGGATCGAGGGAGAGTAGAGCCAAACCGGCCACGAAAGGCGAGCGGAAACGACGGGCCGCCGGGTCCCGGGCCGTGGCCCGAGCCCGAGCGGCCGCCTTCAGAAGAATGTGCGATGGCTGCCGCGCCTGCGGCTCTACTTCGGGGTCGGCCCGGGCACCAGAGTGAAATGACCGGTGCCGAACAGCGGCAGCAGGATGTCCGTGGCACCGCCGCCGAGCAGCACCGAACCGAGGATGCCGTAGAAGCCGCAGGACGACAGGACCGGCGTGACCGAGAACCAATAGGCGCTCGGGCCGACGCAGCCGGCGGCCGGCGGGAGCGCGCCGAACATGGTGAGCTTCTTCGGGGCGAAGGGGCGGAGTGCCGCGCCCGAGCCGGCGAAATACAGATTCGGGCTGCCGTCATTATAGACGATCGTGCCCTTGATATGCGCAGTCGAGGCGGTGTGGGTGAGCTCGAAGGTGGCGCTGACGCCGACCGACGGCGTGAACATGGTCTTCAGCTTGGCGAAATAATCGAAGAAGCCAATATCGGCCGGCGCGGTCGAATGCGGCGGCAGGCGCAGGGCTTCCTTGACATCGTCCTTGGCCTTGGTGGTGACATCTGACATCGCGATTCTCCTAGGAGAAGATTTACCACGTAGGTATATCGCAAAATTGATCTCATATAAAAGACGAATTTTGCGTCGCAATATAAATTTATGCGCGCCGCAAAACGGCGTCGCGCGCGATCTGGTTGGGTCGGCTGCTGAATTCGTGGCACAATGCCGTCTGCCCGGACCGGACCAACCAGACCGAAAAATCGGCAGGAGAAGCGGATGAGGACGCTGACGCAGAGCTATGTCCATGGCACCGGCGATCTTCCGCTCCTCGATCTGACCGTCGGCCAGTTGCTCGAACAGGCGGCCGGCCGGCATCCCGACCGGCCGGCCCTGATCGTACGCCATCAGAATACGCGGCTGAGCTGGGCCGAACTCAATGCCGCCGCCGATTGGTTCGGCGCCGGCCTCGTCGCCCTTGGCCTCGACATCGGCGACCGGATCGGCATCTGGTCGCCCAACAACACGGAATGGGTGATCGCGCAATTCGCCGCCGCCAAGGCGGGGCTGATCCTGGTCACGATCAACCCGGCCTATCGCGTGGCCGAACTCGAATACTGCCTCAACACCGTGGATTGCCGGGCGCTGATTCTCGCCGCTTCCTTCAAGACCAGCGATTATCCGGCGATGATCGACGCGCTCCTGGCGGCCGGGCGCGTACCGGGCCTGCGCCATTTGATCGTGACCGGGGCCGAAGCGCCGCCGGCCATGCTGAATTTCGCGGAGGTTTCGGCACCGGGGCGGCTGGCGGAACTGCGTGCCCGCGGTGCTTCGCTTGGATTCGACGATCCGATCAACATCCAGTTCACCAGCGGCACGACCGGCGCACCCAAGGGGGCGACGCTCTCGCACCACAATATCGTCAATAACGGCTTCTTCATCGGCGAGCGCATGCGGCTCACGCCGGCGGACCGTCTGTGCATCCCGGTCCCGCTCTACCATTGCTTCGGCATGGTGCTGGGCAACCTCGCCTGCGTCAGCCACGGCGCCGCCATGGTCTATCCGGGCGAAGGCTTCGAGGCGCAAGCCGTGCTGGAAACGGTCGAGGCCGAGCGCTGCACGGCGCTCCACGGCGTGCCGACCATGTTCATCGCCGAACTCGATCATCCGGAATTCCGGCGCTACGACCTGTCGTCTCTGCGCACCGGCATCATGGCCGGCAGCCCGTGCCCGCGGGAGATCATGGCGCGCTGCATCAGCGACATGAATCTCCGCGAGATCACGATCGCCTATGGCATGACCGAGACCAGCCCGGTCAGCTTCCAGTCCGCGACCGATACGCCGGAAGAGCTGCGGGTCGGCACGGTCGGCACCGTGCTGCCCTATATCGAGGTCAAGATCGTCGACGAGACGGGACGCGTCGTCCCGGTCGGCACGCCGGGCGAACTCCTGACCCGCGGCTATTCGGTGATGCTGGGTTATTGGGGCGATCCGGCGCGCACCGCCGAGGCGATCGATGCGTCCGGCTGGATGCATACCGGCGACCTCGCCACGATCGATGCCGCGGGCTATTGCCGGATCACCGGCCGCATCAAGGACATGATCATCCGCGGCGGCGAGAACATCTATCCGCGGGAAATCGAGGAGTTTCTCTACCGGCACCCGGCGATCCTGGACGTTCAGGTGATCGGCGTGCCCGATCCGAAATTCGGCGAAGAAGTATGCGCCTGGGTCCGGCTGCGCCCGGGTGCCGCACTCGAAGCCGAGGCGCTGCAGCGGTTTTGCCGCGGCCAGATCGCACATTACAAGATTCCGCGGCACATCCGCTTCGTCGACGCCTTCCCGATGACGGTGACCGGCAAGATCCAGAAATTCGCCATGCGCAGGGTCATGGAGGCCGAATTGTGCACCGCAAGCGGGCCGCCTGATGCGCCCTAGCGCTTCAGGCGGGGCAACGCCGCGCCCGCGCTCAAGAGGTCAAAGCGCTTGAACAAATTGCGCGAGCGCAGCGGCGCCGGAAATATCCACAAGCGCGGAATTCCCCGGCTTTGAATTGGCCCGAACGGCCACATGGCAATTTCTGCGGAAATACAACCGATCATCTAAATACCGCTGAATTTATCCCATAATCGGCTTGAATATCTCGCGCTGCAGGGGCATGAATGCGAGCCATATTGGGCAGTATGGGCGATAACAGACGTCCTGCGGCCGGTGTCGTGACGGCAGCGGACGGAGCCGGAGCGACCGCCAGAACCTTACCGAAATCGAAGGCCGGCTCATACGGCCGCGGCATGCTGTTGCCGCGGCGGCACCGGCGACGCCCGAGGCGGCCGATTTGGGCGCCTGCGGGGCAGGGGATTGGTGGCGGCGGATTCGTGGGTGATGGGGGGATGACATGCGTAGTACCATTATCGCAGTCGTATTCGGCGTAGCGCTGGCGATCGCCGGAGCGGTGTTCTACGGCGTCGCCGGCGACATGCTCGGCCCGTCGGGTGGCGGCCGCACCGTCAGCGGCGTGAGTTCGGATACGATCGTGTTCGGGCAGACGGCCGCGCTGGACGGCCCGGTGGCAGCGCTCGGGCGCGGCATGAAGACCGGCATCGAGGCGGCCTTCAACGAGGCGAACGCGGCGGGCGGCGTGAAGGGACACAAGCTCAGTCTCGTCTCCGTCGACGATGGCTACGAGCCGATGCGGGCGAGCGCATTGGCCCGTCAGCTGATCTATCGCGACCGCGTCTTTGCGATGATCGGCCCGGTCGGCACGCCGACCTCGGTTGCGGTCCAGACCGTCGCGAGCGATGCCCAGGTCCCGCTGATCGGCGCCTTTACCGGGGCGGACGTGCTGCGCGATCCGGACAATGCCAATGTCATCAATCTGCGTGCGTCGTATTTCCAGGAAACGGCGGCGATGGTCGACCATCTGATCACCGATCTCGGCATCAACCGGATCGCCGTCTTCTATCAGAATGACGCTTTCGGTCAGGCCGGCCTGACCGGTGTCAAGCATGCCCTCGATCAGCGGCAGATCGCGATCGCGGCGGAAGGCGCCTACGAGCGCAATACCGTCGATGTCAAGTCGGCCCTGGCGGCCATTCAGAAAGCTGCGCCGCAGGCGGTCATCATGATCGGCGCCTACAAGCCCTGCGCGGAGTTCATCAAGGCGGCGCGCGCCGCGAAGTTCGATCCGGTCTTCCTCAACATCTCCTTCGTCGGCGGCGACGCGCTGGCCAATGCGCTCGGGCCTGAAGGCGCCGGTGTCGTCGTCACTCAAGTCGTGCCCTTCCCGAAAGACACCAGAATCCGCGTGGTCAAGGACTACCAGGCGGCGCTGAAGCAGATCACCCCCAATGCCGCACCGGATTTCGTCTCGCTCGAAGGCTATATGGTCGGGCGACTGGTGATCGCCGCGATCGGCAAGATCGACGGACCGATCACGAGGACGGCTCTGCTCGACGCGGTCAAGAAGACCGAGACCTTCGATCTCGGTGGGATTCACCTGCAATTCGGGGCCGGCAAGAACCAAGGCTCGGACGAGGTATTCCTGACGGTGATCCAGCCGGACGGCACGCTCCAGGCCGTCGACCGGTTAGCGAAAACCAGCGGCTGACGCGCTGCCCTCCCGGGCACACGCTGGGGCGAGCGCGACGATCGGGCGCAGCCGCCGACGATGGCGGGCCGACGCCGCTCGACCGCATGATGGCTTCGGCCGAGCGCTGGGGTATCGGCCACGAATGGAATGTTATAACATCGGTTCGCGCGTGACGAAGGGGTGCCGGTCGGGATGCTGAGGAGTGCGAAGCTGCGGCTATGGGGCGGGCGGGTTGCCGTCTTTGCCATTTGGCTGCAACTGGTCTTGTCAGCCGGGCACATGCACCCCGAAGAGCTGTTCGGTACGACGGCCCGGTCCGCCCAGGCCGGGCAGGGCATCGCCGCGCGGCGCGATACCGCCCCGGCTGCGCCGGTTTCAGGGGCGGCCGAGGATTCCTGCGCCATCTGCGCCGCGATGCAGCTGGCCGCCACCGCGTTGCCGCCGTCCCCCGTGCTCTTGCGTGCGCCGATGCAAGCCGCTGGCCGGGCGGTGCCGGCGCGCGACCACGCCTTGCCGGCGTCCGCACCCTACCGGCTCTTCCAATCGCGTGCGCCGCCTGCCGTCTGAGATTCGGTTCGAACCGGCTCGCTGACCCGCAAGCGGTCTGAGCGAGCCGCGGTCTATCCTGATTCTCGGACGGAGCGGTTTCATGCGTCGAATTTCAGCGGCGGGCGAGCGGCTTGCCGCCGTGCCCGGCCTTAGCGTCCAAGCGAGCCTGGCGGTTTTGTCATTTGCTGCATTCTGTGCATTTCCCCCGCCGGCCGGGGCACAGCAGACGGCGCCCTCCACCACGGCGCCCTCCACCACGGCGCCCTCCACCACGGCGCCCTCCACCACGGCGCCCTCCACCACGGCGCCCTCGCAGGCCGGGGCGCCGGATGCGACCAAGGTCGAGGAGATCTCGGTGGTCGCCAAGCGCCTGAACCAGGCGCGCGACAGTATCGCGCCCAATATCGGCGCTTCGTCCTTCAGCTTCACCAGCGAGACCATCGACAATATTCCGGGCGGCGACAACAACGCGATCAATCAGATCACGCTGCAGGCGCCCGGCGTCGACCAGGACAGTCTCGCCAATGGCGGGCTCCATGTCCGCAACGAGCATCTGAACGTCCAATACCGCATCGACGGCGTGGTGCTGCCCGACGGCGTCAGCTTTTTCGGCCAGAGCATCAGCCCGCGCTTCGTCTCGTCGCTGACGCTGGTGACCGGCGCTCTGCCGGCCGAATATGGGCTGCGCACCGCCGGCATCATCGATATCACGACCAAGACGGAGGAAACCTCGGGCGGCGAGATCGGCATCAACGGCGGCAGCTACGGCACGATCAATCCGAGCCTCGAATATGCCGGGACAGTCGATGGCGGCTACAGCTATTTCGTGTCCGGCGACTATCTGCAGAGCAATCGCGGCGTCGACGCGGTGACGTCGGCCTACAACCAGATTCATGACGATAATCTGCAGAGCCACGGCTTCGCCTATATCGACAAGGTCCTGGATGCATCGAATAAGATCAGCGTCATCCTCAACAGCTTCAACAGCCAATTCCAAATTCCGGACAATCCCGGCCAGGCGCATTTCGCCGGGATCACGGCGATCGACGGCACGCCGATCGGGGCGATCAATTCGGCCGATCTCAGCGAACATCAGACCGAAACCAGCCAGACCGGCGCCGTTTCGTTTCTGCATGCCGGTGAGGATTTGAATTTTCAGCTCACCGCCTTCAGCAAATACAGTGCCCTGCATTACCATCCGGACGAGTTGGGCGATCTGGCCTTCACCGGCATCGCCCAGAACGCCTTCCGCAGCAGTTTCGCCTCGGGCTTCCAGGCGGATGGCAGCTATCAGCTCGCCGCCGACCACACGTTGCGCGCCGGGCTGCTCTATACGGTCGAGCATGTGGCGGCCGACACCAATTCCAACGTGCTCGAGCAGACCGGGACCGACGCCAACGGCAATCCGATCTTTGCCACGACGACGACCAATATCGTGGCCGATTCGGAAAAGACCGGCTTCACCTACAGTCTTTATCTGCAGGACGAGTGGAAGGCGCTGGAGGATGTCACCGTCAATTACGGCGGTCGATTCGACGTCGTCAACGGCTTCACGCAAGGCAATCAGATCAGCCCGCGCCTCAACACGGTGTGGCAGGCGGCGCCCGGCACCATCGTCCATGCCGGCTATGCCAGCTATTTCAGCCCGCCGCCACTCGAACTCGTATCGACGAACAACGTCAATCTCTTCGCCAATACCAGCGCGGCCCCAGCAGAGACGCAGAACTCGCCGATCAAGAACGAGCGCGCGCAATATCTCGACGGCGGCGTGATCCAGGATGTCTTGCCGAATTTCAAGGTTGGCGTCGACATTTATTATAAATATTCACGCAATCTGATCGACGAGGGGCAGTTCGGGGCGCCGGTCATCCTGACGCCGTTCAATTACCATGTCGGCTATAATCGCGGCGTCGAACTGACGACCTCCTACCAACAAGGCGGGTTCAGCTATTACGGCAATCTGGCGATCGCCGAACAGAAGGCGGAAGGGATCAATTCGGCGCAGTTCAGCTTTTCGCCGGCCGATCTGGCGTTCTCCGCCGGCCACGCGATCAACACCGATCACAGCCAGCGCATGACCGCCTCCGCCGGGGTGAGCTACGCGCTCGAAGCCACCAAATTCAGCGCCGATATCGTGGCCGGCACCGGTGTCCGCGACCAGCCGGCGGGCGAGACCATCAACGAAGGCACGGTGCCGTCTTATGAACAAGTCAATCTTGGCGTCTCGCACGTCTTCGATGAAGTGCCGGGTGGCGATCTGACGGTCAGCCTCAACCTGATCAACGCGCTGGACGAGGTCTACCTGCTCCGCAGTCAGACCGGCATCGGGGAGTTCGCCAATCAATTCGGCCCAAGGCGGACGGTATTTCTCAGCGTCAAGAAGGCGTTCTGAGCAGCGGACGGCGGCGTGGGTTCGGGCCGCACCGCCGCTCCATTTCGATCCGAAATGATCAATGCAGAATCGCCGCCAGTTTGTCTCCGTTTTCGGCGATCCAACGACAAAGATCGGCAACCACGACCGGTATCGGCCGGCTCGGTGCCCAGCCGAATGCCGCAGTCGCCGCTCGATTGTCGGTCACATACCAGGGAATGTCGCCCGGGCGCGTCGCCGGATCCCGGGCGATGGCGATCGACCGGCCGGTCAGCGTCTGGCACAGCACGGTCAGTTCGGCCAGCGAGATGGTCTGGCCGCCGCCGCCGCCGGCATTGAAGACCGTCCCGCGCTGCCCCGCCAGCCCGGCGATGCCGAGTGCGATCAGGTCGGCGGCGTCCTCGACATGCAGCACGTCGCGGACTTGGCGGCCGCTGCCCTCGTACCCGCAATAGCTGAGCGGCTTGCCCGCCAGGTGGCGCGCCACCCAGAGCGCCACGAAACCCTGGTCGAGCTTGCCCATCTGCCACGGCCCGGCGATCACGCCGAAGCGCAGGATTAGGGCTGGCAGGTCGAATATGTCGGCAAATTCCTGGACGATCAATTCGGCGGCGAGTTTGGACGCGCCGTACAGCGTGCGCCGTCCGGGCAGGGGGAATTCCGTCGTCAGCCCGGCCGCGCTGACGCCGGGCGGCAGGCCGGCCGCGCCATCGAGTACGAAGCGCTCGCCCGCGACCGCGAAAGGCAGGGCGCCGATCCGGTCGAAGGGATAGACCCGCGAGGTCGAGACGAAGAGCAGCGCAGCCCGGTGCCGTCGCGCCAATTCCAGGCAATTGATGGCACCACCGAGATTCGTGTCGAGCAGGTAGCGCGAATCGCCGGCACGGCCGGCCAGGACCGACGGTTCGGCCGAGCATTCGACCACGAGGTCGAGCGCGCCGATGTCGAGGTCGTCGGGCGCGCGGATGTCGGCATGGCGGAATTCGATGCCACGGGCCGCCAGGCGCGACAGGTTCAGCTCGCTGCCGCGGCGGCGCAGATTGTCGAGCGCGACGATCCGGGCCGCCGGATGGTCTGCCTTCAATCGAAAGGCGATGGTCGATCCGAGGAAGCCCGCCCCGCCGGTGACCAGGATGGTTTCCACCGCGTCGCCCGTTATTCCGGACGGCTTGCCGGCAGCGGGCGCGGCTCGGCCGTCGCGACGGCATCGCGAGGCGTACCGGGCCGGCGCCGATAATCGCCGCGCGACAGTGATTTCTCCAGTAGGCAATAAAGCATGATGAAGGTGTAGCGGCTGCCCATTTCGCGGATCTTCAGCTTCGATAGGCCGATTTTCCGGTTGGTCCAGGAGATCGGGATCACGGCATAGGAGTAGCCGCGGATGACGGCTTTCAGCGGCAGCTCGATCGTCAGGTTGAAGTGGTTCGACAGGATCGGATGGATCCCGGCAATGACCTCCCGCCGATAGCATTTGAAGGCGTTGGTCGTGTCGTTCAAGCCGTGGAAGAACAGCGACTGAATGACGGCATTGGCGACGCGGTTCAAGATCAGCTTGTGGATCGGGTAGTCGACCACGCGGGCGCCGCGGATGAAGCGCGAGCCGAATACACAATCATAGCCTTCCTGCAGCTTGCGCCAATAGCGCACGACATCCGCCGGGGAATCCGAGCCGTCGGCCATCACCACCGCGACCGCCTCGCCGCGCATCTCGGACAGCCCATAGCGGACGGCGCAGCCGAAGCCGTTGGGCAGGCGATTGTCGACGCAGCGGAATCTCGGGAACCGGGCTTCGAGGGCGCGCGCTTCGTCCGTGGTGCCGTCGGTCGAATGATCGTTGACCAGGACGACCTCGTGATCGATGCCGGCCGCTTCTAGCGCTTCGATCAGGGAAGACACGGTCGGCGTCAGATTGCCCTCTTCGTTGTGCGCCGGTACCACCACCGAGAGCATGCCGCGGCGGCCGCTGCCGACCCAATCGGCCAGGGCGTCGATGCTGCGCTCGATCATGACTGCGCCGCGGCCGCGGCGGCCCGCGGCCTGGTCACGACGGAAGTCTGCCTGCCCAGGAAACAATCCGCCAGCGGCACGCGCAGATCGGCGCGCACCAGCCGGGGCGCCTTGGCCAAAGGGCTCTTCGAGGCATAACGCAGGAAGCGAATGGTCTTGGAAGCGATTCCGCCGCCGGCTAGGACCAGGGCTTCGTCGAGGCTGCGATCGGTCAGGACGGTCTTGTGGTCGATGAAGTCGAAATGGCGCCGTCCGACCAGCGCGAGATTCGGTTGAAGAATGAGCAAGGAGCCGTTCTCCGTCAGCAAGTCCCGCAAACCGCCCAGCAGATCGATCACTTCCTGCGCATTCTCCGGATGTTCCGGTAAATTGCTGATGAAGATGATGTCGAATTTCTGGCCGGACAGCGCGGCCGGGTTGGCGCCGACGACGAATTCGACGCCATGGGCGCAATGCTGACGGACCGCGGGTTTGAGGTTGCAGGCGACCCGGCGCCAGGCTCGAACATTGTTTATGAAGTGACAACTGCCCGCGCCATAGTCCAAAACCGCATCCGTGGCCTTGACCCAGCGCGAAAAATAATCGTCGACCAGCACCTTCCAGACCAGCGACAGATCTCGGCGCTTGGCTGCGGAGAAGCGATACCGGGACAGCGCCTCGAGATGCATAATCCGCCAGGATTCCGCCGAATGCCGCGACACCGCCGATAGGGGCGGTTCGACGACCGGTACAATAGGCCAGATCTCGCCGCGAGGGGAAGCCCCCAAAGAGTCCATGCAAGCGGCTGCGCGCGCGCCGTTTGCTGGACAGATGAGATCCATGAACTATACCATGCCGCACGCGCCCCGCCGCGCCGCGTTCGATGCAATAAAAGCGGCCGCGGCGCGCCGACGCGGCCGCGTGCGATCTCGTCGGCACCGCCCTGAAGTTGAGGATCCGGGAGAACTCCGTGAGACATTTGACGTTCGGCGATCTTATTTGTTGCGGTTTCATTCTTTTGTCGATGGTTCTTCTCGGCTTATTTTGCGTGCATCTGAACAGCATTTTCTATGTCCGGTACGGCCCCTTTTGGGACTCGGTCAGCTATGACGACTTGCTCGCACGAGTCATGCTGTCCGTGCGCGCCGGCGACCCGTTCAAAGCCTTCGCCCTCATCTACACGAGCACGGTGGCGCTACCTTGGCTCGAAGCCATGGCGCTGGCGCCCTGGGCCGAGCCCAGCCGCGCCGTTGCCGTGTGGCTCCAGCTCACCTGGCTGACCCTGACAGCACTGGTCGGTTACGCCTATTTCCGTCGTGTCGCCTGCTATCGGCCAGTGGCGGCGGCATGCTGCGCCTTATTGTTCTTCGTGTTGACGTTTACGTTCTACTGGGGCGGCGGGTTGACCGATTTCCGGTTGGACTACCTGCAATACGCGCTGTTCGGCCTGTCCTGCTTCGTCTATCTGATGGCGAAGGCCGATGGCCGCTTCGATTTCTGGGTTCTGTGGGGCGCGGCATTGGGTCTCGCCTGTCTTGGGCGCGCCACCACGCCGGTCTTTGCGGTCGTCACTATCGCGCCGTTTTTCGTGATCGATCTCTGGCAGGAGCGCGCCGCTCTGGGCGCCGTGATCCTGCGTTATGCCGCCGCCGCCGCCGCCTGCGTTCTGGTCAGCGGCTGGTATTTCCTTACCAACCTGTCGCACCTCTACTTTTACTATGTTGATTGGAATTGGAACGCCAACTCGAAATTGCCAATCTCGGTCAGCGCCGAGTTCGTGCCTTTGGTCTACGGAAATATCGGCAAGGTTGGGGCCGCTGCCTGTCTCGCTCTGTTCGGCGTCAATGTCGCCTGTGCGATCTGGGGTCGGGAAGGCGGAAGGTGGAATTGGCGCGCGCTGTGGTGCGGCATAGCACCGCTTGCTTATCTGATCGCCAGCGGCGCCACGCCTTACGGGGCCGTCTGCCAGGTCGCCGTCTTCGGCTTCGTCCTGTTTGCAGTGGCGCCGATCGTCCAACCGGTGCGCCATCGGGCCGGGCGTCTGCGCGGAGGCCTCGCCGCTCTGGCTTTGGCGGCGACCACGGCCAGCGGGGTGGTCGAAGGCTTCCACTATCACACCGACGAGACCGGCGAATACATCTCTCAGACGATCGCCCCACGGCGCGCCAACATTGCCAAGGCGACGGGCTGCATCGCCGACGATATCCGCCGAAGCGAAGACCCAGGGTCCGGTCCGGACCACACCTTGACCTATGCGATGCTCTATACCGGCATGCTCAACAGCGAAGTGATCACCAACGTGTTGCTGTTCGACGAACACGACGAGGCCGATGTGCTGCCGAACGGGTTGCTGGCGCTGCGGATCGGCCGGTCCCGTCTCACCATGGATCCGTTCCGGGTCGATCGCTTGGTGACGCCGGTGCAATGGGCCATGATCGACGGCGCCGATGACGCGCAGAAGATCGATAGCATCGCCGAGGAGGTTGCCGCCGAAGCCGACTACATCATCGCACCGTCGCCGGCAGGCACGCTCCTGAACGCCGCCACGATCGACCGGTACGCCGCGTCGATCGCCGACCGGATCGCTGCCCGTGTGCAGCTCACCGCTTTGTGCCGCGACATCGAAATCGGCCCCGGTGAATTCGCCAGTATTTTCCGCAACCTCGGCCGGGCTCAGCCGGCGTCGCAATAGCGGCGGTGCGCGTTGCCCCAAGCGATGCCTTGTCCTGTGGCGCCGAATCGGGCAATCTGCGCAATAATAAGGACCGCATGAGAGACGGTCCGCCGGCGCTGGACGACCAGCTTCCGGGCGAATGGGAGGGGCGATGAGACGCAGCATGCCTGCACTCGCCGGCATCCAGGCCGCAATCCGCGCCGCCGCCGGCTTTTCGATTGCGCCCGACAATCTCGACCTTAGATTGCGCCTGATCGCGCCGCGCATGGCCGATCTGCGCGTTCGCATATCGCCGTATCTGGCATTCCGCCAAATATGACTGAATAATGAGAGAGAAGCCGCGAGGGAGAAGTCGCCTTGAAGCCGACTGACATCGCCGATCCGGACTATTTCCACAAGGTAGTCGATTGCCAATGGGCCTGTCCCGCCCATACCCCCGTGCCGGAATACATCCGCCTGATTGCGGCCGGCCGATACACCGACGCTTATATGATCAATTGGTGGTCGAATGTCTTTCCCGGAATTCTCGGCCGAACCTGCGACCGGCCCTGCGAGCCGGCGTGCCGGCGCGGCCGGGTCGAGGAGCAGCCGGTCGCGATCTGCCGGCTGAAGCGCGTCGCGGCGGATTACAAGGGCGATGTCAAATCGCTGCTGCCGAAGCCCGCGGGTTCGCGCAACGGCAAGCGGATCGCGGTCATCGGCGCCGGGCCGGCGTCGCTGACCGTGGTGCGCGACCTGGCGCCGCTGGGCTACGAGCTGGTGCTGTTCGACGGCGATAAACGGGCCGGCGGCATGATCCGCACTCAGATCCCGAAATTCCGCCTGCCTGAACAGGTCATCGACGAGGAGGTCGGCTACGTCCTCAATCTCGGCGTCACCTTGCGCCTGGGCGAGCGGGTCGACAGCCTGAAATCCGTGCTCGGCGACGAGTACGACGCGGTCTTCGTCGGCACTGGGGCGCCGCGCGGCCGCGACCTCGAGATTCCCGGGCGGCAGGAAGCGGCGGCCAATATCCATATCGGCATCGACTGGCTGTCCAGCGTGTCCTTCGGCCATGTTACCGAGATCGGCCGGCGCGTCATCGTGCTCGGCGGCGGCAACACGGCGATGGATTGCTGCCGCTCCTCGCGCCGGCTCGGCGGCGCTCAGGTCACGGTGGTGGTGCGCAGCGGCTTCGAGGAGATGAAGGCCTCGCCCTGGGAGAAGGAGGATGCCATGCATGAAGGCATCCCGATCCTCAACTATCTGGTGCCCAAGGAATTCCTGCACGACAACGGAAAACTGACCGGCATGCGCTTCGAAAAGGTCAAGGCAGAGCGCGACGAGAAGGGACGGCGCAATCTGGTGCCGACCGGCGAGCCGGATGTCGACATCGCCTGTGACGACGTGCTGATCGCGGTCGGCCAGGAAAATGCCTTTCCCTGGATCGAGCGCGATCTGGGATTGGACTTCGACCGCTGGGGCATGCCCAAGGTCGATCCCAAGACCATGCAATCGAGCCTGCCCAGGGTGTTCTTCGGCGGCGACGCGGCATTCGGGCCGAAGAACATCATCTGGGCCGTGGCGCATGGCCATGAGGCCGCGATCTCGATCGATAAATTCTGCTCCGGCGAGACCGTGGCCGAACGCCCGCCGCCGATGGTCAATCTGGTCAGCCAGAAGATGGGCATCCATGAGTGGAGCTACGACAACGACATTTCGAACGACAAGCGCTTCAAGGTGCCGCATCAGGCGCTGGCGGCGGCGCTCGGCGACATCAAGGTCGAGGTCGAGCTGGGCTTCGATCCGAAGCTGGGCTTCGAGGAGGCGCAGCGCTGCCTCAATTGCGACGCCGAGACCGTGTTCGACGAGCGCCTGTGCATCGAATGCGACGCCTGCGCCGATATCTGCCCGATGGATTGCATCACCTTCACAGGCAATGGCGAGGAGGCCGAGCTGCGCTCCCGGCTGATGGCGCCGGCGCGCAATCTGGAGCAGGCGATCTACGTCTCCGACCCGCTCAAGACCGGCCGGATCATGGCCAAGGACGAAGATGTCTGCCTGCATTGCGGCCTCTGCGCGGAGCGCTGCCCGACCGGGGCCTGGGACATGCAGAAATTCTTTCTCGAAATGACGCAGGCTGGTGCGGCATGCCACACACGTTAGAACGCGCGCCCGAGACCAGCGAGCGCGTCTCGCCGCTCGTGCGGGTCAACGACTTCGTCGTCAAATTCGCCAATGTCAACGGCTCCGGCTCGGCCAGCGCCAACCAGCTCTTCGCCAAGGCGATCCTGCGCATGGGGATTCCGGCCGTGTCCCGGAATATCTTCCCGTCGAATATCCAGGGCTTGCCGACCTGGTTCGAAGTGCGCGTGTCCGAGGCCGGGCATCTGGGCTGCCGCGGCGGCACCGATCTCATGGTCGCGATGAATCCGCAGACCTGGGACAAGGACGTCGCCGGCATCGAGCCCGGCGGCTATCTCTTCCATGATTCGACCAAGCCGCTGCCGCCGTCGAAATTCGGACAAAATGTCAATGTCATCGGCGTGCCGCTGACGGAAATCTGCAATCAGCACTACACGGACCCGCGGCAGCGCCAGCTGTTCAAGAACATCATCTATGTCGGGGCGCTCGCCGCCTTGCTCGACATGGACATGAAAATCGTCGAGGCGCTGATCGGCGAACAGTTCAAGGGCAAGGACAAGCTGATCCGGCCCAATGTCGAAGCGCTGCATCTGGGCTACGACTATGCGCGGGCGCATTTCGCCTGCCCGTTCGGTCTGCGTCTGCGCCATGCCGACAAAATCGGCAACCGCATCGTCATCGACGGCAACGCCGCGGCGGCCCTGGGCGCCGTCTATGGCGGCGCCACGGTCTGCGCCTGGTATCCGATCACGCCGTCGACCTCGCTCGCCGAAGCCTTTCAGCGCTATTGCCGGCGCTTCCGCCAGGACCCCGAGACCGGCGCCAACCGCTACGCCATCATCCAGGCCGAAGACGAACTCGCCTCGATCGGCATGGTCGTGGGCGCGGCCTGGAACGGTGCCCGCGCCTTCACCGCGACCTCGGGCCCCGGCATTTCGCTGATGACCGAGTTTCTGGGCCTGGCCTATTTCGCCGAGATCCCGGCGGTGATCTTTGATGTGCAGCGCGGTGGCCCCTCCACCGGCATGCCGACCCGGACGCAGCAGGCCGACATCCTGGCCTGCGCCTATGCCTCGCATGGCGACACGAAGCATGTTTTGCTGTTCCCGGAAGATCCGAAGGAATGCTTCGATTTCGGCGCCCTCGCGTTTGACCTCGCCGATCGGCTGCAGACGCCGATCTTCGTCATGCTGGACCTCGAAATCGGCATGAACGAGCGGCTCTGCGACCCCTTCACCTGGGACGATGCGCGCCGCATGGATCGTGGCAAGGTCATGACGTTCGAGGATCTCGAAGCCGGCAGGAATTTCGGCCGCTATCTCGATGTCGATGGCGACGGGATTCCGTACCGCACTTATCCCGGCACGCACCCGACGCGCGGCAGCTTCTTCACCCGCGGCAGCACGCGCGACCGCTACGCCAAATACAGCGAGGAAGGGCCGGTCTATCAGGACAATATGGAACGGCTGCTGCTGAAATTCGAGACCGCCAAGGCGCTTGTGCCGAAGCCGATCCTGCGGCGGGCGGACCGGCCGACCACGCTCGGCGCCCTCTATTTCGGCTCGACCAGCCCGGCCATCCCGGAAGCGCTGGAGCATCTGGCGGAAGCCGGCATCCATCTCGACACGCTGCGGGTGCGCGGCTTCCCGTTTGCCCAAGAGGTGCTCGATTTCATCGCCGCGCATGAGCGCGTGTTCGTCGTCGAGCAGAACCGCGACGGCCAGTTGCGCATGCTGCTGGTCAACGAAGGCGAGGTCGATCCGGCCAAGCTCATCCGCATCGTCCATTACGACGGCACGCCGATCACCGCCCGCTTCATCGCCCGCGAGATCACGGAAGATCTGGCCGGCCCGTCGATCCTCCCCGTCCGCGAGGCCGCCGCAAGATGACCTATATCACCAAGCCGAAGCTGCATCACCCGAGCCTGCCGTCGAATGCGCTGGGCCTGACGCGGCGCGATTACGAAGGCGCGATCTCGACCTTGTGCGCCGGCTGCGGCCATGATTCGATCAGCGCCGCCATCATCCAGGCCTGTTTCGACCTCGATCTGCCGCCGCATCGCATCGCCAAGCTCTCCGGCATCGGCTGCTCCTCGAAGACCCCGACTTATTTCCTCGGGCCGGCGCATGGCTTCAACAGCGTGCATGGCCGCATGCCCTCGGTCCTGACCGGCGCCAATCTGGCCAATCGCGATCTGATCTATCTCGGCGTCTCGGGCGACGGCGATTCCGCCTCGATCGGCTTGGGCCAGTTCGCGCACAGTATCCGGCGCGGCGTGAACATGGTCTATATCGTCGAGAATAACGGCGTCTACGGGCTGACCAAGGGCCAGTTCTCGGCGACCTCGGACAAGGGCTCGAAGAGCAAGCGCGGCGTGGCCAATACCGATTCAGCGATCGACATGGTGGCGATGGCGCTGCAGCTCGGCGCCACTTTCGTCGCGCGCAGCTTTTCCGGCGACAAGGAGCAGCTCGTGCCGCTGATCGCGGCGGCGCTGATGCATAAGGGTGCGGCCTTCATCGACTGCATCTCGCCTTGCGTCGCCTTCAACAATCATCCGGGCTCGACCAAGAGCTTCGATTTCGTGCGCGAGCACAATGAGGCGGTGAATGCGCTCGATTTCATGAGCGATCACGCGCCGATCACCGCCAGCTACAAGCCGGGTGAAGTCGAAACCGTGGTCCAGCATGACGGCCAGACCCTGCAACTGCGCAAGCTCGCCGCCGATTACGATCCGCATGACCGCCTGGCGGCGATGCACTATCTTCAGGAACGCCAGCTCGCCGGCGAGATCGTCACCGGCCTCCTGTTCCTGGAGCCCGAGGCGGAGGATCTGCATTTCCATCTGGGCACGGTCGCGACGCCGCTGAACGAACTCGGCGAGGCGGAGCTGTGCCCGGGATCGGCGGCGCTGGAGCGGTTGAACGGCAGTTTGCGGTAGCCGACACGACACCGCGCCGGAGATGATTTGGTGCCTCAGCGCCGTCGGATCGGCGGCCTGGCCGAGGCGCGCGCGGGCGCCATCGAGGCGCGTTCTTCCTTGTGCCGGAAATTGATGCGGCCCTTGGTCAGATCGTAAGGCGTCATCTCGACGGTGACGCGATCGCCGGCCAGCACGCGGATGCGGTTCTTCTTCATCTTGCCCGAGGTATAGGCCAGAGCCTCGTGGCCATTGTCGAGTTGCACGCGGAAACGGCTGTCCGGCAACAGCTCCATCACGGTGCCCTCGAATTCGATCAGGTCTTCCTTCGCCATCTATCCTCCATTGCATCTTGATTTCCGCCCGGCAGATTGGCTGCCGGGCGGGGTATGGAATTCAGCCCAGGCGGAGATTGACCGCCGAGACCTTGCCCTGCTGGCCGCGTTCCAGATCGAACTGCAGCCGCTGGCCCTCGTTCAAACTGCTGATGCCGGCGCGCTCGACCGCAGAGATATGGACGAACACGTCCTTGGCGCCATCATCCGGCTGAATGAAGCCGTAACCCTTTTGCGCATTGAACCATTTTACCGTGCCGGCAGACATCACGTAACTCCCAAAGCAGCTGCAGCCGGCGGAGTTGCCGGCTACGTCAATCGTCGATCAGGCACGGGTAGCAGGTCCGGGGCTCGGGTAGAGCGAGGAAGAGCAAGCCGAACCCAGGGGATTTGACTCCCCTTAAGTAGACCTTGACGCGGTATCTGGCAAGTCTAGCCCCGCGCATTCGCACGGTTGCCAGCGTTGCGTTCGCCAGCCAAAACGTGCCGATAGAAGCCCCAGCCGACGAGAATGAAGACCGCGAGGCCCAGGAACTCGGCGATCGGCGCGAAGCCGGGACCGACCAGGGCCAGCGGCGCCTGGTTGCCGGTGGCGCCGATGATGCCGGCGATCAGCACGCCCATCAGGCTCTCGCCGACGATGAGGCCCGAGGCGAACAACACGCCGCGGCGTTGCGGCCGTTCGGCGAAAGCCTTGAAATCGGCGCCGGTCGCCACCGCATGGCGATGCAGCGCGCGGTCCGTCAGCCAGCCGATCAGCGCGCCCAGCGAGATCGTGACGGTCACGGCCGGCGGCAGGTAAATGCCGATGCCGACCGCCAGCACCGGCAGCCGCGCCTTGCCGCCGGTCTTCAAGGCGCGCCGACGCAACAGATCGTCGATGAGGATCAGCGCCACGCCGGTGGCGACGCCGATCAGCACCATCGTCCAGTTGAGCTGATGCGTGAAAATCCCTTGCGCGATCGCCGTCATCAAGGTCGCCTGCGGCGCCGACAGCGCCTGATCGGCCGACATGCCGGCATGCGGCAGGGCGCCGGCGAAGCCATAGGCCTGATAGAGCAGATCGAGGATCGGCGGGATGACGAGGGAGCCGACGACGACGCCGACGACCAGCGCCACCTGCTGCCGCCACGGCGTGGCGCCGACCAGCTGCCCGGTCTTCAGATCCTGCAGGTTGTCATTGGCGATGCAGGCGGTGGCGACGACGACCGAGGTGATGAAGATCGCGAGCGCGATCGCCATCTTGGTTCCGGCGTCGGTCGAGAGCAGCCCGCCCGAGCCGCCCAGCATGGCCAGCAGCAGCAGCGAGACCAGGGTCGTGCCGATGATGCCGATGCCGGAGATCGGGCTGTTGGTCGAGCCGACCAGCCCGGCCATGTAGCCGCAGGCGGCGGCGATGATGAAGCCGATCACGAAGGCGAAGACCACGCCATAGGCGACCAGGCCCCAGAACAGGCCCGAGCCGAGCGCCACACCGGTCTCGCTGAGGAAATAGGCCAGGATCGCCGCCATCGGCACGACCAGGGCGAGGCTGATGCCGGCCACCCAATGGATCGGAATGTCGCGATCGGTGCGCGGGATCAGATCGCCGTGCCCGGCGCGGATCTCGCGCATGGCGACGAGGGCCGAGCGCACGCCTTCCGCCATCGGCCGCATCAGGATGACCAGCGTCCAGATGGCGGCCACGGCGATCGTGCCGGCGCCGATGAAGCGCACCTGATGCGACCAGATCCCGCCGGCGAAAGCCGCGACCGATGTGCCCTCCGGCATCGGCGTCATCGCCGTCAGGATCGGCACGGCGATGCCCCAGGCGATGACGACGCCGACCAGCATCGCGATGCCGACGACGATGCCGACCAGATATCCGGCCCCCATCAGCGCCAGCGAGAAGCCGGTCGAAAGACGGAGCACCGAACCGCCCAGAGTCAGCCACCAGGACGCCTCGTCGGCGATCAACTGCAGCCCAGACCCGGCCGAGAGATTGGCCGCGGCCGCCACGATGGCGCCGAGGACGATGTCGCGCAAGCCCGGCTCGGCGCGCTCGCCGGGATTCGGTACGTGTCGGGGCTTGGACTCATCCGGGCTGCCGACGCGCAGGATCTCGGCCGCGGCCATGCCTTCGGGATAGGGCAGGTCGGTCAGCACGACCATCGCGCGCCGCAGCGGGATCGTATACATCACGCCCAGAATCCCGCCGATCATGCAGATCCCCGCGGTCTGCCAGAACGGGAAACCCTGCCAATGGCCGATCATGACCAGGGCCGGGACGATAAAGATGATCGACGACAGGGTGCCGGCCGCCGAGGCCTGGGTCTGCACCATATTGTTCTCGAGGATATTGGCGCCGCGCACGAAGCGCAGTATCGCCATCGAGATCACCGCCGCCGGGATCGACGAGGAAAAGGTGAGGCCGACCTTGAGGCCCAGATAGACATTCGACGCGGTGAACACCACCGTGATGAGCGCGCCCAGGATGAGCCCGCGCAAGGTGAGCTCGGGCAGGCTGCGTTCCGCCGCGATTGTCCGGTCGTCGATCGATACCGCCATATGCGCGCTCCGCAGCCCCAGTTCGACCCGCAAGCGCGGTATCCCCGGTTATCGGGGGAACGTCAAGGGGATAGGCGGGGCGGGCGGCCGCAAGGCCGGTCGCATCAGGGCGGCCGGGGTTTCGCGGCACTGCTTTCCGCGGCCGGTTCCGGCGCCGCCGGGTCGGGCTCGGCGGCGGATGACGGGGCAGGCGCCCCCTTACCTGAAGCGGCCGGCGCGGCGGCAATGTGGGGCGGCGGCGGATATGTCGGGTCCGGCATCCCGCGCGCGCGGGCCGCGATCTCGTCGTCGAACAGGCGCTGCCAATCCGGGTAGATCTTGCGATCCCACAGGAACATGTAGCCGACGGTCCGGAAATCCTGGCTCAGCAATTTTTCGTCGAGCCGGCCGCTGTCGAATTCACGGCGCAGCTCCGCCAGCAGCTCGTCGAAGCGCTCCCGGTCGATCGACTTGTCGGTGGCGGCCTTGTTTTCGACCCAGTTTTCGACATCCGCCTTCTGCCGGGCCAGATGCGCATCCTGCTCGGCCTGCTTCGGCCGCTGGCGCTGCTCCCGCTTGCCGGATGGGGCCGCCGGCCCGGGATTGCGCAAATCCTCGACCAGCTTCTGCTCGAGCGCGATATTGAGCCGCGCCAGCCGTGCGAGGCGATAGAGCGCCTCGGAGACTTCCTTGGGCTCCGCGGCGGCAGCGTCGTTGGGCTCCCGTCGCGCCTCCGCCCGCACCTCCTCCTGCTGCTCATGCAGCCGTTCCGCCGCCAGGAGCCCCAATTCGGTGAAGCGCCGCATGGTCAGGATATGCTGCTCGATCCGCTCCGCATCCGATTGTCCGAGAATCCGGGCAAACGCCACCTGCCGGTCCGTTTCCGGACCGTTCGGGGCGGCGCTGTTCGTTGAATCGAACGCAGAGGAATTTTTCATGGAACATAATATGAACCAATTCGCGTCTCAAAGCAAGCCCCTTGTCGGCGGGTTGCTCTCTAAGCGGCGATCGGCGGTAATCCGGGCGCATCCAAGCCCTCGAAGGGATCGCGCCAGGCATCGATTTCCTCAAGCCGCCGATACCAACGCGCCACGGCAGGATAGTCGGCGAGCGGCAATCTGGCGACATCGTTGAAGGGGAGAAACGTCGCCATTCGGAAATCGGCATAGGATAGCGCGTCTCCCAGCAACCAGTCCCGCCCCGCGAGTTCCGCCTCAAGTATTATTGCGGCGGTACTGAAACGCCTCAGGCCCTCTTCGACAAGTTGTTGGTCGATTGGGCCAAGCTTATACCGCTGCTTTGTCCCGCGTTCGAAATGCACAATGTCGCATGCTGTCACGTATTTCTCTTTGCCCCAACTAATCCATCGGATCATCTCAGGCTCGTCATGGCCGGTACACCAGAAATCGGAATGCGCATTGCGCGACAACCGGCAGGCTATGGCATCGGCTTCCCACAGGCTTCTGCCGTTGTCCAAAAGAATTGGTATTGAAAGATTTGGGTTCAGCGGACGAAATCGCTCGGATTGTCCAGGGGCAAAGGGAGCGGCGAATTCATACTCGATGTCGACGCCAAGATAACGCGCAACCGCGACCGCGAGGCGAGGGTTTGGATTGCGGCTGAAGAAAAGTTTCATTTCATGTCAGTCCTTGACCGGCTTGGAAGGTACTGACGGGAAAGGATGGGATTGGTACACCAGTCTCTCCGAAGCCGTCAACCAGCCCCCAGCGCCTGGCGGATCGCGATCTCAGCAGACCGCCGCAGGATTGAGGCGGTGCAGCCGGTCGCGAGGTCGCGCCGATATTCAGGGTCGGGGCGCTGATCCCGATAGAGGTCGCTCACGCCAAATGCCAGCCGCGGACGCGGCAGCGGCCTCGCGGCCGCCGTCCGGCTGCTGCTGCAGGCGTCGGAGACGCCGTCTTCCCGGCTCGACCGGACCGGCTTGACCGGCGTGATCCTGCGGAGATCCGAGCGTCATCCCTTGAGCCGGCTGAGATCTGCTGTTATCGGATTGGCCACCGCAAACGCTTGCCCGTCGATATACTGGACCTTGGGCGGGGTTATGGCGATGCGATGCAGTCTATTACCAGCCATGACGATCATGTTCGAGATGTTCCTCTATGGAGTCCGGCCGATGCCCGTCGATCTTCTTTATAGTCATCCGATATGGCTCGTCGGCTCGGTCATCGTCGCATTGTCGATTCTCGCCTCATGGTTCGGCCTCTACGTCTTCGACCGATGCGTCCCAGTCTCGATCCGCCGCGAGCACAATGACGTGGCAGGGTTCATCATCTCCATCATCGGCGTCGTCTACGCCGTGCTGCTCGCTTTCGTCGCCGTCGCCGCTTGGGAGGACTTCGACTCTGCCGACAATGCGGTTCAGCGGGAGGCGAGCCTGGTCGGCAATCTCCTGCGTGATTGCGGTGCCGTCGAGCAGCCGGCGAGTTCGGAAATGCGCGCGGCGTTGCGGCGCTATGTGTTCCATGTCGTCGGCGACGAATTGCAGGCGCAGCAGGCCGGCGATATCGACGAGGTCGATGACATCGGATGGCAGCCGATCTCGGGGCTGCAGCGTCTGACCGCACAGCTCGACGCCAAAACTCCCGGCCAAGCGGTCATCCAAGCCGAGATCCTGCGCAATTTGAACGAACTCTATTCGGCGCGGCGCGCCCGCCTGCTGGCGGCCGAACGCGGCATCCCCGCGACGATCTGGTGGATCCTGATCCTCGGCAGCGTGATCACGGTCGGCTTCAGCTTCTTCTTCGGCATGCCCGACATCCGGATGCACTATGCCATGACCGGCACGCTTGCCGCCTCAATGGCGCTGGTCATGGTGCTGATCGTCTCAGTCGATCGGCCGTTCCTGGGGGACGACGGCAGTATGATCACCGATGCTTTCCACGAGGTCGTAAAGAAGCTCCAGCCCGTCCCGTCGCCCTAAGCCGGCTTAACCCCGGCTCCGAGCGGCCGATTCGAACATCTCCACCGTAAACGCCGCCGGCAGCTTCGGTTCCGCGGCGGCTTCGTTCAGCCGCAAGCCCCACCAGCCGACATCGTACCAGGATCCCTGCTTGAATCCGACCTCCTTGTATATCCCGATGCGCGTGAACCCGCAGGCCTCGTGCAGCCCGACGCTGCCTTCATTGGGGAGCGTGATGCCGCCATAGACGTTATGAAAGCCCTGCAGATCGAGGATCGGCAGCAGCCGCCGGTAGAGCGCCCGGCCGATGCCGCGGCGATGCGCGCCTCTCGCCACATAGACCGTGGCGTCGGCCGACCAGACATAGGCGGCACGCTCCTTGTGGGCGCCGGCATAGGCGTAGCCCAGGATCTCGCCGTTCTCCTCATAGACCAGCCAGGGAAACATCGCGCCGATCCGCGCCATCCGCGCCGCCATCTCGTCGACGCTCGGCGGCTCGATCTCGAAGGAAATCGGCGTCGAGGTGACATAGGGCGCGTAGATCGCCTGGATCGCGGCGGCATCCTCGGGCCGGGCGAGGCGGATCGGGTCGGCTTGCATTCTTCACTCCTTGATCGGGACGGGGTGCGGCCGCGCGCCGGCGCTTTCAGTTGTGCGGGGAGCAACGGCGCGGTACGGTGACAAAAATCTACCATAAGAGATGAAATGTCAATCATGATGGATATTGAGAGCCAGTTGGCGCAGCGGATCCTGGCCGAGCGCGGCGCCCGGCGCTGGTCGCTGGCGGATCTGGCCGAACGCTCGGGCGTGTCGCGTGCGATGCTGAGCAAGATCGAGCGCAAGGAGGCGAGCCCGACCGCTACCGTGCTGGCGCGCATCGCCGATGCCTTCAGCGTCACCTTGGCGGAGCTGCTGACCCCGCCGGCCGAGGATGCGCCGCGGCTGCTGCGCGCCGCCGATCAGCCGGTCTGGACCGATCCGGCGACGCAATATCGCCGGCGGCAGGTCTATCTCAGCACCCGCCTGCCGCTGGAGCTGGTCGAGGTCGACCTGCCGTCCGGCGCCGAGGTGGCGCTGGCCGCCTCGTCATACCGGCACATCAGGCAGGTGCTCTGGCTGATCGAGGGGCGGCTGACCCTGATCGAAGGCGGCCAGGCGACGGAACTCGCGGCCGGCGATCGCCTGGAATTCGGCGAGCCGGCGGATTGCGTCTTCCGCAACGAGAGCGAGGCGACTTGCCATTACCTCGTGGCCGTCCTGCGCAGTTGAGCGGCCGATCCTTTGCCCTTCGAGGTCGGCACCGGATTGCCGCCGCCCCGGCCGATCGCCTGTCCGGCGTTCCGTCGGAGGATGCGGGTGGAGGCCGGCAAAGATGCGCTTCACACGCGCACAGGGCGGCACCATGATGCGCCGGCGGTGCCGTTCGAGATGACGACATATCTCTACGACGCCGCCGGACGGCTGGCGCAAGCACGTGTGGAGGCGAGCGAGGATCCCGGTGACGAGGCGGGACAATGGCAGGTGCGCGAAATCGATGCCGCCGCGGACCGCCGAATTCTCCGCGACGAAGCACGGACGGTCGCGCGCGCCTGGGTTCTGGGCGCGAGGCGGGTGGCGGGCCGCGACATCAATGTGCTCGGTACGCTCCGCCCGGAGGATTTGGCATTGCCGCTCTACTGGACAACGAAGGAGCTGCCCTTGCCCGCTGCGGGCGCTGCCGCCGGGGCACCCTGAGCAGGCTCGTCCTTGGCCCCGTCCTCTGCGGGCGCCATCCGGTCAGCGCGGCCCCCTGGCATCCTCCAGCGCCTTCAGCCGGCTCAGCGCATCGTCCGGCGATGCGGCAGGACCCAGCCGCGCCCGGTTTTCGGCCTCGATCGATTTCTGCCGGGCCGTCTCGTCCCGATCGGCGGCATAGGCGCGCAGCAGCAACCCCAGCCCGCCGGCGATCAGGGTCAGGATCACCAGCAGCGCGAACAGGCTCATCGGGCGGAACGACAGATGCGTTTCGGCGAGGATGCCGAAGAAGATCGCGGCGGCCGAGCAGGCGGTGAGCGCGCCACCCAGGGCGCGGCGGCCGTAGAACAGCAGGAAAATGCCGAAGATCAGCGGGATCAGGGCATAGCCGCTGGTCAGCTCGACACCCCAGGCGTTGTAGAGCGGGTAGGCGAACAGACCGCCCGTGCCGACCACGACATTCTGCAACAGCAGGTAGCCGCCGCCGGCCGCCATCAACAGGCCGATAAAGCCGCTGGTACCCGCATCGCGCCCGCCCGCCGTCATCCTGCGCCTTGCCATCCGGTGCTTCCGTTACCACACCAGAGTAGGCCGGTTGAGCGCCGCCGGCAAGACCGCCCGGAAGTTAGGCCCGCATCGCTTCTTCGAGGCGGCTGTCGTCCATCCGCTCCGGGCGCGGCGCCGGACGCGGCCGCAATCCCGTCGGCAGGACATAGCACCCATCCCAGCCGCCGGGGCAGGGGCGGAAAGTGCAGCCGAGGGCGATCCAGAAATCGAGCGCCGCCGGCCGGACGTCGTAAATGTTGAGGCGGAAATCCGGCGCGGTCGCGGCCAGTGCTTGGATCAGCCGCCGCCCGGCGCCGCGCTGGCGCCGCCCCGATGCGATCTCCATCCGGCTCAGCCCCTCGATCATCAGGCTGCGCTGATAGATCACGAGTTCGACCCGGCCGAGCGCGGCTTCGGTCCGGTCGGCGCCGGTCGCCAGCAGGCGGGCGTCGAACACCGCGTAACCCGCCGTGATCGTCTCCGCCCGCGGGACGATATCCGGCATGGCCGTGCCGGAGAGGAGAAAATCCTCGCTGAAGAATTCCGCGATACTACGCGCGACTAGACGCGAGGCGAACTCGGTCGTCATGGCACCGTCTCTCCTGCTCCGCGGCGGACGTTCCGACGAGGAACTACGGGAAATTCCCATCCTCGCCGAACGTTTCGGGTAGCAGTGTAGGAGCGCCGGCTTACGCGCGGATTTCACTCTCGGACCAATCGTGTAACAGCGTGTTTCGCGGCTAGCGGTAATCTGTTCCGCGCGCGGAAGTTTACCCACCTCGATCCGGGCGTACCGCCCCCCGGACCAAGGTTGCGGCTCAGCTGCGCCCGGCGGCGGTCAGCGTCGTGCCGTTATACCGGCAATGATATTGCATCGGCGGGCTCGGCGTCGGGGTTACCGGCTGTGCGACGAGATCGATCGTGGTCGACCCGCCGGCCGAAACGACGGCCGGGCTGCCGTAATCGACGGGCGCGCCGCCGATCGTCTGCGCGAAGAGATCCCGGCATTGCATCACCAGCGCGCTTTGCGCCGGGGTCGACGGGACGGCCGCCGTGATCGGCGGCGGTGTGTTGATGACGACCGGGGTCGGCGCCGGCGCCGGCTCGCTGCCACAGGCGGCGAGCGCCAGCGGCAGGGCGAGCAGGCCCAGGCTCACGCGAAGAGCGGTCGTCATTGCCAGCTTCCTTCGATCCAGACCCAGCCATTCGGCTGCTGGAGCCAATGGCCCGGCTGCCAGGCCGCGGTCGGGCTGACCGTCGCCGGGCGGACGACATATTGGCCGTGCACCCATTCCCAATTGCCGCCGTTCCACACCCAATGCCCGGTTTCCCAGACCTGGGTGACCGCCGTGGCGGTCGGCGGCGGGGGCGGTGCCTCCTCGCGCACCGGCGGCGGCGCCGTCGGCGCCACGATCACGGTCGATTGCGCCAATTGGACAGCGCCGGCCGAGGCTACATTGGTGTCCGCAGCGGCAATTCCGGCGAATGTCAACAATGCCGGCACAGTCAATGCCGTTACGCGCGCAGTCATGCTGAGCGGTCGCATATTGAACTCCTGTGATTGTTGAAGGATACGCTGACCGTCAACAAGATCTCCAGCCGATGGTTCCACGGCCGACCCGGAAGTGGCGATCGCCGGGCGGATAAGCCGGTGATCGTTGCAGATCATATTGCGATGTCTGGTGTTCGACCGGGAGTTATGATTTCGCCCGGAGCAAAAAAGGGGCGCAGTGGAGTTGTTGTTTCGGCCGAATCTTCATCGATCCCGGCGGTATCGGCGTGAAGACACACACATTATTCAGGATAATGTGCCGGTTCATCTCAACTGAATTTTATAGGGCAGCACTGCGACGATGCAGAACTGACACATACCATTCAAATTTCATCCATCTACTCATAACAAATTTATCAGACGACTAACACGGCGTCACTTATGCAATTCATGCGACGCTGTTTCGGTTAATTTATCATTATGAGGATCGCGCATATGCCTACAGCTGATCGTCGCACAATACTCCGTGGCTTGGGCGCCGCTGCGCTCGGCGCGGCGTTTCCGGAATCGATCAAGCGCGCCTTGGCGATCGAGCCGAACATCGTCACCGGCACGATCCAGGACGTGAAGCACATTGTCGTGCTCATGCAGGAGAACCGGTCGTTCGACCATTATCTCGGCACGCTGCGCGGGGTTCGGGGCTTCGGCGATCCGCGCGCCGTCACCCTGCCGTCGGGCAATTCGGTGTTCGCGCAACCCCACGGCACCGGCACCCTGCTGCCGAACCATCCGCCGGAACCGCTGATGGGCTATCAGTTCGTCGGCGATCTCGCGCATAACTGGTCAGATCAGCACGCCGCCTGGAACAACGGCAACAATGACGGATGGGTTGCCGCCAAGGGCATCGAGACGATGATCTACCTGGATCGGACCGACATTCCGTTCCATTATGCCCTGGCCGACGCCTTTACCGTCTGCGACGCCTATCATTGCTCGGTCATCGGGCCGACCGATCCCAATCGCTACTATATGTGGACCGGCTGGGTCGGGCAGAACGGTCTGGCGCCGGATACGGTCGAGCATCCCTTCCTCGCGACGACCCCCGGCGAATTCGATCTGGTCGTCGGCCCCAGCACCGGCAACGGCGTCCTGCCGGGCGGACCGGTCGTCAATAATGACGAGCAGGGCTATGACTGGGTGACCTATCCGGAGCGGCTGGAGGCGGCGGGGATTTCCTGGAAGATCTACCAGGATGTCGGAACCGGGCTGAACCCGGAAAATTTCGAAGGCTTCACCGAGAATCCCTTCATCGGCAATTTCGGCGACACGTCGCTCCTGTATTTTCTGCAATACCAGAATGCTCAGCCGGGCAGCGCGCTGTTCGACAAGGCCCGGACCGGCACCGACGTCTTCAACGGCGGCACCTTCGACGGCGGCTCGCTGTTCGCGCCGCTGCAGCAGGACGTGCTCGACAACACGCTGCCGCAGGTTTCCTGGATCGTCACGCCGCAGGCTTACAGCGAACATCCGGTCTTCCCGCCGAATTGGGGCGCCTTCTACATTGCCAACGTCATCGATGCGCTGACGGCCAATCCGGAAGTCTGGGCCTCGACCGTCCTCATCGTGAGCTACGACGAGAATGACGGCTTCTTCGACCACCTCATCGCGCCCACCGCCCCGGTTTCGGCGGCGTTCGGGCTATCGACCGCCAACACCGTCAACGAGATCTATCCCGGCGTCCCCGGCGATGCCAAGTTCGCCCCCGGCCCCTATGGGCTGGGTGCACGGGTGCCCTGCATCGTCGTCTCGCCCTGGAGCAAGGGCGGCTTCGTGTGTTCGCAGGTCTTCGATCACACTTCGATCATCCAGTTCATCGAGAAGCGTTTCGGCGTGGTCGAGCCGCATATCACGCCGTGGCGCCGCGCCGTCAGCGGCGACCTGACCTCGGCGCTCGATTTCCGGAATGCCGACAGCACCGAGGCCGCGCTGCCCGATACCAGCAATTTCCTCAGCACCGTGTCCGGTTCAGCGCTGACGCCGGTCACCCAGGCGGATATCGCCGCCGCCAATCAACTGGTTCCGATCCTCAAACTCACCGTGCCGGCGGTCCAGACCATGCCGGTTCAGGAGGCCGGGCTGCGTCTTGCCCGCCCGCTGCCGTATCTCCTCGCGGCGGATGCCCATGCCGACCTCGCCGGAAAGACCGTCACGATCGGCTTTCAGAATATCGGCGCGGTCGGGGCGTTCTTCCATGTCCGCACGGCGCTTGCAGCCGAGAACAGCGGCCGGGGGACCGGGCCGTGGGGCTACACCGTCGACGCCGTTGTGCGGACGCTGTCCGATACCTGGGTGCCGACGGGCGGTACCGGCTACGATCTCTCGGTCTACGGGCCGAACGGCTTCTTCCGCAGGGCCGCCGGCGGCCTGACCGCGTCCTCGGCCAATCTCCGGATCCAGGCCTTCCAGGATGTCATCGGCGGCGGCATCACCTTCATCATCGCCAATATCGGCGCGGCGGCGACGGAGGTGACGGTGCTCGACCAATATACCGGCAAGTCCGAACGGCAGACGCTGTTTCCCGGTACGGAGTTTCCGGTGGTACTGGGTCTGCTATCCAGCTTCGGCTGGTATGACGTGCTGATTACGACCGGCGCCGATGCCGGCTTCATCCGGCACTACGCCGGCCATGTCGAAACCGGCTTGGCAAGTGTCAGCGACCCGCTCATCGGCGGGATGACCTGACCCGGCGGCAGCAAAAGCGCTCGGTGGCAGCTCTTGCGCGGGCTGCCACCGTCGATCTCCGGGCGTGGGCGCCGGCAATCGACCCGACGGCCCGTAGGCGCGATGCCGCTCGGCATTGTCCGGCCACGCGGTAGATCTCGCGTCAAGCCTGAAACATCGTCACGATGATCGCGAGCGGCAGCAGCCCCCCGAACACCAGGGCGCCGAACGCGCTCCAAAGCGTCGGCTCGATCGATTGCGCGAAGGTTACGCGGGCATTGCTCGTCATGGAAAGTCTCCTGAAGCTCAGTGATCTGATGAGCAGAATGTAGACCTTTCCCTGGCGGGATAAAGATGGCCTAATGGAGATCATAATTCCATAAATGGCATAGTTCGGAGGGGGCCGCATGGACGGGGATTGGCTGCGCGACATGGGGCTCTTCGTTGCGGTCGGCCAGGAGCGGAGTTTCGGGCGCGCCGCGGCGGCGCTCGGCATGCCGAGTTCCACGCTGTCCCGCCGCATCGCCGCGCTGGAGAAAGAGCTTGGCCTGCGCCTGCTCAACCGGTCGACACGGCGGGTCGAACTCACCGAGGAGGGGGCCACCTATCTGGCGCGGGCCGAACGGATCGTCGAAGAAGCCCGCATGGCCTACGAAGATCTGCGCGACCGCAAGACCAAGCCGCGCGGGCATCTCAGAATTTCAATTCCCTTGCGCCTGGCGGAAGCGGTCGCCGTGCACTGGTTTGCGGAATTCGCCCGTCTCTACCCCGATCTGACATTCGAGTTCGATACCGCGCAGACCCGTCTCGAGATGATCGCCGATCATTTCGACGCGGCCTTGGTGTTCGGCGCCCTGCCGGACTCGCAGTTGAATGTGCGCCGCGTCACCAGCGGCGTCACCTTGTCGCTCTTCGCCGCGCCGAGTTACCTGGCCGGGCGGGAGCCTCCGGCGCATCCGAGAGATCTCGCGCAGCACGACTGCGTCCGGCTGACTCAGCTCGGCGATTCCTGGAGCCTCACCAATGGCCGCGAACAGGTCACGATCAACATCACCGGTCGGTTTACCTGCGATAATGGTTCACTGATCCTGCCGCTCGCGGTCGACGGGATGGGGATCGTCCTGCTCTTCGACCCGCTCGGCGATGCCGAGGTGACCAACGGACGCCTCGCCCGCGTGCTGCCCGGCTGGCATCCCGTCGAGACCTATCTGTCGATCATCACGCCGAGCCGGCTCATGCCGGCAAAAACCCGGGTGCTGATCGATTTCCTGACCGCGAAGCTGCGCACGGTGACCAGCGGCCCCGGCGGCACCATCGCGCCCGACCCCGCCGTGACTCGCGGCGCCAGGGCGGCACCCGATATCAAGCCTCCGCCGTGATGTTCTCGGAGAGTCTCTCAAGCGGCGGGCAGAATTCGATCGCGGCAACCGCGTATCGCGCGGCGTCACGCATTTGACGAAGCCGGTTTGACGAAGCCGGCCAATGTGGTGTCGATCGCCGTCTGCAGGATGCCGGGGATGATCGGGCCCTTGGTCATCAGGAAGTCGGGATGCGGCAGCAGCCGGGCTTTGGTCGGTTCGAGCGAAGTGGGACGCAGGCGCTGCGCCAGCGCGGTCTGCGGCTCTCCGGCTCGGCGATCGCCGGCAGCGACAGGATGATGAAGGCGCCCATGGCCAGGAACATGGCGAGTTCGAGCAAGGTCGCGATCTGCGCCGGCACGGTGCCGCCATTGCTCGACAATTGCCGGGTGATGGTCCGGAAATACGTCTTCTCGATTTCAACTCCGGCCCCGGGAGGTTCCGGCGGGTCGCCCGTGGTGCGGCCGCGTCGAGATCGTAGAACTCGAAGCCCGTAACCGGGGGTTCCTCGGCCGCAAAGCCGAGCAGCAGGTTTTCCGCATCCGTCTGCGGCTGACGAAGCCGGCCGGCACCGGGGTTTCAAAGGTCGCCGTCTTCGGCACCAGACCGCTGGTCGTCCTCGACGGCGTGCAGCAATTGCAGCAGCCCGCGCAGCATCGATGGCGAGCGGATCCGCTGCAGCGCCTCGGCGAGCGCCAGCCGGCGGCGGTGGTTGTCCGGCCGCTCCTCAAGGGCGGGGAAGCCGAGCATGGCGCCCTGCGCCGCCTCGTCCAGCCCGTCGAGGAAATAGGCGATGTCCACCCCGAAATAGCGCGAGATCATCCACACCCGTTCCAGATTCAGGCTGTTGACGCCCTTCTCGTATTTTTGCACTTGCTGGTTGGACAGGCCGAGAACCTCGCCGAGTTCCACCTGCGTCTTGCCGCAAGCGAGGCGGAGCGCCCGCAGACGCGCGCCGATATGGGCGTTGATGACATCCCGGGCCGTCACGATTGGCCGCGATTTGCGGCTTGCCGAGTAGCCGGACGCGGAACGGTGCTGCCGGGCGGCGGTTGAAAGCGGTTTGGCCGGCGTCGGCAAGGTTTCTTTTCCGAACCGATACGGCAAAGTCGCGCGCGTCCGTTTGTCGTCCATCGGATCCAGATCAACCATTTACGCCACCCTCGGCCGGCGTCGAACACCGGTTCGCCGCCCGGAGCAGGTGCAGCAGATCGCGTGCAAGCGCCCGCGAACGGCAATTTTGCAGTTCCTGCGCGAACGCCAGGACGAACCGCGAATTGTCGGCGCCCAACCATTCCGGGGGGTCGGGCGGATCGGCCGGTTCATCCACGGCCGCCGTCAGCAGACCGGCAACGACCGCGTCGCTCATCCCATCGAACAGATAGCCGGGCTCCACGCTGAAATACCGGGCGATCAGCCACGCCTGGTCCAGCGTCAAGGCCGCATGGCCCTGTTCAAGCCCCTCGATCTGCAGGTCGGTGAGACCGAGAATCGCGGCGAGCGCCGCGCGGCTCGCGCCGCTGGTCCGGCGCAGTTGCCTCACCCGGCCGCCGACATAGGCGTTGATCGCAGCGCGTGCCGCCAGTAATGCGCCCTGCCGTTCATCCGCGATCGGCAGGGCGGCCGCGGCTGCCGGCTCCTTCGGTGTGGTGATCATCTGGCCCCGAACTACCGTCCCCTGCGCGCCGCTGCCGGCCGGGCGCCTCGAAGAATCTGGGGCTGCCGGTCTCGTAATCGCTCTGCCGCTTCTCATCGTCTCTTGCCCCAATGCCGTTTGCGCGCGCGATGCGACCGCCCGTTGTGGTGGTGGGATGCGGGCCGTTGAGCAACGCCGCTGAAGACGAACGGCGTCTCCTCCTGCGCAACGTTGACGATGGGATGCTAGCGGCCGGCACGCCTGGATGCGCTCCGATCATCTCCAGGCGAAAAACACGGTGCCGTCACTTTTCCGCCACATCGCGGCATGCCCAAATAATTCATGTTCCCTCATGGTTTGCGGGAAACGGTTGTGATAATTGCGGCTGAGCTCGGCAAAGCCGGTGATCTTAACCGTGGAAATCGACATTCTCGGCCGGTATGCTCCTCCATACGAGCAGGTCGGCGGAGGCGGGATGGCCGCAGAAAATGGCAGTAAGCCGCTGGGCTGGCGCTTCAGCAACGGCAACCGGACATTCCGGCTTTACCCAGAGCAGCGTCATCTTCTGGTGGGCGAGACCAAACAGTCGCCCGGCCAGCGGACCTTCGATTTTCTGGCTCTCATGGTCGAGAACGCCGGAGCGGTCGTCAGCCGGGGCGAGATAATCGCTGCCGTCTGGCAGAACGCGACTATTTCCGACAGCGCCGTGTCGACCCAGGCGTCGGTTGTCCGCACCCTCATCGGCAACGACGACAGCATCGTCGCCGTCAACAATCAAGGCTATGTATTCACGCTCAAGGTTCAGCCCATCGAGGAGGAATATCAGCCCTCGCCGTATTTGCTGCGGCTGGCCCAGCAATCGGGTCCCGGCGTGGGGCGAGAAGCGGAGTTGACCGCACTGGCGGAGCTTTGCCTTCAGCACCGTGTCGTGACCGTGGTC
>Ga0181519_10000428_pt1 | contig 39108 bp, 37 predicted proteins | sample PEATcosm2014_Bin_26_FD_121102 | JGI IMG/M metagenome (GOLD analysis project Ga0181519, IMG submission 121102) | Peatland microbial communities from MTU Mesocosm Facility, Houghton, MI, USA - PEATcosm2014_Bin02_10_metaG | ecosystem: Environmental > Terrestrial > Soil > Wetlands > Peat | place...
CGCGACCTTCAAGGAAAGCGCTTCCGGGACCAGCGGCGTGCTCACCGTCACCGACGGAACCCACACCGCCAACATCACCCTGGCCGGCAATTTCTCCAACTCCACCTTCACCCCCAGCGGCGACGGCCATGGGGGCACGACGATTGTCGATCCCCCGGCCTTCGCCAGCGCCGCGCTATTCGCCAGCCAGGCCGCCGCCATGGGGGCAAGCGCCGCGACCAGCCTCACAGCTCAAGCGCGGGCAACGCCGCTTACGCCCTTGCTGGCGGCTAGCGGATAGGCGTCGGAGACTCCTCGCCGAAGTGTGAGTCAGGCGTGATCCGGATGCGCCCGGCCAAGCCGAAACGGCGGCGAAGCTTATGGTAAGCCATGAATGCGGAACCGCGCAGCTGCTGCTGGCCGGTGGCGTTCAGAGTCAGGCCCAGGAAGGGCGTGAACGGACTATCCCTCGATATGGCGTAGATCTCCAGCCGCCGGGACGATCCCACGCCTTCGCCGCGGGCGTGGAAACCATAGGTGTCGGCGACGATCAGGGTGTTGGCCGGGACGGCGAAGCGCACCGGCGGCGGCAGGCGCAGCCGCTTGAGTTCGCCCTCCTCGATCCGAAAGGCGCCGCCCGCTGTCGGTCCCAGTGAGATGGCGACGCTGCGCCGCCGTTGCCAGGCTAGGCGTCTCGTCGTCGGGCGATGGGAGCCGGGCACATAGGTGAGAGGCCCCTGGTCTTCGGCCACGTCATTGAGAAACAGCCACGCCTTGGCGGTGGGATGGAAGGTGTCCATGTGCAGCCGGGTCTGCGGGTCGATCTCGGGGCTTTCGGCGCGGGTCACGATCTCCTGGACGAAGACGCCGGCGGGCGTATTGCACCCGGCCACGAAGCGCAAGAGCCGGTGCCACGCGACCGAACCGGTCAGCCGGCGGCATTGCGGCAGGCGCCTCGTCGCCGCGAAGCCCAGGGGGACGCGGCGGGTGACAGCGCGGCCTTCGATGAATTCCAGGATCTCGCCGCGATAGCGGCCGATCTCATCGACAAGGGCGGCGAAATCGTCGGCCGGCAAAAAGTCCGGCTTGACCAGATAGCCATTGGCCTTGAACGCCGCCAGTTCGTCGGCGGTCAGCAGATGGCGAAGCCGCGCCCGCCGCCGGTCGGCCATGCGGTGGGCAAGCCTGGTGCGCCAGGCGTGCAGGCCCCGGCGATTGAGTTTCGCGCTGGCCAGGATCGGATTAGCGCCGAAGGTCTTGGCCCCGGTGAACACCTGCAAAGCCCAGAACGGCGCGGCCAGCCACACCGCGGCGCTCTTTCCCCTCTGGGCGGTCACGCTCATGGTCGATACTCGTCACCCGCCCACTTCCGCAGCGGAAGAGGAATCGAACAGAGTCTATCGAAACTCAAGCGCCTGAAATCCGCCTTTCTCTCGCCAGCAATCCAGCTGCTGGAAAAGGGCTATCGCGTCCGGCCATCTCGAAGCCGACCTTGTCGGCGGGGAACGCCGCCGGGCTACCGGCCCAACGATGAGCGTCTGATGCGATCGCATAGAACATGTTCGATCGCATCAGACTCTAGGCTTTTGAATCTAGAGCAAGATTCAGCTTCTTGACGATTTCGCCCAAAATTATCTCGCTCTAATGGGTCATGCCGCCTGTCGGCCGGCGGCGAGATCCTTGACGGCTTCGGTGGTCAGCGGCTGGCCGCCGATTCCCCACTCGCCGCTCGCCACCTCAGAAATCTTGACCCAGGTCACGCCGCGCATATTCTCGCCTTCGATCGAGACCATGGCGTCGGTCAACTTATGGATGATCTGGCGCTTCTGCTCGGGGGTGAAGACTTTTTCAACCAGATGAACTTCTATCAACGGCATCGTCGTGCTCCTGAATATTGTCCTCGTCTGCGCGAGAACCGTGAGCAATCTGCGCGCCTCGTTCGTTCAAGGCTTTCAGAGCGCCGTGATTTAATCTCCAGAAGCCCTTGAGACGCCCTTGATTTTGGCGATCTCGACCGTCGCTCCCCGCGAGCGCGAGTGATAACCAAGCCGCGTAAAGCGGGCTATGAGTCCCTCATGGACTTGATCGGCGAATGACCCTCCGGTTTGACGACTATGCGATCGATATCGATCGGCGCGAGCTGCGCCGTGGCGCGATCGCGGTGCATGTCGAGCCTCAAGTCTTTGACCTGCTGGTGTATCTCGTCGAGAATCGCGATCGCGTCGTCAGCAAGGACGATCTGATCGCCTTTGTTTGGGGCGGCCGGATCGTTTCGGATTCGACCCTGACCAGCCGCATCAATGCCGCGCGATCGGCGGTCGGCGACAGCGGCGAAGGCCAGAAACTGATCCGCACAATTCCGCGCAAGGGCCTGCGTTTCGTCGGCGCGGTACATGATGATCCGCGCGAGGGGACGACGGATGCCGATCGTCCGCCGGGCGACCAAACCCCGACGCCATCGCGCCCGGCCTTGCCGCTGCCCGACCGGCCCGCCATCGCCGTGCTTCCGTTTGTGAACATGAGCGGCGATCCAGAGCAGGAATATTTCTCCGACGGCATCAGCGAAGACATCATCACCGCGCTGTCCAAACTACGCTGGTTTTTCGTGATCGCGCGCAATTCGTCTTTTATTTACAAGGGCAAGGCCGTCCACATGAAGCAGCTCGCCGAAGACCTCGGCGTTGGCTATGTGGTCGAAGGCAGCGTGCGCCGGGCCGGCAATCGCGTGCGCATTACCGCGCAGCTTAACGACGTCGCCACCGGCAGCCACATCTGGGCCGAGCGCTATGACCGCGATCTGGCCGACGTGTTCGCCGTGCAGGACGAAATCACCGAGGCCATCGTCGCGGCGATCGAGCCGCAGATCTATGCGGCCGAGAATTTTCACGCCCAGCGCAAGGCGCCCGGCAGCCTGGACGCCTGGGATCTGGTCATGCGAGCCCTGTCGCACTACTGGCGGGTCACCCGTCAGGACAATGTCGTTGCCCAGGCCTTGCTGGAAAAGGCGATCAGCATCGATCCCAACTACGGCCAGGCGCTGGGAGTCCTTGCCACTAGCCATACATTCAGCGCCCACATGGGCTGGGAGGGTATGGCCGCGGCGACGCCGGTCGCCGAGCGCGCGGCGTTATTGGCGATACGATCCGACGGTGAAGATCCGTGGGCGCACCACGCGCTGGCCTGTGTCTATCTGTTCACGCGGCGTTTCGACGACTCGCTGGCCGAGTTCGAGCTGGCGCTCCGGCTGAACCCCAATTTCTCGCTGGCGCAAGGCTATCACGGTCTGGCGCTCTCCTATTGCGGGCGCTGGCGCCAGGCCGACGAAGCCGCGCGCCGCGCCATTCGCCTCAGTCCGCGCGACCCGTTCTCGGCGATCTATTACGGCGTCGCCGCCTACGCCCAGTTCGTTGGACGCAACTATGACGAGGCGATGCGGCTGGCGCGGGAGGGCATCCGTCAGAGAGGCGATTTCGTCGGCGCCCATCGTGTTCTCACGGCCGCCGCGGGCATGGCGGGCCAGATCGATATCGCCAAGGCGGCGCTGCGGGATCTGCGCCGCGCTCAGCCCAATATTTCGCTCGCCTGGATCGCCAGCGATATGCCGATCCAACAAGACGCCGAGCGTGAACACTATCTACAGGCCTTCCGGCGCGCGGGTCTGAGCTGACCTGGCCTTGGTCGAAACCCGAGCCGGACGCACGCTGACCCTTATGTGAACGTCAGCCCCTCGAACGCGCCCTTGGCGCGCCAGCCATCCAGATATTTGAAATAGGCCATGGCCCCGGCGGGATAGCCCACATAGTACTTCGCGCCCGGTCCCGGGTCCTGACCCTCGTTGTTGTAATATCCAGGGGTGCAGTCCGGAGAGCCCAGCATGCGGCCGGGGCCGGTGAGGAGCAGTTCCACCCAGGCGTCCTGGGCCTCCTGGGTCACCTCGACCTCTTTCGCGCCGATATCCAGGGCGTGCCGGACAATGAGCGCGATGGTCTTGCCGCTTTCGGTGAGATTGTGCGGCACGTTGGAGATCAGATTGGCCCCCTGGGTCGACTGAACGAAGAAGGCGTTGGGAAAGCCCCGCACATGGATGCCGTGCAGCGAGCGCATGCCCTCGCCCCAGGCCTGGGACAGGGTCAGCCCGTCGCGCCCGGTGACCTCGAAGCCCGCCCGCCGCTTGTATTCGGTGCCGACCTCGAAGCCGGAGGCGTAGATAATGCAGTCGACCTCGTATTCTTTGCCGTCGACCACGAAGCCGTTCTCGGTGATCCGCTCAACGCCCTTGCCGTCGGTGTGGACGAGGTGGGTCCCGGGCGTGTTGAAGGCCTGCAGATAGGCGTCATGGAAGCACGGCCGCTTGCACAGCTGGCGGTACCAGGCCTTGAGGTTCTCGGCCGTTTGCGGGTCTTTGACGATGGTCTCGGCCCGGTGGCGGATCTCCTCCATCTTCTCGAAGTCGGAGTCCTCATAGGCGGCCAGCATCTTCTCCAGCGTCATCTGCTCGCGCGGCAGCTGGGAGATCTTGGCCCGGATGCGGCGTGACAGATCGGTCCAGCCGTCCATCACCAGATCCTCGTCGGCCCCGCCGCCGGCCTGGTTGGCGGTGAAGTTCTCCAGCCAGCGCTGCTGCCAGCCGGGCGTAGCGATTTCGGCGAACCAATCCGGATCGATCGGCTTGTTGTCCCGCACATCCACCGAGGAGGGGGTGCGCTGGACGACGAAGAGTTCCTTGGCCGCGCGCGCCAGGTGCGGAACCGCCTGCACCGCCGTCGCCCCGGTGCCGATGATTGCCACCCGCTTATCGGCCAGCTTGTCCATCCTGGCGCCGAAGCGATCGCCGCCGGTGTAGTCATAGTCCCAGCGGCTGGTGTGGAACGAATGGCCCTTGAAGGCCTCGATGCCGGGGATGCCCGGCAGTTTGGGCACGTGCAGCGGCCCGGTGCCGATGCCGATGAAGCTGGCGGTGAATTTGTCGCCCCGGTCGGTGCTGATCACCCAGCGGGCGCCCGCCTCATCCCAGGTCACGTCCTTCACGATGGTGTGGAAGAGGGCGTTGTCATATAGGCCGTACTGGCGGCCGATGCGCTCGCATTGGCCGAGGATCTCCGGGCCGTGAGCGTATTTCTCGGTGGGCCGGTGGCCGGTCTCTTCCAGCATAGGCATATAGACCATCGAGGCGGTGTCGCACTGGGCGCCGGGATAGAGGTTCCAGTACCAGGTGCCGCCAAAGCCGCCGCCCTTCTCGACGATGCGCACATCGGTGACCCCCGCCTCCACCAGCCGCGCGGCGGTGACGAGGCCGGCGAAGCCGCCGCCGACGAAGGCGAAGGTGACGTGGTCGGTCTTGGGCTCGCGCTCCACGCGCGGCGTATAGGGATCGTCCAGATAGTGGGCGAGGCGGCCCTTCAGCTCCAGATACTGGGCGTTGCCGTCCGCCCGCAGGCGCTTGTCGCGCTCGGCGATGTACTTGGCCAGCAGCGCCTTCTTGTCGATCGGCCGAGCCGCGGCCGCCTCCTTGCGCTCTTCGGTCATCGTCATGGCGGCGGGCTTCCCATCGATACTCTCCTCCCCCTGTGGGGGAGGGGGACCCCGAAGGGGTGGAGGGGGCTTCAGCTTGGCGGAAGCTCCAGCGTCAAGCTGAAGCCCCCTTCCCCGGCTCCGCCGTTACTTCCCCCATGGGGGAAGAGAGACGAAACGCTTACTTCTTAGAGCCAGGAGGGGGTGCTGTTCAATCCGCGGCGGCGGCCCTGACCTCGGCCAGAGCGATCAATTCCCGCAAGGCGTCTTTCACCTCCTGGCCGTGGACCTCGAAATCGACGGGCGCTTCGATCGCGCCGTCATCGGCCTCGATCCGCGCCCGCGCCAGATGCAGGCCCGGCATGGCATTAGCCAGCTTCACGTCGAGGCCGGTCAGCACCTCGCGAAGCTGGCGCCCGCACCGGTCGCCGCCGTGGCCGCCATAGGTGACGATCATGGCCGGCTTGCCGTTCCACTCGCGATAGAGATGGTCGATGGCGTTCTTCAGCGGCGCCGGATAGCCCCAGTTGTATTGCGGCGTCACGAACACCACCCCGGCGGCGGCCGAGACGAGCGCGCTCCAGGCCCGGGTGGTCTCGCGCACATAGGTCCCCAGCGCCGGGATGCCCGGCTCATCGTCGAGACCGAGCCCCAGATCCGCAAGATCGACCACCGTGAACACCCCGCCTTCGCCCTCGCCCAGGGCGGCGATCCACCGGGCGATGGCCGGCGAGCGGCGCAGGGCGCGGGTGGTGCCGGCGACCACCAGGTAATGATTTGCGTGCATCGAGCACATATATCATCGCCGGCGATCCGGTGTAAAGTGTGCGTCATGCACCGATCCGACGACACGCTTGAGCGCACCCTTCTCGCCCTGGCGCGCTTCATCAACGATCCGCGCCAGGACTGGCGGCTGATGGCCGAGGCCGGGTTGGACCTCGATCCGATGTTTCTGCCGCTGCTTGTGAGCCTGGGCGCCGGCGGCGCCCTGGGCGTCGTCGAGCTCTCGGAGCAATTGGGAAAGGATCATTCCACCATGAGCCGGCAACTGGCGAAGCTGGAGGCGGCGGGCCTCGTCGCGCGTGAAGCCTCGCCCACGGATGGCCGCGTGCGCGCCGCCCGTCTCACGCCCGCCGGGAAGGCGGCCGTCGCCGCCCTTTCCGCCGCCCGCCGCCGCTTGTTCGATCGTGCCCTCGCCGATTGGACGCTTGCCGATCGACAAACCCTCACCCGGCTCTTCAGCCGTTTCGCCGAGGCGCTGAAATCAGGACTCTAGAGCGCCGCTGAAGGCGATCGCCCAGGCGACCGACATGGCCAGCAGCGCCCGCTCCAAAGCGCGCCACAAAGGCACAAAGGACATGAAGAAAGAGAAGACGCCATGCGACGGCGAAGCCGTCAATCATGCCCGGCGCTGTCGGTTTGTTGCGCCTTCGGCGCGGCGCAACGTCGGACTTCGTGTCCTTTGTGCCTTTGTGGTGCGTCTTCCTGGAAGGGCAAGCAACTGGCCAGCCGATGGAGGCACGGCCGATCGCGGCGCCGTTCGCCTTCCTCTCCCAACGTCACACTCGACACCGCCGCCCCGTTGCCGCCAATGTGGTTTGAGGGAAGAACACACCAGGAGCGCGCGCACGTGTCCGACAACACACCCGTGATCATCGGCGTCGGCGAGGCGTCGGAGCGACTTGATGCGCCGGGCTACGCGGCCCTGTCTCCGGCTGATCTGGCCGGGGCGGCGGCGCGGGCGGCGCTGGAGGACGCCCTCTCAGCCGAGGCCCTGGCGCGCCACATCGACGTCATCGCCGCAGTCCGCCAGTTCGAGACCTCGCATTTCCGCGCTGTTGCTCCTTTTGGCCGCTCAGACAATTTCCCTCGGGCGGTGGCCAGGCGCATCGGCGCCGATCCGGCGAGAGCCATTCTCGAGCCGGTGGGCGGACAGGGGCCTCAGCACCTGGTCAATGAAATGGCCCAGGCCATCGGCGCTGGCGAGGTCTCCATGGCCCTGCTCTGCGGGGCCGAGGCCATCTCCACGGTTCGCGCCGTCGCCTCGCGCGGCGAGACCCTCGACTGGTCCGAGGAGGTCGGCGGCCAGCTCGAGGATCGCGGCTATGGCAATGAGCAGATCGTCGATCACGATCTTTCCAAGCACGGCGCCCGCACCCCGATCAGCATCTACGCCCTCTTCGAAAACGCCCGTCGCGCGCGGCTCGGCATGAACCGCGCCGACTACGCCCTGGCCATGGGCGAGCTGTTCGCGCCCTTCACCCGCGTCGCCGCCGGCAATCCCCACGCCATGTCGCGGGAGGTCTATTCGGCCGTGGAGCTGGCCACCGTCACCGGGCCCAACCGCCTGACCTCCGATCCGTTTCCCCGGCGCCTGGTGGCGCGCGACCAGGCCAACCAGGGCGCGGCGGTGCTCATAACCTCGGTCGGCCGGGCGCGGGAATTGGGCGTGCCTGAGGATCGCTTCGTCTATCTGCTCGGCGGCGCCGATGTGCGCGAGCGCATACCGACCGCCAGGGTCGACCTGTCGCGAAGCCCGGCCTCGGTCCTGGCCGCGAAACTGGCGCTAGAGACCGCCGGCCTCGGGATCGGCGACATCGACCTGATCGATTTCTATTCCTGCTTCCCGATCGCCGTCTTCAATGTCCGCGACGGCCTGGGGATCGCGGAGCATGATCCGCGCGCCCTGACGATCACTGGCGGCCTGCCCTATTTCGGCGGGGCGGGGAACAACTATTCCATGCACGCCATCGCCTCGATGGTGCGGGCTCTGCGCGCCGCGCCCGGCAAGATCGGCCTGGTGGCGGCCAACGGCGGCTTCCTCTCGAAATATTCGGTGGGGATCTATTCGGCCAAGCCCGCGCCCTGGCGCGGCTTCGACAGCGCCGCCCTGCAGGCCGAGGTCGACGCCTGGCCCGCTCCGCCCATGACGCCCGGAGAGGGCGAAGGCGTCATCGAGACCTACACCATCGACTACAGCCGCCAGCCGCCCCTGGCCGTCGTTGTCGGCAGCCTGGAGGCCAGCGGCGCCCGCTTCGTCGCCATGACCGAAGACCCCGCCATCACCGGCGCCATGATCGCCAGCGACCCCCTCGGCGCCCGCGTGACCTTGAAGCTCGACGCCGATGGCCGCTCCACCGTCACACACCTCTCCTCAAGGGAGAGCGCTGCCTCTCTTCCCCCTTTGGGGGAAGTCCCGGCGAAGCCGGGGAAGGGGGCTCCAGCTTGACGCCAACCTTTCAGCCCAGCTCCCGCCCCCTCCACCCCTTCGGGGTCCCCCTCCCCCAGAGGGGGAGGAGAGCGTTTGTTTTCTCTTCCCCCTTTGGGGGAAGTACCCGCAAAGCGGGGGATGGGGGCTCCAGCTTGACGCCAACCTTTCAGCCGGGCTGGAACCCCCTCCCCCTGAGGGGGGGAGGTGTTCCATCATGAAATGGTGTTTCGCCGATCTGTTCGAGACCGCGGCCGATACGGTTCCGGGCGCCATCGCCCTGATCAACGGCGAGACCCGGCGCACCTGGCGCGAATATGAAGACCGCGCCGCCCGCTTCGCTTCGGCGCTGGTGGCCGCCGGCATCGGCCACGACGTCAAGGCCGGCCTCTATGGCTATAATTCCAACGAATATCTCGAAGCCCAGTTCGGCATGTTCAAGGCCAGGTCCGTGCCGGTCAACGTCAACTATCGCTATGTCGAGCACGAGCTGATCTATCTGCTCGATAATGCCGATGCGCAGGCCCTGGTGTTCGACGCCCAGTTCGCCCCGCGGGTGGCGGCGATCCAGGGCCGGCTTCCCAAGCTCACCTTCTTCGTCGAGATCGACGATGGCTCCGGCGAGCACCTCCCCGGCGCCCATCGCTTCGAGGACCTGATCGCGGCCAACGCACCTCTGCCGCGCCAGGAAACCTCCGAAGACGACATCTATATGCTCTACACCGGCGGCACGACCGGCATGCCCAAGGGGGTGATGTACCGCCAGGGCGATTTCAGCCTGGGCCTTGCCGGCGCCGGCCTTGGCCCCGACGCGCCGCGCACGCCCGAGGCGCTTCTCGGGGCGATCAAGATGTTGGCGCAGGCCCACGCCGCGCCCATCAGCATCGCCGCCTGCCCGCTCATGCACGGCACCGGCCTGTGGCTCGGCTGTTTCGTACCGCACATTCTCGGCGGAACGGCGGTCACCTTCCGCAACGAGCATTTCGATCCCCACGCCCTGTGGCGCCTGGTGGCCAAGGAGCGGGCGACCAATGTGGTGATCGTCGGCGACGCCTTCGCCAAGCCCATGCTCGCCGCCCTGATCGAGGCCCGCGACGCCGGCGCGCCGCACGACCTTTCCAGCCTCCAGCAGATCATGTCGTCGGGGGTGATGTTCTCCACCGAGGTCAAGCGCGGCCTGCTGGAATTCGCCGATATCGCCATTATCGATGTCATAGGATCCACCGAGGGCTCCATGGGATCGAGCGCCGTTTCCCGCGCCCTGCCGCTCGGCCAGACCGCCCGTTTCGAGCGCGCCCTGACCACCAAGGTGTTCAACGAACGCGACGAGGAGGTCGAGCCGGGCTCCGAGGAGATCGGCATGATCGCCAACGGCGGCTTCGCCCCGATCGGCTACTACAAGGATCCGGAAAAGAGCGCCCGCACCTTCCGGGTCATCAAGGGCCAGCGCTATTCCTTCCCCGGTGATTTCGCCAAGGTCGCCGCAGACGGCTCGCTGATCCTGCTGGGCCGGGGCGGGGTGTGCATCAACACCGGCGGCGAAAAGGTCTTTCCCGAGGAGGTCGAGGAGGCGCTCAAGGCCCACGAGAGCGTGTGGGACGCCCTGGTGGTCGGCGTGCCCGATCCGCGCTTCGGCGAGCGGGTGGTCGCGGTGGTCTCGGCGAGGCCCGGCCACGCCATCGCCGAGGCCCAGCTGGGTGAATTCATCCGGACACGGATCGCCGGCTACAAGACGCCGCGCAAGCTGATCGTGGTCGATGAGGTCCGCCGCGCCGCCAACGGCAAGGCCGATTACAAATGGGCCAGGGACACAGCCCTCGCCGACGCCTCTCAAGGAGCGAAGTCATGAAGTCACCCATCTGCGACATGCTGGGGATCGAGTTTCCCCTGCTGGCCTTCAGCCATTGCCGCGACGTCGTGGCGGCGGTGAGCCGGGCAGGGGGGTTCGGCGTCCTGGGCGCCACCGGCCATTCGCCGGAGTCGGTGCGCACCGAGCTCAAGTGGATCGACGATCATTGCGACGGCAAGCCCTATGGCATCGACGTCCTGATCCCGGAAAACATGGCCACCGCCGGCGAGAAGAACGTCACCTACAATTCCCTGCGCACCCGCGTTCCGCCCCAGCACAGGGCCTTCGCCCACGATCTCCTGGAGAAGGTCGGGGTGCGCGTGGAAGAGCAGGTCGCCCGGGACGACACGCCCCAGCCGTTCGATCCGGACCGGGCCCTTCTGGTGCTGGAAGCCGCCTTCGAGTTCCCCATCCGCCTGATCGCCAATGCGCTCGGCGTTCCGCCGCCGTCGATGATCGAGATGGGCAAGAGGCACGGCGTGCCGGTGGCCGCCCTGGTCGGAGCCAAGGAGCACGCCATCCGGCAGGTCAACGCCGGGGTCGACATCCTCGTGGTCCAGGGCACCGAGGCCGGCGGCCACTGCGGCGAAGTCTCCACTCTCGTCTTGGTCCCCGAGGTGCTGAAAGCCATCAAGCCGATCCGCGACGTGCCGGTGCTGGCCGCCGGCGGCGTCATGACCGGGGCCCAGATGGCGGCCTGCATGGCCATGGGCGCGGCGGGGGTGTGGACCGGCTCGGTCTGGCTGGCGACCATGGAATCCGAGACCACCGAGATCTTCCGTGAAAAGATGATCGAGGCCAGCTCGCGCGACGCCGTCCGCTCCAAAAGCCGCACCGGCAAGCCGGCCCGCCAGCTCCGCTCGGCCTGGACCGAAGCCTGGGAGCGCGATCCGGCCAGCCCCGGGCCGCTGCCCATGCCCCTGCAGAGCCTGATCAGCGAAAACGCCCTGCGCGGCGTCGACCGCGCCGCCGCCGCCGGTAACCCGCGGGCGCGGGAGATGGTCACCTATTTCGTCGGCCAGGGCGTCGGCCTGATCGACTCCGTCCGCTCCGCCACCCAGGTCGTCCAGGACTTCAAGGAAGAGTTCCTGGAGGCGGTGGAGAGGATGGATGACCTGGTGTCGGAGTGAGCCTTTTTTCTCCTCCCCCGCTGGGGGAGGGGGACCCCGAAGGGGTGGAGGGGGCTCCGGCTTGGCTGAGAGATTGGCGTCAAGCTGGAGCCCCCTTCCCCGGCTTCGCCGGGACTTCCCCCAGAGGGGGAAGAGAGATTTGGAGACTACGCAGGTGAGCAAATGAATTTCGAATTTTCCGACGATCAGAAGGCCCTCGGCGAGCAGGCGCGGCGCTATCTGGCGGACAAGTGTCCGACCTCGGCGGTGCGGGCGATCCTTGAGGGGCCCGAGCCCTACGACAAGGCCCTGTGGAAGGGCTTGGCCGAAATGGGGTTTCTGGGCGTGGTCATCCCCGAGGAATACGGCGGCCTTGGCCTCTCATACCTTGAGCTTTGCCTGATCGCCGAGGAGCTCGGCCGCGCCATCGCCCCGGTGCCGTTCAGCTCATCGGTGTTCCTGGCCACCGAGTTCCTTCTGGCCGCCGGCTCCGAAGCCCAGAAATCGGCGTGGCTGCCGAAGCTCGCCGCCGGCGAGGCGATCGGCACCTTCGCCTTCGCCGAGCGGGTCGGGGCGGTGACGCCCAGGACCATCCAGCTCGCCGCCGCCGACGGCCGCCTCACTGGAACCAAGACCGCCGTGCCCGATGGCGAGATCGCCGACTTCGTCATCGTCGCCGCCCGCTCGGCCCCGGGATCGGACGCCCGAGGCGTCTCGCTCTACATCGTCGATCTGACGGCCCCCGGCGTCAGCCGCGCGCCGCTGGAAACCATCGACCCCTCTCGCGGCCACGCCGCGATCACCTTCGCCGGCGCGGAGGCGCAGCCTCTGGGCGCGGGCGGCGAGGGCTGGTCGATCATTGAGCGGGTGTTCGACCGCGCCGCCGTGCTCACCGCCTTCGAACAGATCGGCGGCGCCGACCGGGCCCTGGAGATGGCCCGCGACTATGCCCTCGAGCGCATGGCTTTCGGCCGGCCCATCGGCTCCTTCCAGGCCATCAAGCACATGCTGGCCGACATGTATGTCTCCGCCACCCTGGCCAGGTCCAACGGCTATTACGGCGCCTGGGCGCTTTCCACCGGCGCCGCCGAGCTTCCCGAGGCGGCGGCCTCGGCGCGGGTGGCCGCCACCCAGGCCTTCCAGCACTGCGCCAAGAACAACATCCAGGTGCATGGCGGCATGGGCTTCACCTGGGCCTTCGACTGCCACCTCTTCTACCGCCGCTCCAACCTCCTGGCGCTCGGCCTCGGCAGTCTCTCCACCTGGGAAGACGCCCTCATCGCCCGCCTCCGCGCCCGAAACGCCGCTTGAAGTTTAAAGCGCACCAAAAAGGCACGAAGGACACAAAGGACACGAAGTGGAGGATGGGCGGGCTCAGACGGCCGCGAAGGCGGCGGTGGATGCCGGGCTGAAGGTGCACAAGACGCTCGGCCCGGGGCTTCTCGAGTCGGCTTACGAGCTGTGCCTTGCCTACGAGCTCGCGGAGCGAGGGCATCATATCGATCGGCAGGTAAACCTGCCGATCGCCTATGGAACCCTGACGCTTGACGCCAGCTACCGCCTTGATCTCGTCGTCGATGAGGTTCTCATCATTGAGGTCAAAGCTGTCGAGACCGTTCTTCCCCTCCATCACGCTCAACTTTTGACCTATCTGAAACTGTCGAAACTTCGCCTGGGCCTTCTGATGAATTTCAACGTCGCCTTGTTCAAAGACGGCCTCAAGCGCCTCTCTCTATGACTTTGTGTCCTTTGTGCCTTTGTGGTGCGCTTACTCTGTCTTCTCCACCGGAACCAAAACCATGAACTTCGATGACACCCCCCAGGAAGCCGCGTTCCGCGCCGAGGTGCGTAGCTGGATCGACGCCAATGCGCCTCACGAGCTGAAGGCCGATCTGGAGTCCTCCGGCTTCGGCAATCTTTCCGTCGCCGGAGTCGATCCGATGGCGGCGGCCAAGGCGTGGCAGAAGAAGAAGGCCGAGGCCGGCTGGGCCTGCCTGCATTGGCCCAAGGCGTATGGCGGCCGGGGCGCCACGCCCATCGAGCGGGTGATCTGGGGCCAGGAGGAGGGGCCGTACGGCGCCCTCGGCGGCATCTTCATCATCGGCCACGGCATGTGCGGGCCGACCATGATGGCCTTCGCCTCGGAGGAGCAGAAGCGCCGCTATCTGCCGCCGCTCGCCGCCGGCGAGGAGATCTGGTGCCAGCTGTTCAGCGAGCCGGCCGGCGGCTCCGACCTCGCCGGCCTTCGCACCCGCGCCGAAAAGGCCACGGACGGCTCCGGCGACTGGATCATCAACGGCCAAAAGATCTGGACCAGCGGCGCCCACTATTCCGACATGGCGATCCTGATCACCCGCACCGACCCCACCGTGCCCAAGCACAAGGGCCTGACCATGTTCTTCCTCTCCATGAAGACCCCCGGCATCGAGATCCGGCCGATCAAGCAGGCCAACGGCCAGTCGGGCTTCAACGAGGTCTATTTCACCGACGTGCGCATCCCCGACGCCCAGCGCCTGGGGGCCGTAGGCGATGGCTGGAAGGTCTCGCTCACCACCCTGATGAACGAGCGGCTCTCCATCGGCTCGGGCATGTCCACCGGCTTTCCCGAGCTCTTCGATCTCTGCTGCCGCATCGAGACCGCCAATGGCCTGGCGGTGGACGATCCGGCGGTGCGCTCAAAGCTCGCCACCTGGGCCATCCGCACCACCGGGCTGAAATACACCGGCTTTCGCGCCCTCTCGGCCCTCTCGCGCGGCGAGACGCCTGGGCCGGAGAACTCCATCGGCAAGCTGGTGGCCGGCCCGACCATGCAGGAGATCGCCATGTTCGCCGAGGATCTCCAGGGCCAGGCCGGGATCATCTCCGATCCGGAGATCGCCGCCGCCAATGGTCGTTTCCAGGCCATGCTGATGCGCTCGCCGGCCACCCGCGTCGAAGGCGGCACCGACGAGATCCTGCGCAACATTATCGCCGAGCGGGTCCTGGGCCTTCCCGCCGACATCCGCGTCGACAAGGACGTCCCCTTCAACCAGATCCCCACCAGCGCCCGGGGGTAGGGTCAGGAATCTCTTCCCCCTCTGGGGGAAGTACCGGCGAAGCCGGGGAAGGGGGCTCCAGCTAGGCGCGAACGCTTCCGCCAAGCGGGAGCCCCCTCCACCCCTTCGGGGTCCCCCTCCCCCAGAGGGGGAGGAGAGGAAGGTACGATGGAATACGAACACCTGCGCATCGATGCTCGTGGCGACGCCCTGTGGGTGACCATGGATCGGCCGGAGCGGCTCAATGCGCTCAATCGGCGCCTGGTGGAGGAGCTGCGCGATCTCTTCGTCGGCCTCTATTGGCGCCATGAGGTGCGGGTGGTGGTGCTGCGTGGCGCGGGCGCCAATTTCTGCGCCGGCCTCGATCTGAAGGAGCGCGACAACGCCGGCCCTGGCGGCCCTTCCACCGGCCTCGTCCGCCAGCGCCAGATCAGCGAGATCGTGATCGCCATGCGCCGCTGCCCCCAGCCGATAGTCGCCCTGATCGACGGCGCGGCCAGCGGCGGCGGTTTCGCCCTGGCCCTGGCCTCCGACGTCCGCATCGCCACGCCTTCCTTGAAGATGAACGCCGCTTTCATCCGCATCGGCCTTTCGGCTTGCGACATCGGCGTCAGCTATTTCCTGCCGCGCATGGTGGGATCCTCCGTCGCCGCCGAGCTGATGCTCACCGGCCGCTTCATCCGCGCCCAGCGGGCGCTGTCGCTCGGCCTCGTCAGCGCCGTGGTCGAGGCGGGGCAGCTGGACGGTGAAGGGGAAACCCTGGTCGCCGAGATGCTGGCCACCACCCCGCTCGGCCTCCGCCTGACCAAGGAATGCCTCAACCACGCCATCGACGCCGGCGGCCTGGAAGCGGCCATCGCCATGGAAGACCGCAACCAGATCCTCTGCGCCCAGGGGGAGGATTTTCGAGAGGGCGTGGCGGCGTTTCTGGAGAAGAGACCGCCGGTCTATGGGCGGCGCTGAGAAGGAAAGTCCGAGCCATGTCCATCGCCGCCGTCGATAAAGCCCTCACGGAAGCCGCCGCCTCCGACCTCGTCCCAGGCTTCGTGGCCGCCGCGCGGCTCCCCGACGGTCAGCGCTTCGAGGCCGCCTATGGCGCGCGCTCGGTAGCGGCGCCTACGCCCATGACGCCCGACACCGTCTTCTGGATCGCCTCCTTCACCAAGCTGGTGACCACCATCGCCGCCCTGCAACTGGTCGAGGCCGGCGCGCTCGATCTTGACCAGGCCGTCGCCTCGATCCTCCCCGATTTCGCCGACCTGCCGATCCTTGACGGCTTCGACAACGCCGGGGCCCCACGCCTGCGCAAGGCGACCGACGCTCCCACCGTCCGCCACCTCCTGACCCACACCTCGGGCCTGGGTTACACCTTTATGGACGCCGACCTCGCCCGCTACGCCGAGCAGGAGGGCATCGGCCCCGATCAGGCCCGCCGCCTGCCGCGCCGTTTCGACGCCGGCGCGCACTGGCACTATGGCGTCGGCATCGACTGGGCCGGGGCCGTGATCGAGGCGGTGACGGGGAAGGGACTGGACGCCGTCTTCGCTGAACGCATCACGGGCCCGCTCGGCATGGCCGACACCACCTTCGCCCTCACCGACGCCCAGAAGGCCCGCGCCGCCGTCATGCATGCGCGCCTGCCGGACGGAAGCCTCGTCCCCATCGATTTCGCCATGCCGCCGCCGCCGAACTTCAGCCTGGGCGGCGGCGGCCTCCATTCCACCGCCGCCGACTATCTGCGCCTGCTCCGCGCCATCCTCGATGGCGAGATTCTCAGCGAAGCCTCCCGCGCCGCCCTGTTCGCCAACCAGATCGGCGACCTTCAGGCCGGCGTCACCGTCTCCTCCAACCCCGCCCTCACCAATGATTTCGAGCCCATGCCCGGCGATCCCAAACGCTGGAGCCTCGGCCTCCTGCTCAACCAGCGCCCGGGCCCCGACGGCCGCCCGGCAGGCAGCGGCGCCTGGGCCGGCCTCGCCAACTGCTATTACTGGATCGACCCAAAGACCCGGGTCGCCGGCGTCCTCCTCACCCAGATCCTCCCCTTCGCCGACGCCAAGGCCCTGGACCTGTTCGCGAGGTTCGAGCGAGCGGTTTACGCGTAGAGCTCGGCGACTTCCTGGACCGCCGGCGTCCCCGCCGGCAGCCGCCGGAACGGCGGCCGTCTTCCGATGGTAAGGGGCTCGGCTCTTGGTAGACCCGGGCTTATACGCGACTTCTCCAAGGGAGCGGCAAGGTTCGGATTGCGGATTTTGCGCCCCGGAGAGTTGTTGAAGGAGTTACGATCATGAACAAGGCGTCCTATCCGCTCAAGCTTCCGGTGTCGGTCAAGGAAACCGCGGCTGATTTTCTCAAGCGTCGCGCCGGCGAGGCCAAGCCCTCGGATATGCTGCCGTTTCTCGATGGGGCGAAGCGCGAGCCGCCGCCCCCCGGGGATGAATGTTGAACCTCCCCAGGGCTCTCTGGTCTGAGGAATAGGACCCCATCAGATCCTAACCCCGCGCATCCTCGCGAAAGCGAGGATCCAGGCTTTTTCATCTTCCATCCTCCGACGTCAGCCGCGCCATCGACCCGCCGCGAAGAAAGAAGAGTAAACTTGCGATTGCTCTTGCTTCGGCGACGTTGACTCGCCGCGACCTTGGAGTCACCTTGATTGGGCGTTGATGACTTGGGGGCGGGTCCCGACGTTTAATGTAGAGCTTGTTTAGGGGAGCTATCTTCATGTCCATTCGCATTGCCGCCCTGGCGGCCGCCGGCCTGATGGCCTGCGCCGCTTCCGCCCAAGCCGCGACGATTACCTTCCTGGCCGGAACCTATTATCTGTCCGACGCCTATCGTTCGGCGCCCACCGACACCCTCGTCATCGGCGTCAGCGGCGGCGTGGCCTCATTCGACCTGGATGGTAGCGTCACCTGGTCTCTGCCCGATGTGGTCACCCCCGACGGCGACGCCGTCGGCGGCGACTTCGCGCCCTATTTCCTGGCTGGCAGTGTCACCTCACCGAGTTGGGATACGGGGACCTATGGCTACCTGACCTTCTGGGGCGCCGTGAATGACGGCGGCCTGACCATCGGCGCCCAACCGGGCGATGGCGGCGGCGAGGGCAATAATCTCTACAACCTCTTTACCTCCAGCGAAGGTCCGGGCCAGGTGTTCGCCATTCCCGAACCCGCCGTCTGGGCGATGATGCTTACCGGCTTCGCCGGCCTGGGCGCGGCCCTCCGCACCCGCCGCAAGCCCGCGATCGCCTGACCCCTGGCTCATCTCTCTCCATGAAGGGGCGGGGCGCCGACCGCACAGGGCTCAGACCCCCCGCGCCGCCGCGCCATCGATCCGGCGCTGCAAAGCCCGGCCGAGCCGATCCGCGATCCAGCCGGCCGGGATCAGCAGCACCAGCAGATAGAGCGCCTGGCGCGCATTGTGCAAAGCCAGGCCGGCCGCGGCGATGAACACCAGGGGCGAGGCCGCCATGCTGACGAGGATATTGGCCGTGCCCCCCCGCGTTTCGCCGCTCTGAAGCAGGGCCGGTCGGCGCGCCGCCCACGCCACCAGCATCATCAGCAGGCCCACCGCGGCCACCGAAACCGCATATAGAGCACCACCGGCCCGGTCTCGGCCTTCTCCTGAGCCACCACGCTGGTGGGAAAGGGCAGGAAGGCGATGCTGGCGAGAAAGACCAGGTTGACGACGAGCAGGCGCCGATCATAGGCGCGCACGGTTTCGAAGAGCGCGTGGTGGGCCAGCCAATAGCGGCCGACCACATAGAAGCTGAGGCCAAAGCCGATCAGATTGGGGATCTGCGTCGTAAGGTCGAATTCGCCCGCGCGCCCGTGCGGCGGCTTGAGATCGAGCACCAGCAGGGTGATGGCGATGGCGAACACCGCATCGCTGAAGAAGATGAAGCGCTCGAAGCCAAGGCGGCGATCGGCGGCGGGGTCGATGTCCGATGACGCCATGGCGAAGGCTAGCGCGCCGCCGGCCGGGCGTCCACAGCTGGGGGGATGGCCGACGACCCGCGCGACAGAGACATAGGCTCGGCGACCACGATTGCGCTGCGGTTCGCGGATCAAGGCCCAGTCGCCCAGAGCCGCCCGGGCGGCCGCCAGATAGTGGCTCCGGTTTGGGAAGTGGTAGCGATCCCGGCTGTCCTTGTAGCCGGAGCGCTCCTTGAGGTCGAAGACGACCTTCATCCTTCCCCCCACGAACGCTTTCTGGCCGAGCTTAGCGACCTGCCCCCCGACTCGTCCCCTCAAAACGTCTTGGGCAGGCCCGCGTCCTTCATCACCGCGTTGGCGGTGGCGCGGCGTTTGGTTTTGGGAACGGCGAAGGTTCGATCGGTGATCGGGCTGTACCAGACCTCGTGGCTGCCTTTGCCGTGCCGACGGAACTCACAGCCAGCCTCTTTCAGCCGCGCCACGATCTCGCGATAGAAATTCTTGGGCAACGCTCAAGCCGGGGCGAGGTCGAGCTTGGTCTCCAGGCGGATTGAAGGGGCACCCGCGCGCGGCCCCGGCTCATTGGCGGAAATCAGGTCGGGCGCCAGGTCCTTCACCACCTCGATGAAATCCGCCACCGTCGGCGCCTCGACATTCAGTCCAGGGATATCGCTCTTGGCGTAGAAGACCTTGGCGTCGGCGTCCCAGACGGCCTCGACATGGTATTGCTTGGACACCGTTCGCCTCTCGCCTTGCCCCCGACGCACCACCATAGCAAACCGCCGGCCGATGGTCACCCGCCAGGCCACCCCCTCACACCACCCCCGCCACCGGCGCCACGCTCCCACTCCCCGGAAACACCACCCGATCCAGCGCCGCCCGGTCCACGCCCATGTGATCCCGCAACATCCCCTTGAACAACGCGCGCATGTCCAGCGTCGGGGCGGTGTCGCGGTTTTCGAAGAGTCGGTTCTGGGTCAAGGTCGGCCAGTCGCCGATGATGCCGCCTTTCTTGAGCGCGCCGCCCAGCACCAGGGCGGTGGAGGCTGTGCCGTGGTCGGTGCCCGCCGTGCCGTTGACCCGCGCGGTGCGGCCAAATTCGGTGGCCATCACCACCACCGTCTCGCGCCAGGCGGGGCCGAGCTCCTTGGCGAGGCCATCGAGGAAGGCGTCGACATAGGCCAGGCGACCGGCCAGCTGGCCCTGGCCGGCGCCCTGGTTCGCGTGGGTGTCGAAATTATCCAGGGAGACGGCGGCCACCTGGGCCCCGCCGGGCTGGATCATGAAGCCGGCCAGGGTCGCGCCGAGCGTGCGGGCCTGGGCGAGGCCGGGCTTGAGGAGCGGCTGGGCGGTGGGTGGCGCCGCGCCCATGGTGGCCCCGCCCATCGGCGGGCTGGCCATCGGCGGGCTCGCCATGGCCGAGGCGGAGGCCTGGCTCATATCCGGCGGCGGAGCCATGGCCGCGTCGCTGGCGGCGATCTTGGCCATGGCCCGGGTGGTGAGGCCCGCCGCCAGGGCGGGGCCGAGCAGGGGGTCATCGGCGTAGAGATCCTGCAGGATCGCCGGCAGGCGCCGGTCGCGATCGGCGGCGCCGCCGGGCGACCATGAGGCCGCCTGGATCCGCCCGCGAAGGATCAAAGGCACGGTGGCGCCCACCGAGAGCGCCCTCACCCTGCCGGCCGGCCCCATGGCCTCCACCGCCCGGTTGAGCCAGCCGGAGGGGGTGGCGTAGACCACCGCATCGCCGCTCTCCAGCACATCCTGGGCCTCGAAATGCGAGCGCTCGCGATCGGGGGTGGCGATGGCCGGGGCGATGCGCGCCTCGCCCTTGAGCGCCAGGGCGTGGGTCGCCGTCATGGCCGGATGCAGGCCGAAAGTGTCGTCGAGCGGCAGGGCGCCGTCCTTGGCCCCGAACGGGGCGATGGCGATGGCGCCGCGCAGGGGGGCGTAGTTGGCGTCGCCGATCGGCGGCGAGAGCGACAGACCGTCGAGGCCGCCGCGGCAAATGATCACCACCAGCTTCTTGCCGCCGGTCGCCGTATCGGCCCAGGCGCCGTGGGGCAATAGCTCGATCGTCAGGCCGAGGCCGAGGGCGCCGGCCAGGGCGCCGCGCCGGGTAGGGCGGAAAAAGCCTGGGTCCTCGCTTTCGCGAGGATGAGCGGGGGTGGGGGTGAGGGGGGCGCTCATCGGCGCTGGAACTCCGGGCTCATCAGAAGGATCGTCACCGCCTCGGGCCGGGTTTCGGCGCGGGCGATGGTCTTGGCGGCCAGGGGCGAGAGCCGGGCGCCGAGCGCATTGTCGGCCAGCTGCATGGGATCGCGATCGCTAAGCCCCTGGGCGAATCCCTCCGACCAGGTCATGCGCTTGACCACCGCATCGGGGGCGCACCAGGCGGGGGCCTCCTCGGGCCAGCCTTTGGGGGAGGGGGCGCTGAACGGCTTCTGGCCCATCTCGTTCAGGGTCTTGGCCACCTGCGCCACATCGGTGGGCGCCGTGTCGGTGGCTCTCCACGAAGAGATCATGAACTCATAGGGGGTCTTGAACTTGCTCGCCCGCGGATCCCACGCCTCGGGCGAGCGGATCAGGGTGGCGGCGACCTCGTCCAGGCGCCCGCCGCTGGCCAGATAGGTCTTGGTCAGGCGGTCCACCAGCGCCGGCGGCGGATCGTCGCTGACGAAATGGCGGGCGATCTTGGTGGAAAGGTGCCGGGCGGTATGGGGGCTGGCGGCCAGGTCGGCCATCACCGCCCGCGCCTGGGCCTGGCCATCCTCGCCATAGCGCTTGCCCATGATGGTCCGCGCGCCGGGCTCGTGGGCGTGAGGACGGAAGAGGAAACCCTGAGGGTCCTCCGGGTGGTCGGTGCGGCCGAGGCTCCAGCCGGTCATGGCCCGGGCGAATTCGGTGACGTCGGCTTGGCTGTAGCCGGCGTCGACGCCCACGGTGTGCAGCTCCAGGATTTCCCGGGCCAGGTTCTCGTTGAGGCCCGGGTGCTTTCCGGCGCGCTGGGCCAGGAGGGCGAGATCGCTGTTCGGTCCCACGGATTGGGCCTGGTCGAGATAGAGCAGCATCGCCGGATGGCTGGAGGAAGCAAACAGCATGTCCTCGAAGCGGCCGAACACATAGGGGCGGATGGCCTCCTGCTCGAACGGGCCAACCAGGGTGGCCGTGTTCAGCTTGCCGGCCGAGACGGTGAAGTGGTTGGCCCAGAAGAGGGCCCATCGCTCGCGAAAGCCGGCGTCGGTCTTCACGCCCAGCTGGACCCGGGCCAGGAAATCGGTCCCCGCGTCGTCGCGGATCAGCTTGGCGGCCATCTTGACGGGATCGGACTTGGCGTCTCCGGTGGCCAGGGCGAGCTTGCGATCGCGCTGATAGGCGCCCAGCTCCGCCAGCCGCTGAGTCGAGCTTTGGCCATCGGGAACGGCGAGATCGGCGCCCCGGAGGCTGATCTGGTCGAGCAGGAATCCCCTCGGATCGGAACGGGCGCTGGCGATCTCGCCGGGCCGGGCGCCCAGGCCAAAGCGCGTCGCCGCGATGGCGCCGCCGAGGTCGCGGTCGAGGCTCACGGGACTCTCTTGCCTCGCATGGCGTGGGCGCGCATGTCGTCACGCCTCCATTGGAGATAAGCGATCCGAAGCATGCCCCAGACCGCCCCGTCCCTCAACTCAGCCAAACGCTTTTATTCGGGCGTTAGTGTGGCCGCCAAGGAGGGTAATTATGCGGTTCTGTTGGATGGAAGGACTCCGCGTTCGCCCAAGGGCGCGCCCCTGACCCTGACGACCGAAGCTTTGGCCGAGGTCGTGGCCGCCGAATGGGACGCCCAGGGCGAGCATGTGGAGTTCGTCTCCATGCCGGCCACGCGCCTGGCGCACACGGCCCTCGACGCCGTCGCCGCTTCGCGCGCGGCCATGGCCGCCGAGGTGGCGCGCTGGGCCGGCTCGGATCTCGTCTGCTATTTCGCCGAAGGGCCGGCCAGCCTCGTCGCCCGCCAGCAGGCGCTCTGGGCGCCGCTGATCGAGTGGGCGAGGGAGGATCTCGGCCTGGTGTTCGAACGCGCCGTCGGCATCGTCCACCGCGAGCAGCCGGCCGCCACCCTGGCCGGGGTCGAGGCGCTCGCCATCGGCCTGGACGACTTCGCCCTGGCGGGCCTCGCCTTCGCCACCGCCCTGTTCGGCTCGGCGATCATCGCCCTGGCCTTGATGCGCGGCCGCCTGACCGGCGCGGAAGCCTTCGCCGCCGCGCGCCTGGATGAGGCTTTTCAAGAGGATAGATGGGGCGTCGATTCCGAAGCCGCCGAACGGGCGGCCGCCCTCGCGGCAGACGCCAGGATGCTCGAATCCTGGTTCAAGGCGCTCCGCTGACCCTTGGTGGAGCGAAGCGCCCAAATCCCCCGGACGATCCGCGGATGACGCAGATTTGCGCAGAATGATGAAGATGCGGACCGGCGCCTCATCCTTCTTTATCTTCCCCCCTGTGGGGGAAGTCCCGGCGAAGCCGGGGATGGGGGCTCCAGCTTGACTCCAACCTCTCAGCCTGGCTGAAGCCCCCTCCACCCCTTCGGGGTCCCCCTCCCCCAAAGGGGGAGGAGAGGGCGCCGACGCTCGGTTGCGGGCGGATGAGAGGCCGCCTGACCCTGGGCGAACTTGTCACGACCCCCAGGCGAGGCTAGGCAAATCCCTCTCAAACAGGGACGCGGGCATGCAGCACATCCTCGAGGAACTCGACCAGCGGCGGGCCCAGGCCCGCGCCGGGGGCGGTGAGAAGCGCATCGCCGCCCAGCACGCCAAGGGCAAGCTCACCGCCCGCGAGCGCCTCGACATCCTGCTGGACGAGGATTCCTTCGAGGAGTTCGACATGTTCGTCGAGCACCGCAGCCACGATTTCGGCATGGAGAAGCAGCGCTTTCCCGGCGATGGCGTGGTCACCGGATGGGGCACGGTCAACGGCCGCGTCGTCTATGTTTTCTCCAAGGATTTCACGGTCTTCGGCGGCTCTCTTTCCAAGGCCCAGGCCGAGAAGATCGTGAAGGTCCAGGAGATGGCGGCCCGCAACGGCGCGCCGATCATCGGCCTGTTCGACGCCGGCGGGGCCCGCATCCAGGAGGGGGTCGATTCGCTCGCTGGCTACGCCGACATTTTCCTGCAGAACGTGCTTTCCAGCGGCGTCATCCCTCAGATCAGCGTGATCATGGGCCCCTGCGCCGGCGGCGATGTCTACTCTCCCGCCATGACCGACTTCATCTTCATGGTGAAGGATACGGCCTATATGTACGTCACCGGTCCGGACGTCGTGAAAACCGTTATCAATGAGGATGTCAGCCACGAGGACCTCGGCGGCTACCGGGTCCATGCGCTGAAATCCGGCGTCGCCGACGGGGCCTTCGACAACGATCTCGAGGCGCTCACCCAGGTGCGCCGGCTGATCGACTTCCTGCCGGTCTCCAACCGCGTCCCGCCGCCCAAGCGCGAGAGCTTCGACGATCCCGACCGCGAGGAGCGCTCCCTCGACACCCTAGTGCCAGCCAACCCCAACAAGCCCTACAATATGAAGGAGCTGATCCTCAAGGTTGTCGACGAGGCTGATTTCTTCGAAATATCAGAAGATTACGCCAAGAACATCATCGTCGGCTTCGCGCGCATGGACGGCGAGACGGTGGGCATCATCGCCAATCAGCCCCAGGTTCTGGCCGGCGTTCTCGACATCGACGCCTCGCGCAAGGCCGCCCGCTTCGTGCGCTTCTGCGACGCCTTCTCGATCCCGATCCTGACCTTTGTCGATGTGCCGGGTTTCATGCCGGGCACCAAGCAGGAGCAGGGCGGCCTGATCAAGCACGGGGCCAAGCTGCTGTTCGCCTTCGCCGAGGCGACCGTTCCCAAGGTGACCCTGATCACCCGCAAGGCCTATGGCGGCGCCTTCGACGTCATGAGCTCGAAGAACATTCGCGGTGATTTCAACTACGCCTGGCCGACCGCCGAGATCGCCGTGATGGGTCCCAAACAGGCGGTGGAGATCATCTTCCGGGCCGACATCGGCGATCCGGAGAAGCTGGCCGTGCGCGAGGCCGAGTACAAGGCGCACTTCGCCAACCCGTTCGTCGCCGCCTCGCGCGGCTACATCGACGATGTGATCATGCCGCATGGCACGCGGCGCCGGATCGTGCGCGCGCTCAAGAGCCTCAAGGGAAAAGAGCTAAAGAACCCGTGGAAAAAACACGATAATATCCCGCTTTAGCGGATGTGATCCCCACGCCCCAGCGGATCGCGGAGCGGCGTTCCATTGGCCACGAATTCCAGCGAGACGGAGTTGATGCAGTAGCGATGGCGCGTGGGCGGCGGACCGTCGGGGAACAGATGGCCTTGGTGGCTGTCGCAGCGGGCGCACCGGGTTTCGATGCGCACCATGCCATAGCTGCGGTCCGTCACCTCGATCACGTGCTGCGGATCGAAGGGGGCGAAGAAGCTCGGCCAACCGGTGCCGCTCTCGAACTTGGTCTTGGCCAGGAACAGCGGCAGGCCGCATAGCCGGCAGCAATAGGCGCCGTCCTCCTTATTATCCAAGAGGCCGCCGCAGAAGGGCGCCTCGGTGCCGTGGTGGAGCAGGACCTCCTTCTCCTCGCGGGTGAGGCCCGCTTCCAGGCGCGCGCGTTCCGCCTCGGTGGGCGCGGTCAGGTCGAAGCCGGAGGCGGAGAGGCGGGTGGGGGCGGCGGTGTCGGTCATGCGGGAACTCCTTGGTCGAGCCTGACGCTCCGGCAAGGTTGTCAAGGCCGGTGCGCGCGTCTAACGCCTTCAATATAGCGTGGAAACGGGCGGCCCCAACGAGATGTTCTCCAAAATCCTGATCGCCAACCGCGGCGAGATCGCGGTGCGCATCATCAAGACCTGCCGGCGACTGGGCATCGCCTCGGTGGTGGTGTTCTCGGAGGCCGACGCCGACTCCCTGGCCGTGGAGATGGCCGACGAGAGCGTGGCGATCGGCCCGCCGCCGGCCGCGCAATCCTATCTGCTGGGCGACAAGATCATCGCCGCGGCCAAGGCCACCGGGGCGCAGGCGATCCACCCAGGCTTCGGTTTTCTTTCGGAAAACGCCGGTTTCGCCAGGCTGTGCGCCGCCGAAGGGATCGTCTTCATCGGCCCCAATCCCGGCGCCATCGACGCCATGGGCGACAAGATCCAGTCCAAGAAGTTCGCCGCCGCCGCCAAGGTGACGGTGGTGCCCGGCCACGTGGGCGAGATCCGCGACACCGCCCACGCCATCGAGATCGCCGAGGAGATCGGCTATCCGGTGATGATCAAGGCCTCGGCCGGCGGCGGCGGCAAGGGCATCCGCGTCGCCTGGAACCGCCGCGACGCGGAGGAGGGCTTTCCCGCCGTGCGCGCCGAAGCCAAGGGCGCCTTCGGCGACGACCGGATCTTCATCGAAAAGTTCATCGAGAACCCGCGCCACGTGGAGATCCAGGTGCTGGGCGACAAGCACGGCCATGTCGTGCACCTGTTCGAGCGCGAATGCTCGATCCAGCGGCGCAACCAGAAGGTCATCGAGGAGGCGCCGTCGCCGCTCCTGGACGAAGCCACCCGCATGGCCATGGGGGCCCAGGCCGTGGCCCTGGCCCAGGCGGTGAACTATGATTCCGCCGGCACGGTGGAGTTCGTCGCCGGGCAGGATAAGTCGTTCTATTTCCTGGAGATGAACACGCGTCTTCAGGTGGAGCACCCAGTCACCGAACTCATTACCGGGGTCGATCTGGTGGAACAGATGATCCGCGTCGCCGCCGGCGAGCCGCTGGGCTTTGCGCAGTCCGACCTCGCCATCAACGGCTGGGCGATCGAGAGCCGCATCTACGCCGAGGACCCGTATCGCAAGTTTCTGCCCTCCATCGGCCGGCTGGTTCGCTATCAGCCGCCCGCCGAGGGCGAGCGGGGCGGCTGGGCGGTGCGCAACGACACCGGGGTACGCGAGGGCGACGAGATCTCGATGTTCTACGACCCGATGATCGCCAAGCTGTGCGCCTGGGCCCCCGACCGCGCCGGCGCCGTGGCCGGCATGGCCCGGGCCCTGGAGGACTTCCACATCGAGGGCCTGGGCCACAATACGCCGTTCCTGTCGGCGGTGATGGACCAGCCCAGGTTCGGCTCCGGCCAGCTTTCCACCAACTATATCGCCGATGAATTCCCCGAGGGATTTCATGGCCTTCCGCCAAGCCCTTGGCAGATCGACGTGATCACCGCCGCCGCCGCCGCCATGCACCGGATGCTGGCGGCCCGGGCGCGGCGCGGCGGCAATGGACTGATGGGGCCGGTGCGCGACACCTGGGTCGTGGTGGTCGGCCACACGCGACGGACCGTGCGGCTGACGAACGGGGACGACGCCCTTACGATCGAGTTTCCCGACGAAGGCCGCCAGATCCGGCTGGAGAGCCTCGACTGGCGGCCGGGCTCACCGCTGTTTCGCGGCAAGCTCGACGGCCAGCCGTTCACCGTCACGGTGTCGCCGGCCGCGGAAGGCTTTACGATCCGTCATCGCGCGGCCAGCGCCAAGGCGATGGTGCTGACCCCCACCTCGGCCGATCTGCATGAGCGCCTGCCGGCCAAGACGCCGCCGGACACCTCCCGCATCGTCGTCTCGCCGATGCCGGGCCTGGTGATTTCCTGCGATATCGTTCAGGGCGAGGAGGTGAAGGAGGGTCAGGTGCTGTTCGTGATCGAGGCGATGAAGATGCAGAACATCATCCGCGCCGAACGCGACGGCGTCATCAAGACCCTCTCGGCCAAGGCTGGCGACAGCGTCGCCGCCGACGACGTGCTGGCGGAGTTTGGCTGAGGCGGCCGACGCCGGTTTGCAGCGTCGGCGCGCGCCAGTGTGCTAGGCTTGCCCACGGCATGAATCACCCCTCGGCGAAACGCGGGAGACGACGATGAACGGCGCCCCGATCGATTGGCGGCAACTCTTCACGATCCCGGCGGGCCGCACGTCGCGCGGTCCATTCTGGATCGCGGTGGCGACGCTCTTCACCCTGTTCGCCCTTTACGAAGCGGTGGCGGGTCCCGACACCAAGCTGCTCACCTTCTGGTTCGTCTATCCGCTGCTGCTGGCTTCGGGCGCCTGCGTGCTTTCCAAGCGACTGCACGATCGAGGGCGGTCCGGCTGGTGGGCGGCGCTGGTGCTGTTCGGCGAGGTGCTGGTGTGGACGGCGCCCAATGGCGCGCGGTTCGTCCTGGCCTTGCCGGTGCTGCTTTGGGCCCTGGTCGAGCTCGGTCTTCTCCCAGGCGAACAGGGCGCCAATCGCTTCGGGCCGAGCCCTCTGGCGACTCTCACCGCCTGACGGACAGCCGCTCGCTTCCCCGACGCGCCGGCCTGGGCTATGCCGCTCCCGCCAGGAGGAGCCGCATATGAAAATCGAATTTGTCCCGTCCGACGCCGAGGTCGGAAAGACCGGCGCCATCGCGGTCCTGGCCTTCGAGAAGACTGCGCTCGCCGGCGCGGCGGCCGAGCTCGACAGGCAAACCGGCGGGGCCCTCGCCCGCGCCATCGCCGGCGGCCGGTTCACCGGCGCCCAGGGCCAGAGCCTCGACCTCATCGCCCCGCACGGCATCGACGCGGCCAGGGTGCTGATCGTCGGCGCCGGGGCCGAGGACAAGTTCGACGAGCGGACGCTGGAGCTGGTCGCCGCTTCCGCCTACCAGGCCCTCAAGATGAGTGGGGCCGAGAGCCTGACCCTGCGCCTGCCCGGCGTCGCCCCCGCCATGGCCGGTCATGCCGCCCTGGGCGCGCGGCTCGCCGCCTATCGGTTCGACAAATACCGGACCAAGGAAAAGGCCGACAAAAAGCCCTCGATCGCCAAGGTGCGGATCGCGGTCGATGACCCAGCCGCCGCCAAGCAGGCGTCCAAGGGGCTCGATGGGCTGGCGGACGCCATCGTCTTCGCCCGCGACCTGGTTTCCGAGCCGGCCAACGTCCTCTATCCCGAGGAATTCGCCAGGCGGGTGAAGAAGCTGGCCGACCTGGGCCTGGAGATCGAGATCCTCGGCGAAAAGGAGATGAAGGCCCTGGGCATGGGCGCCCTTCTGGGCGTCGGCCAGGGCAGCGTGCGCGAGAGCCAACTGGCCATCATCCAGTGGAAGGGCGCCAAGGATCCGGCCAAGGCGCCCGTCGCCTTCGTCGGCAAGGGCGTCTGCTTCGATACCGGCGGCATCAGCATCAAGCCGGCCGACGGCATGGAGGAGATGATCACCGACATGGGCGGGGCCGCGGCGGTGGCCGGGGCCATGGCGGCCCTGGCCGCGCGCAAGGCCAAGGTCAATGCGGTGGGCATTCTCGGCCTGGTGGAAAACATGCCCGACGGAAACGCCCAGCGCCCGGGCGATGTGGTCAAGACCATGTCTGGCCAGACCGTCGAGGTGATCAACACCGACGCCGAGGGCCGCCTCGTCCTGGCCGACGCCCTCTGGTATTGCCAGGATCGCTTCAAGCCCAAGCTGATGATCGATCTGGCCACCCTTACGGGGGCCATCATCATCGCGCTCGGCAAGGATCTGGGCGGCATGTTCTGCAACGACGACGCGCTGGCGGAGAACCTGATGGCCGCCTCCAAGGCCAGCGCCGACGCCCTCTGGCGCATGCCCATGCCGGCGCAATATGAGAAGCAGATCGAAAGCGGCGTCGCCGACATGAAGAACGTCGGCACCCGCCAGGGTGGCTCGATCACCGCGGCGCTGTTCATCCAGCGTTTCGTCAATGGCCTTCCCTGGGCGCACCTGGATATCGCCTCCACAGCCTGGAAGCCGGCTTCGGCCGTGCCCACCATCCCCAACGGCGCCACCGGCTTTGGCGTGCGGCTGCTCGATCGCCTGGTGGCCGATTTCTACGAGGACTGAGGCGCGAGGCTCGGCGTGACCCGGTTTGTCCTGGTCCATAGCCCGTTCCTGGGGCCATCGAGTTGGCGGGGGGTGGCCCAGGCCCTGGCCAGGGCGGGTCATCAGGGCGACATAGCGGCCTATGCGCTCGCCGATGCGCCGTCTCAGTACGAAGCGGCCGGCGAGTTGATCGGTTCAGCCATCGTGGCCGCGCCCTCGCCGTCGATCCTGGTGACCCACAGCGGCGCCGGCGCCCTGGTTCCCTCGATCGTTCATCATACCGCCGCCGCCGCCATCTCCGGCGTCCTGTTCGTCGACTCGGTCTTGCCTCGGCCGGGACGAAGCTGGTTCGACACCGCCCCGACGATCATGGCCGAGCACCTTCTGGCCAAGGCTTCGGACGGTCGCTTGCCGCCGTGGAACGACTGGTATCCTCACGATCCGATTGGCCGACTGGTTTCCGATCCCGACGAGCGCGCCGAGATCCTGGGCGAGTTGCCACGCGTGCCCCTGGCTTTCCTGCGCGCCCAGGCGCCGGCGTTCGCCGGCTGGGAAGGGCTGCCTAAAGCCTATCTGCGGCTCAGTAAGGCCTATGACGGGGCCGCCGATCGGGCCGCCGGGAAGGGCTGGCCAGTGGAGCGGGCCGCGCTCCATCATCTGGCGATCATCACCGAGCCTGATAGGGTGGCCGCCATGCTGATCGACCTCTCCGCGGGGCTGAAGTGAGCGAGGCCCCCTGCGAGGTCTGGTTCTACCATCTTGAGCGCGCTAGCCTCGAACAGGTGCTGCCGGAACTGCTGGAAAAGACCCTGGCGCGCGGCTGGAAGGCCCTGGTGCGCGCCGCCAGCCAGGATCGCATCGACCATTTGGATTCCTGGCTCTGGGCCTATCGCGACGACAGCTTCCTGGCCCATGGCCTGGCCGCCGAACCCCTGGCCGAGCGCCAGCCGATCCTGCTTACCACGGGCGATGAGAACACTAACGGCGCTAAGGCGCTCTTCCTCGTCGATGACGCTCCGGCCGCCAGCCTCGCCGATTTCGATCGCTGCATTCTGATCTTCGACGGGCGCGATGAAGACGCCCTGGCCGCCGCCCGCGGACGGTGGTCGGGCTTCAAGAAGGCTGGCCACGAGGTGGCCTATTGGAAACAGGGGGAGACGCGGGGATGGGAACGCCAGGCATGAAGTCCGCGCCGCTGGCGACCCTGCTGATCCTGGCCGCCTGCGCCTCGCCTGCGCCCACGCCGGTCGCGACCACGCCGCCGTCGCTCGCAGAGGCCGTCCCACCCGGAGCCACGCCTGCGCCCAGACCGACCAACGATCAGTGCGGCGCCGCCGATCTGCAATATCTGGTCGGCCGGCCCGAGACCGAAATTCCCGTCGCCGTGGACCCCACCCATCGCCGCGTCGTCTGCACCACCTGCCCGATGACCAGAGACTATCGCCTCGACCGCCAGACCATCCTCTTCAACGAGAAAACCCATCTGGTGACCTCGGTGGCGTGCAACTGAGCGCGTTTTCTCCTCCCTCTTCGGGGAGGGAGCTTCGGCGGGGCTGAGAAGTCAGCGTCAAGCTGGAGCCCCCATCCCCCGCTTCGCGAGTACTTCCCCCAACGGGGGAAGAGAAAGGGCGCTCTCCTCCCCTTTTGGGGGAGGGGGACCCCGAAGGGGTGGAGGGGGCTTCAGCTGGGCTGAAATATCGGCGTCAAGCTGGAGCCCCCTTCGCCGCCTCGTAAGCTTCCGCCGCTGCCACCCAGGCCGCCTCCGCCTTGGCTAGGCGTTCGGCGATGCGGGCGCGGCGTTGGCGAAGGTCGGTGAGGGGGGCGGGGTCACCTTGGTAGAGCCGGGGATCGTCCAGGGTGGCGTCGGCCTCGGCCAGGAGGCCGGTTTCGCGGGCGAGCACGACCTCGGCCGCCTCAAGCTTGCGCTTCAGCGGCGCGAGCGCTGGGCGGGCGGAAGCGGGCGCCGGCGTTGGGTCCGCCTTGGCCGGCGCGCGGGAGGCCGTCCGCGCGCGGTCGAGCACGAACTTGGCGTACTCGTCCATATCGCCGTCGAAGGGCTTCACCGTGCGATCGGCCACCAGCCACAGCCGGTCGGCCACCAGCTCCATCAGCGAGCGGTCGTGGGTGATCAGGATCACCGCGCCGGAGTAGTCGTTCAGGGCCTCGGTGAGGGCCCAGCGGCTGTCGATATCCAGGTGGTTGGTGGGCTCGTCGAGGATCAGCAGATGGGGCCGCTCCATGGCCACCATGTTGAGGAGCAGGCGCGCCCGCTCGCCGCCGGAGAGATTGGCCACCGTGGTCTCGACCTTTTCCACCGTCATGCCAAAGCGCGCCAGGCGCGAGCGGCGCTGGGATTCGCTGGCCTCGGGGAGGGCCCGGCCCATGATCGCCAGGGGCGTATCCTTCGGGTCCATGGCCTCGATCTGGTGCTGGTGGAACCAACCGACCTTCATGCGCCGGTCGCGGTGCACATGGCCGCCTTCGCTGGCCAGGTCCCCGGCGATCATCCGCGCGAAGGTGGACTTGCCCGAACCATTGACGCCCAGGAGGCCGATGCGATCGTCCAGATCGAGCCTCAGGTTCAGCTTCTCCAGCACCGGCGGCCCGCCATAGCCCACGCTGACGCCCTCCAGGCGCACCAGAGGCGGCGCCAGCGGCCGTTCGGGCGAGGGGAGCAGGAAGGGCGCCACATGCTCCTCGATCGCCTCCGCTCCGACCTCCAGCTTGGCGATCATCTTCATCCGCGACTGGGCTTGGCGCGCCTTGCTGGCCGAGGCGCGGAAGCGGTCGACGAACACCTGCATGTGCGCCCGCTTGGCGTCGATCTTGGCTTTGGTGGCGCTCTGCAGCCGCAGCTTCTCGGCCCGTTGCCGCTCGAACTGCGAAAAGCCGCCGACATAGTAGTCGAGCCGGCCCTCGGTCAGATGCAGGATGGCGTCCACCGAATGATCCAGCAGTTCGCGGTCGTGGCTGATGATCAGGGCGGAGTTGGGATATTTCTTCAACCGCGCCTCCAGCCACAGCGCCCCCTCCAGATCGAGATAGTTGGTCGGCTCGTCCAGCAGCAGCAGGTCGGGCTCGGCGAACAGGGCCGCGGCCATGGCCACCCGCATCCGCCAGCCGCCGGAGAACTCGGCCATGGGCCGGGTCAGGTCGGCGGTGGTGAAGCCCAGGCCATTGAGGATTTCGGCGGCGCGGGCCGGGGCGCGGTCGGCGTCGATTTCGCCGAGTCGGCCATAGATGTCGGCCATGCGCTCGGGCGGCGCGGTCTCCAGCTCGGCCATCAGCCGCGCCCGTTCGACATCGGCCTCCAGCACCGTATCGATCAGGGAGACGGGCGTGGCCGGATGTTCCTGGTCCACCGAGCCGATCCTGGCCGCCTTGGGGATATCGATATCGCCGTCGCCCGCCGAAAGATCGCCGAGGATCAGGCGGAAGAGGGTCGATTTGCCGGCCCCGTTTCGGCCGACGAGGCCCACCTTGGCGCCCACCGGCAGGCTCACCGTGGCGTGGTCGAAGAACCGCCGGCCCCAGGCGTCGAAGACAAGATCGTGAATGCGCAACATGGCTGAAAGGTCTCGCTAGGCGGGATTGGAGGCCGCCTTGGCGGACGGGACGCGCGCCGCTATAAGCCCGGACCCTTTCATTTCCAATTGCTTGTGAGCGCCCAAAATCATGTCCGAACGCACCTTCTCGATCATCAAGCCGGACGCCACGGCCCGCAATCTCACCGGCAAGATCAATGCGGTGATCGAGGACGCCGGCCTGCGCATCGTCGCCCAGCGCCGTATCCGCATGAGCCGCGACCAGGCCGAGGCCTTCTACGCCGTCCACAAGGAGCGGCCGTTCTTCGGCGAGCTGGTGGACTTCATGATCTCGGCGCCGGTGGTGGTCCAGGTGCTCGAAGGCGAGGGCGCCGTCGCCAAGTATCGCGACGTCATGGGCGCCACCAACCCCGCCCAGGCCGCCGACGGCACCATCCGCAAGCTCTTCGCCCTGTCGGTGGGCGAGAACTCGGTCCACGGCTCCGACAGTCCCGAGAACGCCGCGATCGAAATCGCGCAGTTCTTCAAGGATGGGGAGATTGTGGGATAAGAGGCGAGCCGAGCGTGCCGTTTATTTTGGACGACTGGCAGAGAGGCTTTAGCCCTTGCGCCAGAAAGGCGCCCAAGACTTCGTTGCTTTTGCTGACGGTGCCCGTTCCCGATGGGCGACAGCCCTGAGCGCCTTCCCGAAGTCGTCCATCGTCGAGGCTACAAGTCCCACGTCAGGGTGATAGCGGAAGCCCGAGTCGGTCTTCTCTGCGGCCGCGAGCGCTGCGCGAGCGGTGGCGGAAGCCTCTGCATACTCGCCCTTGTCGTGTAAGATTAGAGCGCGACTACCATTCCACAAATAATGATCCGCATGGAAGACTAGCTTTCCTTTCACCTTATCAAGAAGCTCTAGCGCCCGCGGGTATAATGGCCTCAATCTTTCGAGGGCAACTAAACGCGGCAGATCAAAGGCAGCCCGAGTGCCAATATTTGGATAAGAGGCCTCTCGCTCCAAAGCGGCCTCGAATGACGCCACCGCTGCTGCGATTCCCCATTGCCAAGCGCGCATCGGCACGATGCGTGTGCGCCAACGCCAAATCAAACTGATCGCCGAGCGCGAAATAGCGGTCGAGTAGACGTAAAGCTGTCTCGGGATGGATTTGGGCAAGCAGACTGGCCTGAATGCGAAGGTATTGGCCCTTGTTCCTTGCACGTCGCAGCCGTTCTTCGAAAGCTGCTTCGATGTCCGCATTCCATAAAGTGTTGCGGTACCAATCGTGTCGCCCCACTCCAGCCCCTCCGGCGGTTGAACGAAAACATCGGCAGGCTATCAAATGCTAGACGTCTAGGCTGCCGCCAACTCCCCACAAACGAACGCCCTCTCCCCCGCCTCCAGCAACGCGCCGAGCACGGCCTCGGCGTTCCGGGGCGAGACGATCAGGATGAAGCCGACGCCGCAGTTGAAGGTGCGGCGAAGCTCGGTTTCGGCGATGCCGCCGACGCGCTGAAGCCATTCGAACACCGGCGGGAGGGGCCAGGCGCTCCAGTCGAAGCGGGGGACGAGGCCCGGCGCGATGGCCCGGGGCGGATTTTCGATGAGGCCGCCGCCGGTGATGTGGGCGCCGCCTTTCAGCAGGCCGGCCTTGGCCAGGGGGAGCACGCTGGCCACGTAGATCCGCGTGGGCGTCATTAGAGCCTTAGCCAATGTCTCCCCGGGCGCGAACGGCGCAGGCGCCTCCCAGGCCAGGCCAGATCGCGCCACCACTTGGCGGATCAGGGAATAGCCGTTGGAGTGGGGCCCGGAAGCGGCGAGGGCGATCATCAGGTCGCCGGCGCGCTGGCTCTCCAGGCGCGGGAGCACGGCGCTTCGGTTCAACGCTCCGACGCAGAAGCCGGCGAGATCATAGTCGCCGGCGGCGTACATGCCAGGCATTTCGGCGGTCTCGCCGCCGGCCAGGGCCGCGCCGGCCTGACGGCAACCCTCGGCGATGCCGGCCACCACGGCCGCGGCGGCGTCGACGTCCAGCTTGCCGGTGGCGAAATAGTCAAGGAAAACCAGCGGCTCGGCGCCCTGTGCCAGGAGGTCGTTGACGCACATGGCTACCAGGTCGATCCCCACCGTATCGTGCAGGCCGGTCTCGATGGCGATCTTCAGCTTGGTGCCCACGCCATCGGTGGTGGAGACAAGCAGGGGATCGTCATAGCCGGCCGCCTTCAGGTCGAAGAGGGCGCCGAAACCGCCGAGGCTGCCGTCGGCGCCCGGCCGGCGCGTGGACTTGGCGAGGGGCTTGATGCGCTCCACGAGCTCGGCCCCGGCGTCGATGTCGACGCCGGCCTTGGCGTAGGTCAGGCCGTTGGGTCGATCGGTCATCGGCGGCGCCTCGATCCTTTCAGGACGGGGAGGGTTGGGCACGGGCGCGCGATCTTCCTTGCAGACTCGCGCGCGCGCCGCCTTATAGCGAACCGATGACCCCTATAGCCACCACCGCCGAACTGGCGGCGTTCTGCGATCGCCTGCGCGGCCAGCCCTTCGTGGCTGTCGACACCGAATTCATGCGCGAGACCACCTTCTGGCCCAAGCTGTGCCTGATCCAGGCCGCCGCGCCGGGCGCCGAAGCGGTGATCGACCCCCTGGCCGAGGATATCGACCTTGGCCCCTTCCTGGCGGTGATGCGCGATACGTCCATCGATAAGGTGTTTCACGCCGCCCGCCAGGATGTGGAGATCTTCCACAATCTGGGCGCCATCCCCACACCGCTGTTCGATACCCAGATCGCGGGCATGGCGGCGGGCTTTGGCGAGCAGATCGCCTATGACGCCCTGGTCCGCCAGATGCTGCGCATCGATCTCGACAAGTCCAGCCGCTTCACCGATTGGGCCAGGCGCCCGCTCAGCGAGGCCCAACTCACCTACGCCCTGGCCGATGTGACCCACCTGGCCACCCTCTATCCCACCCTGCGCGCGCGGCTGGAGGAGGCCGGGCGCATGGCCTGGGTGGAGGAGGAGATGGCCGCCCTGATCGATCCGGCCCTCTATGATGTCGATCCGGAAAACGCCTGGCGAAGGCTCAAGCCTCGCCGGTATACGGCCAAGTATCTGGCCGTGTTCCGCGCCGTGGCCGCCTGGCGCGAGCGCACCGCTCAGGATCGCGACCAGCCACGTGGCCGCATTCTCAAGGACGATGTGATCGACGAGATCGCCACTCAGGCGCCCACCGATGTCGAAGGCCTCGGCCGCCTGCGCGCCGCGCCCAAGGGCTTCGCCGGCTCCAAGTTCGCCACCGACCTGATCGAGGCGGTCCGCGAGGCGCTGAAGGACCCGGAAGCCTATGCCCCGGTGATCCCCCGCGCCGCGCCGGCCAGCAATCCGGCCGCCGGCGCGGTGGTGGAGCTGCTCAAGGTGTTGCTCAAGGCCCGGGCCGAAGACGCCGGCGTCGCCTCCAAACTCATCGCCACGGTCTCTGACCTGGAAAAGATCGCCAATGACGACGAAGCCGAATCTCCGGCCCTGCACGGCTGGCGGCGCGAGGCTTTCGGCGAGGATGCGCTAAAGCTGAAGCGCGGCGAACTGGCCTTGGTGCTGGACGGCGCCAAGGTGCGGGTGGTGCCGGTGAAGCGGGCGCCGCGGAGCGAGCCGGCCTAGCGGCGCTACCCCGCCGCTTCCTCCGCCCACTGGGTTTCCTTGGCTGGGAGCGCGCGCATCTTCAGATCCCGATCCAGCAATCCCGCCAAGGCGCCCGCCCGCTTGGCGGTCTGTTCGCCCAGAAGCGTCTTCTCCCACGCGGCTTCGGCCTGGAGCAGCACGGTGTTCACCCGGAAATCCAGCCTGGCGTGGGCCAAGAGCTCCGGGCTCCGTCCCGAAAGATCGCATCCCAGCCGGATCGCGGCGCCGAGGGCGCGGGCGCGCTGATAGCGTTCCGGGGTCAGCAGGCGGGCGATAATCCGCGCCGCCGGCATGACATTGGCGCCGGTGTGGCGGCCGAAGGCGGCGCAGGCGAGGAACGCGCGCTCCGTATGGTTCATCCCGGGGATCGGCGCGCGCAGCACCTGATCGAACACCAGATCGGCGCGGTGATCGGGGTGGAGCAAGGCGCCGAACTCCGCCAGTCGGCAGGCCGCCGCGATCAGCACCGGCTCGCGGGCGCCGAACATCGGCTCGAGCTTGGCGAAGGCTGGGCCAAGCCAGGTCTCCAGCGCCACGCCAAGGGCCTCCGCTACTTCGTGGCGACCGCCCATGGAGGCGCAGCCCTCGACCAGGGGATCGCGCGCGCGGATCGCCGGGTCCATGGCGCCGAACAACAGGCCTTCGCGCAAGCCATAGGCCGACATCACAACGCTCTGGATATTGAGCCGATCGACCAGGGTCTCCAGCACCACCGCCGCGTGCGGCAGGCCCTCGCCACGCCGCCGCGAGATGCCCTCCATCCGCTCTAGAGAGCTGCGCGACTGCTGGCTGATGAACTTCGCCGCGCTCAGCGCCTCGGCGCGGCCGATTTCATACTGATGGACGATGCCCAAAGGATAGTCCGACATCCGCATGTGCAGCAGGGCCAGATTACGCCAGGCGCCGCCCACGGCGTTGAGGGTGGCGACACTGAAATCCTTGGCGATCGGATCCAGCGCCCGGCGTGTCGCGGCGCGCACCCTGTCGGAGTTGAACGGCCCGCTCACGCCCAGGGCGAACGGGCCGAGTGGCAGGGTGACGCCGGCGCCGGGCTCGCCGTCCGTCAACAGGGTCAGCTCAAGGCTGCCGCCGCCAAGATCGCCGACAAGTCCCGAGGAGTGAGGCGCGCCGGCCAGGACGCCCAGGGCCGCGTAGCGCGCTTCTTCCGCGCCGGAGAGCACGCGAAGCTGCAGCCCGGCTTCCTCCCGCACCTGGCGACAGAAATCCGGCCCATCCTCGGCGTCGCGGATCGCGGCGGTGGCGACGGCGAAAACGCGCTCGGGCCTGGCGTCGTCAAGCAGGGCGCGAAAGCGGACGAGGGCGACCAGGGCGCTGGCGACGCCGGAGCGCGAGAGGCGGCCGGTGACGGCGAAATCGCGGCCGAGGCCGGCCAGGATCTTCTCATTGAACACCGTCCATACGGCGCGGCCGTCCAGCCGATAGAACACGAGGCGCACGGAGTTGGAGCCGACGTCGATGACGGCGGCGTCCACGCGGTTATGGCTATCGCCGAAGGCCGACATGCTCGAACGCCCGAGGCAAGTCCTTCACCTTATGTCCGCGGCCCGAGAGCGAGGGATTGGTCATGAAATAGTTGTGCGCGGAGAAGGCCCCTTTTCGGTTCCAACCGGGGCTTCGCCGATAGCCTCCCTCCGAATCCAGAATCCAGCTTTGCGCTTCGTCGTTGAGATTGGCCACCATGATCTGCTGCAGGACCTGCTGGTGGACGGTAGGATTCTCCACCGGCGTCATCACCTCCACACGCCGATCCAGGTTGCGCGGCATCCAGTCGGCCGAGCTTATAAACACCCGCGTCTCGCCGGACGGCATGGCCTTGCCATTGGCGAAGGCGGCGATGCGGGCGTGCTCGAGAAACCGGCCAATGATGCTCTTCACCCGGATATTGGCCGAGAGCCCGGGGATCCCGGGGCGAAGGCAGCACACGCCGCGCACCACCAGATCGATGGACACGCCGGCGCAACTCGCCTCGTAGAGGGCGTCGATGATCTCGACATCCACCAGGGCGTTCATCTTGGCCCAGATGGCGGCCGGTTTGCCGGCCCGCGCGTTGGCCGCCTCCGCCTCGATCAGCTCCAGCAGCCGAGGCTTCAGCGTCACTGGCGAATAGGAAAGCTTCTCCAGCCGCTCCGGCTGGGCATAGCCGGTTATGTAATTGAAAAGCCGGCCTGAATCGCGGCCCATGGCCGGATCGGTGGTGAAGAGCGAAAGGTCCGTATAGATCTTCGCGGTGACCGGGTGATAGTTGCCAGTGCCGTAGTGGCAATAGCTGCGCAGGATATCGCCCTCCCGGCGCACCACCAGCGACAGCTTGGCGTGGGTCTTATATTCCACGAAGCCATAGACCACATGGACCCCGGCGCGCTCCAGATCGCGGGCCCATTTCAGGTTGGCCTCCTCGTCGAACCGCGCCTTGATCTC
>Ga0181519_10000429_pt1 | contig 39100 bp, 32 predicted proteins | sample PEATcosm2014_Bin_26_FD_121102 | JGI IMG/M metagenome (GOLD analysis project Ga0181519, IMG submission 121102) | Peatland microbial communities from MTU Mesocosm Facility, Houghton, MI, USA - PEATcosm2014_Bin02_10_metaG | ecosystem: Environmental > Terrestrial > Soil > Wetlands > Peat | place...
ATCGATCTCTCGGTGGGCATGCTCGCCTCGCTGGTGTCGATCATCGTGGCGCTTGGCATCTCGCAGTGGCGTCTCGGCGTCGGTCCGTCGGTCCTCGTCGGCGTCGCGTCGGCGATCGTCCTCGAGACCGCGATGGGGTTCATCATTTCGCGGACCCGCATCGAACCGTTCATCATTACGCTCGGCGGCATGATCTCGTTTCAGGGGATCGCGTTGCTGCTGTCCAATTCGCGCGAAGTCGTGATGAAGGGAGAGCTCAACTTTCTCACGATGAACCTCGTCGAAGGGGCGAGAGACCCGGTCACGGGTCTTATCCTCCGGGTGCCGCCGTACGTTGTCGCCTTCTTCGTGATCGCGCTCATCGGCGGATTGCTGCTGACCTACACGAAGTACGGGCGGCGAATTTACGCGGTCGGCACCAACCCCCGCGCCGCGTTCCTCGCCGGCATCGACGTCCGCAACGTGCGCCTCTCCGTCTACATGATCCAGGGACTGCTCGTCGGGGTCGGCGCGACGATGCTTCTGGCGCGCATCAACACCGGAATCATAACGCTCGGGCAGGGCCTGGAGATCGACACGATCGCCATGGTCGTGATCGGCGGAACGGCGCTCAGCGGCGGCAAGGGCAACATCGTCGGAACCTTGATCGGCGTCTTCTTTCTCGGGTCGATCGCCAACGCGATGAACCTGCTGCGGCTGCCGTCCGAAGTGCAATTTCTGGCCAAGGGCCTGGTCGTCATCATCGCGGTGTCGGCGGGCGACGTGTCCTCGCAGATCTCGGAATTCCGGGGCCTGAGGCGCGAGCAGGCGAAGGCGCGCAGCGCGGCGGCGACGGCGAAGAAAGGGGGGCCATAAGATCAAGGCGGCGTGGACGCAGATCGGCAGGACGGATCCCGTGTGAAGTCTTGAGACCGAGTACAAGAAGAAAGAATGATAGGGAGTAGGTGAGATGAATAGAAGAGTAGCGCTCAAACTTATGGCGACGATCGCCCTCGGCTCTATGTCCGTCGCGGTCGGCGGTCAGGCGTTGGCCGCCCAAGGGAAAACAAAGGTCATCGGCTACTACATGGACAACTCCGATGATTTCTACAAAGCGGGGTTCGAGGTGTTCAAGACCCTCGCGCAACGCGAAGGCTGGACGGTCCAGGACGTGGTCGGACAAGGCACGGCGCCGGAACAGCTCGCCGCGGTCGAGAACTTCATCACCCAGGGCGTCGACGCGCTGCTGGTCGTGCAGAACTCGCCGGAAACGACGTCGCAGACCCTGAAGCTGGCCAAGGCCGCAGGCATCCCCGAGTTCCATCTGACTCACAATCCGCCCAACGAGCCGGGTCTTGCCGGTTTCGCCGGATACGACTGGGTCAGCATCGGCGTGCTCGCCGGTCAATCCGCGATTCAGCATCATGTGAAGCGGGTGATCATGATCGAGGGCAAGCTTGGTCAGGGCACCGCATCGGGCCAGACCGACGGCTTCCTGAAGGCGTACAAGGACGCCGGCAAGGACATCGGCAATCTCGCCCAGAGCGTTGGCGTCAAGGGCGCTGGCGGCAAGGACCTTCAGGTCGTGTTCTGGGGTTCGGGCGGATGGTTCGCGGATCCGGCCAAGAAGGTGATGCAGGACGCCATCACCAGCCTCGGGCCGGACGGCTTCGACGGCGCCTATGTTGAAAACGACGAGATGATGGCCGGCGCCCTGCAGGCGATGCAGGAGGCTGGTCTCGATCCGAGCAAGTATTGGCTCGGCTCGAGCAACGGCAAGGAGAAGTCGTGGAAGTGGGTGCAGGACGGCACCACCACGATGGACGTGAACGAGACCGCGACGCTCGAAGCGGACATCGCCTATCAGCAGATCAAGGCGAACTTTGCCGGCAAGCCCTACAAGAAGGCCGTCTTCGTCTCCGTGATCCCGTTCACGAAGAGCGACATCAAAGTCGACAAGCTGGTCCCCTTCTTCCATGACGACTACATGAAGAAGCGGGACGCCGGCGCCTTCATCTACGACATCAACGATCCGTCGTTCCGCGCGAACCCTGGGTATTGATCCCCGGACGGCGGAGGAGGAGGCTGCTTCGGCAGCCTCCTTTGCGTTCGGAACGGCGAGGTTCCCGGTCGACGCGCGTGTTCAATCAAGCGGGTCAGGTCAACGCGACTGCGACTTCTCGGCTCGGGCGCGCCGCGGCGATTTCGGCGCGGCGACTTCGCGCCTCTTTTCCTGCCGTCGATCGCCGACGCAATCGGCGAGAGTGTGTCGGTCGAGACGTTGATAGAATGTCTCTCGTGCGTCGCCCAGCATGGCGCGCAACTTGCAGCCCGGCTCCAGCACGCAGCATCCGCCATCGGCGCGGAAACATTCCACCAGCGCTTGATCCGACTCCAAGGAACGGATCAAGGCGCCCAATCGCGTCTCCTCCAGCGGCGCCGCCAGCGTGACGCCGCCGCCTGCGCCGCGAATCGTGCGCAAGACGCCGAGCGCCGCAAGATCCTGGACGATCTTGTGGAGATGGTTGCGCGACAAGTCGCCGAGCTGCAGCGCCATCGTCTCGACGTTCATCTGTTCGCCCGGTCCGAGGCGACCAAGCAGCATCACCACGCGCAGGGCCAGGTCGGTGGAAGCGAGGAGGCGCATCGATGTTGTCCTTTAAGTGGTCGTGACAATACCACATGACGCGCGCCGCATAACCGGTATCACAAATTCCGCTTAATGGCGCCGCCGCCAAGCGCTTGCGGCGCCAGGGGCATCGAACCGCGGCACGGCCAGGAGGCTGCATCATGCAAGCGTTCGAAGCGACCGCGCAGGCGCGCAGATCGCCGACCGGACTTGCCGATCGGCTCGAGCAGGTCGTTGCAGAACGCGAAAGCCATCTGCAGAAGGAGGAACGGTCCCGTTCGCCTTGATGCGGCAAGGCGGGGGTCCGGCGATTGGCCGTCCAATCAGCCGGATGATGGCCGAACACGACGACCACGGCGCGCACCTTCACGCGATCGAAGCTCCGACCGACGATTTCTTCCCGCTCGACGAGGCCTGCACGACTTGGCGCGCGCTCTACGTGGGAACGCGCAAGCGCCCCGGCGACCTGGTCGAACGCGTTCACGTCGGGAACGACCAGCTCTTCCCGCGGTTCCTCGTGTGATCGGCGTCGCGTCGAAGACGAGCAATGCGCTGCGCCGCGCGGTACCTCTAAGGTCGTGTTCTCCTCGCTGGCGCCGGCGCGATTGGCTCGACGCCGTCGATGAAAGGATCAAGCGCGAATCGAGATTTGGCGGCGACGGCGTCGTCGACCTCCAGATTCTTGCCGACAACGCGCATCCCGAATTTGTCCATTGCCGACAAGGCGCGCGAAAACACCTCGCGGCTCATGCCAAGCTGCGAAGCGATTTCCTGTTTGTCGATCGGCAGTCTCAGGGGGACAGCGTGATCGCGCCGCTGGAAGAGCGCCACGAGATAGCAGCCCACTCTCTCCTCGGCGCTACGCAGTCTCAGATTCTTTGTCGCGCGCACTTGGCGCCTGAACTGGGCGGCGAGACAGCCGAGAACCGCGCGACAAAGCGCGTGATCGGTCGCCATCGCGCGCCGAAACGTCTCCGCGCCGATGAGCAGAAGATGAGCCTCTTCGTAGACGCGAGCCCGCATGAGATAGGGTTGGCCGCTGACGACCGCGGCGGGGATGATCATATCGACCGGCTGCAAGAGTTCGATGAGCGCCTCCGCCTGCTCGCGCACGCCTAGCAGCTCAACGCTGCCGACGAGGAGAAACTGGGCGAACGCGGGCGTCTCCGCCTGCTCGAAGACCAGGCTTCCCGGCGGCACGCGGTGCAGCATCGCCTCGGCGGACAAGGCCTCAAGCGTCCGGCGCGGCACTTCCCGCAACCAGGCGACGCTGCGAAGCGCGTCACGAACTGGGCCTTGAAGATCATCGACGTCGGAGGCTCGAGGCGCCGAGGCAGTCTGCATTTTCGTCCATTCCATGGCCGCGGGGACAACCGAAAGCGAAGCCCGCGAACGTGATATATATCACAGAGAGAGTTGATATCAATCGCTGGAGATATTGACCTCCAGCAAGCCATAGTCCAGGCTTTAGTCACATCTCGACACGGGTCGGGCGTTGGTCGTTCGGCGAACGGGGCGAAGCAAGGAGGGCGCAGTGAGCGGATTTCTCGGCGAATCGCCTGGCAGACAGGCGGTTGCGAGAGCGTCGCGACCGCACTTCGCCGGTTGCCGAATTCGCCAAAGCGTCGGCGCCGGGCGGGCGAGGATCGGCGGCGGGGTCGGCAGATGCGTCAATTTGCCTCTGAAGTAGCATTGACAATACCACATTCGATGGGCCATTGAACTGGTATTGAAAATGTCAATTAAACAGTCTGCTGCGTTGGACCGCGGCCTGAGAGAAACAACGCGGCCAGGGCACTTGACCCAGGACACGGGTGAATGAGCGCAGCGAGCAGCGATCGTCGTGGCGCACGTTACGCGGCGCCTTTGCGGGTCCAAGAGGCCGGCGCGGCGAACTCGCCCGACCATGCGCGCCGCCGGAGCTTGGCGGCGAGCGACGAACTTGGGGACGCGCCGGCGCGCCAGAAGCCGGGAGCGGCCGCTGGAGGTCGGCGAACGCGATCAGCGCGGAGCGACGCCGAGCAACGTGTTGCGGCGCGCGCCTCCCGCGAGGGCGAGGCGGGCGACCGTCTCGCCGGCCAGCCGCTGCGCCTCGGCCACCACCTGCTCGTCGTTCGACCTCTCGCCGATCAGCGCGAAACGATCGAACGCTTCCTCCAACAGCCGCAGTCCGTCCGCCGCGCTGCGCAGCGCAGGGATGGCGGCGCCGGTCGCGCCGGCCGCAGCCTTCTCCTCGTGAGCGGAGAGACGCAGGAATATCGCGGCGTCTTCGGCCTCGCCGGCGTCATCCAACGCCTTCGCCAGCGCCGCGTGCGCCGCGGCGGCTTCGCCATCCCAGCCTCGCGCGGCGGAGCGCAGGGCGTCGACGCTCGGCGGAATTGCGGCGGCGACTGGTCGTTCGGAATGAAAGGCGCGCCGCCGATGGCGCCGCAACAGCGCGGCATGCTCCAGTTCGTCCCGCGCCAACGCCTCAGCCAGCGCGCGCACCTCAGGGTCTTCCGCTTCGGCGGCGACGTAGGTGTAGAAGACGAAGGCGCGCTCTTCGTTGCGCACGGCGAAGGCGAGCGCTTGATAGGGGTTGAGCGCCGCGCCGCGCGCATCCTCTTCATCATACGTCGGCGGCAAGTCCCAGCCCGCGCCACGGCTGGCCGGCGCATGGCCCAGCAGCGCTTGACCGCGTTCCGCGACGTCGCCTGCGTGACGATCCTCCATGTCGGCGAGCAGGTTGAACTGCGCCGACATGGCGGCGTCGCCTTGCCGATGCATGCGCGCCGACAGGGCGCGATAGCGCGCCGCCGCCTCGCGCTCCAGCGCCGCAGCCACAGCCAGCAACGCGTCGGGGGAACTCATCCGGATGTTGACCTGCGCCATAGCGTCCACCGTTCCGTCCGCAAGGATCAGAATGTCATGCTCATATAGACCATCATTGCGCAATAGAAATCAAGTACAAACAATTGTCTGTTGACTGAATTCAAACAACAGAATTCATTGTAACGGTGAGACCGAGATATCGAGTTCGGACGACTGTAATAGATATTATCACGATACGAAGAAATAGTATTATAATATCGATGAACGGACGTGCGGCATACGCATTGCGCTAGCAACAAAACTGATGGGTGATCTGCCCTTACGAAGAAAGTGATTAAGACCGAGGTGGAGAGCGTGTTGCGAAACGGCATATTGCAGACTTGTTTTGCATTACTGTTCCTGTGTTGGGCCGGGACAAACGCGCCTTGCTTCGCCGCAGGCAGCCGCCTGGCGGAATTCGTCGCGCAAGTTCCGGCGGCCGAACTCATTCCGGGCGCCGATCGTTACGGCCCGGTCGAAGGCGGCCCCCCGGTGACGAAAGTGTTCGCGGGGGAGCGACTGGCGGGCTACGCCTTCGTCAACGCCGACTGGGTGAACTCGACCGGCTATTCCGGCGAACCCATCCAGATCCTCGTCGGCCTGGCGACGGACGGCAAGATCGCCGGCGCTCGGCTGATGGCGCATCACGAACCGATCGTGCTGATCGGCATTCCGCCCGAGCGAATCGCCGCCTTCATCAAAGGCTACGTCGGACGCGATGTGCTGAGCGTCAGCCGCGCGGCCCCCTCCGAGCGTCCGCCGGTGGACATCGTCAGCGGCGCCACCGTCACCGTGACCGTCATCGCGGAGAGCATGGTGCGTTCGGCGATCCGGGTGGCGCACGCCGAGGGCGTGGGCGGGGCGGCGCCGGTCGCAGCGACGGCTGTTCGCGAGATCGATCCGTCGCACGAGGCGCCGGCGGATTGGGTCGGGCTTCTCGGCGATGGTTCGGTGCGGCGCCTCAGCCTTTCCGTCGGCGACGTGACGGAGGCGTTCAAGCGGACCGGCAATCAGCAGGCGGTCGACCATCCCGAAGCCGACGACCCCGCGACGCCGTTCATCGACCTCTACGTTGCGCCGGTTTCGATTCCGGCGATCGGCGAGCGCCTGCTCGGCGACGCCGGCTTCGCCGCCTTGCAGCAGAGTCTCAAGCCCGGGCAGCAAGCGATCCTGATCGCGGCCAATGGGGCGTATTCCTACAAGGGCTCCGGCTACGTCCGCGGCGGCCTGTTCGATCGCTTCGAGATCTTGCAGGGCGACAACAGCATCCGTTTTCGCGACGTCACGCATACGCGCCTCGGCGATATCCATGCGGCCGGCGCGCCGACGTTCCAGGATGTCGATCTCTTCCGCGCGCCCGTAGGCGGCGCGCTCGACCTGGCCCAGCCATGGCGGCTGCAATTGTTGGCCCAGCGCGCGTTCGGCGCGCGCGACAAGGCGTTCCTCACTTTCGACGTCAGTTACGAGTTGCCGCAAGCCTATCTGAAGCCCGCGCCGGTCGCCGCGGTCGCTCCGACTTCGACCGTCAAGGCGGCGCCGGAGCCGTCCGAACCGCCAATGTGGCCGATGATGTGGCGCGCCAAGGCCGGTCAGATCGGCGTGCTGCTGTTCGCGATCGGCCTGCTCACCCTGATCTTCTTCTTCCAGGACTGGCTCGTGCGCCGGCCGATTCTCTACGACCGGATCCGGCTCGGTTTCATGGTGTTCACGCTGGTCTGGATCGGCTGGTGCGCGCAAGCGCAATTGTCGGTCGTCAACGTACTCGCCTTTCTCAACGCCCTGCGGACGGACTTCCACTGGGACTATTTCCTGATGGCGCCGCTCATCTTCATCTTGTGGTTCGCCACCGCGGCCTCGCTGCTGTTCTGGAATCGCGGCGCCTACTGCGGCTGGTTGTGCCCGTTCGGCGCTTTGCAGGAGCTGACAAGCCACTTCGCCAAGTTGGCGAAGATCCCGCAACTGAAGATTTCTTTCGGCGTTCACCAGCGTCTGACCGCGCTGAAGTACATCGTGTTCCTGGTGCTGTTCGGCATCTCGCTCAGCGCGCTCGGCACGGCGGAGCAGGCCGCGGAAGTCGAACCGTTCAAGACCGCGATCGTCCTGCGCTTCGCGCGCGGCTGGCCGTTCGTCCTGTACGCGGGTGCGATGATCGCTTCGAGCCTGTTCGTGGAGCGGGCGTTCTGCCGCTATCTGTGCCCGCTCGGCGCGGCGATGGCGATCCCGGCGCGGCTGCGTCTGTTCGATTGGCTGCGCCGCTATCGCGAGTGCGGCAGTCCCTGTCAGCGTTGCGGCGGCGAGTGTCCGGTGCAGGCGATCCATCCCGAGGGGCACATCAACCCCAACGAATGCATCCAGTGCCTGCATTGCCAGATGCTCTACCACCACGACCAGAAGTGCCCAGTGATGATTCAGCGCCGCCTGAAACGCGAGAAATTCGCGGCCACAACATCGTTTGCGATCTCGGCGCCGACGACGATCAAAGTCTCGGTTCGGCAATCCGACCAGGGCGCGACGCCATGAACGTCAATTCAAAACCAAATTGTGCAATTCGGCTCCGCGCCGCGGCGTCGCAAGTGGAGGTGAAACAATGACCGACCAAGAATCCGAATCAAAGGGCGGAGTGAGCCGCAGAGGCGTGCTGGGAGGAACCGCGGTCGTCGGCGCCGCGGCGCTGTCCAGCGGCGCGGCGTACATGGAGTTCGTGCGGCAGGCGAAAGCCGCCGCCAGCGCCGGTCAGAACGCCGACGTCAAGCCCGGCGACCTCGATGAATACTATGGTTTTGGCAGCTCCGGTCAGACCGGAGAAGTGCGCGTGCTCGGTCTGCCCTCGATGCGCGAACTGGTGCGAATTCCGGTCTTCAACCGCGACAGCGCCACCGGCTGGGGCATAACCAACGAAAGCCGGAAGATCATGACCGAGGGCCTGACCCCGGCCACGTTGAAATTTCTCGAGACCCGTCAGGGCGTCTACCACAACGGCGATCTGCACCACCCGCACGTGTCTTTCACCGACGGGACCTATGACGGCCGGTACCTGTTCGTCAACGACAAGGCCAATTGCCGCGTCGCGCGCATCCGCCTCGATATCTTCAAGGTCGACAAGATCGTCGAGGTCCCCAACGCCTCCGACATCCATGGCCTGCGTCCGCAAAAATATCCGCGCACCGGCTATGTGTTCGCCAACAGCGAGCACATCATCCCGATCCCCAACGACGGAACTGTGCTCGACGACCCTAAGGACAACTACTGGTCGGTCTACACCGCCATCGACGGCGACACGATGAAGGTCGCCTGGCAGGTGCGCGTCGACGGCAACCTCGACAACACGGACGCCGACTACCAAGGCAAATACGCCTTTTCGTCCTGCTACAATCCAAACAAGGGCGTCACGCTCGCCGAAATGACCGACCACGAGCAGGCCTGGGCGGTGGTGTTCAACATCAAGCGCATCGAGCAGGCGGTCGCGACCGGCGACTTCAAGGAGGTCAACGGCGTCAAGATCGTCGATGGGCGACACGGTTCGAAATACACGCGCTACATCCCGATCCCGAATTCCCCGCACGGCGTCAACACCGCGCCGGACGGCGTCCACGTGGTGATCAACGGCAAGCTGTCGCCGACCGTCAGCGTCATCGACGTGCGCAATTGGACGACCTCTTCGACGACAAGATCAAGGAGCGCGACGTGATCGTCGCCGAGCCGGAACTCGGGCTTGGTCCGCTGCATACCGCCTTCGACGGTCACGGCAACGCTTTCACCACGCTGTTCATCGACAGCCAGATGGTGAAGTGGAACATCGACAAGGCAAGGCGCGCCTTCGCCGGCGAGAAGGTGGATCCGATCCTGCAGAAGATGGATGTGCACTACCAGCCGGGGCACAACCATACCTCGATGGGGGAAACGAAGGAGGCCGATGGAAAGTGGCTCCTCTCGCTCAACAAGTTCTCCAAGGACCGCTTCGTCAATGTGGGACCGCTGAAGCCGAACAACGACCAGCTCATCGACATCTCCGGCGACGAGATGAAGATCGTTCACGACGGCGCGAGTTTCGCCGAACCGCACGATCTGTGCATCGTTCACCGCTCCAAGATCAATCCGATCAGCATTTACAAGCGCGACGATCCGATGTTCGCCGACGCGCGCGCTTGGGCGGCGAAGGACGGCGTGAAGCTCGAGGAGGCGGCCGACGTCATTCGCGACGGCGATAAGGTGCGCGTGTACATGCACTCGAACGCCCCGCAATACAGCCTCGACAAGTTCGAGGTGAACGAGGGCGACGAGGTCACGGTCTTCTTGACGAACATGGACGACATCGAGAATCTGACGCACGGCTTCACCATCGTGCGCTATGGCGTCGCGATGGAGATCAGTCCGCAAATGACGGCCTCGGTCACCTTTACGGCGGATCGCGCCGGCGTGCACTGGTGGTATTGCCAGTGGTTCTGCCACGCCCTGCACATGGAGATGTCGGGGCGGATGATCGTCCATCCCAAGAAGGTCTGACGATGTTCCGGCCGCGCGTCCCGCATATTGGCGCGATCGTCGCTGCGCTCGCGCTCGCGGGCGCGCTGACGGCCGAGCCGGCGCGCGCGGGCGTGATCCAAGTGAGACCGGGGGAGAGCGCCGTGGCGGCGCTGTCCCGCGCCGCGCCGGGCGACACGCTCCATCTCGGCCCGGGCGCGTTCAAGGGCGACCTCGTGGTCGATCAGCACGACGTGACGATCGAGGGCGAACCAGGGTCGGCGCTGCAAGGCAGCGGGACGGGCAATGCGATTTGGGTGAAGGCCCCCGGCGTCACAATCCGCGGACTGACGATCCGGGGATCGGGCATGACGCTGATCGACAAGGATTCCGGCGTCTTTGTCGATCGGACCGCCGACCGCGCCCGCGTCGAGAACAACGTCTTCGAGGACAACCTGATCGCGGTCTATCTTGACGGACCGCATGACGCCGTCGTTCGCGGCAACCGCATTCAGGGCCTCCGCACGCTGCGACTGAGCGAGCGCGGCCCGGCCATTTCGCTGTGGAACACGCCGGGTTCCCAGGTCGTCGACAACGACATCCGCTCGGGCCGCGACGGCGTGTTCTCGGTGACCAGCAACCACAATGTCGTACGCGGCAACACGTTTCACGACCTGCGCTTCGCCGTGCACTTCATGTACACCAACGACAGCGAGGTCGCCGGCAATCTGTCGGTCGGCAACACCGTCGGCTACGTCCTGATGTACTCCGACCGTCTGCGCGTTCACGACAACGTTTCCGACGGCGATCGCGATCACGGGCTGCTGTTCAACTACGCCAACGGTTCGCGCGTCGAGGACAACGTCGTGCGCGGCGGCGACAAATGCGTGTTCGTCTACAACGCCAACAAGAACCGTTTCGCCGGCAACTGGTTCGAGGGCTGCCGGATCGGGGTTCATTTCACCGCCGGCTCCGAGGGCAACGAGATCACCGGCAACGCCTTCGTCAACAACCGCATCCAGGTGATGTACGTCGGCACGCGCCTGCTGGACTGGTCGGTGCGTGGGCGCGGCAATTACTACAGCGACAACCCCGCTTTCGACCTCAAGGGAAGCGGGATCGCCGACACCGCCTACCGCCCCAACGATCTCATGGATCAAGTGATCTGGCGGGCGCCGGCCGCCAAGATGCTGCTCAACAGCCCCGCCGTACAGGTGGTGAGGTGGGCGCAAGCGGCGTTTCCGGCGATTCATCCCGGCGGCGTCTTCGATTCGGCGCCGCTCATGAAGCCGCCGCGTCCGCCGGCCTTAGCGCGGTTGGCGCCATGACGGGCGAAACCGTCGTCATGCGAGGCGTCGCTCGCCGCTACGGTCGAAACGAGGCTGTGCGCGACCTCGATCTGACGCTCTCCGGCGGCGAATGCGTCGGTCTCGTCGGCCACAACGGCGCCGGCAAGACCACGCTGATCAAAATGATGCTGGGATTGGCGCGGCCGAGTTCCGGCAGCGTGCTCGTCCTGGGCGAGGACCCCGCCGCCGGCGCGGCGGCGCGGGCGCGGCGCGAGCTCGGCTATCTGCCGGAGAACGTCGCGCTGCATCCCTCGATGACCGGGGCGGAGACGCTGGCGTTCTACGCGCGGCTGAAGCGCCAGCCGGTCGCTCGCAACGCCGCGCTGCTCGAGCGGGTCGGCATCGCGGCGGCGGCGCATCGCCGCGTCGGCGCATATTCGAAAGGCATGCGTCAGCGTCTCGGCCTGGCTCAGGCCTTATTGGGCGAGCCGCGCGTGCTGTTGCTGGACGAACCCACCTCCGGCCTCGACCCGGCGCTCCGCCAGAGCTTCTACGAGATCATCCGCGATTTGCGCCGCGGCGGCGCGATGGTGCTGCTGTCGTCGCACGCGCTCGCCGAGTTGGAGGGGCAGGTCGACCGCGTCGTGGTGATGAACCAGGGTCGCAAGGTCGCCGACGGCAGCATCGCCGACCTGCGGGCGCTTGCCGCCATCCAACCGCGCATTCGGCTACGCCTGCCGCGGGCGCCGCGCGCCGTGGCGAACGGACCGGACGCGTGGGCCGGATGGTCGTCGATCTCTGAGGGCGTGCTCGAATTGTCTTGTGAGGAAAGCGAGGTCGCTTCGGCGCTGCGAGGCTTGCCGGGCGCCGCTGAGGACATCGAGATCATACGGCCGTCGCTCGACGAGCTCTACGCCGCCTTCCAGAAGGGTGCGCCGTGAGACAGACGATGATCATCGCCGGCAAAGAGCTGCGCGACGGCATGCGCAACCGCTGGGTGCTCGCCACAACGGCGTTGCTGGCCGCGCTGGCGCTCACGCTCGCCTTCCTCGGCGCCGCGCCCACCGGTTCGGTCAAAGTCGGCGCGCTGGCCGTCACGATCGTCAGCTTGTCCAGCCTGACGATCTTTCTCGTGCCGTTGATCGCGCTCTTGCTGTCCTACGACGCGATCGTCGGCGAGGTGGAGCGCGGCACCATGGCGCTGCTGCTCGCCTATCCGGTGGCGCGCTGGCAGGTGGTGCTGGGGAAGTTCGCCGGGCATCTCGGCATTCTCGGCTTCGCCACCGCGGTCGGCTACGGCGTCGCCGGCCTGGCCTTGCAATTGGCCGGCGCCGAGGACCCCGGCGCGTGGATCGCGTTTGTCGCCATGATCGCCTCGTCGATGCTGCTCGGCGCCGTCTTCATCGCCATCGGCTATTTCGTCAGCGCGCTCGTCCGCGATCGCGGCGCAGCCGGCGGCGTCGCCATCGGCGTCTGGCTCTTCTTTGTGCTGCTCTACGATATGGCGTTGCTCGGCGTGCTGGTCGCCGACCACGGTCAAACCGTGACCGCGGACGTGTTGAATGCGCTGCTGCTTCTGAACCCGACCGACGCCTATCGGCTGCTCAACCTGACCGCCTCGCCGGATGTGAGCGGCTTCGCCGGCGTCGTGGGCTTGGGCGCCCGCGCCGGCCTCAGCCCGGCCGTGCTCGTCGGCGCGCTCGCCGCATGGGTCGTCGCGCCATTGGCGGCGGCGACCGCGCTGTTCGCGCGGAGGCAGGTATGAGACGCAGGGAAGTCCTGCTTGGGCTGTTGTCGCTGGCGGCCTGCGGTCGCGACGACAGCGCCGCTGCGGCGCCGCCGCCGCGCGAAGTGACGGACGCTTCCGTCGCCCAGTTTTGCGGCATGGCGTTGACCGAACACGCCGGACCCAAAGGCCAGATCTTTGTCCGCGGCCTGGCCGACCCATACTGGTTCTCCTCCGTCCGCGACGCCTTCGCCTTCACGATGTTGCAGGAGACGCCAAAGGCGATTGCAGCCTTTTACGTCAGCGACATGGCTCGGGCGAAGAACTGGGACCAGCCTGAGCCGCGGATGTGGGTCGAGGCCCGCAAGGCCTATTTCGTGATCGCCAGCCGCCGCCGCGGCGGCATGGGCGCCGACGAAGCGATCCCCTTCAGCGTCGCGACTGCGGCGCGCGCCTTCGCCGACGCTAACGGCGGCCGGATCGTGCCCTTCGACGACATGCCGCGCGACTACGTCCTCACCGCAACGTCGGGAGACCCATGATGCCGATCACACGCCGCCGTTTCATCGCCATCACCGCCGCCGCCGGCGGGTTGCCGTTGCTGCCGATCGCGCCCGCTCGCGCCGACTCGCGGCTGCGCGTGTGGTCGGGAACCGCGCTCGGCTGCGATGCGACCTTGCAGATTCATCACCCGGACGCGGCGACCGCAGACCGTCTGATCGCAGCGAGCCTCGCCGAGGTTGAGCGCCTCGAACGGATCATGAGTCTTTATCGGCCCGATAGCGCCCTTTCGCGCCTCAACCGCGACGGGACGCTCGAAAATCCTCCCTTCGACCTTGTGCGCGTGCTCTCGGAGAGCCGTCGCTACGGCGCGATCAGCGGCGGCGCCTTCGATGTGACGGTGCAGCCGCTGTGGAATCTTTACGCCGGCCATTTCTCGCAGCCCGATGCGTCGCCGGACGGCCCGACGGCCGACGACATTGCCGCGACCGTCGCTCGCGTCGGCCAAGACGCGCTCGACGTCGATCCGTCGCGACTGCGCTTCGCGCGGCCGGGAATGGGCGTCACCTTGAATGGCGTCGGCCAGGGCTACATCACCGATCGCGTCGTCGAGTTGCTGCGCGCCGGCGGCGTGGAACACGCTTTGGTGGATATGGGCAAGACCCGCGCGATCGGCGGCCATCCGGCGGGGGGGCCGTGGTCGGTAGGGCTGGAAGATCCGCGCGCTCCCGGCGCGATCGCCGAACGCATTGCGCTGACCGACCGAGCGGTGGCGACCGCCGGCGGATACGGCACCTTGTTCGATGCGGCTGGACGCTTCAACCACATTTTCGAGCCGTGGAGCGGCCGCACCAGCTGGCGCTGGCTTTCCGTCTCGGTCGAAGCCGCGACGGCGACCGAGTCGAACGCGCTGTCGAACGCCTTTGCGGTGATGCCGGCCGAAGCGACGGCGCCCGTGGTGCGCGCGCTCGGCCTCGTCGCGCATTTCGTGCGCCCGGACGGCGCGCGAACGACGCAGCGCGCTTAGCGATTTCCGCCGAAGGTCCTGGGCCGGCGTCGGAACGGCCTCGGCTCCCGTCGAGTTGAACAGAGAGAAGCGGTTTGGGGGCGTTGGGCGACCTTTGGCCCCCCATCGTCGAACCGGAATCGCCGCTGACCGCCCTGCAGCCGGCGCATTGAGAAAGGAAGCATGTCCATGAAGCTGTCCATCTTCGCCGCGGCACTGTCGATGTTCGCCGTCTCGTCCGCCGCCTATGCGGACGGCGACGCCGTCGCCGGCAAGAGCGTGTTCAACAAATGCGCGATTTGTCATAGCGCGGCGCCGGGGAAGACCATCATCGGCCCGACGCTGTTCGGGATCGTCGGCCGACCCTCCGCCTCCGTCGCAGGGTTCTCGTATTCGGACGCTATGAAGGCGGCGAACAAGACCTGGGATGAAGCGACGCTCAATGCGTATCTCACCGACCCGAAGGCGATGGTGCCGGGGACGAAGATGACGTTCGCCGGCCTGCCGAAGCCGGAAGACCGCGCCAACGTGATCGCCTATCTTTCCACGCTGAAATAGCTCGGTCGGTCGGCTCGCAAAGGTCCGCTGGCGTCGGCGCCGTCATCCGGCGAAGACGGCGCCGCGTCCGCCGCGGTCATTGCGACGCGCGCCAGCGCATGTTAAAGGGGTAGCGTGAATACCACTTTTGAGCCGTCATGACCGTAGGCGCGCGCCGCTCGGTTGCACTGAGCGAAATTGCTCAACGGACGGCCATCGACGAGGCCATGATCGAACGGTTGGCGCGCGCGTTTTATGCGCGCGTTCGCGACGACGCGCTCCTCGCTCCCATTTTCGCCGCACGCATCGTCGATTGGGAGGCCCACCTGGAGCGCATGTGTGCGTTCTGGTCGTCTGTAGCGCTGATGTCGGGTCGGTATCATGGACAACCAACGACGATGCACCTGTCTCTACCGGTCGACGCCCGGCATTTCGATCGTTGGCTGGAGCTGTTCGAGCAAACTGCGCGCGAGGTCTGTTCGCCGAGCGCCGCCGATCATTTCATCGAACGGGCTCGGCGGATCGCCGAAAGTCTGGAGCTGGCCATGGCCAACCACAGCGGCGTGGTCCCTGCGAAGGGCCAGCGGTTGTCGAGCGAAGCGTCGACGTTGTAACGGATCGACGAAGCGTTTCGAGCGACTTGGCCTGCCGGCCGCTCCGCCGCGCGCCTTGCTGGATAACGGGCGCGGCGATTCAATGGACGAGCAAGTCGCGAAGAATGACGGCCTCGTTGTGAACCTCGTCGCGCGCGGCGTAGACGAGCGTCAGACGCGCTCCGCGCGCAGCCTTCCGAAGCTCATTCAGAGGAGCGGCGTCGCGCGACAGCTCAGCGCGATAGCGACGGTCGAATTCCTCCCAGCGGCTCGGATCGTGGCCAAACCAGCGGCGGAGCTCGGCGCTCGGCGCCACGTCTTTCAGCCATCGATCGATCGCGGCGCCGGACTTGCGCACGCCGCGCGGCCAGAGGCGATCCACCAGAATTCGCACGCCGTCGTCGGGCGACGGCGGCAGGTAGGCGCGCTTCAGACGGACATCCAACTTCATCGCCGCCTCCGTCTCCGGGACTTCCGGCGCCGACCGTGTCGACTCGGAGCCGTCAACCGCTCCGAGCGGCTTGCCCTTCGTCCATCGCGGTCAGCGAGATCGCCGAGTGCGCGTACGCGGCGCCCGCCCGCATTTCGGCGGCAACCCATATAGCCTCCATCAACTCCTGGCGCGTAGCGCCATGTCGGAGGGCCGCCTTGGTGTGCCCTCGGATGCAATACGGGCATTGCGTCACGTGCGCGACGGCGACGGCGATCAACTGCTTGACCTTCGCCGTCAGCGCGCCGTCGGCGAAGACCTGCTGACTGAAGGCCTGGAAGGCTTTCTCTGTGTCGGGGGTGAGCGCCCGTCGTTTCTCGGCGAGTTCGCGCGAAGACGGGGGGTAGAGAGAGTCAGCCATTTCAATTCTCCGCGACGTTGTGGGACGATTGCGGCGCCGCCGATCGGCCCGGCTGTTTCGGTGGTGAGGATCCGAGGGTCTCGCTCGCCCACCGCCCTTGTGAAGCGCGAACGCGCCCTAGTCGCCCTGACCAGGCGCCGGCGAGAAATAGGTCTCGAGCTTGTTCGGCTTGCCGTCGAACGCCTTCGCGTCCGCCGGCGGTGCGCGCCTTGTCGTGATGTTCGGCCACTTCGCCGCATATTCGGCGTTGAGCTTCAACCAACGCTCGAGGCCGGGCTCGCTGTCGGAGAAGATGGCTTCCGCCGGACATTCCGGCTCGCACACGCCGCAGTCGATGCATTCGTCGGGATGAATGGCGAGCATGTTTTCGCCCTCGTAGAAGCAGTCGACCGGGCAAACCTCAACGCAATCCATATACTTGCACTTGATGCAGTTGTCCGCGACGACGAACGCCATGCGCACGACTCCTCGATGCGGACAAACATATATAAGAAATCGATCTTTACGTCAACAATTTCTGCTCTTGAGGCGCGTCGCCGCGGGCTCGGGCCAGCGCCAACAAAGTCTACTGGCGGGCCGCCGCCGCAGCGAAGTGCGGTCCGCGCGTCGGTTGGGGCGCCCTCTTCGGCGGCGGGAAGTCTCGTTTGGCGAGAACGAGGTCGGCGAGCGTGTAGCGATCGAGCGTTTGGACGAACGCGCTGAGCGCCTCGTTCAGCACGTTCGGCAGTTGGCAGCGCCGCGTGACGATGCAGTGATTGTCGGCGCCGAAGCATTCCACAAGCGCAAAGTCGGGCTCAGTGGCGCGCAGGACGGCGCCGAGATTGATCGCCTCAGGCGCGTTCGCCAGAGTGAAGCCGCCTGCGCGTCCGCGCACGCCCTTGAGGTGGCCGGTTCGCGTCAGGATGTTGACCACCTTCATAAGATGGCCGCGGGAGACGCCGTACGTCTTCGCCGTCTCCTCGATGGTTATGAGACGGTCGCCGGCGGCGGCCGCGTACATCAGCACCCTGAGAGCGTAGTCCGAGAAAGTCGTCAACCGCATGAGAGGTCACCCGATAGCGGAACCGGAGCCGACGGCCGCTGCGGCGCGCGCGCCGGCGACTGGCCGGTGAGACGCCGACGGGTCACGCTGAACGCGAGTCGCCGGGCTCCGAGCCTCGACATATGATATATCCTATATGGATCTTTCGACGGCGTCCACGGACGTGAGTTTGACGGCGTGTGGTTCGGTTCCGAAAAGGGACCCGTTTCGGCGTCCACCGCTGATTCCGTCAGGCGTCGAAATCAGGCTCAAACAGAGTGACTGACGATTCATGGATTGGGTCCGCCCTGGACGCTGTCTGGCGGATCAAGCGCCTCGCCGAGTCGCGCCAGATCGTCAAATCGCACTTGCAACGCGGCAGCCATCCCCAGAGGGCGTCGGTCGCCGCACGGGCCGGGCGTCTGTGGGCGGCTCCCAGCCCCGCGAGCGGTTCAACCGACCATTGCGAGTGGCGCATCCCGCGACAGCAGCCGGTTGCCGCCAATCCTCGCAAGGTTCGACGCAACATGCCGCGCTATTCGCCGCTATCCTCGACCAGGCTTCCGGACCTTGTGCGGCTCCCGCGAGCCGCTTGGACGCGGCAAGGAGGCGGGAGACAAAGCGGCCGTAGGGCCAGGCGCGCCCGGCGACGCGCCTTGGGCCGGGCCAAGACCGGCAATCCGCGCAAGGACCTAGCGTCCGAGCGCCTGGGTCACGTCGTCGCACCGACAACGCCCGGGTCGGACCCCGCCAATCCGAGGACCGTGAGCAGGAGCCGGCCGCAGCGGCGATTTGCGGTCGCTCACTCGGCCTTCTTGGCCAGAGCGGCGCGGAGAGTTGGCGACACGACCGCTACGCAAACGTTAACGACCTGGAGACGAACGAAAGCCTACCTCAAATGGCCCATTCATCGTCCGTCACAGCCTTGGGGCGTGGTCACTTCGGTGAGAACGAGCATGCCGGGTATTTCTCGCCCCAACTTCGGGGGAATTGCCGGCGCCTTCGCCGCCTACGCGCGGACCCTGCCGTCAGGGCCGGGACGCCCGCCGCCGCTGAAGCCGATAGGCTCGCCTACGCCGCCAGCTCGCGCATGACGTTCCTGTTGAAAGAGATTGCCGATGAGTTCGAATGATTCCTTCGCCACGGTCAACCGCCGCGCGCTGCTTTCCGCCTTCGCGGCGCTTCCGGCCTTGTCGACGCTCGCGCCCCTCTCGGCGACGGCCGAAACGACAGGAGACGACCCGTTGCCGTCGTGGAACGACACGGCGACCAGGCGGGCCGTCGTCGCCTTTGTCGATCGGGCTACGAAGCCGGGCTCGCCCGACTTTGTGCCCGAGGCGGAACGCATCGCCACTTTCGACAACGACGGTACGCTGTGGGCCGAACAGCCGATGTATTTCCAGTTTCTGTTCGCCTTCGACCGCATCAAGAGTCTCGCGCCACGCCATCCCGAATGGAAGGACAAGGAGCCGTTCGCCTCGTTGCTGAAGGGCGACGCGAAACGCGCGCTCGCTGGCGGCGGCGAGTCTGCCGTCGCCCAAATCTTGAACGCCACGCATACGGGCATGACCAACGACGAGTTCCTGCAGATCGTCCGAGACTGGATCGCCGCCGCCAAGCATCCGGTCACTGGGCGGCTCTACACCGAAATGGTCTATCGACCGATGCTGGAATTGGTCGCCTATCTGAGGGCGAACGGCTTCAAGACCTTCATCGTCTCGGGCGGCGGCATCGAGTTCATGCGCGCCTGGACCGAAAAGGTCTACGGCATTCCGCCGGAAAACATCGTCGGCAGCAACGCCAAGGTCAGGTTTGAATGGCTCGACGGCAAGCCGGTGCTGATGCGCCTGCCGCAAGCTGAATTCCTCGACGACGGACCCGGTAAGCCGGTCGGAATTAACGAGCATATCGGCCGCGTCCCAACTGCGGCGTTCGGCAACTCGGACGGCGATCTGCAAATGCTTCAATACACGAGGGCGGGGAGCGGCCCGCGCTTCGCTCTCCTCGTGCATCACACCGACGCGGAACGCGAATGGGCTTACGACCGCAAGTCCATCATTGGTCACCTCGACAAGGCGCTCGACGAAGCGAATGCGAAGGGGTGGACCGTCGCCGACATGAAGAACGACTGGAAGACCATCTTCCCGTTTGGGAGCAAATGAGGAAAGAATCAGTGGGGCGCGCCGTGTTCCCCCGCTGAAGCGATCGGACCTTGATCGGGCGTCTCGAGGGAGCGCGGGCCTTGGATTGCGGCGGCGATCTCGCTCGTCCTATCCATCATGAACCACGCCGCGCCCCGGAGCGTCCGCTGTCGGCGCGCGGGCGGCGCAGGCGAACGCTCTTCCCGCGGCAATCTGGAATGGTTCGCTCAGAATGCGACGTCGAGCTTGGCTTTGACCGCGTTGTCCTCGTCGCGTGCGGCGAGCGAGCCCGAATAATACACGCCGATGGTCGTCTGGCGCGTCATGCGCCAGTCGACGCCCGCCTCGACCGCCAGAGCGTCGCGGGCGATCGGCGCGCCGGCGACCGCGAACGGGATCGAAGGCGCGCTGGCGAAGGTCAGCGTCGAGATCGGCGTCACGTCGCCGAATACGTGTCGCCAACCCAGCATGCCGCGCGCAACCAGCGGCGCGTTGTCGAACAGCGCCGCCTCGGCCCGCGCGCCAAGCGTCGTTGCGGCATAATCATAGCCGACCGCGGCGCCGTTCAACGCCGCTACGCCGGCCGCCTCGCTGAAGCTCGCGACGTCGATGTGCGTCGCCGTCGCGCCGACGAAAGGCTCGATCGACGTCTGTCCTGAGAAGCCTGACAGTCCGATGCGCCAACCCGCTTCGCCGAACGCCTGCAACGTGTCGCCGCCGTATCCCGCGCTCTCGGCGCCGCTGAAGCCGGGGAAGACGACCGAGCGGTCGGTTCCATAGCGGTTGTAGGCGTAGAGCGCGCCGCCGCGAAGCTGCAGCGCGTTGAGGCTGGCGCCGCCATAGACGCCGGCGAAGGTCGAGTCGACGCGGCCGCTCGAAGCGCGAGCGTCGAGGCTCAAAGTCGACTGGGTGTATCCGGCCGCCACGCCCAGGCGATAGCGATTGTCGAAGCTGGCGTCGGCGCCGAGAATGAAGCCGCCGACCGAGCGATCGAGGGTCGCCGCATCGCCGTCGCCGCCGATATGGCCGAACGAGCCGAAGGCGTGTCCCCACGCGGCAAGAGCCTGGGTCGGCGGGCCAGGGGCCGCGATCCCGTCCGTCGCGGCAAACCCTGCGGCGCCGGTCGCAGGCGCGCCTTCGAGGCCCGCCAATCGGTCGAGCGCCGCTTCGCGCGGCAGGCGCGCGTCGTCGAACGCCGCCGAGACGGCGCCCGCGTGGATCTCGCCTGAGAGCGCGTCGAAGGCTTGCCGGGCGCCGGCGGCGGATTGGGGCAGCAACGCCTGAGAGAGGTCGCTCCTGACCGGCCCGGCGCCGATCGCATCGGCGACTGCGAATTGGTTAGACGTCGCGGCCACGCTGTCGAAGGCGAGGCCGTTGCGCGTCAGCGTCAGAAAGACGTCCTTCGGATCATAGCCCAGCGACGGCGTCAGATAGGCAAGATCGGCCGTCACGCCGCCAAACACGCCAGCGACGCCGCCGGTCGCAGTGAGGATCGTATAGGGACTGCCGAGCGTCGGGTTGGCGCCGACGCTCGCGATGGCGACGACGGCGGCGCCTGACAGCGTCGCCGCGCCGCCGACCTGAATCAGGTTGGCGCCGTTCGGGCCGATCGCCACCTGATAGGTGGAGCTCGCAAGCATGTGCAACCAACCGCCGACGTCGCCGTCGCCGGCGAAAGTCGCGCCGGACCAAATCGACAAATTGCCGGCCAACGCGCCAGTGACCGCCAGCGTTCCGCCCTGCACGATTGTGTCACCCGTGTAGGCGTCGTCGCCGGCAAGGATCAGAGTCCCGCTTCCCTGCAGCGTCAGGCCGCCGGCGCCGGATATGTTGTTGCTCCAGACGTCGAAGGCGTTCAGGCCGCCGAGCGCGGCGTTCATGTTGACCGTGACGTTGGCGAGAAAGGCGCCATAGCCGCTCGATGCGGCGTAAAGATTCAAGCGCGCCCAGCCGCTGCCATTGTCGATCGGCCCGCCCGACGGCAATTCGGTGGTGTAGAGGATGTCGTTGAGCTGCGCTTCGCTCAGGTAGGGAAATCGCGTGGCGATCAAGACGTGGGCGTCCGTCGGCACCACTGGCGCCGCAGTTGTGTCGCCGACCGCCGGCATGTCGTAGGTCAGAAACTTGATATAGTTCTGCGCCGTTTGGCTGTACTGCGCGGCGGTCGGGATTGCGCCGTTGGCGATGCATGCCGCGACGCCGGCGGCGCATTGCGCCGCGAACGGCGAACCGCCGCCGCCCCCGAAATAGCCCTGCATCGCCTGACTGAGCGCGGGAAGGTTGGCCTGCGTGAAGGTGGTGGCGGGGTATAGCGGCTCGCCGGCGAGCGTCTCGGCGACCAGGTACGTGCCGAGAATTCGCCCGGCGATGACGTCCAACGGATAGTGCACACCGTTGACGTTGAGAGCGTAGGCGAAGTCCGCCGCCCCGAGGACGAGTTGCTGGTAATATCCCGGCGCGAGAATCGCGTAGGTCAGCGCGTCGATGGTGCTCGCCATCGTATGCGCGCTCGGGAAGTTGCCGATCTGCGAATTTCCCAGCGCCCAGTTGACGCCGTAGAGGCCGGGCGTCTGTTGATTCTGGTAGGCGAGAAGGGACGAGTTGGCCGGCGTGAAGGGATTGTCCAGGATCGCGCTCGACACCTGATACGGCGGCGGGTTGCCGAGCGTGTCGGTCTGACCAGACACATACGTGTAAGCGTGGCCGTAAACATTGGCGTCGCCGAATGTCGGCTTCATCGCGTTGATCTGGCTGTTCCCGTCGACATCGCCGACCGCGTTCGCGACCGACGACGGGAGAGCCGGGGCGTTAGGCCAGCCGGCTTGGTCATAATAGAAATTCGGATTGTTGGGGAACGCGCGGATCAGCAGATTGGCGGAAATGTCGGGGATGACCAGAATCGTCGCCGAAGCCGCTTTCTCGGCCTTGGTCGCGTCGGCGTAGATATCTTCTTCCTCTTGGAGGTTCTTGGCCAGCACGGCTGCGTTCGCCGCGCTTTGCGGACCCCCAGGGGTCCAAAGCAAGTTGAACGGCGCAAGCAGCGCGACCTGATCGGCGCATTGCCCGGTGCAAGTCGGATCTGCGGCGGCGGCCGCGCTCATCGCGGCCAGCATCGTCGCGAACGGGACGACGCACAGCAGCCGGCGTCGCGATCCCGGGGAGTTCACGCGAACGAAACGTGCCGCTCGTCGGGATTCAACGCCATGCCGGAAGACGTTGCGCGAACGCGTCTTTGGGCGTTTGCGCCTGCGCCATGTGTGCGCCGCCAGCCTGGACAGCGCGTCGAAACTGCATGCGAAGATGCCGGACGAGACCGCCAAAGGCGGCCCGACGACGGCGAGAAATTTCGCGACAGCGCGACGATCGCGCGAGAACGACATTGGGCAGCCCGGGTTGATGCAAAGACGCCGTCACGCGCAAGCGACGCAAGCCTCACACCGTGTCCCGGCCCAAGGATTTCTGTGCTGACGCTCCAATCTGGCCGCAGAGTCGCGAATCGTACTGCGCCGGTTTGGAATCGCCGACAAGCCCGAGCGACGACGGCGCCTTGCCGACCTGTCGCGCGCCGGAGCGATGTCGGTCCGACGTCGACGGCTTAGCGACCGTCGTGTTCCAACGGCATAGCCTCGATTTTCCGATCAAGCCGACCGCCTTTGTTGGTCGGCAAATTCCGCGTCGCTGCGTGCCCTTGCGGCAAGGTGTCGCAAGACGCGGCGCCAATCGCGCCCCGTTTCGATTCCGAACTGAGATGGAATTAGCGACGAACTCCGGCGGAGACCGCGTTGCGGTTGGGTTCGACTCTCCGTCAAGCGTCGCCGACCGGCCCGCGCACGGCGACACACTCGAGGCGTCGCTGCGCTCAGCGAAACTTGCGCGAGGCCGAGCTGGAGCAAGCGCGGTTGATCTTGCGCACTTTGCGAATCACGCAAGGACGTCAGGCCCAATGAACGGGTTTGGCTGTGGCTCGGGGGGACACCGCAAATGGCGCCAGACGATCAGCCTGCCAGCAACGACTCGTTGGAACGTCATCGAGCCAGGTTCTGCAATAGCGGCGGCGCGCCGCCCCAATCACCGTGTTGGAGATGGCGCGCCGCGCTCAGGCCGAGCGCGATCGCGATGATCGCTTCGGCCGCCGCGCTGGCCGCGACGCTGGCGCCGGCTCAAGCGCAATTCACCAGCATTACCGGCTTCGGCGACAGTTACGCCGACACCGGCGCAGCTCCCGGCGGCGCCTTCCAGCTTGGCGGCATTCCCTGCATCTACGCCCCCATTTGCACCTTCACCGGCGGCAAGACCTTCGTCCAATCGCTGCAGGCGATCTATGGCCTGCCAACGATGACGAATTATGCGATCGGCGGCGCGCGAACCGACGACAGCAACACGCTCGCCGCCTACGGCTTGAACGACGGCTTCCCGTACGAACTCCAACAATTCGCCCCCTCAGGCGGCCACTTCGCCAGCACCGACCTGATCGCGCTGTCGATCGGCGGCAACGACCTGTCAGCCGTCAATAGCGCTGTGCCTGCGGTGATCGAAAGCGAAGCGATCGCTTCGGCCGGGCGCGAAGTCGCCGGCGTGCAGCAGCTGGTCGCGGCCGGCGCGCACAACATCGTCATATTCGGCACAGGCAGTTCAAAATATTTTCCCGAACCACCCACCGGCCTGGGCGACTTGCAGTTCAGCAAGCCGGAGCGCGACGACTGGGCGAACGCCTATTATCTGACCACCGAACAATTGCTCGCGCCGTTGGCGCAATCGGGCGTCCGCATCTTCCTGTTCGATTTCGCGGTCCTGCAGGCGAACCTCGCCGCCAATCCCGGCCAGTATGGTTTCACCAGCGCCACCAATTGCGAGGCCGGGCCACCCTCGGGGAGCACCCCCACTACCGTGAATACGAATTTTGCAGGCTGCTTCTACGAAAACTCGGTCCACCCCACCGGCGCCGGAATGGCGCTGGTCGCCAACTACATGGCGAACCAGATCGACGCGCCGACGACCGTAGTCTCCCAGGGCGCCATCGCCACCGCCCTGGCGACGAATTTCACCGGCTCGGCGTTCGGCCGCCTCGACGCGTACCGAACCTTTGACCAATTCGCGATGGGCGCCGCGTCGGCGACGGGCTCCGCGGCGCCGACCAAGCCGCTCGGAACGGCGGCGCCGGAAAACCGGTGGTCAGTCTATGGCGGGGCCAGCTATTCCGGCGGCGGCGGCGAGCAGCAATTTCTCGCTCCCAGCTACAACTACAACGCCGTCGGCGGCGACCTCGGGCTCGAGTATCGCGTCGATCCGAAGCTGCGGCTGGGCGCCGTATTTGGTTACGCCGCGCCCGACGTCAATCTCGGCGTCCAGAACGCCCATGATCATATCGATTCCTATCAGTTCGCCGGCTACGGTTCGCTCACTGGCGGGAACGGGTTCGCCGACGCGCTCGTCGGCTATGGTCGCGACCAATATGCGCTCGACCGCCAAGGCGTGATCGACGTCATTCACGGCGCCACCGGCGCCGACGTCTTCACGGCGGCCGCCCAGGCCGGCTATCTCGTCGACGTCGGGTCGATCCGCGCCGGACCGATCGCCGGCCTCGACTACACCCACGCTCTCATTCACGCCTACACCGAGACCGGCGACAGCCTGCTGACCATGATGGTGGCTCAGCAGTCGGTCGACGACCTGATCGGCGACGTCGGGTTCGAGTTCCGGTCTCCGTTCACGTGGCGCGGCAATCTCTACAGTCCATTCGTCAATGTGGCCGCCGAAGAGGATCTCCTCGGCGCGGGGCGAACGGTGACGACCACACAGGTGACGACGCCGTTGCTGCCAGTGCTCACGCCCGTGCCGGGTAACAATCGAGTTTACGGTCAGGTCGCCGCCGGGGTCGCCGGGACATTCGGCGCTAACGTCAGCGCCTCACTGATCGCCGCGACGACCTTCGCTCGCGAGGGCGGCAACGACTATTCCGCCAGTTTCGGAATCACGGTGGCGTTCTAGCGATGGAAATCTCTCGCGACGGGACGGCGTCGAAGAGGCCGAACATCGTCCGCTTGCAGACAGTTGTGATCGGAGGCCCGAATGGCCGGTGGGCGAAGCTGTTCGTGCTGACGGCCGTCTTGTTGTGCGCGGTGGCGTGGACTTGCGCCCCGACGTCGGCGGAGCCGGCGCTGCAGCCGCCTCCCGGCAGAAGTCTCGGCCTTGCCCTGGGCGTCCCGGCTGTGGCGAACCTGCGTGACGTCGGCGGCTATCGCGCCCTCGACGGCCGGGCCGTCGCGCGCGGGCTCGTCTATCGGTCCAACGCCTTCATTGGGATGAGCGCAGAGGACATCAAGAAGATCGAGCCCCTCGGCCTGAAGAACGACTACGACCTGCGCGTCACGGCCGAGGCGAAGGCGGCGCCCGACGAACTGCCGCCAAGTGTCCGCCATCATCTGCTGAACGTGATGGCCGACGTCAAGCCGGCCGCGCTGCCCGACTTCAACGCCCTGCTGCGCAAGCCGAAAGAGGCCAACGTTGTCCTGGGCGACGGCAAAGTCGAGGCGCTGTTCATCGCGGGCTATCGCGAGTTCATCACGCTGCCGAGCGCCAACCGGGCCTACCGGACGCTGTTCATTTCGCTGGCCGACGGCAAGAACCTGCCGGCAGTCTTCCATTGCGCCAGCGGCAAGGACCGCACTGGTTGGGCCGCCGCCGCTCTGCTGACGCTGCTCGGCGCGCCGAAAGAGACGGTGATGGCCGACTACATGCGCACCAACGAATACACCTTGCCGCAGTCCGCCGGCGTGATCGACGGCTTCGTCGCCGCCGGGGGCGACCGCGCGATCGCCGAGGCCATCATCGGGGTCAAGCCTGAGTATCTGCAGGCCTCCTTCGACGAGATGGAGAAGCGCTACGGCGCGATCGAGGCGTATTTCGCCAAAGGGCTTGGCGTCGACGCCGCCGGACAAAAAGCCCTGCGCGATCGTTTTCTGCGGAGCAACCAGGGTTTGCGGCGGCGGCAGGCCTTTCCTGCCTTTTGACCGGCCGGGGGTTCGAACACCGATCGGCGTCGTCACGCATTGAGACGGTTGGTCGCCACTGGGTCAGATCCCGGAGCTGAATGACAGCAAGAGGATGCTTTGTTGTCGCGGGGCCCGTGCCCGTCCGCGTCAGAACAGCCAGGTCAAGTTTCCCTTGAGCGCGTTGCTCGTGACGCGGTCGCCGTATTGGCCGGAATAGGACAGTCCGACTTCGGCTCGCGGGCTGAGGCGAAAATCGAGCCCGCCGTCGAAAAGGGCCGTGTCGCGCGCGGTCGGCAGGCCCGCGACCGCGAAGGTCTCGCCCGTGCTCTGGAACGTGAACGTTTCCGTGGGCGTGAGCGAGCCGAAAGCGTGCTGCCAAGCGATCGAGACGCGCGGCGTCAGGACCATGCCGTTGGCCACGAGACAGTCGACGGCGGCCCTGCCGCCCAGCGTGGAATAGCCGATGTCGAGATCGTTCGACGATCCGCTGAGCGCGGCGACGCCGCCGCCGTTCTCGGCGAAGCCGTCGACGTTGAGATGTGCGAAGGCGAGCCTACCGAACGGTTCGGCGGCGATGCCGCCGAGCGTCATGCTATAGCTCGCCTCGCTGAAGATTTGCGCCGTGGCCGCGTCAAAACGGGCGGACGCTCTCTCGGCGAAGCCGGGAAACGCGAGCGAGCGCGTGGAGTCGAGAACGCTGAAACTCGCCGCCGCAGCCGAGCGCAAATTCCAGCGACCGTAACTGGCCGTCACGTAGCCGGCCAGATGCGCGGCGCCGATGTCGGCCTCGCTGCCGCGGTCGCTCACGCTGACGGAGGAGCTGGTGTAGCCGCCGGCGACGCCAGCCAGCCAGTTGGAGTCGAAGCGACGGTCGACGCCGGCGAAGAAGCCGCCGAGCGAACGGCTCGCCGTAGCGGCGTCGCCGTCGCCGCCCAACCGGCCCCAGGAATCGATCGCCTGGATCCACGAATATATCGCCGGAACGGCTGCCGGCGGGGCGCCGGGCGAAATCGTCAGCCTTCCGCCTCCTGTATCGGCCAGAGCGGACGCCGCGGACGAGGAGCCGAGGTCGTCGGCATACGCTGTCGTCGTCGGGCCGCCGGATGCGAGCGCCGCCGTCGGGCCGAAGGCGCCGGCGACGGAGGCCTGACGCATCCGCGCCAACAGCGTCTCGCGCAGATACACGCTGTCGTTGAGCATCGCCGTCTCGGCGCTGGCGTAGACCTCGCCCGACAGCGAGCCGAAGGCGCGCTGAGCGGCTGTCGCGGATTGGACGTCCAGCGTCAGGTCGAGGCCGCTTCCCGCCGGCCCGGCAGCGACGGCGTTGGCCACCGCCAACTGATTGGGCGTGGTCGCCACGCTGGCGTAAGAGACGCCGTTGCGCGCCAGCGTCAGGTACACGTCGCCAGCGGCGCCCGTGTCGCAGGCGTAGCAAGTCAACGAGGCCTTGAGGAAAGGCAGATTGTCGACGCTGACGTAGTCGAACGCGTGATAGACGCCGCCGTTCGCGACCAGAATCGGATAGGCGTGGCCGAGCTCCGCGCCGCCGCCAAGCACGCTCGCGACGATCGCGCCGCCCGACAGCGTCGCGGTCCCGCCGACCTCGATCTGGTCAGAGCTGTTTCCGGCGATCTTCACCTGATACGCGGCGCCAGCCTCCACAGTCAGGTCGCCCGCGACCTGGATCGCGCCGATCGAATTTCCCAGCGCGAGCGTCGATCCGGCGCGCAGATCGAGCGAACCGAAACCGCCGACGCCAGAGAGAAAGCCGGAATTGGCGAAGGTCCCCGAACCGGCGAAGGTCCCGGTCATGACGCCCTCGTTGTCGACGCCGCCATTGTTGGTCACGGCGCCGGTGAACACGCCCGTGTCGCCGAGCACGAAGGCGGCCCCGGGCGAAACCGACAGCGGGCCGAGCAGACTGCCGGTCACGCCGAGCGCGCCCCCTTGCACCTTGACGCCGCCGGTGAACGTGTCGTCGCCCGCCAGCACCAGGGTTCCCGAGCCTTGCTTGGTCAGACCGCCGGGACCGCTGATGGCGTTGCTCCATACGTCGAAGGCGTTGAAGCCGCCGGCGGCGGAATCCATGTAGACCGTGACGTCGCTGGGGAAGGCGCCGTAGCCGCCGGCGGCGGCGTAGAGATTGAGCCGCGCCCAGCCGGAGCCGTTGTCGAGCGCTCCGCCCGACGGCAGTTCAGTGGTGGCGAGAATATCGTCGAGCTGGGCGACGCTGAGATACGGAAAGCGCGTCTCGATCAACACATGCGCGTCGGCCGGCACGACCGGCGCGAGATTCGTCGGGCCGACCGCGGGAAGATCGTAGGTCAGATAATAGGCGTAGTTCTGCGTCGCCTGCGCGTAAGTCGCCGCTGTCGGGATCGTTCCATTGCCGAGGCAGTCGGCGAGGTTGGCGCAGGCCGCCGCATAGGGCGACGCGCCGCCGTCGCCAAGACCGGCCTGCGTCGTGAGATAGCCCTGCAAGCTCCCGCTGAGCGATGCGAGATTGGCCTGATTGAAGCCCGCGGTCTGGTACAGTGGATTGTCGCCGGCCAGCGTTTCCGCGGTCACATAGGTGGCCAGAATCCGCCCGCCGATCACGTCCAGCGGGTAATGCGCGGCGAAGACGTTGCGGCTGTAGCCGAAGTCCACCCCGGATTGCAGGAACTGCTGAAAGTATCCGGGCGCCAGGATGGCAAATTCGATCGCATTGACGTTGCCGATCGCCGAATGACCGCTCGGAAAGGAAGGGGACTGGACATAGCTCTGCCAGTTCTGCTGGTAGCCGTCGTTCGTCTGCTGAATCTGATAGGCGATGAGCGAGGAATTGGCCGGCGTGAAAGGATTGTTGGCGATCGCGTTCGACGTCTGAAAAGGCCGCGGATCGCCGTTGGGGTCGGCCGTCGCGGCGTTGTAGGCGACGCCGTAGACGTCGATCTGGCCGAAGTAGTTTTTCAGGTCGCCGGTCGTGGCGCCGGTGGCCATGTTGTTGGTCACGGACGTCACCGCGGCGGTGACCGGCGTCGGAAGAGTCGGCGCGGTCGCAACCCCGGCCGCGCTGAAATAGAAATTGGAGTTGTTGGGGAACGCGCCGATCAAGATGCTTTGCGGGGCGTAGGCGATGAGCGCGTTTTCCGCGGCGAGCGTCCTGCGGGCCGCGCTCGCGCCGGCGTAGATCGCTTCTTCCGTTTGCATGTTGGCCTCGAGCACGGCGAGGCCCGCGGGCGAGTTCAATAACGAAGCGAACGGCGACAACAGACTGACTTGGCTGGAGCATAGCGTTGGCGGCTGCGTCGTCGGCGCGCACTGCGCTTGGGCGAGCGCCCCGCCCGGCGCGGCCAGCGCGACGAGCAGGGTCGTCCACGAAAGGCGGCGCAGCGGCGACGCAAAATCCAGGCGGATGAGCCCCGCGACCGCTCGCGCGAAGGCAAGCGACTTTGCGCGAGCTGGCATTGAAGACCCCCCGTGTTGGCGACGCGGCGACGCTAGAACGAAGACTCGAGTCCGAGCGTGGCGCCCTGGAAGAGCGCGTTTGAGCCGGTGTTGACGCCGAGCGCGCGCGCGGTCACCGCCTGAGGAGGCCCTGTCGTGTACGTTTCCCGGATCTGCCCAGGCGCCAGGGCGACGCCGTCGAGCCACAGCGCTTCGTAGCCGAGCTTGAACGCAAGCCCCTTGGCCAGTTGATATTTCAACTGCAATTCGGCTTCGCCGACGAAAGCGGCCGCGTTGGTCGCGGCTTGCGTTGGGTACAGCTTCTTCGCCATGCTGACGAGGGCCGACTGCGTGGCGTTGTTGTCGAACAGGCCGGCCTTGATCAGTCCATCGATCGAAAACCGCCCAAGCTCCAGCAGCTTGGCGTCAACGCCGATTTGGCCGCCGTAGAGGTTGTTTTGCGTCTTCGCCGTCCAGAAAGGCGGGTAAGGCGACGCTGCATCGGTCGAGCTGACGCCAGAAAGCGTGCAGGAAGACGAAGGCGAAGTCGCCATAAGACATGGCGTCTTCCAACTCGGCGCGTTGCGGTCCGCCGGAGTCAGCCAGCCGACGAGCGTGTCGTTGAGTTGGAGCCATCGCAATCCGCCCAGCACGGTCACCCGGGGCGAAAGATCCAACCGTCCGTTGGCCTCGGCGCTGTAAAGGTTGGTGGAGTCCTTCCAGGCCATGCCTTGGTATGGGAAATCCTGGGTCTGCCAGAACGCGCCGGGGGCGTACATGACCAGCCAGTCCGCCGTATCGGGGGGGCCGGTGGGGCCGACCGTCTTGGTGGCGCTCTGGGTGAAGATGTTGAAATACGAGAACTCCACGCCGACGCCGGACGGGTCGTGATACGTCACGCTGACTTTCGGTCCAGCGGAAAAGCCTTGCCAAAACTGGTTGCTGTTGAACGCTCCGGCGGCCAGGGCGGCGGCGCTCTTCGTCGTGTCGAACTGCATGCCGCCCGGCAGGAGGCCGACCAGCGGTTGATTGACGCCGCCCGTTCGGCCCAGGACGATCGTCTCGGCCGAGAACGTCCATCGCGGCGCGCTCTGCGGCGGGTCGACCGGTTTTTGGGCGGTCGCCGCGGGCGACCCGTCGGCGCCCGCCGGCCAGCCGGAAAGACCCTCTTGCGCTCCGGCCGGGCCGACGATCAGGAGCGGCGCGGCGAACAGAGGATACAAGAAGCAAGCGGCGACCAACCGAGGTCTAGGCCGAAACGACGCAAGACATGTTCTCATGCGACCGCCCCCTCAACGTGGCCACACGCTTCGCGCTTTGTACTTCCCAGCGGCCATTCTGAGCGTCGCTTAACCGTCACGGCGAATCGACCAAGCCAAGACCTCAACGTACTCCGGCGTGATTGATTCGTTGCGCCGTTCGAGTCGAGCGGGGCGCGGCGCGTTGCCGCGTTCGCCATGGCCCGACGGGGCCGTCCGCCCGCAGCGGAGCCGCCTTCGGATTCTCGGTCCGCGCGAAGCTGGGAGACTCTCGTTTGGCCGTCCCAGTCGGACGAGAAATCTTCCGTTCTTCCGTGAAACGGTCGCGGCTCCGTTGGCGACGAAGCCGATCAACGCGCGCAAAACGTCGCCGCCGCGGCCTTCTCCGCAAGCGCGCGAAGGGTCATCTTCTCGTCGGTCATCGGCGGCGCCTCGGTCGCGTCGGCGTGGTGCAACCCGACCCTGCCGGCCAATCGGCGGTGGCCGCCGCCAGCCGCTTGCTCGCTACGGCGCGATCAGGCGGGCGCTTCGCGAGCGGCTTGCTCCCGCCGAGCTACGTCACCAGCGGGGTCGCGGCCTGCCGCGCAATCGCGGCGCAACGACGCCACCGCCCATCAAGCGCATCAGCCGCCGCACGCGCTTGCGCCGCGACCCGCCGCTCAGCTCTGTCCTGGCGTGAAGCGCGCCACCAGTTCGTGCGCTTCGCCGGGATAGGTCACGCGAACCTGGGTCACCGGCGTTTCGCCGCTCCAGGTGCGCCGCTCGACGACCAGGCACGGCGTCCCTTCGGCGACGCTCAAGGCGCGCGCGACTTCGTTCCGTGCGGCGGCGGCGCTGATGCGATGTTCTGCGCGGGTCCACGGCACGCGCTGCACCAGCCAGGCGCCGGGCGACAGCACGACGAACGGCTCGCCGGCGGCGTCGGGCGCTGCGGACAGGCTGATCAATCGATCTTCGAGGCAAAACGGCCGCTGCGCTGCGTCGTGGCGGCACATCAAGGCGAGGATCCACGCATCGGCGCCGACGGCGAAGCGCGCGCGATCGGCGCGCGTCGCGCGCCGTTTCGACCGGGCGACGACGGCGAAGCGATAGGGCAGGCCGAGCGCGGCGACTTCAGCTTTGACGTCGGGAATTTCCAGCACCGCCGATTGCGAATGCGGCCGGATGACGAAACTGCCGGCCTTGCGCCGCCGCTCGATCAACCCGGCGCCGGCGAGCTGGGTGAGCGCCTTGCTGACGGTCATGCGCGAGCAGCCGTATTGCGCCGTCAGCTCGTGCTCGAAGGGGATCCTCCATCCGGGCGGCCATTCGCCCGACAGGATGCGCGCCTCGATGTCGGCGAGGATGCGTCGATGCAGCGAACCGCCCCCTTCGGCGCGACGAGCTGGAGCGGCGCTCACTGCGCGAGTCGCCGCATCGCCGCCGCATAGCGCGCGGCGATCGGCGCGCGGCCGAAGTGGCGGCCGTCGGCGACCAGCTTGCGGCCGCCGCTCCACACGCAATCGACGAGCGGATTGCCAACGGCGAAGATCCAGGCGTCGAGAATCGCGTCGCCGCTGCGCCCGGCGAGCGTCGGATGGTCTGCGCGCAGGCTGACGAGGTCGGCCGCCGAGCCGGGCCGCAGCGCGCCGCTCAACCGCCTGAGCGCCTGCGCGCCGCCGGCGAGCGCGCGCTCGTAAAGGGCGCGGCCGGTCGAGCCGGCGGAGAGCGCGCAGACGTTGCGGGCGTGGTCGCGCAGCCGCTGCGCGTATTCGAGCTGCTTGAGCTCGGCGGCGACGCCGATCTCGACATTGGAGTCCGAGCCGACGCCGAAGGCGCCCTGCGCGCCGAGATAGAGCGACGCGTTGAAGACGCCGTCGCCAAGGCTGGCCTCGGTGATTGGGCAGAGGCCGGCGACCGCGCCGGAACGCGCGAGTCGGCGCGTCTCATCTTCGGTCATATGCGTGGCGTGAACGAGGCACCAGCGCGCGTCGACATGGACGTGGTCGAGCAGCCATTCGACCGGCCGTGCGCGCGACCAGGCGAGGCAGTCCTCGACCTCCTTGACCTGTTCGGCGGCGTGGATGTGGATGGGCCCGTCGCCGGCGAGCGCGACGACGGCGGCAATTTCTGAGGGCGTCGCGGCGCGCAAGGAGTGCGGCGCGACGCCGACCGGGCCGACTCCAGCCATCAGCGCGCGGCAATCCTCGAGGAGCCGCGCGAAGCCGTCGAGATCGGACACGAAACGCCGCTGCTCGGGCCGCGGCGGCGCGCCGCCGAAGGTCGCATGCGCATAGAAGACCGGCAGCAGCGTCAAGCCGATCCCGGTCGCGCGCGCGGCGGCGACGATGCGCCCGGCCAACTCGGCCGGCGCGGCGTAGGGCGCGCCGTCGGGCGCGTTGTGCAGGTAGTGGAACTCGCCGACCGCGGCGAAACCCGCTTCCAGCATTTCGACATAGAGCTGGGCGGCGACCGTCTCGACGTCGTCGGGCGACATCGCGAGCGCGAAGCGGTACATCGTCTCGCGCCAAGTCCAGAAGGTGTCGGCCGTTTCGCCGCGGCGCTCGGCGAGCCCCGCCATGCCGCGCTGAAACGCGTGCGAATGCACGTTCGCGAGCGCCGGGACGAGGATCGCATGGCGTTCGTCGTCGGGCCGCGGCGCGACGCCGGTCTCGACGGCGGCGATCGTCGCGCCGTCGAGGATCAGCCGCGCATCGGCCTTCCAGCCGTCGGGCGTCAACGCTGCGGCCGCGTGGATGACCGGCATCGCACTCCCTCTCGTTGGCGTGGGCGCCTGCGCCGCTTGCCGCCGGATTAATATGTCTATACATTAAAGCCAGCCGAGGGGGAAGGGACGAGGCGAACGCATGGCCCATGCTGACGCTCAGACGCGGCCGGAGACGATCTGGCTGAACGCGCGCCTGGCGACCTTCGCCGCCGATCGGTCGGGGATCGGCGTGATCGAGCGGGGCGCGCTCGCCGCCCGCGACGGCCGCCTCGTCTTCGTCGGCGCCGAGGCCGATCTGCCCGCCGACTGGCGCGAGGGGGCGCGGGCGGTCGACTGCGGCGGCCGCTGGATCACCCCTGGCTTCGTCGACTGCCACACCCATCTCGTCTACGCCGGCGACCGCGCCCACGAATTCGAGCTCAGGCTCGCCGGCGCGAGCTACGAGACGATCGCGCGCGAAGGCGGCGGCATCGCCGCCACCGTCGCCGCGACGCGCGTCGCGAGCGAGGACGAGCTCGTGCGCCAGTCGCTGCCGCGCCTCGACGCCCTGATCGCCGAAGGCGTGACGACGGTCGAGGTGAAGTCGGGCTACGGGCTCGAGCTCGCCGCCGAGCGCCGGATGCTCAGGGCGGCGCGGCGGCTCGCCGTCGAGCGCCCGATCACGGTGCGAACCACCTTTCTCGGCGCGCACGCCGTGCCGCCGGAATTCTCCCGCGATCGCGGCGCCTATCTCGACGAATTGGTCGAAAAGACGCTGCCGGCGCTCGCCGCCGAGGGGCTGATCGACGCCGTCGACGGATTTTGCGAGTCGATCGCCTTCAGCCGCGACGAGATCGCGCGCCTGTTCGCCGCGGCGCGCGCGCGCGGGTTGCGCGTCAAGCTGCACGCCGACCAGTTGTCGAACGGCGGCGGCGCGGCGCTCGCCGCCGCGTTTGGCGCGCTCTCCGCCGATCACCTCGAGCACACCGACGAAGCGAGCGTAGCGGCCATGGCGAAGGCCGGCGTCGTCGCGACGCTGTTGCCTGGCGCCTTTTACATGCTGCGCGAGAAGCAGGCGCCGCCGGTCGAGCTGTTCCGCGAACACGGCGTGGCGATGGCGGTGGCGACCGACTGCAATCCCGGCACCTCGCCGCTGACTTCGCCGCTGCTGGCGCTCAACATGGCGGCGACTTTGTTCCGCCTCACCGTCGACGAGTGCCTCGTCGGCGTGACCCGCAACGCCGCCCGCGCGCTCGGGCTCGGCGGCGAGATCGGCTCGCTCGAGCCGGGCAAATGGGCCGATCTGGCGATCTGGGACATCGAGCGCCCCGCCGAGCTCGTTTATCGACTCGGCTTCAATCCGCTCCACGCGCGCGTCTGGAGGGGACGATGACGGTCACCCTCGTCGCCGGCGCCGTTCCGCTCGACGACTGGCGCGCCGTCTGGCGCGGCGCGCCCGTCGCCCTCGCCGCGGGGCATGAGGCGGCGGTGGCGGCGAGCGCGGCGGCGGTGGCGCGCATCCTCCAACGCGGCGAGCCGGTCTATGGCGTCAACACCGGCTTCGGCAAGCTTGCCGGGGTGCGGATCGCCGACGCCGATCTCGCCGAACTTCAGCGCAACATCGTGCTGTCGCACGCGGCTGGCGTCGGCCCCGCGACGTCGGTCGAGACGACGCGGCTGATGATGGCCCTCAAGCTCGCCAGCCTCGCCCAGGGCGCTTCCGGCGTGCGGCTGGAGACGCTGCGGCTGCTCGAAGCGATGCTGGCGCGCGGGCTGACGCCCGTCGTGCCGGCGCAGGGCTCGGTCGGCGCCTCGGGCGACCTCGCGCCGCTCGCCCACATGGCGGCGACGATGATCGGCGTCGGCGAGGCGCGTTTCGGCGACCGCGTCCTGCCCGCGGCCGACGCGCTCGCCGCGGCCGGCCTCGCGCCGATCGGCCTGGCGCCGAAAGAGGGGCTGGCGCTGCTCAACGGCACGCAGTTCTCGACCGCCAACGCGCTGGTCGGCCTGTTCGAGGCGGAGGCGCTGCTGCGCGCCGCCCTCGTCGTCGGCGCGCTGTCGACCGACGCGGCGCGCGGTTCCGACGCGCCGTTCGATCCGCGCATCCATGCTTTGCGCCGCCACCGTGGCCAGATCGACGTCGCTCAGGCGCTGCGCGCGCTGATGGCCGGCAGCGCCATCCGCGCTTCGCATGTCGACGACGACCCGCGCGTGCAGGATCCGTACTGCCTGCGCTGCCAGCCGCAGGTCATGGGCGCCTGCCTCGATCTTCTGCGCCAGGCGGCCGCGACCCTCGACGACGAGGCCAATGGCGTCACCGACAATCCGCTGATCTTCGCCGAGACCGGCGAGGCGCTGTCGGGCGGCAATTTCCATGCCGAGCCGGTCGCCTTCGCCGCCGACATGATCGCGCTCGCCATCTGCGAGATCGGCTCGCTCGCCGAACGGCGCGTGGCGATGCTGGTCGATCCGGCGCTCTCCGGCCTGCCGGCGTTCCTGACGCCGCAGCCCGGCCTCAACTCCGGCCTGATGATCGCCCAGGTGACGGCGGCGGCGCTGGTTTCCGAGAACAAGCAGCGCGCCTATCCGGCGAGCGTCGACTCGATCCCGACCTCGGCCAACCAGGAAGACCACGTGTCGATGGCGGCGCACGGCGCGCGCCGTCTCCTGCCGATGGCCGAGAACGCCTTTGCCGTGGTCGGCGTCGAGCTCCTCGCCGCGGCGCAGGCGTGCGAGTTCCATCGCCCGCTCGCCTCCAGCGCGCCGCTCGAGGCGGCGATGGCGCGGCTGAGACAAGACGTCGCGCGGCTCGAAGCCGACCGCTACTTGCATCCCGACATCGCCGCCGCGACCGCGCTCGTGCGCGGCGGCGCGGTCGTCGCCGCGGTCGGCGAAGCGCCGCTGCCGACGCTCGACGGAGCAAGACGATGAGCGGAACGCCCAGTTGGCTGGCGGTCGAGCGCGATGACGCGCCGCTGATCGTCAGCATGCCTCACGCCGGAACCGAGTTCGACGGCCGCGAGGGGCGCTTCGTCAGCGCTCGGCTGGCGCGTCGCGACGCCGACTGGCATATCCCGCAGCTCTACGGTTTCGCCCGCGCGCTCGGCGCGACGATCGTCAGGACCGCGCTGTCGCGCTCGCTGATCGACGTCAATCGCGATCCGAGCGGCGCGTCGCTCTATCCCGGCCAGGCGACGACCGAGCTCTGCCCGACGACGACCTTCGACGGCGAGCCGCTCTATCGCCAGGGCGAAGCGCCCGACGCCCAAGAGATCGCCGAGCGGCGGCGGCTTTATTTCGAACCCTATCACGCCGCGCTCGCCGCCGAGATCGCGCGGCTCGGCGCGGTCCATCCGCACATTGCGCTCTATGATGCGCATTCGATCCGTTCGCGCATTCCGCGCCTGTTCGACGGCGAGTTGCCGATCTTCAACCTCGGACCCAATTCTGGGGCGAGCTGCGATCCGGCTTTGCGCGAGCGCGTCGTCGCGCTGCTCACGGCGAGCGGCGCGCCTTTCGTCGCCGACGGGCGCTTCAAGGGCGGCTGGATCACCCGGCGTTACGGGCGACCGAAGGAGGGTGTCCACGCGTTGCAGATGGAGCTCGCCTGCCGCGCCTACATGGCTGAGCCGGAGCGTGTCGATGCGACGAACTGGCCGACCCCCCTTGACGAATCCCGCGCCGCTGCGACGTGCGCGACGTTGAAACACGTGCTCGAGGCGGCGCTGGCATGGGTCCGCGGCTGATGCGCGGCGCTTTCCGTTGGACAGCGCGCGCAGACAACCTTGTGCGCCACTGATTATGAGAAAGGCTCCGTCATGACCGTCTCTTCCCGTCTCGACAACATGCGCGTGGTGCGCGCGCCGCGAGGGACCGAGCGCACGGCCAAGAGCTGGCTGACCGAAGCGCCGCTGCGCATGCTGATGAACAACCTCGACCCCGACGTCGCCGAACGGCCGGGCGAACTCGTCGTCTACGGCGGCATCGGCCGCGCCGCGCGCGACTGGCAGGCTTTCGACCGCATCGTCGAGACGCTGCGCCGGCTGGAGGGCGACGAGACGCTGCTCGTTCAGTCGGGCAAGCCGGTCGGCGTCTTCAAGACCCACGCCGACGCGCCGCGGGTGCTGATCGCCAATTCCAACCTGGTGCCGCGCTGGGCGACCTGGGACCATTTCCACGAACTCGATCGCAAGGGCCTGATGATGTACGGCCAGATGACGGCCGGCTCGTGGATCTATATCGGCGGCCAGGGCATCATTCAGGGCACCTACGAAACCTTCGTCGAGATGGGCCGGCGGCACTATGGCGGCGATCTTTCCGGCAAGTGGATTCTGACCGGCGGCCTGGGCGGCATGGGGGCCGCGCAGCCGCTCGCCGCGACCATGGCCGGCGCGTCGATGCTCGCCGTCGAGTGCCGCCCGTCGGCGATCGATTTCCGCTTGCGCACCGGCTACCTCGACGTCGCCGCCAAGAGCCTCGACGAGGCGCTTGGCGTCATCGAGCGCGCGACCAAGACGCGTAAGGCGGTTTCCGTCGGCTTGCTCGGCAACGCCAGCGAGATCCTGCCGGAGCTGGTCCGCCGCGGCGTCAGGCCGGACATCCTCACCGACCAGACCTCGGCCCACGACCCGGTCAACGGCTATCTGCCGAAGGGCTGGACGCTGCAGCAATGGGAGGAGCGGCGCGTCAGCGACCCGAAGGGCGTCGAGCGCGCGGCCAAGCAATCGATGGCCGAGCACGTCAGGGCGATGCTCGCCCTGTTCCACGCCGGCGTGCCGACCGTCGATTACGGCAACAACATCCGCCAGATGGCGCTCGACGAGGGCGTGACGGACGCGTTCGATTTCCCCGGCTTCGTGCCCGCCTATATCCGGCCGCTGTTCTGCCGCGGAATCGGGCCGTTCCGTTGGGCGGCGCTGTCGGGCGATCCGGAGGACATCTTTAGGACCGACGCCAAAGTCAAGGAGCTGATCCCCGACAACCCGCACCTGCACAACTGGCTCGACATGGCGCGCCAGCGCATCCAGTTCCAGGGCCTGCCGGCGCGCATCTGCTGGGTCGGCCTCGGCGACCGTGATCGCCTCGGCCTCGCCTTCAACGAAATGGTGGCGAGCGGCGAGCTCAAGGCACCCATCGTCATCGGTCGCGAC
>Ga0181519_10000430_pt1 | contig 38934 bp, 38 predicted proteins | sample PEATcosm2014_Bin_26_FD_121102 | JGI IMG/M metagenome (GOLD analysis project Ga0181519, IMG submission 121102) | Peatland microbial communities from MTU Mesocosm Facility, Houghton, MI, USA - PEATcosm2014_Bin02_10_metaG | ecosystem: Environmental > Terrestrial > Soil > Wetlands > Peat | place...
ACGTCCCCCGTAACAAAGGGCGATATTGATGCTCATCGGTGCCTTGCCCAACTGGGCGACCTGTTCGACGGCCTGCTTGGCCGCGAGGACCAGCGTCGGGGGCAACAAGTCCAGACTGCCACTCACCGTGAGCGTGAAGTGGAGTCGCTCGGCAAGTTTCGGCATCCGATTGAACAGCTCGGTGAGCACCTCGAAATACGGATCCAATTCGGCCGCGGGTCGGCGCAAGTTCTCGGTCGACAGCACCCAGGCGGTCACCGCTCCAATCTTCAGGTCCGCACACCACCCGATCAGTTCTTCGAGCTTGGACATTCCCGCTTCGTAACTAGCCCGGTACTCACCGTCGGTCGCCTCGCGAGCGAAACGACGATGTCCGTCGAGGATGACCCCGACGTGCTGGGGCAGCCGATCCGCGGGAAGCGAACTTTCCAAACGGTGCTCGTAGTAGCGATACAGGGTGCGTCGAAGGGCCATTGACCTCTCCATCGTGTGAAATCGTGACGTCAGTGAGATGTTAGTTCGCGATTCTAAGAATCGCGGACGCTCGCCCTACAGATCCGCGAGCCCGAAATCGAGGCTGGGGATGTCAGTTCCCCCGTCGATTTCGAGCACCTTGCCGGTGAGGAACGCCCCGGCCGGCGAGGCCAGGTATAGCACCCCGGCGGCGATCTCCTCGGGATCGGCAATACGGTGCAGCGGCGTGAGGTCCTCCATCATCGACTTGAGTTCAGGCGTCGACGTCACGATCTCCAGCGCCGACGTCGCGGTCGAACCGGCGGCGATGGCGTTCACGCGAATGCGAGGCGCGAGGTCCTTCGAAACCAATCGGGTGTAGTGCGAGAGCGCCGCCTTGGTCGCGCCGTAGGCACTGTAACCACGCCCCGCGACTCGGCCCATCACCGAAGAGATATTCACGATCGAACCGCCGCCGTTCTCGAGCATCAGTGGCACCGCGGCGAGATTGAGCGCGTGCGCCGTGGTCACGTTGAAGTGAAACGCCTCTTCGAGATACTCGGGGCTCGTGTCCAAAAACGGCAGAGGAATCGCACCGCCGAGGTTGTTCACCACCACGTCCAAGCGTCCAAACTCCTCGCGCGCGCGTATCACGAGCGAACGCAACACGTCCAGGTCCGCGAGGTCACCCGCGACGGTGACTGCTCGTTGACCGGTGCGCGCGACCTTGGCCGCGACCTCGTCGAGGTCAGACTGCGTGCGTGAGGCGATGACGACATTTGCTCCGCACTCGGCGAGCGCGAGTGCGCTCGCGGCGCCAATGCCGCGTCCAGCGCCGGTGAGAACGGCGACCTTGCCTTCGAGGTTGAAGAGGTCAAGAATCATGGAATCTCCTTGGTTAGTGGTGTGAAGCGGTCGACGGTGAGCAGGTACGCGCTCGTCCGATTCCTCTGGTTTTCGGGCCTATCGATGTCGACTTACGCGCGCCACTCGGGGCTACGCACGTGCACTGCTTCGGTGAGCGCCAAACGAACGCCGTCGGCGTCGAAGTCACGCCCGTAGACGGGGCTACCGGGCTCTTGACGCCACGAATCGTCGAGCCCTCCCGCATCGACCGGGTCAAAACCGAGTTGGTTCACCAGGTCCATGACGACGCGCTTGGCGCGCCCGTCGTCGCCCGCGACCGGCAGCGCGATACGATGCGGCGCTCCTTCGGGCTTGCCGTGCGAGAGCAGGTGCAGCGCCTGGATACCGTTGAACGCCTTGACCACGGGAAAACCAATCTGGTTGGCGACCCAACGACTCTCGGTCATGCCGTCCTCAATCTCGGCTATTCGGCCGTCGCGCTGCTGGGGGTAGTAGTTACCGGTGTCGATCACCACGACGTCCTTGGCGGCCCCGTCGAGAAAACCAACCGGCAGATTCGGTACCTTGTTCTCCGGGATCGTGACCACGACGACGTCGGCGTCCAGCGCGGCCTGCTCGACGCTCACCGCGGTCGCACCCGTCTCCAGAGCGAGCTCGCGTAACGTCTCGGGCCCGCGCGAGTTGGCGACCGCGACGTGGTGACCGAGTTGGCTGAAGCGGCGGGTCAGCGTTCCACCGATATTGCCCGCACCAATAATGCCTATTTTCATGATGAACCCTTCTCCACGCGAGGACACTCGAGGGCGTGGCGCACCGAGAGGTGCTCTCGCACCTTAGCGGAAGCGCCGCGAGGCTTCGAAACGACGAAGGACTCGACGAAGGACGTGTCCGTATGATGCACGGATTGCCGTCACACGCATGTCATCAGATGACTCGACAAAATCGTGCACTCGCGCCCGCGATACACGTACGGTACTACCGCGACATTCTCCAGTCGCCGACCAAACTCTTCTCCTATGATGGCACCAGCACGGGGGGGTGCTGAGTGCACGAAAACATGCGTCACGACTTGGTGCGAGTGTTCGCTCCGGCGAACAACGAGAGTTATGTCAAGCATGACGCCGCGCCCGGACTCACTCGACCTCGACGTAGAGCCCCCGAAACGACATGATCGACGACGCACCCGCCCGCGACGTCGCCGCAACGTCCGATCACGGCGTCTCACTGCGCGGCGTCACCAAACGTTTCGCGTCGCACGTCGCGGTCAACGACGTCGACCTCGACGTGCATCGTGGCGAGTTCTTCACGATGCTCGGACCTTCGGGTTCGGGCAAGACCACACTGTTGCGCCTCATCGCCGGATTCGAGGTACCCGACGGCGGCAGCATCGCCCTTAACGGTCAGGACGTCACTGGTCGCCCGCCCTACCAGCGAAACGTCAACACGGTGTTCCAGGATTACGCCCTGTTTCCCCACTTCAGCGTCGAGGACAACGTCGGCTACGGGCTACGGGTAAGTAAGGTGCCGCGGGCCGAACGCGCCACTCGGGTCGACACCGTGCTCACGATGGTTCGAATGAGCGAGTTCGCCAAGCGCAAGCCCGCTCAACTCTCGGGCGGCCAACGCCAACGCGTCGCCCTCGCGCGCGCGATTGTCAACGAGCCCGAAGTCCTCTTGCTCGATGAGCCACTAGGCGCACTCGACCTCAAACTTCGCCAAGAGATGCAAGTCGAGCTCAAGCGAATCCAGCGCCAGGTGGGCATCACCTTCATCTACGTCACCCACGACCAGGAAGAAGCACTGACGATGAGCGATCGCCTCGCGGTGTTTCGCGACGGGCGCATCGAACAAGTGGGTCATCCCACCGAGGTCTACGAACAGCCCGCCACCGAATTCGTCGCCTCTTTCGTCGGCACTTCCAACGTGGTAGCGACGAAGAACGGTCGAGCCGTGTTACGTCCGGAGAAGATCGAGTTGACCAGCGGTGCGCTGCCCAACGGCCGCCTCGGCGCGAAGGGGCGAATCGTGGACGTCGCCTATCTCGGCATGATCACCCGCTTCACCGTCGAACTGAGTGATGGAAGCACCATGACCGCGGTGCGACAGAACCGTTCGGCGGGCGCACGCAACGCGGGCGACGACTTACCAGCCGACAGTGAGGTCACACTTTCCTGGGACCTCGCCGACGCTTTCCCCCTAGCAGGACCGTCCGATACTGAGAATCAGTCCGGACCTTTGACAAAGGAGCAACATGACTAAGACCAGATGGCTGAAGTGGTTCAGCGCAGGAGCGACAACGCTGCTACTCAGCGTTTTCGTCATGCCGATCGCTCTCGGCGGCTCGGCTGGCGCGGCGTTGGGCACTCCGCCCACCCAGAGCATGAAAACACCAAGCTCGATAGGTAAGGGCGAAGGCGCACTCAACATCATCGCCTGGGAGGGCTACACCCAGCCCCAGTGGGTGAAGCCGTTCGAATCGACGACGGGCTGTCAGGTGAACGTGAAGTACGCCGGCTCATCGAGTGAGATGGTGTCGCTCATGGCCAATGGTGGTGGACACCAATGGGACCTCGTGTCGGCCTCGGGCGACGCCGACCTGCGTCTCATCTACGGCGGTGACGTCAAGCCGATCAACATCAAACTCATCCCGTCGTGGAGCGAATTCCAACCCTTCTTGAAGTCGCCGTCGTTCAACACGATCAACGGTTACCACTACGGCGTGAGCTTCGAGTTCGGTCCGAACGTCCTGCTCTACTCGACCAAGACTTTTAAGACGCCGCCCGCCTCGTGGTCGGTGCTGTACAACTCTGCGTACAAGGGTCGGATCACCATTCCTGACAACCCGATCCAGATCGCCGACGCGGCGCTCTACCTCGAGACGGCCAAGCCGAGTCTCGGTATCACCGACCCGTACGAATTGACCCAGACCCAGTTCAACGCCTCGGTCAACCTCTTGAAGACCGAGCACCCGCTCGTCAAGAAGTACTGGGACCTCGCCAGCCAGGAGATCTCCTTGTTCCAGAACGGCGAAGCAGTCGTGGGCGCGGCGTGGCCCTACCAGACCTCGACGCTCCAGGCGGCCAAGGCTCCCGTAGCCGACACCATCCCCAAGCAAGGGGCGACCGGTTGGGCTGACACCTGGATGCTCGCCGCCAACGCGCCACACCCGAACTGCGCCTACAAGTGGATGGCCTACATGTCCACGCCCAAGATCCAGGCCGAGGACGCCATCTCCTACGGCGAGACGCCGGCCAACACCTTGGCGTGCCCACTCATGAACAAATTGCAGGCGGGCGGTTGCGCCGCGTATCACGCGAACGAGCCCGAGTCGTACTTCTCGACGATCAAGTTCTGGAAGACGCCGCTGTCGACGTGTGATAACGGGCAGAACGATTGTGTGGCCTTCACGCAGTGGCAGCAGGCCTGGACGCAGATCACTGGCTAGACCCACGTGAGCGTTCGCGAAGGGACCCGCCAACGACTGGGGGCGGCGCTGTGGCGCCGCCCCTGGTTACGTGGCGCCCTCATCCTTTCGCCACCTCTGCTGTGGTTCCTCGTGATCTACCTGGCGTCACTCGTCGCTCTGCTGGTCACCGCATTCTTCAGCACGAATTCGCTCACCGGCAACATCATCTACCAGTGGACCTGGTCGAACTTCTCCCAGATCTTCACCCAATCCGTGTACCACACGATCATCGTGCGAACCCTACTGATGGCGATTGCGGTCACCCTCACGGACGCCGTCATCGCCTTGCCCTTCGCCTTTTTCATCGCGAAGATCGCGTCGCGTCGTACTCGCCAGGTGTTCCTCGCCCTGGTTCTCCTGCCCCTGTGGGCGAGCTACCTCGCTCGGGTCTACGCGTGGATCAACATCCTCTCGAACCACGGCGTGCTGCCTAGCTTCGAGTCGCACCTGGGACTGCCCGTCACCAACCTCGCGTACACGAACGTGGCGATGTGGATCGTCTTCTCCTACCTCTGGCTGCCGTTCATGATCGTTCCCATCTACGGCGCCTTCGAGCGGGTTCCCGACTCGTTGCTGGAAGCTTCGGCGGACCTGGGCGCGGGCAGTTGGTTCACCTTTCGCCGGGTCCTGATGCCGATGATCCTGCCCGGCGTGGTGGCGGGTTCGATCTTCACGTTCTCGCTGACCCTCGGCGACTTCATCACGCCTTTGTTGATCGGTGGTTCGAGTTCGAACTTCATCGGTAACGCGATTTACGACAGCGCGATCAACGGCGGGGACCTGCCCTTCGCCGCCGCCCTCGCCTTCGTCTCGATCGCCATCATGGCCGTCTACCTGCTGCTCGCGCGCCTCGCGGGGGCCTTCGAGGCACTATGAGGTTCTCGCGATTCGTCCGTGGCGTCTTCGCCTCCTTCGCCATGCTGGTGGTGCTCTTCCTCCTAGGGCCGCTGGCGGTGATCGTCGTCTTCGCCTTCGATAAGTCCAACGTCCAGTCTTTGCCGATCCGCCACTGGACCACCCACTGGTTCAGCGTGGCCTTTCACGACCCCGCCGTTCGAAGCGCTCTATGGCTGAGCATCAAGGCGGGCCTCGCCGCGACCATCATCGCCCTCGTCCTCGGGACTCTCGTCGCCTTTGGCATCCACCGGTTCCGATTCTTCGGTCGCGACACGGTGTCGCTGATGCTCGTGCTACCCATCGCCCTGCCGGGCATCGTGACCGGTCTCGCGCTTCAGTCCGCCTTCAACATCTCACACATCGAGCTGTCGATCTACACGATCATTGTCGGACACGCCACATTCTGCATGGTCGTGGTCTTCAACAACGTCGTCGCGCGACTACGCCGCACCTCCACCTCACTACTTGAGGCGTCTTCTGATCTAGGCGCACGCCCGGTCCAGACCTTTCGACTCGTGACCTTGCCGATGCTGTCGACCGCGATCATCGCCGGGACTCTGCTCGCCTTCGCGCTGAGCTTCGATGAGGTGATCGTGACCACCTTCACGGCCGGCGCCCAGAACACCCTTCCCCTATGGATCTTCGGCGCGATCCTGCGTGGCCAACAATTGCCCGAGGTGAACGCCGTGGTCGTGGGAGTGCTGTTGCTCACCGCCATCCCGGTCGCCTACGCCGCCAAGATCGCGAGCGGCGACTCGGCCGAAGTCCTCGGACGATCCACGAAGCCGTAGACCATTCGTCGCGGGACAAGCGCTCGAGTTAGTACGAGGCGACGGTGATGATCACCTTGCCGCGAGGTTCGCCCGGGGCGCTCGAGCGCAGAGCCTTGATCGCGTCGGAGGCCTACTCGAGTCCGTAACGGTGCGTGATCAAGAAGGAAGGGCGCAGTTCGCGCGCGTTTACGCGCCGCACGACCTCGGTGAAGGCCTCACTCGTGTAAGAGAAGCCCCCCTGGAGGATGATGTCATCATTCACCAGGTCGTCGGGAGCGACGTCGAGGGCGTCATCCAACTCGTGGGAGGTCCCCCAGTTGACGACACACACGTGATGGCCCAACTCTTCGACGTCGACACCGAGGTCTTCAATGGTTCCCACGCGGCGACGCTGCACGTCGAGTGCTTTGGACCACTAGCACTCATTGTGCGCTACCGCGACGCGCACGACCTGCGCGTGGCGCTCGATGGCCTGCAACCCGCCCTAACCTTCAGCGTCTTCAGCGCAGCGAATGACGACGACGCGACGTGGCTGTTCGAACTCGCGAAAGATAAGGCGGGACGCGTGCCCGCTAATCAATATCCGATGGGCGTCGGGGTGAGTTGGTCGATGCAATACGGCGGACCATGGCCCTCTACGACCAACTCGGCGGCGACCTCGGTGGGAGCGGGCGCCATCGACCGGTGGCTTCGGCCCGTAACCTATCAGGCAGTGCCCGCTGAACTCTTGCCCGCAACGCTGCGTGACGACAACCCGCGCGGTATTCTTCAGCGCGTGGACGGCGTCCAGCGCTGAGACAATGCGAGACCTACATCTGCATGTTCATCGCGGACGTGTGAAAATGTAAGCCTTTGGGCGCCGCGACCACTCGGGCCTCAATGGTCAGGGATCGCGCGCTCTGGAAATCACTCCACTTGACGACGAGACGAACGGTGGAACCCTTCACCAACGCCGAATGCAGTTCGCTGAGCATGGCACCCTGGTACCTGAGCGCCAACTTCTGGACGTGGCCGGGTTGAACCAAGATATTCGTCAACCACGCCATCGCGTGGTCGCCCTGACGCATGTTCTGGTCGAAGTACATCATCGACATGCCCGACACCGGCGACGACACTGAAGTGAGTGAGATGGGCCCCTTCGAATTGTTGGTGATGGAGAGCATCACGGCCGACTCCCCGTTGGCGGGTGCGGCCGTTACCGTCGCGTGCGACACGACGACCTTGCCCGTGGGCGCCGCGCTGACCGGTCTGGTGACGAATCCTGACCCCACGGCGAGCGCCGCCAAGGCGACCGCGACCGGAAATCTCCTCATGGCTGGACTTTACTGGCGGAAGCTCAGATCACACGAATCGCCACGTCGCCCGGGTCAGGCCAAGAAGGGTGCCCGTCTTGCGAACGGGGTGCCCAGACATCGTACTGACAAGTCAGGAATTGTCCCGATTGACCAAGTAGCGTTCAGGTCACGTGGCTCGAGCCACCAACCAAAGGAGAACGCGCCATGAAATTGACCGCTCGCACGCACGGCACCCGCAGGATCACTCGCTTCGTCGGGACCAGGGCCATGCTGGTCGGTCTGGTGTCTTCGTGTGCGCTGTTGGTGCCGTCGCTCGCCCAGGCGTCATCATCGGCCACGACCTCCGTCCCAGGACTTCACGACGCGCAAAGCGCGAGGACGTCGTCAATCTGCAGCAAGGTGAGCGCGGCGGCCATCTCTTCGATCATTGGCTACAAGGTTCCGGCAGGCGTAGGCTCCACTTTCAACGTCAAGCCCACGAAGGAGAACTTCGGCGTCTCGGGAATCGATACGTCCTGCACCTACGGGGCTGAGACCAGCATGGCCACGCTGTTGAAGTCCGTCACGCTCACGTACGAGACGATCTCCAAGCCGCTTACCGCGGCCGAGATGCAGGAATCACTCGCCAAGACCAGCGCACTCGCCCACTTCAAGTTCAGCAGTTACAGCGGCCTGGGCGTGCAAGCCTTCTACTTCAGCCTGAGCGAGGACGGCATCACCGGTCAGGGCATCACGGGCGTGAAGAACCCCACGACGTACTTCGGCGCCAGCGTGGAGTCCAAGACCGTTTCCAAGGGAACGATCGCCGCACTGGCCAAGCTCGCCGAGAATCTCTAGCACAGGAACCCGTCCGGGCCCCTCAGAACAGCCTTCATTTCTCAAGAAGCGAGTCTGACAAATAGACCTCTGACCCTATTAACTCTCGTAGGTGCCTCAGCAGTCATCTGTTACATTGCGAGCGTGTCGGTCGTCACGACGAAACGTCTTCGTTTCGCATGGTTGCGTCACCCGCACGATCGAGACGTCGACGAGGAGAAGTCATGACCAAGGCCAGTCCAAGTGCCTCTTATTCGGTGACGATGCGGGTCGCCGTCACAAACCCCTCGCTCATTGGAACGGTAGCGTCTGCAGTGAGTGATGCCGGAGGTGCGGTGACGGCCCTGGATGTCGTCGAGCCCAACGCGAAACACATGATCGTCGACATCACGTGCAACGCCGTCGACGACGGACACGCGGAACTCCTGAAGGCCGCTGTCGACGGAATCGAAGGCGCGAGCGTCCAGGCCATCAGCGACCGAACCTTTCTACTTCACCTCGGGGGTGTCATCTCGGTTGAGCCGAAGGTGTCACTGAAGACGCGTGACGACCTTTCCATGGCCTACACGCCGGGCGTCGCACGCATCTCGACGGCAATTGCCAAGGATCCGTCGTTGGCGAGGAACCTCACCATCAAGCGAAATAGTGTCGCCGTCGTGACCGACGGTTCGGCGGTGCTCGGTCTGGGCAACATCGGACCAGAGGCCGCGTTGCCGGTGATGGAAGGTAAGGCGCTGTTATTCAAACGTTTCGGAGGCATCGATGCCTGGCCCGTGTGCCTGGCCACCCAAGACGTCGATGAGATTGTGCGCATCGTCGAGTGCATTGCCCCGGTCTATGGCGGTATCAACCTAGAGGACATCTCGGCGCCCCGTTGCTTCGAAATCGAGTCGCGACTGCGTGATCTCTTGGACATTCCGGTCTTTCACGATGATCAGCACGGCACGTCAACGGTGGTCTACGCCGCGCTACTGAACGCCCTACGTGTGGTGTCCAAGCGCCTGGCGGATATTCGCGTCGTCGTACTCGGCGTGGGCGCCGCCGGAATGGCGATCAGCAAACTCCTCCTCGCCGAAGGGGTCGGCGACATCGTCGGGGTGAACCGTAACGGGATCCTGTCACCCAGTGACACTCGTCTCGACGGCGCGCGCCAATGGTTGGCCGCCAATACCAACGCTGAGAAGCGCTCCGGAACGGTGGCGGACGCAATAGCGGGCGCCGACGTCCTGATCGGTGTCTCGGGCTCGAACCTCGTCACCGAAGAACACCTGAAACTCATGGCGAAGGACGCCATCGTCTTCGCCCTCTCCAATCCTGATCCCGAGATTGAGCTTTCGCTCGCTCGTCGCTACGCGGCGATTGTGGCGTCCGGGCGCAGCGACGAGCCGAACCAGATAAACAACGTCCTCGCCTTTCCCGGCATTTTCCGAGGACTGCTGGACGTCGGTGCACGCCGGGTCACCGAAGAAGTCGAGATTGCCGCGGGTCGGGCCATCGCGGCCATGGTCAAGGACGACGAACTCTCACCTGATTACATCGTGCCGACGGTCTTTAACCCGAACGTCGTCACCACCGTGGCGGCCGCCGTCGAGAGTGTTCTTCGCACTGCGTAGTGGTTCCTGGCGCGCTGCGCAGTGGTAACTCGATCGGCTCGGGATAGTCCTCGCGACAATTATTTCGGACTTCCACAGCGCACCGGCTCGAGACGCGCGAGTCTTGGAAGCGTTTCAGTTCTCGACGGACTCACCTAGGTAGACCGCGCGAACGCGCGGGTCAACCAGGAGATTGGCGGCGGTGTCGCCGAAGACGATGCGGCCGTTCTCCATCACGTAACCACGATCAGCGAGGCGAAGCGCCTGCTGCGCGTTCTGTTCGACAACGAAGACGGTCGTGCCCTGGTCGCGGATCTGACTGATGATGTTGAAGATCTGCTGGATGATCTTGGGAGCGAGTCCCATGGAAGGTTCATCGAGTAGGAGTAAGCGGGGCTTGGACATCAAGGCGCGTCCAATGGCGAGCATCTGCTGTTCGCCGCCCGAAAGGTTCGCGCCCGGTTGCTTGCGGCGTTCCTTTAGAATGGGAAACATCTCGTAGACCTCGTCGATGTCCGCCGCGAGCGATCCATGGCGTCGAAAGCCCCCCATTTCGAGGTTCTCCTCGACCGTCATACGTCCAAAGATCCGACGACCTTCGGGCACGTGGCTAACCCCGAAAGACGAGAACTCGTGCGCCTTCACGTTGGTCACGTCGCGACCCTCATAGACGATCGTGCCACTCGAGGGCGCGTGCAGCCCCGATACCATTCGCAGCGTCGTCGATTTGCCCGCCCCATTGGCTCCCAGCAAGGTCACGATCTCGCCTTGCTCGATATTAAAGGAGATGCCGTGAAGAGCCTCGATGACCCCGTAACGTACGACAGCGTCGGTGACCTTCAGCATCAGGCGCTCGTCTCCTCGGTCGAACTACCGAGGTAGGCGTCGATGACCGCGGGATTCGCCCGTATCTCCTCGGGAGTACCTTCGGCGATCATCGAACCGAAGTTGAGTACGTAGATCCGTTCGGCCAGAGCCATCACGAGTTTCATGTCGTGTTCGATCAACAGCACGCTGACGTCACGCTCGTCGCGGACCCGGCGGATGAGCGTCGTCAGTTCCAACTTCTCCGAGGGGTTCGTGCCGGCCGCCGGTTCGTCGAGCAGGATCACTTCTGGATCGGTCGCGAGCGCTCGGGCGATCTCCAGGCGGCGCCGCGCGCCGTAGGAGAGTTGGGAGGCGACGGTATTGGACTCGCTGAGCAACCCGACGAAGCGCAGCATCGAGGCGGCCACTTGGTCCGAGGCGTGTTCTCCCCGGCGCGTGCGTGGGCCCTTGACGAGAGCGCCCGCGACGCCGATGCCGCGGTGGTCCTCGGCGCCGATCTTCACGTTCTCAAAGACGGTGAGTGCGCTGAACAGACGAGACGCTTGGAAAGTCCGCGAAACGCCAGCCTGGGCGATCCGGTGGGTCTTCTTGCCGATCACGCTGAGCGGCGGTGCCTTGCTCGACGCGAAGGTGATGCTGCCCTCCTGGGGCTGGTACACCCCGGTGATCGAGTTGAACAGCGACGTCTTTCCCGCACCGTTGGGACCGATCACCGCGAGAATCTCACCGCGACGCATCGCCAGCGACACGTCGCGCAGCGAGACCACGCCCCCGAATCGCAGCGTCACTTGTTGCACGTCGATCAAGAGATCTTCGCTCACGGCTCGTCTCCAGTGAGGACTTCGTCGAGGTGGCCCTCGTGGTCAACCTCGAAGCTCTGTATTTCGCGTTGTCGTCGACGCGAAGGCAAGATGCCGGCGGGACGGAAGATCATCATGATGATCAACAACGCGCCGATGTACATATACAGGTCGTTGAGCTGATAACCCCAGGGCTGGTAATTGTCGAGATAGCTGGTAACGAACTGCACGATGATGGCGCCAATGGCGACACCCCAGATCGAACCCATCCCTCCAAAGATCACGAGGATCAGCACGTTCACCGACACCTGGTACTGGAAGAGCGTCGGATTGATGTTGCCGATCAGTCCCGCGGTCAGCACGCCGCCGAAACCGCCGCTCGCCGCTCCCACCGCGAAGGCCATGACCTTGTACTTGAGGGGGTTGATACCGATGGACTCGGCCGCGACCTCGTCCTCGCGAATCGCGACCCAGGCTCTGCCCACTCGCGAATACTCAAGTGCCGTGAAGGCGATGAGGAAGATTACGACGAAGAGGAAGCAGAGGTAATAATAGGGCGTCGGACTTATCCCCCAGGTGTAATGGACCGGACCGACATGCACCGCGAACTTGGGCACCGTGAGCGAACCTTCACCACCTCCCGTCAGCCCACTCTGGGTCCCTACGAAGTCGTCGATGATCAGCGCGAAGCCCAGGGTGACGATGGCGAGGTAGTCACCGCGCAGCCGCAAGGTCGGTATGCCGAGGATGATGCCGAAAACCATGGCGAGGCCCACGCCGATGGGTATGCACCAGAGTGTGGGAATCGGATGGTTGAAGGGCGCCGGCGTCGGCAGCACGCCCGTGAACCAGGCCGTCGCGTACGCGCCGATGGCGTAGAAGGCGGCGAAACCGAGGTCGAGGAGCCCCGCGAAGCCCACCACGACGTTAAGGCCCAGGGCCAGCAGGATCCATACGCCGATCTGTTCGACGATGAGGTACATCCAGAACTGCTGGTGAACGACCTTGGGGATGAAGATCGTCACGATGACGACGAGACCGATCAGCACCCAACGATTCGTCCGTCGCTGCATCAATTGGGTCGGGATCGCCATCACGGGCTCCAGGCGCCGGCGGATTATCAGCGAGTGGCGTTGATAGGAGGTGGAAACCAACCAGGCGATGATGCCCAGGGTCAAGAAGAGGAACCAGCGTTGAGTACGAAAGAGGCCGAAGTAGGAGACGCGCTCTAAGAACGAACCGTGAAGTCCCGTATAGGCGGGCACACCGTAGCCACCCGGCGCACCGGTCATCAAGGTCACGACGCCGGCCAAGAGCAGCGCGGCCAAGAGCCGCTTCAGTGAGGATCGTGAGAGTAGGTTCATGCCGTCCTGCCTGACTTCTCGCCAAGGATGCCCGTGGGGCGCACGATCAAGACGAGCACCAGAATTATGAAGGTGTAGATCTCAGTCCAGGAGATATTGCCCTCGAACGCGAACGGTACCGAAAAACTGCCGAAGAGTCCGATGAGCAGACCTCCCAGCGCCGCGCCGCGAAGATTGCCGATGCCACCCAAGACCGCCGCGGTGAAAGCGTAGATGCCGAGCTCGGTGCCCGAACTCTGGACGATCCCGTTTTGCAGGGCGTAAAGAAAGCCAGCGGCTCCCGCGAGCGAGCCGCCAATGATGAACGTCAGCGTGATTGTCCGGTCGATGTTGACGCCCATGAGCGCCGAGGTCTCGGAGTCCTGGGCGACGGCGCGGATGCCGCGACCCAGTCGTGTGGAACGCACGATGCGGTCGGCGGCGACGAACATCGCCGTGCCGACGACCAGGCAGACCACCTGGATCGTGTGGATCGGCGTCTTGCCGATGAAGAACATGGTCTGACCCGCGGGAAAGACCTGCGCCGGAAAGACGTTCTGGCCGTAACCGAATTCCTTGCCGGCGAGGGTCTGTAAGAAATACGACGCACCGATGGCGCTGATCAGGTACGCGAGTTTGGGGGCGTTTCTTCGCCGCAACGGTCGGTAGGCAACTTGTTCCACGCCGGTAGCCACCAAGGCACTCACCGACCCCGCAATAGCGATGCCCGCGAGAATGAGGAACACTGACTCCCAACCATTGGCGACCCGGTCGCCCAGGATTCCGTGAGTCAAGAACACCGCGGCGAACCCGCCGCACATGAAGACCTCGCCGTGGGCGAAGTTGATGAGTCCGAGCACGCCGTAGACGAGCGTGTAGCCGACTGCGATCATCGCATATAACGAGCCGTTCTCGAGACCCACCGCAAAGTAGGCCCAGAAACCGGTACGTATCTGATCAAACCCCGACAACCAGAAGTGGGCAAATCCCATGATGATGTAGCGATCCTTGTCTCAGTCGAAATGTGACTGAGGCCGGGGTAAAAACCCCGGCCTCAGTCACCCAATTACTCGCGGAAGGCTATCAGCCAACGCTCGTAATCAAGACAATCTTGCCCTTCTTCACTTCAGAAATCTGAACAGATCCCTTGTCAATCTTCAGGTTGCCATCGGTCTGGAAGGCAATCGGACCCGTGACACCAGTGAAGGACACTGCGTGCAAGCCCGTTACCGTCTCCGAGCGCAGCGTCGCAATCGAGGAAGACGGCGCAGCCGCACCAAGAGCCCGAATGATCGCATCGGCCGCGTCGTAGGACTGGGCGGCGTAGATCGCCACTGAGGCCTTCACGCCGGTCAACTTGGTGAACGCAGTCGCCATCGCGCCGGTGAAGTAGCTCACCTTACCCGTCGCCGACTCACTGAGGAACGCGCCGTTGGCAGCCTTCTTCGGTGAGGTGCTCGTGAGCAACGCCGGGTCGTTCGAGCCGTCACCCGACATCAGGACGTGCTTGGCCGTCGTGTAACCGTCACTCGCGAGGTCGCCGATCAACAGGCCGAACTCCGGAGCGTAGCCACCGTAGAAGATGCCCTTAGGAGCGGACTGAGCCAGTGACGTCGCCAGTGTGCTGTACGCACCAGCGTTACCGCCACCACCTTCGTTGATGTTCGCGATGGACTTGGTCGTCACCTTTGCCCCGAGAGTCTTGGCGTCAGTCGCGACAGCCTTGGCAAGGCCAGCACCGTAGAACGACTCGTCACCGATGACGGTGAGGTTCTTGATGCCCTTGGTCTTCACCAGGTATTGCGCGTCAGCCAAACCCTGGACCGAGTCGTCAGCGACCGTACGAAGGAAGCTGCTGTTCGTGCCAGTGGCGAGAGCAACGGCCGTAGCCGATGGACTCACCTCAGCGATGTTCGCCGCGTGGTAGTACTGGTAGGAAACCTGTGAGGCGCCAGAGAAGGCGGGACCGACAATGGCCACAAGGTTCTTGGTACCGACTGCCTTTTGCGCAGCTCCAGGTGCGACAGTTGACGAACCCTGGTCGTCGAACTTCTCGACCTGCAACGTAAAGGGAAGTTTCCCAGTTGCGTTCGCCTGACTAACCGCGAATTCCACACCGGCGTAGTCGTAGTCACCGTAGTCAGCGTCAGCACCCGTGAAAGGGCCCTGCACACCAATTACGTAGGTAGGCTTAGCGGCCGCCCCACCCGTTGCACTTCCAGCCACGAGTGGCACTGCCGTCATAGCGAGCGCCCCAATGGAGGCTATCGCCACGGTCTTATTCCAACGAAGCTTCATAAGCAACGTCCTTCCTTGATTAAATTCCCTTACTTCTCACCGCAGAGTCCACCTTCGCGAAACCTTCGTGACGTGACGGAAAACTCTTGGCGAATACAAGCCAATCTGACTTTGGCGAAACTCTAGCAGCAGTAAATATGCCGAAAAAAGGGCGTTCTGCTGTGAAATAATCCTGTAACTAACCGGAAATCCCTCACAGCGACGTGAGGGTTCCGTTCGCACGCGTATTTTCATTGACCACGCCCGAACCACGGGGGTTAAGAGGCCAATAACGACGTGGCCACGGCTCGCGCTGTGCCCGGTAATTAACATGGCATCCGCAGAATTCACACATGAGCACCATGAATTCCGGTGTTTCGGTGCCACCGCGGGCCTCGCGATAGTCCATCCTCAAACTCCGAAAAGACGTGGCCATGTACACCGCGTTCGAAAATCCACGACCAACTCATCGGCGCCACCCGACACAGCGATCGCATCAAGGGGAGCAGGGACGTTGGCGTGCAGACACTTCGTGACGATGCCTTCACAGGCGAGCACGGCACCACCGAAGATGGCGAGCGGCGACGCGCTATAACCCACGACTGAGGGACTTCGCTCTCGGTTAGATGACCACGTCGGCCGTAGCGATTCCGAAGTCCTTCGCGAGTGCAGCCTGTACGGGCAAGTACTTTCCGAACAGTGAGCTGAAGGCGGACTGGAATGATTTCACACTCTTAATGGAACTGAGCAACGTCACCAATTGACCATTCAACTTTTCGACGTCAGCGATTTCAGTCGCGATTTTTCCAGTAAAACCAGCCTTCTGCAAACCCGAGTCGAAGGTTTTGAGCGCTGGAACGAACGCCAGCGACGGCTTGGAGATCTGGGAAACTGTTGCCGAACTACTCAGAGCCGACAGCGCGTTGGTCCACTTGTTGTCAGCTTGACTAAAGGGTCCATCGAGAGCCTTGAACTTGGATAACTGCGCGGCCGGTGACGCCGAAGCGCCCGCCAATGATGCCTGCGTACCAGTGAAAAGAATTCCGACCAAAACTGAAGCCACGAACAACCTGCTCCGCATCGTCCCTCCCCCTTCTTGTCTTGCCACGTCTCATCGCACATTCGCAGGTTGCAACCCGGCGACATCGAGAGCGTGGAATCGCTTCGAGCGGAGCATACCGAAAATGGGCACTGGGCGCTTGCAGGCTCCCTCGAATTCGACCGCCGTCGCCGACACAGCCGGAAGCCTTGACCTGGCCTCGGGAATTGGCCCAGTGATCTGGACCAAGTCACGAGAGCGATCAAAGCCTGGTCAACGTCTGCGGTCATAGGTAATCTTGTCGAAGCCCCACGTTCGTTTCATCGGTACCGAGTTGGGAGTTACGAATGCCTTCTGTCCGTGTCCACGGTTTGTCAGTCTCTCTTGATGGGTACGCGTCGGGCGAGGGGCAAGCCATTGACGCGCCTTTCGGCCACGCCGGCGAGCGACTTCTGGCGTGGTTCGAGGCCACTCGATCATTTCGCATACTCCAAGGAATGACCGGAGGCGTCACCAACGCCGATGATGGATTCGCGGGCCAATGGATTCCTGGCGTTGGAGCGGACATCATGGGCCGTAACATGTTCGGCCCCCAGCGCGGGCCGTGGAAAGATTTGAGTTGGAAGGGGTGGTGGGGGGATGTCCCGCCGTATCACACTCCAGTATTCGTCCTCACTCACCACCCTCGTCCTTCCTTCGAAATGGAAGGTGGCACGACCTTCCACTTCATCGACGCGAGCGTGCACGACGCGTTGGCGAGGGCCAAAGAGGCGGCCGGTGACTTAGACGTCCGCATCGGCGGAGGTCCAAACACCATCCGTCAGTTCCTCGCAGCCAACCTCATTGACTATCTCCACGTCGCGATCGTTCCTATCATTCTCGGGCGCGGCGAGCGACTATGGGAAGGACTCGAGGGTCTTGAGGATAACTTCGACATCGAATCGGTGACCACTCCAAGTGGCGTGACCCATCTCGTTTGCAACCGGCGAGCGACATCGCCAAGGTGACGACCAGAAACACGAACGATGGCGCATCGTGTCGCCAAAGGAGTCCTTGAGCGAACAGGTCCTGAGAAACTTGCAATACAAAGAAAAATCGGTGGGCCGTACAGGACTTGAACCTGTGACCCCTTGCGTGTCATGCAAGTGCGCTACCAGACTGCGCCAACGGCCCCTAAGGGAACAACTCTACCACCCCGTACTTTCACGATTCGGCGGTAACTCTACGGTTTGAGGAGCTCAATACCGGGACTTTTCACGCGCGGCGAGAACGCCAGGTCCAGGGGCATCTGGCCAGCGTTGTTGCGGATCACTTGCTCGATGAAGACCTCCACGCTGGCGCGCGCGTCGCCAAGGGCGTCATGACCGCCCGACGCGACGCCGTAGTACTTGCAGAGATACGAGAGTCCACGACGCGGACGCTCTTCACGACTCGGTTCGATCACGAGGTCGTGTTCGACGACGTCGATTATCGAGAGGAGTGAAAGGTCAAAGCTTTCGTCGCTCAAGGACTTACCAAACACCGATTCATAACTACGACGCAACATCTCGAGATCGAAACGCACGACGTTCGCTCCCACGATCGAAGCGCCTTGTTGCTGATAGCGGCGCAGGATCTCGACGGCGCGCACGAGTCCACTCTGGACGCTGAGGACCGTGTGCGTCGCTCGTTTCTCCTCGATGTGCTCGACACTGAGCCCGTGCACTCGCTCAGCCGCAGGCGCGATCGGTCGATCGGGGATCACGTAGAACTGCTCACTCCACTCCGGAGTGCCGTATCGGTAGGCGCAGAATCCGTACGAAATAGCGCGTTCACTCGCGACGTCGAGTCCCGTGGTTTCGGTGTCAAAGCCCACGATGAGTTCGGGTACGCGAAGGTACTTCTTGGCCACGCCACCACCTTTACATCCCCGTGCGACACCTTGCGCCAACCAAGGTATCCCAGGCGAGATCGAACCGTGTCAACCGATCATCGAACATAAGAATCACATTATTGGTTTGCTTTCTTGACTTTTTGAGACTATGGTCAGCATCATCACTCCAGAACCTTGGTGATTTCCCACTACCAAGGAGCAGTACCGTGAGTAGAACACCAATTTCCGGCGTCAGGCCACCTGACCCCGATGGCGATGACCAGTCAGTCCAACGAGCGTGGGACCGCTACGCCATGCCCGATCTCTCGAGCGAAAGTGACGCGCCCCGCTCGCGCTTAGCCCTGCTCGCGCGTAGTTCGACGAACGCCACCCTCGAGGTAGAGGTCTACGACTCGTCCCCGTCCTTTGGCTCAACCACGGCTATGAGCGACGCTTTCGCCAAGGCCGAATCGCCTGTTCTCGCCGAAGAGGATCCCGAAAAGCCCATCCCCCCGGCGGCCTAATGATGGACCTGGCGGACAAAACCTGTCACACGCCACCTTTCGATAGGCCCGCAGAGGCAGATCCTGGCGGCCATGGTCGCCGTAGGCATGTTTGCCCCGGTCATGACCTGGAACGCCGGTCAGAGCAAGGAACTACTGCTCGTGATCGCGACGGACGTGCAGCCCTCGCCACTGCAGCGGCGCGACAATGCCGGCGTGCGAGAGGCAATGCTAATCCCCAGGCTTTTAACGCGACCGTGTCAACGGCGATAATCGTACTCGCGCATTACTCGAGCGCCACTTTCTTCACGCTGGTGGACACGGTCGCCGCTCTCTCTCTGGTCATGTACTTGATGAACTTCTCTTCGGCGATTCTGTTGCAAAAGGACAAGTCCGACGTTAAGCGGACCTATCGCGTGCCGGCGTTGCGCGTTGTCGCCTCGATTGGCATTGGCGCCTCGCTGGCCGCTTTCTGTCTCGGTTTCGTGCTACCTTCGGGACTCGCGAACATCGCATCCTTCACGTACCCCTACGTCATGGGCGCGGTGATCATCATTCTGGTCGCACCGCCGCTCATCTTTTACGCCGTGAAGAAGCCCTCGTGGAAGGTGCACGAGGGCCGCACGGCTAACTCCGACATGGCTGAAGCGAATTGAACGGGAACCCCCTGGGACCTCCCCAATTCAGACTTCCCGGTCGCGAGCGAAGATGGTGTATCCCCCTTCACCATCTTCGCTCGGAAGTCGACCCCGAGGACCTGACGACGTCGTGACGACGCCGTCATCAAATTGACATCTCGCAAGGGTCCCCACAGGGCCGAAGGCCAAAGACCGGCGAGTATTATTGATGAATGCGCACTACGAGAAAACGACTGCAACTCGCTGCGCTACTCGGGGCGAGCCTCGTCGGACCACTGCTGGTAATCCCCTTCGCCAGCGCGAGCGTAGTGCAACCCGCGCGACCGGTTCCCTTCACCGTCCGACTCGAGGACCAGATCCTCGCGGAACTTCGCTACTTACCCGTGGCCTTCGTCCCCGCCACTTCGAGCGCGACGACCACGACCACCACGACCACGCTCTCGACCACGACCACGACCATTGGCTCGTCGACGACGCCGACGACCATCGTCGATCCACCACCCTCGACGACGACCACCCTGAAGACGACGACCACGCTCGCGAATCCGACGCTGATCCAAAAGGGCTCGTTCGTCTGGCGTTACTCGGTCCTTCCGCGCGCGTTGCGCAGTCTTTGGAGCGTCGGTACCGACAACGTCGTGCTGAAGGGCGCACTCATGCGCTTCCAAGGCGTCAACGGACTTCCCACGACGGGCCAGATGGACACCACCACGTGGCACGCCATCGTCACGGCCGCGCGCAAGAACCAGGCCGACCCCAATCCCTACACCTACGTGTACGTCTCCCAGACCCAGCCTGAATCCCTGAGCCTCTACATCGACGACTACCTCTTCTTCAGCACCGCGGTGAACACGGGCATCAGCGTCGCGCCCACCGCTAACGGCACCTACCCCGTCTACGTGCGCTACACCACCACGACCATGTCGGGCAAAGAACCCGACGGCAAGCCGTACCACGACACCGGGATCCCCTGGGTGTCGTACTTCAACGGCGGTGACGCCTTGCACGGCTTCATCCGCGGCGGTTACGGCTACCCCCAGAGCCTCGGTTGCGTGGAGATGACCTACGCGCACGCCGCGATCGTCTGGCCCCACACGCCCGTCGGTACCCTCGTCACCGTCGCGCCTTAATCGCGACGCGACGCGCCGGGCTCGCCGTAGGGTGGGCTCATGAAACTACACAACCTCGGCCGCACCGGTATCAAGGTCAGTCCCCTGTGCCTGGGCGCCATGATGTTCGGAGCCTGGGGCAACACCGACCACGACGACAGCATCCGGATCATCCATCGAGCCCTGGACGCGGGCATCAACTTCATCGACACCGCCGACGTCTACTCCCAGGGCGAGTCCGAAGTCATCGTCGGTAAAGCCCTCGCCGGTAAGGATCGCGCGAGTGTCGTGCTCGCCACCAAGGTGCACGCTCAGATGGGTGAGGATCCGAACGCCCAGGGCAACTCGCGTCGATGGATCATCGCTGAGTGCGAGAACAGTCTGCGTCGACTGGGCACCGACTACCTCGACCTCTACCAAATCCATCGACCCGACGAGGGCGTGGACATCGACGAGACCCTCGGCGCGCTCAGCGATCTACTGCACCAGGGCAAGATCCGGGCCTTCGGCAGTTCCACCTTCCCCGCCGAGCAGATAGTCGAAGCGCAGTGGGTCGCCGAGAAACGCGGTCGCGAACGCTTTCGCACCGAGCAGCCTCCCTACTCGCTTCTCGTACGAGGTATTGAGCGCGACGTCCTGCCGACGTGTCTCACCTACGGCATGGGTGTGATCTCGTGGAGTCCGCTCGCGGGTGGATGGCTTTCGGGAGCGTTCGGTGCCGGCAAGCAGAACACCAGTCGACGCTCCGCGCGCCTACCCGCCCGCTACGACCTTTCACTGCCCGGGAATCAGAAGAAGCTCGAGGTCGTCGGTGAACTCGAGACGGTGGCTCACGACGCCGGCCTCACGTTGATCGAGTTAGCGCTCGCGTTCGTTCTCGAACACCCCGCGATCAGCGCCGCGATCATCGGTCCTCGGACGATGGAACACCTGGAGTCCCAACTCGGCGCGGCGGCGATCGTCCTCGACGAAGCGATCCTCGAACGAATCGACGCCATCGTCGCACCGGGCACGAACCTCAATTTCGACGACGCGGGGTGGATTCCGGTGGCCATGACCAAGTCCAATCTCCGACGTCGCCACTACCGCTAAGCCACTTCGACGACGCCCCTATCGATCTCGTCGGCGAGTTCGGCGACCGAACCCACGACGCGCGAGGGCTTGTAGGGATAACGGTGCGCGGCGTCGGCGTCGGAGACCCCCGAAAGCACGAGGATCGTGTGCAGGCCCGCCTCGAGTCCGGCGACGACGTCGGTGTCCATGCGGTCACCCACCATGGCGGTCGTCTCGGAGTGGGCACTGAGTTCGCGCATCGCCGAGCGGATCATGAGCGGATTCGGTTTCCCGATGAAATACGGCGTCTTGCCGGTGGCCCGGCTGATCAACGCGGTGACCGCGCCGGTCGCGGGCAGCGGACCGTCGATGCTCGGACCCGTCGGATCGGGATTGGTCGCAATGAATCGAGAGCCGGTACTCACCAGGCGCACCGCCTTGGTGATGCTCTCGAAACTGTAGTTTCGCGTCTCGCCCACCACGACGTAGTCGGGGTTGTTCTCGGTCAGGGTGTAACCCACCTCGTGCAGCGCCGTCGTCAGCCCGACCTCGCCGATCACGTAGGCCGAACCCTTCGGCCGCTGGGCGGCGAGGAATCCGGCCGTTGCGAGCGCGGAGGTCCAGATATGATCCTCGGGCACGTTGAGTCCGCTGTGCTTGAGACGGGCGCTGAGGTCGCGACGAGTGAACATCGAGTTGTTCGTCAATACCAGAAAGGGCGTGTCGTTCTTTCGCAGCAGGTCCAAGAACCGATTCGCCCCGTCGATCGGATGCTCCTCGCGAACGAGCACGCCATCCATGTCGATGAGCCACGAGGCAATCTCGGACGCGTTGACCGCCTTGGACTTCACGAGGGAGTGTTCTGAACCGGCCATGACGTGTCTACTTTCTGTGACGTTGTTCTGAACAATTCTAACCGAGCCGCTTTCGTCCTTCGGGCCTAGGTCACGAGACGTCGTCCATGATCGAGCGATAACCGAGCGAGAACGAAATCGAAGCGGCCTACGTCGCGATGCCGGCGAACTGACTGTTATAGAGGTCGAAGTAGAGACCACGCGACGTCATCAACGCCTCGTGATTACCTTGTTCGACGATTCGCCCCTTATCCATCACGATGATCACGTCAGCGTCGTGAATCGTTGAGAGCCGGTGCGCGATGACGAAGCTCGTACGGTTCTCGCGCAACCGGGCCATCGCCTCTTGGATTAGGACTTCGGTGCGAGTGTCGACGTTACTCGTCGCCTCGTCGAGGATCAGCACGTTCTCGTTGGCGAGAAATGCGCGCGCGATGGTGAGGAGTTGCTTTTGGCCCGACGAGAGGTTCGACGCGTCCTGGTCCAGCCGGGTCGCGTAGCCGTCGGGCAGCGTGCGCACGAAGCCGTCCACGTGGGCGGCCCTGGCGGCCTCGATCACTTCCTCGTCGGTCGCCTCGGGGCGACCGTAGCGGATGTTGTCACTGATCGAACCCGCGAACATCCACGTGTCCTGGAGGACCATGGCGTACGCGCGGCGCACCTCGTCGCGCGTGAGGTCCGCGTAATCAACGCCTCCGAGCAGGATATGGCCCGACCCGATCTCGTAGAAGCGGACCAGCAGGTTCACCAACGTCGTCTTTCCCGCACCCGTCGGACCGACGATCGCGACGGTCTGGCCGGACTTCACGTCGAGGCTGAAGTCCTCGATGAGCGGCTCGTCGGGTTCGTAGCGAAAGTGCACGTGCTCCAAAGTGACGTGACCGGTCGCGCGCGCCGCCACGGCCCGAGGTGAATCGCGCTGTTCGTCGGGCGTCTCCTCGTCGGCGTCGAGGAACTCGAAGACGCGCTCGGCCGAGGCGACGCCCGACTGGAGCATGTTCATCTGGGAGGCGATCTGGGTGATGGGCATCGTGAACTGACGCGAATACTGGATGAACGCGGTCACCGCACCGAGCGACAGCAGGCCGGAGGCGACGCGGTAACCGCCCAGCACCGCGATTACGACGTAGTTGATGTTCGAGATGAACTGCATCGAAGGTTGGATGATCCCCGAGAGGAACTGCGCGCGAAAGCTCGCCTCGTAGAGTTTGGCGTTCTGGTCGTGGAACTCGGTGATCGTCGCCTCGCTGCGACCAAAGACCTGCACGAGTTCGTGGCCGGTGTGGGTCTCCTCGACCAAGCCGTTGAGGGTCCCGGTGCGCTTCCACTGGCGTCCGAACTGGACTTGGGAACGCTTGGCGATCAGGTACGTGACCACGAGCGCGAGCGGAATCGTCACGACACAGACCAACGCGAGCAGCGGGGAGATCCAGAACATCATGCCCATGACCCCCACGATGGTGAGTATGGACGTGATCAATTGGCTGAGACCTTGCTGGATCGTCGTGGTCAAGTTGTCGATGTCGTTGGTGACCCGGCTCAGCACGTCGCCGTGGGAGTGACTGTCGAAGTAACGCAACGGGAGCCGACTCAATTTCGCTTCGACGTCGCGCCGTAGGCCCGACATCACGCGCTGGGTCAATCCGGCCATGGTGAAGCCCTGCAAGTAGTTAAAGGCCGCTCCCGCGAAGTACACGATCGCGCACAGTCCGAGCACGCGGCCGAGTTCGCCGATGTTCACGCCCACCCCCGGGGTGAGCTTCATGCCGCTGATCATTGTCGCGATCTGATTCTCGCCGTGCAGGCGCAAGAGATGGATGGCCTGCGCCTTGGTCGTGCCCGGGGCCAGACGTTTGCCCACGATGCCGTTGAACAACACGTTGGTGGCGCTGCCCAGGATCTGGGGACCCGAGACCATGAAGCCCACCGACGTGGCACCGAGCACGAGGGCCAGCACGAGTTTGAAACGCTCGGGCCGAAGGCGCCCGAGCAGCCGACGCGTCGTACCGCGCACGTCCTTGCTGCGTTGGGGCGCCTGCGTGCCCCCGCGCATCGCGCCCATGCCCATGCTCACGTCGCCGCCCCCTCACCCAATTGTGAAACGACGATCTCGCGATAGGGCGCGCAATTCTTCACCAGTTCGCGGTGCGTGCCCGAACCCACGACTTTCCCGCCGTCGAGCACGATGATGCGCTCGGCTTGCATGATCGTGCTCACCCGCTGGGCGACGATCACCACCGACGCGTCGCTGGTGCCTTCCTTCAAAGCGACGCGCAGGCGTGCGTCGGTCGCCGCATCCAGCGCCGAGAAACAGTCATCGAAGAGATAGACGCTCGGCTTCTTCACCAACGCTCGCGCGATCGAGAGACGTTGGCGTTGACCGCCCGAGACGTTGGTTCCCCCTTGGTCGATCGCCGCCTCTAGGGCGCCCGGCATCGCGGCGACGAAATCCTTCGCCTGGGCGATCTCGAGGGCGTGCCAGAGCTCTTCGTCAGTCGCCGCAGGCCGCCCGAAGCGCAGGTTGCTCGCCACTGTCCCGCTGAAGAGGTAGGCCGCTTGGGGCACGATACCTAGCGAGGCCCAGAGCGATTCCTGGGCCTGTTCGCGCACGTCGACGCCGTTGACGAGCACGTGACCGCGTGTCGCGTCAAAGAACCGCGGAATCAGGTTCAACAGCGTCGTCTTGCCACTTCCCGTGCCGCCGATGATTGCGCTCGTCTGACCGGGTTCGAACGTGAACGTGAGTTCCTCAACCACGGCCCGCTCGCTGCCGGGATACTCGAAGGACACGCCGTCAAAGGACACCACGCCCGTCGCCGCGGCGGGACGCACGGGCGTGGGTGGATCGCTCACCACCGGCACGGTGAGCAAGACTTCTTGGACTCGTTCCGCGCTCGCCGCGGCGCGCGGCAACAGAATCGCCACCATCACCGCCATCATCACCGAAAGCAGTATTTGCAGAATATAGGTGAGGAACGCCGTCAGGTTGCCAATCGGCATCGATCCCTCGCTCACGAGTCGACCACCGAACCACAGCACCGCGACCGACGAGAGATTCAAGATCATCATCATGGTCGGCAACATCAGGGCGAAGACCCGGTTGACCCGCAGCGCCGTGTTCGTCAGGTCGGCGTTGGCCACCGAGAAGCGCTCGGCCTCCGCGTCGTTGCGCACGAAGGCCCGAATGACGCGAACGCCGGTGATCTGCTCGCGCAGCACCTCGTTGATCCGGTCGATCTTGCGTTGCATGGAACGGAACTGGGGGATCACCTTGACCATGACGATCCCGATGAACACTGCCATCACCGGCACCGCGACCAGCAGGAGGGTCGAGAGTTGCGCGCCCTCGTGGATGGCGAGGATGATGCCACCCACGCACATGATCGGTGCGATGACCATCATCGTGAGGGCCATCTGCAGGAACAACTGAATCTGCTGGATGTCGTTGGTGTTGCGGGTGATGAGTGACGCTGTCCCGAAGTGGTTCATGTCCCTCGCCGAGAACGACTGCACTTTCGTAAAGACGGCTTCTCGGATATCCGCGCCCGCCCCCATGCCGATGCGCGAGGCGTAGTAGACCGCGACCACGGCGAAGACGCCGACGAGGACCGTTATCGCGATCATCACCAGGCCGGTCGACAAGATGTAGTGCAGCTTGCCGGTGATGACGCCATTGTTGATGATGTCCGCGTTCAAGTTGGGCAGGTACAGGTTGCCCACGGTCTGGGCCACCAGCAAGACCACCAGGATGACGGTGGGGCGACGATAAGGGCGAAGGTAGGCGCGGAGCAACGAGGTGAGCAAAAACTACGCCTTTCGATCTGGGCACCGGGCCCACGACACCCGCCTCCTGCTGGGGCGGGACTTTGAGGAACCAACACCAATCTAGGACGCTTGTCACGCCCGACGCGCTCGGCCGGGAAGCGCAATTGGAGGCGGCGTCCGGATTCGAACCGGAGTACGGGGCTTTGCAGGCCCCTGCCTAACCACTCGGCCACGCCGCCAGAACTGCCCAGCCTACTCGGGCCTAGGTGTTGGTCTTACCCCGGTTACCGCGGCGAATGAACAGGTACGCGATATAACCAACGCCCACGATGATCGCGGCCTCGATGAGGATGCGCACGAGCGAGAACACGAAGCCAATGAGCGAGAAGCACACGATGACCAACGCGATGACCAGAATCACGATACCGACCGTCTTCATGGTGCTCATGTGACTTCTCCTCTCTCTCCTAGCGTAGACACTACGAGGACCCCCCGGTGCGCGATTACTCTAAGACCATGCGCGAACACTCGAAACGGCTGGGAATACTGTTCGCCAGCGTGCTCGCGCTCTGCGTGGTACCTACCGTTGAGGCGTCGGCAACCTCGGCGATCCGCGTCTCGAGCGAAGTCCCACCGACGCTCACCGCGACGATGCCCATCGTCCGTCTGCACTTCAACGCGGTGGTGAACGCCTCGCGCCTGCCTCGTCTCGTGGTTCGACCCGCCCTTACGACCGAGTGGCAGCAGATCGGGCCACGCGCCGTCCAGGCGGTCGCGACCTCGAAACTGAAGCCCCAGGTGAAGTACGTCATCGAGACGCCCTCGACGATGTCGTGCGCCTCGACGTGCCACTTCGACACGCTTCGCCCGCTCAGCACCAACATCGCGACCAACGTCACCTGGGAAGAGCAGTTGCTCGCCGAGACCAACTACCTGCCGCTCTCGTTCACCCCAAGCGTTCAGAACGCGGACCCCGGCGTCCAGGAACCGGGCACCTTCACGTGGTCCTATCCCCAACTGCCCTCGACGCTGAGCTCGCAGTGGCGCGTGGGCGTGGACAACGTGCTGGTGACCGGCGCGCTGATGGCGTTCCAGAACGCGAACAACCTGCCCACGACCGGTGTCGCGGATCCGACCACCTGGAACGACCTCGTCAACGCCGCCGAAGCGGGACAAGTCGACGCCCAGTCCTACAACTACGTGAGCGTCAGCGAGACCCAACCTGAGACGCTCACTCTCTACGTCGCGGGCGTATCCACGTTCCACACCCTCGTCAACACCGGCATATCGGTCTCGCCCACGGCACTGGGCACCTTTCCGGTGTACCTGCGTTACACGAGCCAAACCATGAGTGGCACCAATCCCGACGGCTCGCACTACTCGGACCCCGGGATCCCCTGGATCTCCTACTTCAACGGGGGCGACGCGCTGCACGGATTCATCCGCTACTCCTACGGTTGGCAGCAGAGCCTCGGCTGCGTCGAGATGCCCTTCGCCTCGGCCAAGACCGTATGGCCCTACACCCCGATCGGCACCCTGGTTTCAGTGGTCAGCTAAGGAGTCTGCTCGGGCCCGAAGGCGTGACTGCCACGTTGGGTGACAATCGTTACGCCGTCCTCTCGCAGCTCGCTCGCCGTGCCCACCGACGTGCGCCCGAAGCGTCGACGGATCTCGTCGACCGCGTCACGCAGGGCCTCGTGACCCACCTGACGCTCGCGACCCACTTCAACAGCGCGGGTCCGGGTGTCTGGCGTCGCCGTGTCGATAGCGAAAGTAAGTTGCATCGCGTTGCGACCGCGCTCGAGGAACGACGACGCGTGCAGCGCGAGCAGTCGCACCGAATTATGCAGTTCCATTGACTGGACCAGAGCCCCCGCGATCGCCGCGATACCCACCTCGTCGTCGAGTCCGAAGGCCAGGGTCTGGGAGCGTGACAAACTCGTGCGATCGTCGAATCGCACGATCACGGTGAACGTACGAGCGACTCGCGACTGACCTCGCAGCGCCCGCGCAACGACGGCGGCGTGGACCTTCATCGCTTCGAGCACCGCGTCGACGCCTTCGAGGGAGCGGGCGAAGGTCTGATCGTGACCGACGGACTTCACCTCTCGTTGCGCGACGACCTCGCGAAAGTCCTCACCTTTCGCGTACGCGCTCAACGACGCCGCCATCGCGGGACCCACGTGATGGGCCAACGTCGATTCGTCCACCAGGGCCAGATCGCGAACGTAGCGAAGTCCGAGCTTCTCGAGTTTCGCCGCGGTCGCGGGACCCACCCCCCACAGGGCGCGAACCGGCAGCTCCTCGAGCCAGGCCGACTCGAGGTCACGACTCACCCACACGACCCCCGGGCCCTCGACGAGCCCGCCGTTCACCACACGTGGTTTGGAACGCTTGGACGCTAGCTTGGCGAAGAGCTTGTTGCGGCCCAGACCCACCCCCGACAGCAATCCCAGTTCGTCGCCGATGCGACCGCGCAGCCGCGCCGCCGCCTCGAGGGGTGCGACCGAGAGGCGACGCAGACTGCGCAAATCACAAAAAGCCTCGTCCAGACCGAGCGGCTCGTAGTCCGGTGTGAGGTCGTTGATGATGTCGTGGAAGCGACGCGAGTAGACCTCGTAGCGCTCGAATCGCCCCGGCAAGATGATCAGGTCCGGGCACATCCGAAGGGCGATCACGCTCGGCATGGCACTGTGCACGCCGTAGCGTCGGGCCTCGTAACTCGCGCTGGCAATGACCCCTCGTGCTCCCGCGCCACCCACGCACACCGGCTTGCCCTCCAGGCTCGGGTCGTCGAGTATCTCGACCGACGCGAAGAAGGCGTCCAGGTCCACGTGCAGCACCGGGGCCTCGTCGACCGTGGGGTTCTCAGAAGGCGAGTTCGACACTGCGAAACGATTCGCCAAAGGCGATACCCACCGGATGGCCGGCCTGCTCGGCACGACCGTAGACGACGTCGCGGATGCCTTCAGGGTCGCCACCCACCTGCGACGAGTGCGCCAGAACCGCCTTCACCTTGGTGTCGATGGTCCGTGACACGTCAACGACGACGTCGGGTTCGTGGGTGCCGCTCAACAGAAGTTGGCGAACCTGGTGCGCTTCGCCCTTTTCGGGAAAGTAGAGGGGCATCGCCGCGGCCGGCGCGACGGCGTCGAGCAGGGCCCAACCCGTCTCACGGTGATCACGATGGTTGACGTAAACCCCGCCAAAGAACGTGGCCGTCGGATCGGGACCCACCACCACCTCGGGTCGGTGCCGACGGATCAGTTCGACGAGTGTGGCGCGCAGGTCTTCGTCATTGGTCACCGAGCCGTCGACGTGCTCGAGGCACGTGACACTGCTGGCCCCGAGGAAATCGGCCGCTTGCTGTAGTTCCGCACGACGTACCTCTCGCAACGATCGCGCGTCGACCTGGGGAACGTGACTACCCTTAGATCCGTCACAGACCACGACGAGGTGCACCACGCAGCCCTCACTCGCCCATTGGGCGAGCAGGCCGCCCGCGGCGACGTCCGCGTCGTCGGGGTGAGCGTAGATCGCCATTGCCGAACGGGCCTCGACCCTCAGAATTCGCACGGCTAACCCCTCAGCTTGGGGGCGGTGGTCTTCACCAGCATGCCGATCTCACGCGCAAAGTCCTCGGTATCCTCGAAACCCTTGTAGACCGAGGCGAAACGTACGTACGCCACGTCGTCGACGTCGATCAAGCCCTCCAGGGTAGCCATGCCGATTTCTTCACTCGTCACGTCACGATTGAGCAGGCGCATCGATTCGTCGACCGTCGTAACCACGGACTCCATGATTTCCTCGTCCACTGGTCGGTTTTTGCAGGCCGCCCTCACGCCGAGCAGAATCTTGGTCCGGTTGAACGGTTCGCGGTCGCCCGAACGCTTCACGACGAACAGTGGAGCCTCTTCGATCCTCTCGAAGGTGGTGTAGCGCTGATTGCATGCAGCGCATTCACGGCGTCGGCGTATCGCTACTCCGTCTTCCGCGAGTCGTGAATCGACAACGCGGTCATCATCTGCAGCACAGAAGGGACAGCGCACGGAACTCACGATACACCTATTTCCTTGAAATTCTAAGGAATAAGGACGTGTTCGCCGGGCACCACGTAGCTTGAGCCGAGTTCGCGCACGAGCGCACGACGAGCGAGTGCGGGCTCGACTGGATTCACTTTCGCGGCGATCGACGAGATGGAGTCACCTGGCTGGACCACGTAGAGCATGCCGGGCGCGAGCACCGAACTGTTCGCCAGGTCGGTCGACAATCCGGTGTTCGTGGTGCTTCCAAAAGCGTGGCCGGGCCAAGCCAGGATCACGAGTCCAATCACGAGCAAGAGCGCGATCGCGGTGCGTCGACGGCGTTGGATCATACGCAGACGTGCCGCACGGCGCTGGGCGAGTGTCCGCCCGGTACGAAGGACCCGGGGCGTCGTGCCCACCGAGACGAGGTGGAGATAACGGCCCTGATCGAGTTCCTCGAACTCGGGTACTTCAATCACTTCTACTGCCGCCATGGCCGACTCCTGACTCTACCGAACACCTGTTCGTAATTCTAAAGCGAACAGGTGTTCGGCGCAAGTGAAAGTTGAAGGAATTTGGCCTCTACCGCACCCTATTTCTCCAGCAACTTGCGCCCTACCCTGCCGAAATCAGAGTGTACGGGGGGCCTGTAACAGGCCAGGGCGCCGGCGGCCCCGCTGAGTTCGCGAACCAGGCGGATCCGATGACGGCGCACTAGCGTGGCGCACTCGAGGGTCAGGACCTCGCTGGGGTGGTCGTTGGAGTCGGTCACCTGACCGTCGGTGACCCACACCACGGGTTCGCCGGGGCGGGCTCTCGCGACCGCCCAGGCGAGGACCGGCCCGTCAACGCCGTTGCCGACGTTTCCCGAGGGGTAGCGACGCGCGAGCACGCCGTTATGGACCAGCACCCACGCATTGGGAGTGGCCATCACGTCACCGGGTCGGTGGCTATAGCCCACGACGAGCGCACCGGGAGCACGTAGCAACAACGCCGACAACTGGTCGGGGTCGATGTCCATCGAACCTGACTGGTCGATCACCACCACGCCCCCGCGACTCCGTCGCTTCGCGCCATACGCCCGCTGCAGGTCGTCCGTGAGAAGCCGACTGGGATAACGCATCGTCACCCCACTGGTTGACGGCCGATCTCGGCGCCACTGAGAATTCGGATCCACTCGAATGGCGAGTCCACTCTGGTCGAGCATCAGGGAGGCAAACACGCCCGATGGCGCACGCCGACCGCCGACCTCGAGCGACCGACGAAAGAGTCGTAGCGAGTCCGGGTCCGCGGGCACCTGGGAACCGGCCGCCCGATCGAGCATCCGCGCGAGCACGACGGTGACGTTGGCGTAGCCGCGCGGGACGTCTTCGTCGTCGAGGGCCGTTTCGCCCAACTCGTCGACGTGCATGCTGTCGACGAGTTTGCGAGCGCGTTTCGACATCGCGCGAAGCCCCGACATCCACGTGGGCTGTGCAGCGCGCACACCAGCGAGATAGTCACGTTCGGCCCCCGTGCCCACCACGGCCAGGAGGAATCGCACCGCCTCGGGCCAGTCGGCCTTCTCGGCAATCGCGCGACCCCCCGACTTCTCGCTACCGTCGCGCAGCAAGGTCACCGCGAAACCCAAGCGGTCGAGCAAGACGTTGACCCGAAACTCCTCGGCGCACTCGAGGGCGCGCGACGAGACGTCACGATGTTCCACGAACGAGCGGTAGGGACTCACCCGCACGTGCATGAGTTCGTGAGCTCGCACCACCCTTGACGTCGCGTCGACGCCCAGGGGCACTTCGAGTACTCGACGAGTGAGATCGCAGCTCGCGCCGCCGCGACTCGTCGATCCGGACTCGACTTGCCATGGCCCGGCGTCAAAGCCGTCCTCGCGTCCAGTGACCAACTCGGGAAAGACTGCGGTGCCGCTCAACGAAGGCCACCGATCGCCAGGGCATCCAGTACGTCCGGCGCTCGCGTGGCGCCAAAGACCAGTCGCGCGGCTCGTTCGACGCCGAGGTGGCGGCGCAGTTGGTCGAAGGCGTGAAAACTCCGAAGCGACACCCGCCGTGCGGGGTCCCCCAACGAGCCCGCGAGCGCGGGCGAACGAAGATCGGGGCTCAAACTCTCGAGTGCCGAGGGATGGGGCTGGTCCACGCGAATGGACACAGGAAACCGGTCCCGCAGGGCGGGAGGAACATCCTCGAGGTCCTCGATGTTCGAAGTCATCACCACACTGAACTGGGGACCCGGGCGCACCCATTCGCCGCTCTGGGGGTTTCGCCATCGCGCGGACTCAACCGAGTCGGTCACCGCGAGCAAAGTACTAAGGGCATCGCCCGAGGCGCGGTCCACCTCGTCGACGACCAAACGTCCGCCCAGTCCGCCTTGTTCTCGCCAGGCGCGTATCGCCGGGCCTTCTCGCCACTCCCACCTGCCCTCGCCCGCGGGCATCCAGGTGCCGGTGATCTCACCGGTGGTCAGATCCTCGGTGCACACGAGCCGTTCGGCGACGCGCGAGACACCAAAGTGCAGCGCCGCGAAGGTCTTACCAGTTCCCGGAGGGCCATGAAGCAAAATCCGCGCGACCCCCGCGTCCAGCACGTCGGCGAAGTCGCGCCAACATTCGCCTCTTTGTTCGCCACTCTCATTGTCCGTCACGTCGTCTCCTTTCAGAAAGAGACAACGGTCGGCCTGGGTCAGCGTTCGGTCCTCTTCGAAGGGGTGGGCGGGCGCCGACCTGATCGAGCGAAAACCGTCGACCCGACCTGGACGCTCGGACCGGTGAAACCGCCGCTCTTCACCCCGGTCAGGCCCCCCTCGGCACCTTCAATTTTGTCGATCAGTCCTGACCAGCCTGGACGGAAGAAGTCACCGAAAAGTCAGTGTTTGAAGCACTTCGAGCCCTGGAGTGGGTCACAAAACGAACAGGTGTTTGATTCATGACGTTCGATGTCGTATTATACGAACAACTGTTCGTTAACGGAGGAAACCATGGCCGAAGTGCTCACACCGATGCGCCGCCAGATTCTTGAATTCATTGTCACCTGCCAGCGCGAGAGGAACTTCCCGCCGACGATACGAGAGATCGGCGACCACGTCGGTCTCAAGTCACCGGCCACGGTGGCGAACCACATCGAGGTCCTGAAGAACGCCGGCTACATCGAGAAGAATCCGCAACAGCCCCGCACGCTCACGGTCCGGCTCGACGTGGAGAACCCAGCGCCCGACCAGCACATTCGCTACATCCCGTTCGTCGGCGACGTCGCGGCGGGTACTGGGGTCTTAGCGAGTGAAGTCGCCCACGAGTTGATGTCGATCCCTGAGCAGTTCTGCGGGCGCGGCGAGAGTTTCGTCGTACAAGTACGCGGTGACTCGATGATCGACGCGGGCATTCTTCCAGGCGACTTCCTCGTGGTCCAGCGTCAGTCGACCGCGAACACCGGTGAGATCGTCGTGGCGGGTATCAACGACGACGAGGCCACGGTCAAGCGTTTCTTTCCCCAAGGTGTTCGTATCGTCTTGAAGCCCGAGAACAGTCGCATGGAACCCATGGAATTTGACGCGGGCGACGTCACGATCTTCGGGCGTGTCATCTCGGTCTTGCGCAACTACTGAATCCCAGCGAATCGATTTATTCTTCGAGGGTCTCGGACTGGTTATTCGAGCCAGGTGCGAAGGACGTTCGCAAACTCGTCGAGTTCGTAACGCGTCACGAATTCGTCACTGCGGTGCGCCAGCAGCGGATCGCCCGCCCCAAAATTTGCGGCCGGTACTCCCAACTGGGCGAACGTCGCGACGTCGGTCCAACCGAGTTTGCCCCGGGGCATTGCATTGGTGAGCGATACCAGCTGGGCGAGTCGCGGGTTCGAGAGTTCCGGTGCAGCCGAAGGCGCCCAATCGATGACTTCGACGCTGTCGCCCGGTTCCACGAAATCGCCCAAGTATTGGACGATCCAGGCGAGCGCTTCGTTCTCGGTCCGGTCGGGCGCGACCCGGTAGTTAAGCACGCAGCGGGCGAGGTCGGGTACCACGTTGGGCGCGACGCCTCCTTCGATGCTCACCGTCTGCAGTTGTTCTACGTAGGTCACGTGATCCAGGTCCACCGAGCGCGGTTCGTAGCGCGCTACGTGGGCCACCAACGACGCCAGCCGGTGGATGGCGTTGATTCCCGTATAGGGACGCGCAGTATGGGCGCGCGCACCGTGCAGTTCCACCCCGACGCGCAGCGTGCCCTGACAACCGGCTTCAACCAGCCCACCCGTCGGTTCGCAGAGAATCGCGACGTCGGCCTGTAAGAATTCTGGACGCAGGTCGGCTATTTCTAAGAGTCCCGACTCGCTTCGCGCGATCTCCTCGCGAGCGTAGAACAACCACGTGACCTCGACGGAACGAGCGAGAGGTTCGCTTGCGAGCTCGAGCATGACCGCGATCGAACCCTTCATGTCGCACGCACCCACCCCGCGAAGTTCGTCGTCGACGATGACCGCGGCCCGGGCGTCACCGGGCACCGTGTCGAGGTGGCCGGCGACCATCAATCGCGTGGCGTGATGACCCGTCGTACGAGCGACGACGTTGTCGCCGATCCGCTCCACCTCGAGCGAGGGGTTGGCACGAAGTCGTTGCTCGACGACGTTGGCGAGGGCGGCTTCGTTGCGACTGACCGAGTCGATGCGTACGATCTCGAGGGCATCGTCGAGCCGACTCACGTCGCCACGCCGTGCTCACGCAGCAGTGAGTTCAACGCCACCTTGTCGTGGGTCTCACCCTGCTCCATTCGCTTGATGATCAAGACGCACGGGAGGAAGAACTCGCCGCCGGGGTACTCGCGACGTCGATTCGCCGTGACGGCGACGCAGTAGTCGGGTACGTGACCGCGCGAGACCTCCTCGCCCGTGGCGGCGTCGATCACCGGAATCGAAGGATTCAGTATGGTCCCCGCGCCGAGGACCGATCCCTTGCCGACGCGCGCGCCGTCAACGATCATGCAGCGACTCCCGATGAAAGCCCCGTCCTCGATCACGACGGGCACGGCGTTCGCCGGCTCGAGGACCCCGCCGATACCGACGCCGCCCGCCAGGTGCACGTTGGCGCCAATCTGGGCGCAGCTGCCCACCGTCGCCCAGGTGTCGACCATCGTGCCCGGACCGACCCAGGCGCCGATGTTGACGAAGCTGGGCATGAGAATAACCCCGGGGCTGAGAAAACTGCCGCGCCGCGCCGACGCTCCCGGCACCACGCGAACGCCGCGGCGTTCGTAGTCGTACTTGAGTTCGAGTTTGTCGAGGTATTCGAATGGTCCCGCTTCGCTCTTCTCGAGACCATGGAGTCGAAACAGCAACATGATCGCCTTCTTGACCCATTCGTGAACGATGACTTCACCGCTCGGGGCCACCTCGGCGACGCGCAACTGACCGTCGTCGAGCTTGGCGATCACCAACTCCACGTCGCGTCGGGCCTCGAGATTCTCGGGCGTCATGGTCGCGATCTGTTCGTGCCACGCGTTTATTCGTTCTTCGAGATCGCCCATTGAACAATCGTACCGAGACTCAGCCGAGCGCTGAGAGTCGTGAGGCCACGAGCGCCAGACGCTCGTCGGGCTGAACGACGGCGATGCGCACGAACGGCGCACCCGCGTCACCGTAGAGCTCTCCGGGACTCACGATGAGACCCGCCACGTCCGCGAGCATCTCGGCGAGGCGCCAGCCGTCCGCGCCGGGCATCGAGCACCAGAGATAGAAGCCTCCGTCGGGCAGGGGCGCGTCCACGCCGTTGGCCCCGAGCGCCTCGGCGAGCAGTTCGAGCCGCGACCGGTACCGCGCGCGCTGAGTCTCGACGTGTGCGTCGTCACCGTAGGCGAGGGCGACCGCGGACTGGACCGGGCCGGGCACCATGAGTCCGGCGTGCTGGCGCACGAGACGCAAGAACGCCACGACCTTGGGGTCTCCGACGTAGAAACCGGCGCGGACCCCGGCCAGGTTCGATCGCTTCGAGACCGAATGAACGGCGAGGACGCCGTCGATTCCAAACTCGAGGATCGAGCGAGCCCGGCCGGTCCAGGTGAACTCGGCGTAACACTCGTCGCTCGCCACCAACACGTCGTGGGTACGGCCCCAAGTCGCCACGGCTTCGAGGTCGTCAAGACCCCCGGTCGGATTGGACGGCGAGTTCGACCACAAGACGAGAGCGCGCTCGGCGTCCTCGGGACTGATCGACGTGAGGTCGAGCTCTCCGTTCTTCATCGCGACCGGCACCGCGCGAAGACCCGCGAGCGCGGCACTCATGGCGTACGTGGGATAGCTCACCCCGGGATAGAGGACCGTGTCGCGTTCGGGCGAGCGAAGGTGCAGGTACTGGGCGAGCGAGGCGACGAACTCCTTGGTCCCCACGCACGCCGCCAACTGATCGATCCCCACCGTCACCGCGAAGCGTCGCTCGAGCCACGCGGCGCCCGCCTCGCGGTAGTCGGGCGAACCTATTGACGCGGGGTAGCCCCGAGCGCCGATCCCCTTGGCCAGTTCGGCGATGACGAAGTCCGGTGGCGCGTCGACGGGCGTGCCAATCGAGCAGTCGACCGGTCCCCCGTCGTGGCGCTCAGCGAGCATCTTCAAACCCTCGAGGCGGTCGTAGGGATACGGCGGTGGGACGAAGCTCACGCGGGTACCCGCCACTGTTCGAAGCGTGCCACGCCCACCGGGTCGAGCACAACGTGCACGACCACGCCCTCGTCGGTGATCGAGGTGTCGATCACCTCGCCCTCGCGATGCGCCGCCGCGATCAGGTCGCCTCGATCCAGGGGCAGGCTCAAGGTGACGACCCGGTCGTGGGTTCGCAATCGCTCTCCGATGGTGACGATCAGTTCGTCCAGGTTCTCGCCGGTGAGTGCCGAGACCCAGACACTGCCCTGGTGCGACGAGGCGAGTTCGCGAGCGCGCGAACCCTCCACGTCGGCCTTGTTAAAGACGAGCAGCTCGGGCACCTGGTCGGCCCCGATCTCACGCAGGACGTCGCGCACCGCGCTGATCTGTTGTTCAGCGTCGTCGCTCGCACCGTCGACCACGTGCACCAGGAGGTCGGCGAGTTGGACGGACTTGAGCGTGCTCATGAAGGCCTCGACGAGTTCGTGCGGCAGGTTCGAGATGAAGCCCACCGTGTCGGTGAACAGCACGGTCTCACCGCCGGGCAGTTGGCGCTGACGGGTTCGAGGGTCGAGGGTCACGAACAGGCGGTCCTCGGCCACGACGTCGGCGTCAGTGAGGGCGTTGAGCATCGAAGACTTGCCGGCGTTGGTGTAACCGACCAACGTCACCTCGCGGTGGCGTCCCCGGTCGCGACCTTGACGCTGGACCCCTCGCGTGCGGTCGATATCCTTCAGCTCGTTTCGGATGTGGTGGATCCGGTGCACGAGTCGGCGTCGGTCCACCTCGAGCTGGGTCTCGCCCGGTCCCCTCGTGCCGATGCCGCCAGCCTGCTGGGAGAGCGAACCACTGGCGCGGCGAAGTCGGGGCAGCCGGTACTGCAGTAGCGCGAGCTCGACCTGGGCCTTGCCTTCGGGCGTGCGAGCGTTCTGGGCGAAGATGTCCAAAATGACCGCGGTTCGGTCGATCGCGGTGCGTCCGAGGATCTTCTCCAAGTTGCGCTGCTGAGCCGGCGAGAGGTTGTGTTCGAAGACCACCGTGTCCGAGTCAACCGCCAGACAGATCTCGCGCAACTCGTCGACCTTGCCCGAACCGAGGAACGTGGCGGGATCGGGTGCGTCACGACGCTGCACGACGCGCGCCACCACGTCGGCGCCGGCGGTGTCAACCAGGAGCGCCAGTTCGTCCAACTGTCGCTCGAGGGCTTCGGTGGTAACGCCCGGGAACTGCACGCCGACGAGCACGATCTTCTCGCGAAACGTACGTTCAATGAGCGTGGAGGGAATATACGTCACGCTTCGAGCCACTCCACGTTCGCGACGAACTGGACTGGTCCCGCGAGCCGGGCGCCGTCCTCGTCGAGACGCACCATCAGATCGCCGCCCGGATTCTCGATGGTGACCTCGACCCCCACCAGGCCCTCGCGGTGCAACACCGCGGCGGTCGCGACCGATCCCGTGCCGCAAGCGAGCGTCCAGCCCACGCCGCGCTCGATCACGCGAATGCGCGCCCGGCTCTGGTCGAGCACGGTGACGAACTCGACGTTCGCTCCGCCGACGCTTTGGGCGAGTGGCGCCGCCACTCGTTCGCAGGCCTCCTGGTCCCAGGACGGGTCGTCGCGCACCACGACGTGCGGGTTGCCGACGTTGGCGACGCCGAGTGAACCCGGCACCGTCGCTTCGAAGGTCACCTCGCCCATCGCCACGCTGCCGTAGCCATCGTCCCCGTTCATCGCGAGGCTGACCACGCGCACCCCGGCGTCGGTAGCGACTTCCAATTCGTCCCAGTCGGCCTTGGTCGTTCGACGCACGGCCGCCGCGAGACAGCGGATCCCGTTGCCCGACATCTCGGCGACGCCACCGTCGGCGTTGTAGAGAATCATGGTGACCGGTTCATCGAGCACGGCGACCAGAAGACCGTCCGCACCCACGCCCAGTGCCCGGTGGCACACGCGCTGGGCGCGCTGGGCGTTCCACCACGTGCTCTCGCCGGGCTCGAGGACGTCGACGAGGAAGTCATTGCCGGCGCCGTGCCATTTTTGAAGGGATCGAAGTGTCACT
>Ga0181519_10000435_pt1 | contig 38819 bp, 42 predicted proteins | sample PEATcosm2014_Bin_26_FD_121102 | JGI IMG/M metagenome (GOLD analysis project Ga0181519, IMG submission 121102) | Peatland microbial communities from MTU Mesocosm Facility, Houghton, MI, USA - PEATcosm2014_Bin02_10_metaG | ecosystem: Environmental > Terrestrial > Soil > Wetlands > Peat | place...
CCGTCGCGAGGCCGAGGACGCCGGGGTTGAGGATGCCCATCGGGTCGAGCGCGTCCTTGAGCGCCTCGAGGACGCCGAATCCCGACCCGAGCGCCTCTCGCATGTAGCCGGCCCGGTGGCGGCCGACGCCGTGGTGGTGGCTCAGCGACGCGCCCGCAGCGAGCGCCGCGTGGCTCCCTGCGTCCCAGACCGCGCGGTAGTAGCCGTCGGCGTCCTGCCCAGGGTTCCCGACGAACGTGAAGTACAGGCAGGCGCCATCGAGGTAGGCGTGGGACTGGTGGACCGTGGCGAGGATCGTCCCGTCCACGGCGGCCATGGCCTCGACGACATCGCCGTGGACACGCTCGAGCCTGCTCCACGAGGCAGCGATCTCCATCGTGTCGACGACGAAGCCCCGCGCCCAGAGCGGCGCCAGTGCGGAGACGTCGTTGCGGTGTGCGAGCCACGTGTCGACCAGGGCGACATCCTCGCTCGCCGACGTCTCGCACTCCTCATCGACCACCGCAAGCGTCGCCTCGAGGAGGCCGGGATCCGCCTCGTCGAGGACGATCAGCACGTTGCGGTCGCGCTCGAAGGACCTGGTGCTCTCGGCGATGTCGTACAGGCGCAGGACGGCAGGCGTCGCGCCCCGCGCGAGGATCCTCCTGCATGCGTCGAGTCCGGCGCTGAACGTGTCGAAGCTGAACGCCCGGCGACCTTCGCCACGGGGGAGGGGATGGATCACGAGCTCGACCTCCGTGATCACGCCGAGCGCACCCTCGGACCCGACGAACAGCTGTGTGAGGTCCGGTCCGACGGCGGAGCGCGGACCCGCCCCTCCGGTCTCGACGACCGTGCCATCCGCCAGCACGACCGTGAGTCCACGCACCATGTCCTCGATCTTCCCGTAGCGCGTCGAATACTGCCCGGCGCCGCGGCACGCAACCCAGCCGCCGACGGTCGACAGGTCGAAGGACTGCGGGAAATGCCCCGCCGTGAATCCTCGGGTCCGCAGCGAGGTCTCCAGCTCCGGTCCGAAGGTCCCCGCGGCCACACGCACGCGCAGCGAGCGCTCGTCAATGTCCAGGATCCCGCGAAGCGCGGTCAGATCGAGCGCCACGCCGCCGGAAGCCGGGACGGCACCGCCGCAGACGCCGGAGCGCCCTGCCTGGGCGGTGACGGGGATGCCCGCTCTGCGGCATGCGACGAGCACGGAGGCCACGTCCGGCGTGCTCGTCGCCGAAGCCACGATCGACGGGCGCGCGGGCAACTCGCCGCGCTGGGCCCATCCGATCGACACGGGCCACCAGTCCCTGCTGTGGTCGTCGAGCTCGCCAGCCGCGATGCTCCACGCGACGCCAGTCGACGTCAGTGACGCGGCAAGTTGCGTGATGTCGAATGACCGCGGCGTGTCACGGACCGTGGCGTCGCCCGGTGGCGCAGCCAGCGCGCTCGGCGGCGTGGGCGTTGTCACGGCACCTGTGCCGCGCCGCGGACACCGGCGGCCTCGAGCTCGAGACGGCAACGGTGCCGGTAGGCAGCGACCTCCTCGGTGATCCTGGACTCGTCCCAGCCAAGCTCGCCCGCGACGATCCGGGCAGCCCGCTCAGCTGCGGCGTAGGTGGCGCGCGCGTCGATCAGGTGGGCTCGGGTGCGCCGGCACAGGAGGTCGTCAAGGGTGACGACCAGCTCGCTGCGCGCCGCGAAGACGAGCTCGGCGCCAATGTAGGGGAGTCCGTCGGCGAAGGGCTCGAGCAGCGTCTCGTCGAGGGCGGCCAGGCCGACCACCGCGGCGGCCTCGGTCCCGTATCGGTGGGAGAGATGGTCTGACAGTCCCCGATCGATACCCGGCACCGCGCCCACGGCTGCACCCGACGGGGCACCGTGGAGCTTGAGGGTCCTCGTCCGGCACCTCGGCGTCCCGGGCAGCAGACGTGCGACGGCGTCGACGGTGTCCTCCGCCATCAACCGGTACGTGGTCCACTTGCCACCGGTGACGTCCACGACCCCATCGGTCGCGACGCGGACCTTGTGTCGGCGCGACAGGTCGGCGGTGCGCTCGGATTGGCGGTGGCCCGGCTCCGGCGCGAGCAGGGGTCGCAGACCCGCCCACACGCCCGTGACATCGTCGGCGGTGAGGTTCGCCGACGTCGCGGCATTCACGGCGGACAGGAGATAGTCCACGTCCTCGGGAAGGCAGAGCGGGTCGTCGAGCCCGCCGTCGTACGTGGTGTCGGTGGTGCCGATGTAGGTGTAGGGGGCGTCCTCCCAGGGGACGACGAAGATGCTCCGCCGGTCGTCGCGCACCGGGATGACCGCAGCCGTTGTGCAGGAGAGCCGCGATGAAGGGACGGTGACGTGCACGCCCTTAGCCGGGGTGAGCGTGTGCCGCTCATCGTCCTCGTCGAGGCTGGTCACGTGATCGACCCAGACCCCCGACGCGTTGACGACGACCTTGGCGCGCACGTCGAAGGCGGCAGGCTCGTCGCCTGGCGCCGTCGGCTGCACGCGCACCCCGTTCACCCGCCCGTCGGCGTCCCGGGTGAACCCGGTCACCTGCGCGCGGGTCGCGATCACCGCGTTGTAGTCGGCGGCCGCGGTCCGCGCGATCGTGAGTGCGACTCGCGCATCGTCCCCGCGCGCGTCCCAGTAGAGGAAGCCGGCCACGAGGTGGTCCACGTCGAGACTGGGGAAGTCCTCCAGGACTTCGTCGCGGTCGAGCTTGCGATGGCGCTTGCCGATCCGCCAGCCACCGGTCGCGTCGTAGAGCCACAGCGCGGTGCGATAGGACCTCGCGACGGCCTTCGAAACGATCCCGTCCTTGCCGAAGAGGGGGATCAGGAAGGGGAGGGGGCGCACGAGGTGCGGCGCGTTCTCGAGCAGGCGCTGACGCTCATGGAGGTTCTCGTAGACGAGGCGGAACTCGCGCTGCTGGAGGTAGCGCAGGCCGCCGTGGGCCATCTTCGAGGACTTCGAGCTCGTGCCCTCGGCGAGGTCCCCCTTCTCGACGAGCGCGACCGAGAGGCCTCGGCTCGCCGCGTCGAGTGCCACGCCCGTGCCGGTCATCCCTCCGCCGATCACGACGACGTCGAACGAGCCTGCCCGCAGCGCGCTCAGCTGGTCGGCGCGGACGAACCGGGTCACCTCCTCAGCCTGCCACAGCCGATACGGACCCCTGTCTGTGCGGGTGGCGCCCGACCGGGGGCCCTTGGCTACGGTGACCCCATGGACTTCGAACTCTCCGAGGAGCTAGTGGCGCTGCGCGACTCCGTGCGCCGGTTGTCGAACGACCGGATCAAGCCCCGTGCGAGGGAGGTGGATGCGACGGGGGAGTACCCCCAGGACTTCTTCGACGCGTTCCGCGACGCCGGGCTGCTCGGCCTGTGCATCCCGACCGAGTACGGGGGTTCGGGTGCCGGCATCTTTGGCCTCGCGCTGGCCATCGAGGAGGTCACGAAGTACTCGAACGTGGCCGGTCTGATGCTCCTGCTGACGCGACTGCCCACGGGGCCGGTGATGATCGCGGGGACCGAGGAGCAGAAGCGGCGCTATTTGCCCGGCATCGCCGAGGGGACGACCCGATGCGCGTTCGGACTCTCCGAGCCCCAGGCGGGCAGCGATGTCGCCGGCATGCGGACGAGAGCCACCCCGGATCCGGACACCCAGGGCGGCTGGGTCCTCAACGGCACGAAGTGCTGGATGTCCGGCGTCACGCAGGCCGACTGGTACACGGTGTTCGCCAAGACCGGTGACCCGGCGTCGAGGAAGCACGACTCCATCACGGCGTTCATCGTCGACCGCACCGCGCCCGGACTCTCCACCCCGAGGGTCGACAGGAAGATGGGCGTCCGTGGCGTCGACACGGGCGAGCTGCTCTTAGAGGACGTGCGCGTCGGCCCGCAGAACGTCATCGGCGAGGTGGGCGGCTTCCGCCTCGCGATGCTGGGGCTCAATGCGATGCGGCCGATCGTCGCGGCCCGGGGGCTCGGCCTCGCCGAGGGGGCGCTCATGTACGCGACGGAGTACGTCAAGCAGCGCGAGGCTTTCGGCACGACGATCTCCGCGTTCCAGGGGATCCAGTGGGAGATCGCGCAGCTGGCGGTGGACATCGAGGCGGCGCGCCTCCTCACGTACCGATCGGCGTGGCTCGCCGACCAGGGCAAGTTCACCAAGGAGTACGTCCCGTTCCTCTCGATGGCCAAGTACCACGCGACCGAGGTCGCCGTGCGCGCGTCTGGGCTCGCGGTCCAGCTCCTGGGAGCCGCGGGATACATGGAGGACCATCCGACGGAACTCTGGTACCGCGACGCGAAGCAGCTCACGATCGTCGAGGGGACGAGCCAGGTCCAGCTCGGCCTGATTGCGCGCGGCGTCCTCGACCACGATCTCTGGTGGGACTGACAGTGGCTGACGACGAGTCCCTGCGCCATTCGATCGACCTGCTGATCCAGGGGCGCTCCCTCGGCGCCGACGGAGCTGCGGCGGCACTGAACACGATCCTTGCCGGAACGTGCGCGCCCGAGCAGGTCGCCGGATTCCTTGTCGCCCTGGCGGCCAAGGGGCCGACGGCCGAGGAACTCGTTGGCCTGCTCGACACGATGACCGCGCTCGGGGTGCACCTCGACCTGCCGGTCGACGTGCTCGATCGAGCTGTTGACGTCGTGGGCACCGGGGGCGATGGTTCGGGGAGCATCAACGTCTCGACGATGGCAGCCTTCGTGGTCGCCGGCGCCGGCGTCCCCGTCGTGAAGCATGGGAGTCGCAAGGCATCCTCAGCGGTTGGATCATCGGACCTCCTCGAGGCGCTCGGCGTCTCGATCGCGCCCGGGCCTGATGTCGTCGCCCGCTGCGTCGAGGAGGCGGGCTTCGGATTCTGCTTCGCTCCCGCGTTCCACCCGGCCCTCGCCGCAGTCGGTCCGATCCGTTCCGCCCTCGGCGTCCGGACCGTCTTCAACTACCTCGGCCCGATGGCGAACCCCGCAGGCGTGCGTCGCCTGCTGCTCGGGGTCTCGGACCCGCTGCTCCTGGACGTCATGGCCCACGTCACGGCCGAGCGTGGGGCGCGCAGGGTGCTCGTCGTCCGTGGCGCCGACGGGCTCGACGAGGTCTCCGTGTCGGGGCGAACCCAGATCGTGGAGGCGTCCGTGGATGCCGCGGGGGACCAGCACGTGCACGAATGGTGGTTTGACCCCGGGACCCATGGGTTCGCCACGTGGCCGGTCGATGCGGTCCGCGGTGGCGAGGCTCCGCACAATGCGTCGGTCGCACGGTCGGTGCTGGCCGGGGACCCGGGGCCGGGGCGCGACATCGTCGTGCTGAATGCCGGATTCGCGCTCGTGGCCGCCGATCAGGTGTCGTCGATCGACGACGGGGTGGCTGCTGCGCGAGAGAGCATCGACGCGGGTCGGGCGTCGCGGGTGCTCGACCGCGTGATCGAGCTCAGCGCCACCGGGGCGTGAGGCTCGCGCCAGCGCTGGGGTGCAAACGCTCGCACCGCAGTCCGGGCACCTGCACCGGCAGATCGGGATCATGGGCAACGACGAGGCAGCCGCCGAAACCGCCGCCCACGAGCCTCGCGCCCAGGACGCCATCGACGCCGAGCACGAGATCCCGGGCACGCTCGATCCCTGGCGTCGAGGTCTCGAAGTCGTCGCGAAGGCTCATGTGCCCGGCGTCGAGGATGGTGCCGAACCGCTTCGCGTCACCGCCGGCCAGCGCGTCCCGCGCCTCGTCGACCCTCGTGCACTCGCTGGCGACGTGGCGCGCCCGTCTCGCGAGCAGATCGTCGCCCATGCTCGCGAGCTGATCCGGGTCTGCGCGGCCGAGGGGGCCGAGGATCGCAGCCGCCTCCTCACACTGTCGCCGCCGCAGTGCGTACTCGGAGGCTGCGAGCTCGCGGCGCTCACCGGTGTCCACGACGCTGAGGCCGATCGCCGCCGACATCGGGAAGGTCGAGATGACCGGACCGTCGAAGTCGATGGCAACCACGTGCCCCGATCTCGCGGCGAGCACCACCAGCTGGTCGAGGAGGCCGACGTCGCTGCCGGCGCGCCGCTCGGCCTCCTGGCAGAGCATCGCGATGGCGAGGTCGTCGCCCTCGACGCCGAGGGAGAGGGCCGTCGCGACGGCATAGGCAGCCGAGGAGCCGAGGCCGGCCCCCACGGGCAGATCGCTCGAGACGTGGATGTCCGCTCCCTGCCAGCCCACGAGCGAGACAAGCGTCGATGCGAGCTGGACGAAGGCCGGCCCGGATGGTGCCGCAACGGTGGTCGAGGCGGTGCCGCAGGATCCGGAGCGGACTGTGACGAGACCGTCGTCCCGGGGGATGGAGGCGACGCTGGTCCGCTGCCGCGTGGCGACGCCCAGCGAGCGCCCGGCGTTGTAGTCCGTGTGCTCGCCGATAAGGGTCACGCGACCCGGTGCGCTTGCGGGGCGTGGGACGGCAGGCACCATGCGCGCAACGTACAGGGTGCGAGGGACTGGCCGCGTGCCACGATGTCAGGCGGGAGGTGGCATGCCGGGACCACTGCAGGGAATCAGGATCATCGAGCTCGCTGGGATCGGTCCGTCTCCGTACGCGTGCATGCTGCTCGCCGACGCGGGCGCGGACGTGCTTCGCCTCGTGCGGGCGGGCCCCACGGCACCGGACGGTCCCCACTGGGACCTGCTGAACCGCTCGCGCCAGTCCGTCGGCATCGACCTCAAGCACCCCGAAGCCAGGGAGTTGGTCCTGGATCTAGTCGCGGACGCGGACTGCCTGATCGAGGGTTTCCGCCCGGGCGTCGCCGAGCGGCTGGGGCTCGGCCCCGATGACTGCCTCGCTCGCAACCCCCGCATCGTCTACGGCCGGATGACCGGGTGGGGCCAGGACGGCCCGCTCGCGAACGCCGTCGGCCACGACATTGACTACATCGCGGTGTCCGGGGCCCTCTGGCAGGTGGGCCGTGCCGGTGAGCGGCCGCTGCCACCGGTCAACTTCGTCGGCGATTTCGGCGGCGGCGGGATGCTGCTTGCGTTCGGCGTCCTCGCCGCGCTCCTGGAGGCGCGATCGTCAGGGCACGGCCAGGTCGTGGACGCAGCGATGACCGACGGGTCGGCGTCGCTCACGACCATGGCCCACGCCTTCCTCGCGACCGGCATCTCGAGGGAGGTTCGCGGAGTGAACACGCTCGACACCGGCGCGCACTTCTACGAGGTCTACGAGACCAGCGACGGGCGCTACATCGCGATCGGGGCGATCGAGCCGAGGTTCTACGCGGCGCTTCTGGACGGACTCGGCCTAGCGGCGGAGGACCTGCCCGACCAGATGGACGCGACGAGGTGGCCCGAGATGAAGGAGCGGTTCGCGTCCATCTTCAAGGAGCGGACGCGCGACGAGTGGGAGGCGCACTTCACGGGCACCGAGGCATGCGTCGCGCCCGTGCTGTCACCGTCCGAGGCGCATGCCCATCCCCACAATCGGGCGCGCGCGACGTTCGTCGAGGTCGAAGGGGTCGCTCAGCCCGCGCCTGTCCCGCGGTTCTCTCGGACCGCAAGCGCAATCAGGTCGGCGCCCGAGCACCCGGGCAGGTCGACAGCAAGTGCGCTGGCCCGCTGGGGGATCGAGCTGTCGCGCATCGACACCCTGCTCGAGGACGGCGCGATCGGGCCTGCGGTCAGAGGTTGACGACGGGACAGGTCAGCGTCCGCGAGATGCCGGGGATCTCCTGGATTGCGCTGACGACGAGGTGGCCGAGGTCATCGACCGATTCGGCCTCGCATTTCACGATCACGTCATAGGGACCGGTCACATCCTGGGCGTCGGTGACGCCCGCGACCTTCCGTGCGGAGATCGCGACGCTGCTGGCACGCCCGATCTCGGTCTGGATGAGGACATACGCGCTGACCGCCATGGTCACCTCCCTTGCTGCAGGTCCCATGATGGACGAAATCCGGGGTCCCCGTCGATTCGGTCATTCCCCGCGGAACCGCTTGCCCATGTGCCATCCGTCGCAGATGTCGCAGCGGTACACGTCGAGCTCAACGCGGTCGAGCACCCAGCGCAGGTGGGCCGCGTCGGCGGCCTCCTTCTGGCTCGGGTACCGGTTCTTGGGTGCGCCGTCGCGACGGAAGTGCCCTGATGCCGACGGCTTGGGTGGCGGCGTCGGACGTCGCTGCCGTCGCTTCGCCATGCGTTCAGTCTGCTCGATCCCGACCGGATGGCTACGCTCGCCCCGTGGAGCAGCAGACCCAGACAGTGCTCGAGCGCACGGAGGCACCCGTCACGGAGGACGGGGACCACGAGCGGTACACGCACATCGTCCTCGAGGGCTTCAAGACCAAGCACGACGAGTTCGTGTCGACCGGCAACTCGGTCGTCGAGGGGATGATCAACACCACGCCGGTGACGGCGCTGTGCGGGAAGGTCTGGGTTCCCGGACGAGACCCGGGCAAGTACCCGGTATGCCCGACCTGCAAGGAGATCGCGGTCTCGATGGGGTGGAGCGTCCCGGGGTCCTAAGCGGACGCCGGCATCCTGGATCGTGCGCGGCCGGCCATCTCGGCCTGGCGCGTGACGGTCACGTTCCCGGAGACCGACGCCGCGGAGATCGACACACGCGGATCGTCAGATCCGGTCGACCCGCCGTCCTGCGAGAGGTCGATCTCCGAGGTGAGCGTCCCGGACATCGATCGTGCGTCGACCGACACCGCCCGCCCTGGCGCGACACCGATGCGCGAGGCGCCGGACACGGTCACGATCCTGACGTCACCCTCGAAGGCCTGACCCACGATGACGTCACCCGACGTGGTCTTGCAGGACGCACCAGCGTAAGCGGCGTCGATCACCACGTCCCCGCTCACCGACGCGATGTCGACGTTCCCGTGCGACACCGCAACAAGCACGTCGCCGGAGACGATCGCGACCGACAGGGTGCCAATCGCCTCATCGACCCGCACGTCCCCGCTCACGGCGCGAACCTTCGCGGGGCCGTCCACGCGTCGGACGAAGAGGTTTCCGCTCACCGTGCGTACCTGCAGCGAACCGGCGACCACGTCCACGTCCGTCGCGGCGCTCGGCAGCGAGACGTCGACGTCCCCGAACGACCCGGCGAGCGTGATCGAGTCCCCGGACCGCCTGGCAAAGATCCGCAGCGCGCGCTCGTCGCTGTCCGTGGAGATCCGGACGTCTGATCCGCTCGGGGCGGTGACCTCGATGTCCACGATCCGACCCTGCTTCGCGAAGGCGCGAGAGCCCGGCAGCTCGATGGTGACCACGTGGACGCCGTCGCGCTCCTCGTGCGCGACGATCGCTTCTGCGACGGCGCCCGAGCCTGCCTCGCCGCGAGCGATGAGGTCGACGGTCGTGGTGTCCAGGTCATCGGTCGCGATGCGGACATCGCCGAGCGGGTTGAGGACGACGATCCTGGTCTTCGAGTCGGTGGGGTAGGTGTGCATGGGTCTCCTTGTCAGCTCGTTCGTGCGGTCAGTCGTGCGGTCAGTCGTGCGGTCAGTCGTGCGGTCAGCTGTGTCCGAAACCCTGGAGTCGCCTCCCGCGCGGAGTCCCCGGCGAACGGCCGAGGGCACCCTCGAGGGCACGGACCATCCAGGCATTGGTCGAGACCCCGTCGGTGCTCGCCTTCTCGTCGATCCTGCGCTTGAGATCGTCGGGGAGCCGGAGGGAGAACCTCGCCTGCTCCGCGACGCCCTCGGAAGCGCGTGCAGACGTAGGGGCCGCCGCCGACTCGACCGCGACGAAGGTGACCTCGTCACCATTCACCCGCAGGTCAACGCCATCGACGTGCAGTGCCTCTGCGAGCTCCGAGGCGGCGAGCGAGAACGCCTCGAGCATGCGGGCTCTCGCGAGCGGGATCGTGACGGCGATCAGCAGCTCTGCAACTCTCGCTGCCTTCTCCGAGCCGAGCGACCCCACTGCCTCGAGGTCCGCTTGGAGGCTGTCTGTGAACCATGACGTCTGCATGACATCACTATAATGTCATTTTGACGCAGATCAACCCCCTCCTGACGTCACTTCGAGTCGGGCGGCGAGGAAGTCGAGGACCTGGTGCAGCGCGGCGAGGGTTGGCGAGCCCTCCCGATCGATGAGGTCCTCGGTGAGGACCGAGTGTGCCCCCTTGCGGTTCCCATACGGGTTTCCAGGGGAGGAGTCGATCTCAACGCCGATGAAGCCATCGCCGAGCTCACGGCGCAACGTCGCGAACCGCTGCGCCGGCACCATCGTGTCGCACGTGAATCGCAGTCCGAGGACATGGGCGCCGGCCGCCACCTTGCGCTTGACCGCGGCGAACTCGGCGTCCGTGCAGTCAATGGCCGCCTTGCGACGCGTGCCGATGGGCGCCGGGAGTCCTGGCTGGCTCAGGACCGGCGCGACCACCGGGGCATCGGCCATGACGCCCAGGGCGAACCCCCCGGTGAAGCACATCCCGACGACGCCGACGCCCGGCCCTCCCCAGCGTCCGTGCTCGGCGCGGGCCAGCACGCGGATCCAGTTCACGATCGGGCTCGACTTGCCGAGTGCGAAGACCGTGAACTCCCTCGACACGCAGCCGTGGAGCATGGATCTCATCAGGTAGGCGCTGGACGGCTCACGTCCGTCGTCGCCGAAGAGGTGCGGCATCGCAACCGACATCCCTCGATCCGCCACAGCTCGCGCGAATGATGCGACGGCCGGCGTGATGCCAGGGATCTCGGAGAGCACGATGACCGCAGGACCGGTCCCGATCCTCCAGACGTCCCGGGTGACCCCGAGCGCGTCGAACGCTGACCTCTCGAATCCCTCAAGTGCCTGGGCCGCCATGGCGTGGCCTCCGATCGGGTTCGTGGACGTGTCGAGCACACTCTTGCACCCCGATGAAGTCGCCGGGCACCCGCTCGACCCGCAGGCGGCCCTACCGCAGCGCGCGTCGCCAGACGAAGCGCAGGCCGGTCCAGGTGTCGTCGATCGCGCACACCTTGGTGTCGACGAGCCCGATGGGGAGCAGCACCGAGCGCACGACGTCGTCCGTCAGGTCCGTCGGGACCTTCGAGGTGCGCTTGGGCCACGCGATCCAAAGCCCGCCGTCGGGCCGGATGCGCTCGCCGAGTGCGGCGCCACGCTGCTCGAGCCGGGTTCGCTCGAGGAAGAACGCGACGATGACATCGGTCGCGCCACGGCCCGACGTGAGGACGGAGGCGCCAACGGGGATCTCGAGGTCGACGTCATCGGGGAGATCCTCGATGACGATCCGCGACCGCTCGGTGATGCCGAGCTTCTTCTGCAGCGGCGTTGCGCTGTACCCGGCCACGCAGCAAGTGTTCCACGCCTGCGCGCACGCCCGCGCCCTTTCCGCTCCCGGCCCCGCGAAACACGCAGGAGCGGGGCACGGATCGCTATAGGTTCTCGGTCGTGACCGACGGACGCGACCGACCGCGCAGGGCGCTCTTCCTGCGGCACCACATCGAGGACGATCCTGGCCTCGTCGGAGACGCGCTCTTCGGGCTCGGGTTCGTCGTCGACCTGTGCATGATTGAGGACGGGTCCCCGGCGCCGGATCTCGACGGCGTGGACCTGTTGGCCGTCCTCGGTTCCAAGTGGTCCGTCTACGACCACGACGCCGTCGGCGGTTGGATCGCGACGGAACTCGACCTGATTCGCGAGGCGGACCGGCGCTCGATCCCGGTGCTGGGCATCTGCTTCGGTGCTCAGGCGCTCTGCACCGCACTCGGCGGCACGGTGGAGCCCGCACCGGTTGGCGAGATCGGGTGGGTCGAGTTCGAGGGAGACCCCGATGCAGGCATCCCCCCCGGCCCGTGGTTCGAGTTCCACGGGGACCACTGCCTCGTGCCCGAGGGCGCGACGGTCGTTGCCCGCAACGAGGTGTGCGTCCAGGCATTCACGATCGGTCCGCACCTGGGGGTGCAGTTCCATCCTGAGATCGATGCAGCACAGCTGTCGCGATGGCTCGCGCACGGCGACGGCGATGCCGCCCGGGCGATGGGAGCAGCGCCAGCGGACCTGCTCCGCGAGACGACGCAGCGCGAGTCCGAGGCCGCGGTGAGGGTCGCCGCGCTTGTCGGGTCGTTCGTCGCCCGGCGCTACGACTGATCGATCCCCGCCCGCCCTCTGCAAGAGTGGGACCGTGACGATGGCGGTGGAGGTCGACGGGCTGGTGCGCCAGTACGGGGATCTGCACGCCGTCGACGGCATCAGCTTCGCGATCGAGCGGGGGTCCTGCGTGTCGCTGCTCGGCCCCAACGGCGCCGGCAAGACCACCACGGTGGAGATCCTCGAGGGCTACCGCCGCCGCGACGCCGGCACGGTCAGCGTCCTCGGCGAGGACCCGGCGCGAGCCGGGCGCTCGTGGCGCGAGCGAGTCGGGATTGTTCCCCAGGACTGCAACGACCTCGCAGAGCTGACGGTCGCTGAGTGCGTCTACCACTTCGCATCGCACTACCCGAAGCCGCGCGACCCTGCGCGAGTCGTCGAGCTCGTCGGCCTCGAGGAGAAGGTCTCGAGCCGCGTCTCCCAGCTCTCCGGCGGCCAGCGCCGTCGGCTGGACGTCGCCCTCGGGATCGTGGGCGATCCCGAACTGCTCTTCCTGGACGAGCCGACGACGGGGTTCGACCCCGAGGCGCGCCGGAGCTTCTGGCAGCTGATCGGCACCCTGCAGGAGGAGGGCACGACGATCCTGCTCACGACCCACTACCTCGAGGAGGCCGATGCGCTCGCCGACCGGGTCATCGTGATCAACCACGGCCGCGTCGTTGCCGACGGTCCGACCTCGACGATCGGGGAGCGGGCCGGGCATGAGGCAGTCGTGACCTGGATCCAGAACGGCCAGCGGCTGGAGCGAACGACGGATGCGCCCACGGGACTCATCGCCCAGCTGCACGAACAGCTCGGCCACGAGCTCGAGGGACTGGAGGTCCGTCGCCCGACCCTCGAGGACGCCTACCTGCGCCTCATCGATGCGGACGAGCCGTGACCGGCCTGCTGGCCTCGTGGTGGGGGAGGATCAGGATCGAGGTGCTGCTCGCCCTGCGCGACCGCCGCACCATGGCGTTCACGGTAATCCTCCCGCTGGTCCTCCTCGTCGCACTCGCGTCGCTGATCCACGGCACGCCGCTTCCCGACGGCGTCTCCTATGCGCAGTACCTGACGGCGGGGATGATCGCGTCGGGTCTCGTCTACGGGGGCTTCCAGGGACTTGCCATCGCGATCCCCGAGGAGCGCAGCGACGGCACACTGAAGCGGCTCTACGGCACCCCGATGCGCCACAGCGCCTACTTCGCGGGCAAGGTGGGTGCCGTCGTCGTCATCTACGTGATCCAGATGGTCCTGCTCCTCGGCACGGGCGCACTGGCCTTCCACGTCAAGCTCCCGACCTCGGCGACGGCGATCGTGACCTTCATCTGGCTCAGCGCGCTCGCCCTGCTGACGTTCACCACCCTCGGCATCGCCTTCTCGTCCCTCGCGAAGACAGGTCAGTCGGCCGCCGCGCTCGCCTCGCCGATCGTGCTCTTCCTGCAGTTCACGTCGGGCGTCTTCTTCGTGTTCACGCAGGAGCCCCGGTGGATGCAGGTCTTCGCCTCCTTCTTCCCGCTGCGCTGGCTCTGCCAGGGGATGCGGTCCGTGTTCCTCCCCGCCAGCTACGGCGCACAGGAGGTCGGCGGGTCGTTCCACCTCGGCCAGTGTGCGCTGGTGCTCGGCATCTGGGCGGTCATCGGGCTCGTGCTCTGCAAGCGGACGTTCCGCTGGCTCCCGCTCGGCGAGGACTGACGAGCTCCCGTCGCATCGGGGCCAGCTGCATCGGTGAATGTGGGAGGGTGCGGGCATGTCGAACGTGGAACTCGTCCTTGGTGGTCCCGCAGCCGGAGGTGGCTTCGTGGCCCATGACGACACGGGCCGCGTGGTGTTCGTCCGGCACGGGCTGCCCGGTGAGCGGGTCGTGGCCGAGCTCACCGAGGAGCATCCGACGTGGGCCCGCGCCGACGCGATCGAAATCCTCGAGACCTCGGACCTGCGCGTCGCCGCGCCCTGCCCGTACGCAGGTGCAGGTCGGTGCGGGGGATGTGACTACCAGCATGTCGGAATCGACGAGCAGCGTGGCTTCAAGCGTTTGCTGCTCGCCGAGCAGCTGCGGCGAGTCGCCGGACTAGATCTCGAGGTCGACGTGGAGGCGGTTGGCGACGGAACCGGCCTCGGCACGCGGACGAGGGTGCGTTTCGGCGTCACGGCAGACGGGGACCTCGCGATGCGGCACCACCGCAGCCACGAGCTGCAGGCAGTGGACCGCTGCGCGCTCGCGGTCGACCGCATCAGCGCGCTCGGGCTCTCCGGGTTCGACTGGCCCCCGGGAGCGGACGTCGAGGCCGCGTGGCTCGGGGGTTCCGCAGCGCCGACCGTGACGATCGAGCTCGACGAGGACGCGATCGTCGATGCCGAGGAGATCGGCAGCCGGCTCGAGCGCCTCGGCTGCGTCCACGAGCAGGTGACCGTCGTCGACGGACAGACCTACCGGGTCCCGATGGGGGTCTTCTGGCAGGTGCACGAGCTTGCGGCATCGACCCTCGTCGGTGCGGTGCTCACAGGGCTCGAGCTCGTTCCCGGAGACAGGGTGCTCGATCTCTACTGCGGCGCCGGGCTCTTCACGCGTGCCGCGGCGCTGCGCGTCGGATCGACGGGAACAGCGGTGGGGATCGAGGCCTCCAGGGCCGCGGTCGAGGGGGCGAGGACCAACCTTGCCGACCTGCCCTGGGCGTCGGCCGTCGCATCGCGCGTCGACGCGCGCTCCATCGCCCGCCATGGCGCTGGCGCGACGCACGCGGTGTTCGATCCGCCTCGCCGCGGGGTGGACCGCGGGGCGCTCGCGGCGCTTGATGCGATCTCGTCGCTCCGGCGGATCGTGTCCGTCTCCTGCGATGCCGCGACGTTCGCGAGGGACCTGCGCATGCTGCTTGACGCCGGGTGGTCGCTCGTCGGGATCCGCGCGCTCGACCTCTTCGAGATGACGGAGCACGCAGAGACGGTCGCCGTCCTCGAACGCTGATCAGGGTCGCCCGCCGGCACCGTCCCCGTGGCGTCCGATTCCGCTCGCGAACCGCGACGCGCCCTCGAGCGTCTCACCGGATTCGATGACGCTGAGTCCGTGGAGAAGCTCGTTGGTCGTCGCCTCGGGCTCCGACAGGTCCCACTGCTCGATCGCAGACGCGCGGTCGCTGCGCAGGCATCCCTGCGGGAACGCGCTCAGCGCCGTCGCGAGCTCGAGGGCAGTGTCGAGCGCGGCACCGTCGTCGACCACGCGGTTGACCAGACCCATCCCAAGCGCCTCGTCGGCGCCTACGGCACGACCGGTGAGGATCAGGTCCATCGCGCGTGAATGGCCGATCAGCCGGGGAAGCCGGACGGTCCCAAGGTCAACGAGCGGCACGCCGAACCGCCTGCAGAAGACTCCGAGCGTGGCCGACGTGCCCGCGACACGAAGATCGCACCAGAGGGCGAGCTCGAGGCCACCGGCAACCGCGAAGCCCTCGATCGCGGCGATCACCGGCTTCGAGAGCCGGAGCCGCGTCGGGCCCATCGGCCCGTCCCCGGACGCGGTGACCCGGTTGCCACGCCCCTCGGAGATGCCCTTCAGGTCCGCGCCCGCGCAGAAGGTGCCCCCTGCGCCCGTGAGGATCGCGACGTCGACGCTGTCGTCAGCATCGAACGCGCGGAACGCCTCGACCAGCGCCGCAGCGGCGGGGCCGTCCACGGCATTGCGGCGCTCAGGTCGGTTCAAGGTGACGACCACGGCCTTCTCCACGGTTGTGATGTCTACGGAAGCCAAGGCTCCTCCGATCCTCGGTGTTGCACGCTCACGTCCTCGATTCGGGCATCGGGGATCCGACGTCAGAGTCCGCACGCGATCGCAGGGCGCATGCGCTCAGCCATTCATCCAGCGGTCCGACGAGCACCGACCATCCCTTGTAGGTCACGAAGTCCCCGGACATCGCGCGCAGGGTCGCACGAAGCGGCTCGACCATCTCGGGACGGGCGTCGACGAGGGCACCGAGCGGCATGACGTAGGTGCGGATCGTGAAGGCAACCGAGCCGGTCCGTTCCAGACGTCGAAGCGTCTGGCGCTCCACCCGGAACCACAGGTCCGTGCCGCAATCGCTCACCTGCAGGCCACCGTGGCGACGCGACGCGGGCGAGGGCAGGCTCAGTGCTGGCGTGTCGACGATCGTCCAGTTGCACCGCCAGACCGGCCTCGACACCGCGAGGCGGTCGAAGAACGTCGATGCCTGCCTCGAGAGGTCCGTCCCGAACCCCGGGACGGGACCGTGGATGTCCCGCAGGGAACGACCCACCTTGTCTGCGAGCCGCCACCTGCTCGGGAAGCAGACGCTGGCGGCAGTCAGCCGCCATTCATCGTCACTCCGGGTGAGCACGCAGAGGTCCTCCTGGGCGACGCGTCCGGCTGCCTCGATCGGCTCCATCGCAGCGGTGTCGACGACTGCACCCGTGGTCAGCTCGACCAGCTCCGACCCCCGACGCGCGAGTACCCCGGGATGCTGGCCGACGATGTGCGAGGCGACCAGTTCGAGCAACTCCCGGGAGCCCTCCCGACCTTCCTGGCGCACCGCCAGGAAGGCGCCGGGCGACGCCTCAAGGAGCCGGTGCTTCAGGGCAAGCTCGTCAGCCCGCAGCGAGTCGACGTCGAGCCACTGGCGCGGATCCAGCCGGTGGAGGCCCATCGAGAGCCGCCAGGACTGACCCTCAAGGTGGATCTGCGGCATCCCGGTCGCGGCAAGGCCTTCAGGGGCTCGCGGTCCGGCCACGTGCCGAGCGTATGCCTCCTGCCCAAGACGGAGGGTCCTCTCAATCGAAAGCAGAGACCGCCGGCCCGGGGCCGGCGGTCGCGCAATCCGGGGTGGCGGACGAATCCTTGCTCCGTCGCCACCCCCAACAGGGGGTCTCATCCAAGCTCCGGGCGTTCGTTCATGAAGCCCCCCTCGTGGAGGTGGCGGGTATCGAACCCGCGTCCATCAGATTCTCAGTGGGACTTCTCCGAGCGCAGCTGACGTCAGGTTGTCGGGACCGAGGCTGCTGTCAGCGGCTTCCCTGGTCCGTATTCGACTGTGTTGTCCCTAGCGCCCCATCGACAGTGGCATTAGGTAAGCCCTACTTCATGATGCCGGTTTGCTGATCCGTAGGGCTGGGACCAGACCGACATCGCTGCCCTAAGCAGCGAGCGCGAGCTGAGGCTCGGCGTTTATTTTTGGTTCCGGCTCTTTTACGTGGCTCCGGAGACCACGGCTCGCTTCTCCCACCTCGACGGCCGATGTCGAGACCATTCACCCCCATGTTCCTCGGCGAGTGCCGAGATGCCAGCATACCCGCGGAGCGACGCGCGCCGACTGCGCGTCAACCGCCGCGCTCGGCTCCGCGCAGCACCCTCGCCATGTCCCGCTCCGCATCGCGCTTGGCGAGATCCTGACGTTTGTCGTACAGCTTCTTGCCCTTGGCGATGGCGAGCTCGATCTTGACCTTGCCGTCCTTGAAGTACACGCGAAGCGGGATGAAGGTGAGCGGCTGGGCCTGGGTCTGGCCGACCATCTCGCTGATCTCCTTGCGGTGCACGAGGAGCTTGCGCTTCCGATCCGGATCGTGCGCGCCGAACCCGACGCCCGTCTTCCAGGGGGGAATGTGCATCTGGAAGAGCCAGAGCTCCCCGTCGTCGACCCGCGCGTAGGAATCGCCGATCTGCGCCTTGCCCTCGCGCAGCGACTTCACCTCGCTGCCCTGCAGCACGATCCCGCACTCGTATGTGTCGAGGATCTCGTAGTCGTGGCGGGCCTTGCGATTGGTGGCGACGACCCGGTCCTGGCCCCGGGCGGCATCCCTCGCGGCCTCCCTGCGCTGGATCGTCCGCTTCGCCCGTGCCATCCGCGCAGCGTACCGATCCGGTGGCGACCGACCGCTGGGTACGCTTCGCGCGTGCTCGAACTCAGTGAGGACCAGGTGGACGAGATGATCGCGCACTGCCTGCGAGCGCTGCCGCTGGAGGGCTGCGGCCTGCTCGTCGGTGACGCGTCGAACGGCAGGATTGCGTCGGTCGCGGCAACGCCGAACGCAGCCGCCTCTGCGAAGGTCTACGCCATCGACCCCGGAGAGCACCTCCGGATCGACCGGTCAGCTCGGTCTCGTGGGGAGGACGTGATCGGCGCGTTCCATTCGCACACGCACACGGACGCATGGCCTTCTCCCACCGACGTGGCGAGCGCGGTGGACGATTCGTGGCACTGGGTCATCGTCTCGCTTCGGGCTGCGTCCCCGATCGTGCGGAGCTTCCGAATACGAGCTGGCGAGATTGAAGAGGAGCCGATCGTCCTTCACTAGGGAATATGTGCCCGCACCGGGCGTTCTCTCGTGCAGAGGAATCGGAGGATTGAATGCTCGCAGCGTCCCACGACGTGACCGCGGTGAACCTGGCCCTGCTCGTCCTGCGGGTCGCCTTCGGGGCGATGATCGCGGCGCACGGCCTCAACAAGTTCTTCGGCGGCGGCAGGATCGAGGGCACCGCCGGGTGGTTCGACTCGATCGGCATGCGACCGGGCAGGCTGAACGCCCTCGCCGCTGCGACGACCGAGGTTGGCGTCGGGATCCTGCTCGTCGCCGGGCTCGTCACGCCGCTCGCCGCCGCCGGGCTCCTCGCCCTCATGGTCGTCGCCATCGTCACGGTCCACAGGCGCAACGGCTTCTTCGTCTTTCGGCCCGGGCAGGGCATTGAGTACTGCCTGATGGTGGCGGTGACCGCGGTCGTGATCGGAGCGCTCGGACCGGGCGAGTGGTCGCTCGACCACGCGATGGGCATCTGGCACTACTCGAACGTGACGGGCCTGCTCGTGGCGCTGCTCGTGGGTTTGGGTGGCGCAGCGGTCCAGCTGCTCGCCGTGTACCGACCGCCGCGCGATGCCGCCTGAGGGCACGGGCGAGTCCAGGGGGCCTAATATGCGACTAAACAAGTCAGGAATACTTCGGGAGGCGTACCGATGTCCATCACCGTGAGAATCCCCACCGTCCTGCGCTCCTCGACGGGCGGCGTCGCGACCGAGGAGCTCGAGGGCGACACCGTCGGTGCCGTGCTGGGCAATCTCGTGGACTCGTTCCCTCAGGTCAAGGGACAGGTCTTCACCGACGACGGGGGACTGCACCGCTTCTTGAACGTGTACCTCAATGACGACGACGTCCGCTACACCGGGGGGCTCTCGACGTCGGTGTCGGCTGGCGACGAGATCACGCTGCTTCCTGCGGTCGCTGGGGGCGCCTGGTAGTGGCCAGGTTCGGCTCGGTCCTCGAGCTCATCGGCGGCACGCCGATGGTCGACGTCAGTGAGCTCAGTCCCTCAGAGTCGGTCCGGATCTGGATGAAGCTCGAGGGCAAGAACCCTGCGGGATCCATCAAGGACCGCGTCGCGCTCTCGCTCGTCATGTCGGCCGAGGATGACGGTCTGCTCATCCCGGGCAAGCCGGACCAGGTGCTGCTCGAGCCGTCGAGCGGGAACACTGGCATCGCGCTCGCGATGATCTGCAGGATCCGCGGCTACCACCTGAAGGTCGTGCTCCCCGACAACGTCTCGCCCGAGCGACGCCAGCTCCTCGAGGTCTACGGTGCCGAGATCATCGACTCGCCGGGCTCGGAGGGGTCGAACGGCGCCGTCAAACTGGCCCGCTCGCTCGCGGCGGACCATCCCGAGTGGGTCTTCTGCTACCAGTACGCGAACCCGGCGAACCCGCGGGCGCACTACCGCTCGACCGGTCCCGAGATCCTCGCGGACTGCCCGGAGATCACGCACTTCGTCTCGGGCCTCGGCACGACGGGCACGCTCATCGGCGTGGGAACGTTCCTGAAGGAGCACGTCCCGGGCGTGCAGGTCTGGGCGATCGAGCCCCCCGCGGGCGAGATCGTCGACGGGCTGCGCAGCCTGGAGGACGGGTTCGTTCCGCCCGTATTCACAGACGGCGACGGCGAGCACCTGCTTGACCGCCGCGTCGTCGTCCGGCCGAGGGAGTCGATCGAGTGGACGCGTCGACTCGCGGACCTCGGGCTCTTCGTCGGCATCTCGTCAGGCGCAGCCATGGCGGGCGCGGTCAGGTGCGCCGGGACCGTCGCGCCCGGCGAGGGCGCAACGATCGTGGTGATCTCCGCTGACGACGGCTGGAAGTACCTCTCGAGCGATGCGTGGAGCGGTGACCTCGACGAGGTGACCGAGCGCGCGAGCCAAACCATCTACTTCTAGCGCCTGCTCCCGAACCCCGCCCCCGCCCCCACCCTTCGTGGCCCCACGTACACTCGGCCCGGTGATCCATCATGGCTGCTGACCCAAACGCACGCTTCGACGGACGGGCGCTCGATGAGCTCCGCCCCTGGTCCTTCGAGCGGAACTACACGGTGTTCGCCGCGGGCTCGGTCCTTGTCACCATGGGGAGGACCAAGGTGCTGTGCACCGCGTCCGTGGAGGACGACATCCCGCGGTGGCTGCGAGGATCCGGCCGCGGGTGGGTCACGGCGGAGTACTCCATGCTCCCCGGCTCCACCTCCGAGCGCGCCTCGCGCGAGGCGGCCCGCGGCAAGCAGTCGGGACGGACCCAGGAGATCCAGCGGCTCATCGGCCGCTCGCTGCGCGCCGTCACCGATCTTGCGGCACTCGCTGAGTTCCAAGTCACCGTTGACTGCGACGTGCTGCAGGCGGACGGCGGGACCAGGACCGCCTCGATCTGCGGTGGCTACGTCGCGCTGCACGATGCGCTGACCCGGCTCGTCGACGCGGGGAGGCTCCGTCACCACCCGCTCATCGACCAGGTGGCCGCGATATCCGTCGGCATCGTCGACGGTGTCGCGATGCTCGACCTGCCGTACGAGGAGGACAGCCGCGCGGACGTCGACATGAACGTCGTCATGACCGGAGCGGGGCGCTTCGTCGAGCTCCAGGGGACCGCGGAGAAGCTCGCGTTCTCGAGGAGCGAGCTCGACACCCTCCTCGAGCTCGCGACCTCCGGCATTGATGAGCTGCTTGAGGCACAGCGCACCGCACTCGCCATGCCGCCGGGCCCGGGCACCGCCTGATGCGCGTCGTGCTCGCCACGGCGAACCCCGACAAGGCACGCGAGATCGTCGCGATCATGGCCCCGGTCCCGGGCCTCGAGCTCGTGGCGCGCCCCGAGCACGTCCCCGAGGTCGAGGAGACCGGCGAGACCCTCGAGGAGAACGCCACCCTCAAAGCCGCGGCGCTCGCCGACGCGACGGGCATGCCCGCCGTCGCCGACGACACGGGCCTGTTCGTCGACGCGCTCGGCGGCGACCCCGGCATCTACGCCGCGCGGTACGCGGGGGAGCACGCCACCTACGAGGACAACGTGCGCAAGGTACTCGACGCGCTTGGCGGCGTCCCGGCCGAGCGGCGGACCGCACGGTTCGAGACCGCGGCCGTCCTCGTGGACCCGTTCGGGGCCACGGTCGTCGCGCTCGGGACGCTGCATGGGGCCATCGCAGAGGTGCCGAGGGGAACGAACGGGTTCGGCTACGACCCCGTGTTCATCCCGGCCGAGGGGGATGGCAGGACGCTGGGGGAGCTCTCCGATGAGGAGAAGCACTCGCTGAGCCATCGGTCCCGGGCGTTTCGCGCCCTCGCAGCTGGGCTCGAGAACCGCTGATCAGGTCGCGACGCGGGCGACAACGACGAGGTGGCACGCGAACGCCGCCACCGTGCAGGCGTGGAACAGCTCGTGGTACCCGAAGTTCGTGGGTGACAGCTTCGGCCGCTTGAGCGCGTAGAAGAGTGCGCCGGCGGTGTAGAAGAGGCCGCCCGCGAAGATGAGGATGCAGTTGAGGACGCCGGCGTAGTGCCACAGCTCGGGGAGCCAGAAGACCGCCGCCCACCCGAGGCCGACGTACGCGGCGGTGTAGAGCCACCTCGGGGCGCCGAGCCAGAAGACGCGGAAGACCACGATCGCGAACGCCATCGACCACACCACCCACAGGAGGACTGTCGCCTGCGACTTCGGCAGGACCGCGACCGCGATCGGCGTATAGGTCCCGGCGATGATCAGCGCGATGTTGGCGTGGTCCATGCGGCGAAGGACGGCAGCAATGCCGGGCGGCCATGAGCCCCGGTGGTACACCCCGGAGGTACCGAAGAGGAGGCACGCGGTCAGTGTGAACACGGCAATCGCGATCCGGTCCGCGCGGTCGGATCCGAGCGCGGTGAGCAGCAGCCCCGACGTGAGCGCGAAGGGGAAGGCGATGAGGTGGAGCCAGCCGCGGAGTCGGGGCTTCGGGGGCGCCATCGTCGCCGTCACGCCCTCAGCCTAGGGAAGCCTGAGTCACAGTGCGCAATGCGTCACCGCGGTGTCCCGGCGTCCATAGGCTCGCGGTTGTGACCGTGGAGCCGCTGGCGATGTTTCCGCTTTCGACGGTCGTCTTCCCCTTCACCGAGCTCCCGCTCCACGTGTTCGAGGTCCGCTACCAGCACCTCACGCGCGACGTGCTGCTCGGCTCGAAGGAGTTCGGGATCTGCCTGATCTCGCGTGGCTGGGAGGTCGGCGGCCACGACGAGCGCGTCGATGTCGGGACACGAGTCCGCGTCGAGCTCGCAGCACCCCTCGAGGAGGACCGCTGGATCCTCGTCACCCGGGGCATCGAGCGCTTTCGTGTGACCAGCTGGCTCGATGACGCGCCGTATCCGCGAGCGCTCGTGCTGCCGGAGCCCGTTGCGGATGCCGATGTCCCTCGCGACGTGCTGGAAAGCACATTCAAGTCAGTCAAGGCACTCCGACGCATCCAGTCGGAGTTCTCCGACGGATGGACGAGTCCCTGTGTCGACCTCGGGCTCGACGAGGACTCGAGTGCAGCTGCCTGGATGCTCTGCGCCATGAGCCCCCTGACCCTCGTCGACCTGCAGCTGCTGCTCGAGGTCCCGGACCATCGGTCGCGGCTCACACTCCTGCGCGACCTGTGCGATGCGAAGCGGAGCGACCTCGAGACCGCGATGCGGCTCGACGACGCCACGTGAGCCAACTCACGAGACTGATCGAAGTCGATGACTCGATCGCCGCGCAGTTCGCGGGAACAAGGCCTTGGACCCTCCGACTCGCCGAGGGCTTCCCGCGCCAAGAGGACCGCGTGGGGATGGCGGGCCGCGAGCGGGGCGCCACGAATTTCCTCATCGTGCATGCCGGGGAGGTCGTCGGGACATGCGGCACGCACGGCTCGATTACGGCCGAGGGACCCGTGGAGCTCGGGTGGGGACTGGTCGAGCAGGCCAGGGGACGCGGCGTCGGCACGAGCGCGGTCATCGAGCTCGTCGACGTCATCCGAGCGCGGGCGCCACGCGCGACGCTCTGCGCGACGACCGAGTGGATCGTCAGTGACGGGACGGCCGCGCCCGTGAGCCCGGCCTCCGAGGCCATTCTGCGCCGTCTCGGCTTTGCGGCGGGCGAGATCCCGTCGTCAGCCGGCGTGCGGACGTGGGTTCTCGCGACGAGCTCGCGAGCTCAGTAGTTGGCGGCGAGGAAGTCGCAGACCACACGTTCGATGGACCGTGCAGTGCCGACCTCGGCCTGGAGCGCGACGGGGAGCTCGACGAGGTCGACCCTGCCTGCTCGCCTCTCCCTCAAGGCGCGCAGCGCATCGTCCTCGGCGGAGCCCGCGACGATGAGTGCGGGGACGCTCGGGCGCAGGGCGAGGACAACGTCGACGACCTTGCCCTCGAGGGTCCCTCGGTCGAATCGACCCTCTCCGGTGACGACGAGGTCGGCAGCCTCGAGGTCGTCTTCGATACCGCGCGACGCAGCGACGAATGCGGCTCCCGAGATGACGTCGGCGCCGAGGGCGATGAGCCCTCCTGCGAGCCCACCAGCCGCCCCCGCGCCCGGGACATCCTCGACATCGACGCCGAATCGCCGCCGGTAGGAGTCGGCGAGCGCTTCGAGTCGATCAAGCAGGGCGGCCACCTGTGCTGGCGAGGCCCCCTTCTGCGCGGCGAAGAGGCGCGCCGCGTCACCGAAGGTGCTCTGGACGTCGCACGCCGCGATCAAGGGGACCGTGACCTCGATCCCGAGGTCGTCGAGCGCCTCGATGCAGCCCAACCCGCCGTCCGTGGTCGCCGATCCGCCACACCCGACGACGACACGCGCCGCCCCTGCCGAGATGGCTGCGCCGACGAGCTCGCCGACGCCGTAGGTCGTGGCGTCGACCGGGTCGTCTGGGCCGGGCGCCGCCAGCAGGGCCCGGCCTGCGGCGGACGCCGACTCGATGATGGCCGACCCGTCTTCTCGCAGGCGCCACGACGCCTCGATCGGTGAGCCGAGCGGCCCGCTGACGACCTGCGTCCTGATCTCGCCTCCGACCGCGTCGGCGAAGCCCTCGCCGCCGTCGCTCATGGGACAGGCGGTCACCTCAAAACCGAGATGGCGCGCGCCAGCTGCGATCGCAGCGGACGCAGCGGGTGCCGAGATGGTGCCGCGGAACTTGTCAGGTGCGGCGACGAGCCGCACCGCTCACTCGACCTCGAGGAGGTCGACCACGAAGAGCAGCGTCTCGCCGGGTGCGATCACGCCGCCCGCGCCGCGCTCCCCGTAGCCGAGGTGCGACGGGATCACGAGTCGCCTGCGACCGCCCACGCGCATGCCTGCGACGCCGTTGTCCCAGCCTGCGATGACCTGGCCGACGCCAACGGTGAAGGTGAAGGGCTCGCCGCGGTCCCACGAGGCGTCGAACTGCTCGCCCGTGGAGTTCGAGATGCCGACGTAGTGCACGGTGGCCCGGGATCCCTTGACGGCCTCGTCGCCGGTCCCGACGACGAGGTCCTCGGTCACGAGGTCCGATGGCGCCCCACCGAGGTGCGGCTCGACGAGTGGCTTGGTCGAATCAGTCATGACGCCATGCTACGAGCCGGCACCGACGTGGATGGTCGCTTCAGGCGGTGTGTGCGGGGACGCGGGCCAGGATGCAGCCGGGGTCCTCGCCGAGCGGATCGCCCGATGCCGCGAAGGCCCTGGAGCGGGACCCACCGCACAGGTCGGCGTACTCGCAGCTGCCGCACGCGCCGGAGAACGTCGCGGCACGGATTGCCTTGAGGATCGGATCGTCCCGGTAGGTGCCGATGACACCATCGGGGGCGATGTTTCCGAGCACGAGCGGCAGGAAGCCCGAGGGGAAGATGTCGCCGTTGCTGGCGATGAAGACGATGCCCTTGCCGTCGCGTGTGGCCGCGCTGGGCGCACGGACGCGTGCCATCGGTGGACCGAGCAGCTCGAAGAGGCGATCCCGCAGCCGCACGTAGAGGGGGCCGAGTGCGAAGGCTTCCTCCGGCGGTGCATCGCCGAGCTGTGCGCGCTGCGCCGCGACCCGGCGGAAGAAGGGTGCCTCCACGGTCCTGACGGTGAAGCCGTATCGGGAGGCATCCACGAGGAAGTGGCAGACATCCTCGTTCTGCTGGGCGCCGAGGGCCTCGATCGCAGTGCCGCGTCCGGTGCCGATCAGAAAGAAGACCTCCCAGAAGTTGACGCGCCGCTCGTGCATCAGCGCGGCGATGTCCGCGAGCTCCTCGACGTTGCGATGCATCACCGTCGTGTTGATCTGCACCGCGATTCCCTCTGCCTGCAGCAGCTCGACCGCGCTCAGCGTGGATGAGAAATGTCCAGCGATCCCCCGGATGCCCTCATGCGTCGATGCGACGGATCCATCGAGGCTGAGCGACGCGGTCCTCACCCCCGCCGCTCGAAGTGCGGCGAGCACCTCGGTGGTGAGGCGGGGCGTGACCGACGGTGCGATGGCGACCGGAACCGACCTGTCCTTTGCGTAGGTGACGATTGTGACGAGGTCCCCGCGGATGAGGCAGTCGCCCCCCGTAAGGATGAGGATCGGGCGTGGGCTGCCGAGGGACGCGAGCTCGTCGATGAGCGCGAACGCGGCTGGCGTCGAGAGCTCCTCGGGACCCGGCGAGGGCTGCGCATCGGCCCGGCAGTGCGCGCATGCGAGGCCGCAGGCCCTCGTCATCTCCCAGAAGACCAGAAGCGGACGATCGTGGAAGCGAATAGAGGACCCTGACCCGTGGGCCATCGGGACAGGCGGCTCGTGCGCGAAGGCACGCGTCGCCACTGCAGGGTCCATTCGAGCACTCTGCAACGGCGCGGACGACGCCGGTAGGGCCGTTGGACCCCGAGTCGACGCAGCGTCGGAGTCGCCCAGCTAGTCGACCGATCCCGAGAGGAACGCCAGGAGCCCGTCGAAGTACGCGCGCTGGTCGTCATACATGGCCATGTGACTCCCCTCGGGGCAGTACAGGTACGAGCCCTGCGGGAGGCGCGCTGCCATCGCGGCGAGGAACGACGGATCCATGGTGTCGTGCCGGGCACCGATAACGAGGGTGGGCACGTCAATCCGGGCCAGGTCCTCGGTCCGGTCCCATTGAGCAAGCAAGCCGCTCGCACCGAGCTCGCTCGGCCCTTGCATGGGCACGTAGATCTTCTTGTTCGTGTGCGCGAAGCTCCGCACGACCGGATCGGGCCACTCATCGACAGGGAGCCGTAGCACGTGGTGCACGTTGTGGTGCTCGTTGAGGAGCAGTTCATAGCGGGGACTGTCGATGTCACCGCGAGCCTCCAGATCCTTGATCTGCGCAAGAGCGTCCTGGTCCATCGTTGGCATCAGCTCGGACGTCGCGTAGGCGTTGTACGCGGGGATGCTCGACATCATGTTGGAGATGACGAGCCCCTTGAGGTGGTGCTGGTGCCGGAGCGCGTACTCAATGGCGAGGATGCCGCCCCAGGAGTGGCCGAGGAGGAAGAAGTTGTCACTGGTGAGCCCGAGCGCCACGCGGACCTGCTCGACCTCATCGACGAAGCGGTCGACGTCGAGGAGGTCTGGATCGTCGGGCTGGTCGCTGTAGAACGATCCCAACTGGTCGTAGTAGTAGTACTCGACGCCCGCCCCCGGGAGGTAGCTGTCGAATGCCTCGAAGTATTCGTGCGTGCAGCCGGGCCCCCCGTGCAGGAGCAGGACCTTCGTGCTCGGGTTGTTCCCGACGCGCTTGACCCAGACCCGGAACGTGCCCGAGGGCGTCGAGATCGGCACCATCCGCGCGCCTCCCGCAAGTGCGTCAGATCGTCCGGCGTTGTCGAAGTAGTCGATGAACATTCCTGCACCTCCCAGCCCGCGACCGCACTGCCCACGCCGCTCGGCCGTCCGGCCCGAGCCGGACCTCCGCACTCACGATATCCGCGCCTCGAGTGGCATCCACAAGGACCCCGGGCGATCTGTTCAGTGTGCAAGCAAGGTGTCGATGGCGTCGGCCCAGACCTCGGTGAGGAACTCCGCGTAGGTGGCGGTGACATGCTCGCTGTCGAAGTAGACAACGAGGTTTCCCACGATGGGCGAGCACACGGAGGTGCAGAGCCACGGCTGAGGATTGATGTACGGGACCCCCTCTTCGTTGGCCGCCTCGAGCTCCGCCGCAACGTGCTGGTGGGTCTTGGGATTCGGGTTCGGAACCGAGCACGCCTGCACATCGCGAGGGTGGGCAGCGACGCAGGCGATCGGCGAGTCCGTGAAGGCGGTGATGTCGCCGATGACCGCGACCCTTGTCCTTGGCCGCAGCAGTGACTCGATGGTCAGCGCTTCGCCTCTCTCCCAGAGGGTGTCGGGGATCGGGCGGTTGCCGGAACCCGGCACGTCGGAGGTCCGGTCGGCGATGAGCACGAGGGCGGGACCGAGTTTGTCGATGGCCTCGAGGGTCGCCGATCGGAACGATGAGCACTCGACGTTCACCGAGCGTGTCGATGCATCCCACACAGCCACGTCCGCAGCGGGACACGATGGCATCCACGCGAGCAGCAGTCGGACGTCCGCAGCCTTCGCCACGCGGGCAAGTGCAGGGAGCCACATCAGAGCGTGCGAGTCGCCGAACAGCACCATGGTCCTGTGCGATCGGATGGCGCCGAAGGCGCATCTCGAGAGCACCGGGCACCCGTCCGCCGTGCCCGGGAAGTACGCCGGTGCGATGTCGCTCCCTGCGAGGACCAGTCCAGGCTGCAGCTTCTGGGGGACGGTCTGGATCTTGTCCGAGCCTGCCACGAGAGCGGTCACCTGGGTCGGGGTGGCCGGGGCTGGCATGCCCGCGTTCCCCGCAGCAGCGGCGAGCGGTGGCGCTGCGAGGAGTCCAAGCACCAGGAGTCCCGCCGCAAGGCGCCGGTTTCGGCTCATCGATGCTCCGACGGCCGTGGCGCACGATCAGGTGCGCCGATGCGTGTTCCCCGCGGCACACTGGTCGACGAGCCGGGTCGATCGACCGGCGCCGTGGGCGCGCCGCATCCACGACGCGCGCGAGCCTTCCTCGGACCGCAACCTGCCGGTCCGAGGGCGGTGCGGGCGAGAGGATTTGAACCTCCACCCCCGAAGGGACCGGGACCTAAACCCGGCGCGTCTGCCAGTTCCGCCACACCCGCATCTCCATCGCGCCTCCGCGAAAGGTTTGGTCAGCCTATGTCCAAGTGATGTGGTCGGCATGCCCGCGCGGGTAGCCTCGGTGCATGGCAGACACTCCTTTTGGCGACCTGAGGGCACTCGGGTCCGACAGTCCATTCGACCTCACCCAGCGTCTCCTGCGCGAGCGCATCGTGTTCCTCGGCTCCGTCGTGGACCAGCAGACCTCGAACACCATCTGCGCGCAGCTGCTGCTCTTGGAGTCCGAGGACCCTGACCGCGATATCAGCCTGTACATCAACTCGCCCGGCGGGTCAGTCACCGACGGCCTCGCCATCTACGACACCATGCAGTACGTCGGTTGCGACGTCCGGACGATCTGTCTGGGGATGGCGGCCTCGATGGGGCAGTTCCTGCTGTGCTCGGGGGCTCCCGGCAAGCGGTTCGCGCTACCGCATTCGAGAATCCTCATGCACCAGCCGCACACGGGCACCATGCAGGGCCAGGCCTCCGACATCGCGATCCAGGCCGAGCAGATCGTCTACATGAAGCAGATGCTCGCGGAGCGCATCGCCTTCCACACGGGCCAGCCGATCGAGCGCATCGAGGCTGACTCGGACCGCGACCGCTGGTTCACGGCTCAGGAGGCCAAGGACTACGGCTTCATCGACGCGGTGATCGAACGCCATACCGCGCAGGCCGCAACGCACTAGGTGGCTGACATTCCCACGGCGCCGGGGTCGGCCAGGCGCCCTCCTGAACTTCGCGAGACGACGGTCGTCTCCGCGCAGTACGGCGTCGCGCACCGTTTGGCAGATCTCTGGGGGACGAGGGACCTGCTCGTCCACCTGACGCGCACGGACATCAGGGTCAAGTACAAGAACTCGGTCCTCGGACTCCTCTGGTCGACGATCGCGCCGCTCGTCCAGCTCGTGGTCTTCTTCTTCGTGTTCTCGGTCGTCCTGAAGAACGGGATCCCCGATTACGTGATCTACCTGTTCGCCGGGCTCATCGTGTGGAACTTCTTCCAGGGGTCCACGCTGACGTCGACCGCGATCATCGTCGAGCGCGCCGGGATCGTGAAGAAGGTCTCCTTCCCGAGGGAGATCCTGCCCCTGTCCGCGGTCGGCGCGCAGATCATCTACTTCGTGATGCAGGCGGTCGCCTTCGTGATCATCTTCGTCGCGCTGGGCCAGGCGCCGCAGTGGGACCTCCTCTGGTTGCTCGTCATCTCGATGGCCGCGCTCGTGGTCGTGTCGGCAGCGTTCGGCATCCTGCTCTCGGCGATCAACGTGAAGCTCCGCGACACGAGGCACCTGATCGAGATCGTGATGCAGGTGTGGTTCTGGGCGACCCCCATCGTCTACATCTACGAGAAGTCGATCTCCCCGAAGCTGCACGACTGGCACATCGCGTGGCTGTACCTTGCGAATCCGATCACGCCCATCGTCCTCACGTTCCAGCGCGTCCTGTACCCGCACACAACGGTGCGGCTCACGACGACGCCCCACACGCTGATCAACGTCGTGCCCACCTGGTCCGTCGGGACCTTCGCGCTCGTCAACCTCGGGATCATCGTCGCAGGGGTCGTGGCGTTCGGAGTCGCCGTGGCGATCTTCGGACGGCTCGAGGGAAACTTCGCCGAGGAGCTCTGATGACGACCCCCGCCGTGGAGATCCAGCACGTGTCGAAGCACTTCCGGCTCTCGAGCGATCGGCACTCGTCGATCAAGGAGCGGGTGATCCACCCTGGCCGTTCCAGCTACACGGATCTGGTGGCGCTCGACGACGTCGACTTCGCGGTCGGCGCCGGTGAGACCGTCGGGATCCTCGGGAGGAACGGGTCCGGCAAGTCGACGCTCCTCAAGTGCGTGTGCGGCGTGCTTCGGCCAACGACCGGCAGGATCCTCGTACGCGGCTCGCTCGCCGGCCTCCTCGAGCTGGGCGCGGGATTCCAGATCGAGCTCTCCGGACGCGACAACATCTACCTGAACGGCGCGATGCTCGGCCTGAGCAAGAGGGACATCGACCTGGTCTTCGACGACATCGTCGCGTTCGCGGAGCTGGAGCAGTTCATCGACACGCAGGTGAAGTTCTACTCATCTGGCATGTACGTCAGGCTCGGCTTCGCCGTCGCTGTGAACGTCGACCCGGACGTGCTCGTGATCGACGAGGTCCTCGCGGTCGGCGACGAGAAGTTCCAGGCGAAGTGCCTTGACAGGATCCGCACGTTCCAGCAGGAGGGCCGAACGATCCTGTTCGTCTCGCACAATGCCGACCAGGTCCGAGCGATCTGCGACCGGGCGGTCGTCCTCGAGAGCGGCAAGATGATCGCGGACGCAACGCCGGGCGAGGCGGTGAGGACCTTCCGCGAGCACCTCAACGAGACCCCGACCATGGACGCCCTGAGCGCGCCGAACCGCCAGAACCTGGCCGTTCGCAACGTGGAGATCACGGGCGTCGATGTCGTCGGCGGCGCCAAGATCCACACCGGGGATCCCGTCCACCTCCGCATCGGCGTGAGGGCCGACGAGGCGGTGTCCGCGGGGGTCGTGCTCGAGTTCCACAAGCACACTGGCGAGCTGCTGTGCCGGACCGATCCGGACGCTCCGGGGTCGATGGTCGACATCCCGAAGGGAGAGACCGTTCTCACGGTGGACCTCGCGTCGTTCGATGTGCTCGACGGGGCGTATCAGATGAACGTGGGCATCGTCGGCCCCCACGGCACCACGATCTTCGACTGGAAGGAGTCCGCCTCGGCAGTCGAGGTCACCTATGAGGGGCGTGCCTCGGGCATGCTCGCGCTCGAGCCAACGGTGGGCATCGAACGCAGCTAGCAATCCGGTGGTCGGCCACGGGAGCGCCTAGGTGAGCGGCTGGGCCTCGAGGCGCGGGAACCGGGAGAGTCGCCCGAGCCTGCCCAGCTTGGAGACGTCAACCGGACGGTCTGCCGACCCGAGCAGGCGGAGGTCCCCTCGCGAGTTCCCATACGCGTACAGGGGCAGCTCGGGCCCCGTGTCCCCGACGCCGAGCTCGTCGAGCAGTTCGCGCACCCTGCGAAGCTTCTCCTCGCCTCGGCAGTTCTTCCCGTCGTAGCGACCCGTGAGGTTCCCACCCTCATCCACCTCGAGCTCGGTCGAGACCGAACCGGCGACGCCGAGATCGAGGGCGATCTGTCGGACGTAGAGGGCCGGCGACGCCGACACGATGACGACGGTGTGCCCGGCCTCAAGGTGTGCCGTCAGCCTGGCGGCCACCTGCCGGCGGACCTTCAGGTGCAGGTGCTCCCGCGCGAATCGGTCCGAGACCTCGACGACCCGGTCGAGGGAACGACCCGCGAGCACGGACGTGAACAGCCGCTCCTTGGCGTCGTCTGCGGTGCTTCCTGACCGCACGGCACCAGCGAGCAGCGAGGGACCGTGGCGCACGACGGCCTGAGTGACCACCCGGCGACCTGCGACGGCGCGCAGCCAGCTGACCACGGAGCCGCCCTCCGTGAGCGTCCCGTCGAGGTCGAACGCCGCGACCGCCTGGGGTCCGGCCAGTGGATCTCGTCCCATGGATCGGGCAGTATCGCACTGCGCAGACGTGACCGGGCGTGAAAGCCGATCATTCCTATCCTCTTTGTAGATGAAATGCGGATCGCTCGCTACACTTGCGCCACGTATCCACAGACCAAGGAGCACACAATGGCAGTTCGACTGGGCGACGACGCACCCGACTTCACCGCCGAGACCACCGACGGCACGATCACCCTGTACGAGTACCTGGGTGACAGCTGGGGGATCCTCTTCTCGCACCCGAAGGACTTCACACCGGTCTGCACGACCGAGCTCGGCGCCTTCTCGGCGCACAAGGCCGACTTCGATGCCCGCAACACCAAGCTCCTCGGCCTGTCGGTCGACTCGCTCGAGTCGCACGAGGGCTGGAAGGGCGACATCGCCGAAACGCAGGGTTCGGCGCTCAACTTCCCTCTGATCGCCGACGAGGACCGCAAGGTCGCTGACGCCTACGACATGATCCACCCGAACGCGAGTGACACCCTGACCGTGCGCAGCGTCTTCATCATCGGGCCCGACAAGAAGGTGAAGCTCACGCTCACCTACCCCGCCTCGACTGGTCGCAACGTCGACGAGATCATCCGCGTCCTCGACTCGCTGCAGCTCACGGCCGGCTACAAGGTCGCCACGCCGGTGAACTGGAAGGACGGCGAGGACGTGATCATCGTCCCCGCGGTCAGTGACGAGGAGGCAAAGGAGCGCTTTCCGAAGGGATTCGAGTCGGTCAAGCCCTACCTGCGCATCACGCCGCAGCCCAACAAGTAGCGGTCAACCCGACGCGGCCTGAGTGGGCGGGGCGTCCGGCATCGTCCGGACGCCCCGCGACGCTCGGACGTAGGGTCTAGGCATGCCGTCACCCATAGAGCGCTCTGGAACATTCACGATCGGAGGCCGCGCGGTCCACCGCCTCGGTTACGGGGCGATGCGGATCACCGGGCCGGGGATCTGGGGACCGCCGGCGGACCACGATGGTGCCATCGCGGTGTTGCGTCGCGTCGTCGAGATCGGCGTGGACTTCATCGACACAGCGGACTCGTACGGTCCCGCGGTCTCCGAGGAGCTGATCTTCGAGGCGCTGCACCCGTACGGTCACGTTCAGGTCGCGACGAAGGCGGGGCTGCTGCGCACCGGGCCGGGCGTGTGGATCCCGTGCGGGCGCCCGGACTACCTGCGGCAGGAGTGCGAGATGTCGCTGCGGCGCCTCGGCGTCGAGGCACTGGACCTCTTCCAGCTGCACCGCATCGATCCCACCGTCGATGTCGACGAGCAGTTCGGCCTGCTCGCCGCCCTCTACCAGGAGGGCAAGGTGCGGGCGGTCGGCCTCTCCAATGTCACTGCCGGGGATCTCGAGCGCGCGCGGGGGATCGTCGAGATCACGTCCGTCCAGAACCTCTACAACCTGACGAACCGATCGAGCGAGACGGTCCTGCACGCATGCGAGGCGAGCGGGATCGGGTTCATCCCATGGTTCCCCGTGGCGTCGGGCGCGCTCGCGCTCCCGGATTCGCCGGTTGCGGCCATCGCCGCGGAGACCGGTGCCACGACCTCGCAGGTGTCGCTCGCGTGGCTGCTCGCCAAGAGTCCGGTGATGCTCCCCATTCCCGGGACGAGCTCGGTCGCGCACGCCGAGGAGAACTGCGGGGCCGCCCAGCTCACGCTGACAGCCGAGCAGGTCGCGACGTTGAGCGCACTGGCGCCAGCCGGCTGACGATCCGGACCCGTCGGACCCGCGCGTCGTGCCGTCGCAGGACGTCACGTCGGGCCCGATGCCGCAGGGCTGAAGCGGGTCCGGACTATCGTCGGTGCCGCGCCGGGACCCCCGCTCGCGGTGCACGGGACTTCCCGATCCCAAGGAGACAACCCGGTGCCGTCCTTCCCACCGCTCGCAGTCAACGCACGGCTCCGCTGGTCTGTGGTGAAGCCCTACCTCGACGAGCTCGCGCCGCGACGCATCCTTGAGATCGGCTGCGGCCAGGGCGGTTTCGGTGCTCGGCTCGCGGCGAGGGCCGAATACCTTGGCGTCGAGCCGGACGCCACCTCCTGGGAGGTCGCATCGTCGCGCATCGAACCTCATGGGGGCAGGGTGCTCCACGGCACCTCCGACCTCGTGGCACCCGACCCCACGTTCGACCTCGTGTGCGCGTTCGAGGTCATCGAGCACTTGGAGGACGACAGCGCCTCCGTCACCGACTGGGCCCGCCGCGTGCGCCCGGGAGGGGCGCTGATGGTGTCGGTCCCGGCGTTCCAGGAGCGGTTTGGGTCCTGGGATCGCCACGTCGGGCACTACCGGCGGTACAGCCCAGGGGACCTCGAGGCCACGCTGTCCAAGGCTGGACTCTCGAGCGTCCGGACTACCGTCTACGGCTGGCCGCTCGGCTTCCTCTTGGAGCAGGTCCGCAACCGCGTCGCGGACCGCCGCGTCGGCGCCGAGAAGGCGACGATGGGAGACCGCACGGCGCAGAGCGGCCGACTGCTGCAGCCGAAGGAGCTCCTTGGCGTGGGCATCGAGATCGGCTGCGCCCCGTTCGAAGCGCTGCAGCGGACGCACCCGGCGTCCGGGACCGGCGCGGTTGCCGTGGGCCTGAAGCTCTAGTCCACCCTCGCCGTGAGCTCGTCTCGGAGCTGGCGCTTGAGGACCTTGCCCGCCGGGTTCCTCGGGAGCTGCTCGCTGCGGAAGTAGATGCGCGTTGGGACGTTGAAGTGCGCGAGCCTCGACGAGACATGGTGGCGGAGCTCCTCCTCGTCGATGCGGTGGCCCGTGCGCGCGACGACGACCGCGCCGACCTCCTCGCCGAGCGTCGGGTGCGGCACGCCGATGACGGCGCAGTCGGCGACGTCGGGGTGCTCGAAGAGGGCTGCCTCGACCTCGACGGAGTACACGTTCTCACCGCCCCTGATGATCATGTCCTTCGATCGGTCGACGATGTAGATGAATCCCTCGTCGTCGATCCTCGCGACGTCCCCTGTGTGCAGCCACCCGTTCGTGAAGACCAACGCGGTGTCCTCGGGCCGGTTCCAGTATCCGCGAACGACCTGCGGGCCCCTGATCCACAGTTCACCGACGGCATCGGGGCCGAGGGGCCGGTCTTCTGGAGGCTCGGCACCCGTGAAGTCCTCGGGCACCACGGCGACGTCGGCGACGGGCACCGCGGTGCCCACCGAATCGGGTCGCGCCGCGTAGTCGGGGCCGGTGTTCATGGAGGTCGCCGCCGACGTCTCGGTCAGGCCGTAGCCGTTGCTCGGCTGGCCGATCGGGAACGCCTCGCGGATGCGGCGCACGAGGTCGGGCGGTGCCGGGGCGCCGCCGTAGGAGACGCCCCGCACCGAGGAGGTGTCCCGGCGGGCGAGGTCCGGCGAGTCGAGCACCTGCATCACCATCGTCGGAACGCCACCGAACGTCGTGATCCGCTCGCGTTCGATCAGCTCGAGGGCCCGCTCGGGGTCGAAGTGGTGCATCATCACGAGCTTCCCTCCCGCAGCGGTGTTGACGATCATCACGGCGAGGCAGCCGGTTGCGTGGAAGAGGGGGACCGACAGGAGGAAGGAGTTGGGCGAAGCATCCTCGAGCGGGTCCGTGGCGCCGAACCGCAGCTTTGCCCGCTGGGCGATGAAGAAGAGATTCATGAGGTTGGTGCATGCGTTTCGGTGCGTCCCGACAGCCCCCTTGGGTCGGCCCGTCGTCCCCGAGGTGTAGAAGATCGTCGCATCGTCGTCGGGCACGATCTCGACCTGGGGCGGGACGGCGTCCGGCTTCACATCGCCCATGACCTCCCCGAAGGGTCGCACGCGCGTCGCCGGCACTGGCGCGCCGAGGTCAGGCTCGCCCGACCGGTCCTCGGCGACCACAACGACGTCGTGGAGGAACTCGAGGTCGCAGAGGTGCTCGCGGATCCGATCGAGCCGCTCGGTGTCGCAGAACAGGATCCTCGAGCCCGAGTCCGACACTCCGTAGGCGAGCTCCTCACCGGTCCACCAGGCATTGAGCGGCACCGCCACCGCACCGATCGAGACCGTCGCCCAGAATGCGACGACCCACTCGGGCAGGTTGCGCATCGCGATGGCAACGCGGTCACCGCGCTCCACGCCCATGTCCGTGAGGCGCGCCGCGAGCGTCGACGCCTCGCGGTAGTGGCGGTCGAAGCTGCAGCGTTCGTCCTCGTAGACGAGGAAGTCCCGCCCAGCGTGGTTGAGCGAGAGCTCGAGGACGGCCCGCAGCGTGGGCGGGGCGTGCTTCCACACCCGGACCCGCGCCCCTCGGACGAGGGCTGAGCCCATCTCAAACATGGCATCCGGCGCCGTCATCTGCGCCGTGGCGTCGGCGATCGGCAGGACGCGCTCGGTCATGGTCCGCCCTCGGGTCCCGCGGGGAAGAGGGCCTCGCGGTAGTGGCGCAGCTCCTCGATCGAGGCCTTCACGTCGTCCATGGCTCGGTGCGTCGACTGCTTGTCGGGGGCCGTCTTGAGCAGCTCCGGGCGCCACCGCCTGACCAGCTCCTTCACGGTCGAGACGTCGACGTTCCGGTAGTGGAAGTGGACCTCCACCTCGGGGAGGTACTCCTGGAGGAAGCGACGGTCGGTGCCGATCGAGTTGCCCGCGAGGGGCACCTCGCCCGCAGGCACATGCTCGCGCAGGAAGGCCAGGGTCTGGTCCCTCGCCTCGTCCAGGGAGATCGTCGATGCCCTGATGGCATCGAGCAGCCCCGACGAGGTGTGCATCTCGACGACGACCGGCGGCATCTCGGCGAGCTGTGCGTCCGTCGCGTGGATGACGAGGTCGGGGCCCTCCGCCACGATCTCGAGGTTGTCGTCGGTGACGAGGGTGGCGATCTCGACGATCACGTTCCGCGCCGGATCGAGACCGGTCATCTCGAGATCCATCCAGACGAGCACGGTGTCGCATGCTAGATCGTGATCTGTGTGTCCCGAACTGGGCGCGCGCCCCGGACAGGGCTCGTCCCATCCGCACCGCGTTCGCTAGCCTGCAGCGATGATTCCGGTGCCGGTGACCGCCCTGCGCGAGGGTGCGCAGGTCCCCGCGTACGCCCACCCGGGGGATGCCGGCTGCGATCTCGTGGCCATCGAGTCCGTCGAGCTCGCACCCGGGGGAGGCAGGGCCCAGGTCTCATGCGGCATCGCCGTGGCCATCCCGGACGGCTATGCGGGCTTCGTCCTGCCACGCAGCGGCCTCGCCCTGCACCACGGCGTGACCTGCCTGAACGCGCCGGGCCTGATCGACGCGGGCTACCGGGGCGAGCTCAAGGTCGTCCTCGTGAACACGGACCCGACGACCCCGTTCCTCGTGCAGCCCGGCGACCGGGTGGCGCAGTTCGTCGTCCAGCGCGTCGAGCACGTCGCCTTCGAGGCGGCCGACTCGCTCGAGGCATCGCACCGGGGCGCAGGCGGCTTCGGTTCGACCGGGGTCCGGACATGAAGCCCCCGCCCCTCGATCCGCTCGACAGCGCCTTCATCACGCTCGAGTCGCCCGGGGCGCCGCTGCACATCGCGGCGATCCTCGAGCTCGACCCGCCCGACGGCGAGCCGGTCGACGGCGTGACCACCTACGAGCAGATCAAGGATCTGGTCGCGTCGCGGCTCCACGAGATCCCGGTCCTGACCAAGCGGATCCTGCGGGTCCCGTTCGACCTCGCGTGGCCGGTGTGGGTCGACGACCCGCAGTTCGACATTGGCGAGCACGTGCTGCGCCGCGCCTGCCCGTCCCCTGGCGGGGAGGCCGAACTCGACGCGCTGGTCGGCAGGATCATGGCGACCGAGCTCCCGCCGGATCGTCCCCTCTGGGAGCTCTCGGTCGTCGAGGGCCTCGCCCACGGCCGGACCGCGTGCATCCTGAAGGTCCACCATGCCCTGGCCGATGGGGTGTCCGGGGCGGCGACCTTCGCGGGACTCTTCGACATCTCGCCGGACATCAGGCCCTCGTCCCCGAGATCTGCCGACGTCGACACCGTCGACGAGCCGCTTCCCACTCCGCTCGAGCTCCTCGGTCGGACGGCCGGTGAGCTGCTCCGGCGCCCGCAGGCCTTCCTCGAGGCCCTCACCACGGGCATCGAGCAGGCGGCTGCCGTCGTGGAGCGGGCCATGCGTCCCGCCGAGCCCGGCGTCGACCCGAGCCCGTCGCTGCTTGCGGCCGCGAAGACCTCGCTCAACGGCTCTCCGAGCCACGCCCGCCGGTTCGGTCGCCTCCACCTCGATCTCGCCGAGGTGAAGGCCTGCTCCAAGCGGCACGGCGCGACGGTCACGGACTTCGTGATGTGCACGGTCGGCGGCGCGCTTCGCCGCCTGCTCGAGGAGCGCGGCGAGGTGCTCGAGCGCGACCTGATCGCCTTCATGCCGGTCAACGTGCGGCGCGAAGGCGCGGAGGGCGAGCTCGGGAACAGGATCTCGGCGCAGCTCGTGGCGCTCGGAGCGCACCTGGTCGATCCCGAGGAGCGACTCGCGGTCCTCAGCGCGGCGAGCCGCAAGCGCAAGGAGCAGCGGTCGGACAGCTCGAAGCTGCTGATGAACCTCGCCGCGGCCGTCGGGCCGGCGTTCGCATCGGTTGCCGGGCGCACCCTCTACGACCTCGAGCTGTTCAACGATCTGCCGCCCGTCGCCAATGTCACGATCTCCTCGGTGCCCGGACCGCCGATCCCCCTGTGGGTGGCGGGGCGCCGGGTGGCGACCGCTGCGCCCCTCGGGCCTCTCATGGGCGGCATCGCGCTGAACATCACGGTGCTGGGCTACGGAGGGCTGCTCGAGTACGGGATCCTCGCGTGCGCGAAGAAGCTCCCGGACCTCTCTGGCCTGCGCGACCTGCTCGAGGACGAGGCGAACATGCTCCTGA
>Ga0181519_10000436_pt1 | contig 38776 bp, 37 predicted proteins | sample PEATcosm2014_Bin_26_FD_121102 | JGI IMG/M metagenome (GOLD analysis project Ga0181519, IMG submission 121102) | Peatland microbial communities from MTU Mesocosm Facility, Houghton, MI, USA - PEATcosm2014_Bin02_10_metaG | ecosystem: Environmental > Terrestrial > Soil > Wetlands > Peat | place...
GCCGACGCTCACGCCTCACCCCCGAAGGGATAAGGTCGTGGCTCCTCACTCTGATCCCCATCACTAGCGCCGGCCTGTCGGGCGTCCTTATGCCCGATTGGGTCAGTGTTGTATATAGGTCCCTCAGCGTGAAAGCTTCATCAGTACGTCCAGAGGGAGACGATCATGAGAGTGACGCTTTTTTGCGGGACCGCGGCGATGGCGGCCTTGATCCTGGCCGGGTGCGGTGGCCATCAATCGGCCGTGCAGGGCCAAGCCGGCGGCGGATCCGCCTCTTCGAGCAGCGTCGGCGGAAATGGCGGCGGCAGCTATTCGGGAGGGTCGGAGGCGCCGAGCCAGGCCAGCCTGGAGGATCATCGCCGCGAGCCGGTGCCTTTGGTCAACGGCAAACCCATGTGGGCGCCCAACCGCAAGCACACCGCCGAGGAAAACGCCGAATACCAGTTCACCAAGAACGGCAGCGACTTCGACGCCAAGACCGAGTCGGACTACGTGACCAAGGTCCAGGCCTTTGTCGGCAGTCCGCCGTCCGACGCCGAAACCATCGCCCGCGGCAATGGCGATAAACTCATCTACGACCCCAAGACCAACACCTTCGCCGTGGTCACCAAGGACGGCGCGCCCCGGACGATGTTCAAGCCCAGGGACGGGGCCAGCTATTGGCAGCAGCAGAAGGATGAGCAGGCGCGAAACGACAAGGGCGGCGGCTACGGCGGCGGCTCGTACGGCGGTGGCGGAAGCGGGTCGAGCCAGAACTAGGGAGCGCTTTCTTCCGCGGGCCCTCTGAGGGAAGGCGCGTCTATCCGCGCAGTTTGCGGATCAGCGTCTCCAGATCCCGCGCCAGGGTCGCGTCCTTCGCCCGCAGCTCCTCGATCCGGCGCACGGCATGGAGGACGGTGGTGTGGTCGCGGCCGCCGAAGCGACGACCGATGTCGGGCAGGGAGCGGGTGGTGAGCTGCTTGGCCAGCCACATGGCCGCCTGGCGGGGTCTCGCCACCGCGCGGGTCCGGGTTTCGGAGATGAGGTCCGCCTGCTTCAGGCCGAAGTGCTCGGAAGCAGCTTTCTGGATGTCATCCACCGTCACCCGCTTTTCGCCGCCGCGCAGATGGGGCCGCAGGAACTGTTGGGTTTCGTCCAGGGTAAGGGCGGAGACGCCGGCGCCGGCGCGGACCACCAAGGTGTTGAGGGCGCCTTCCAGCTCACGCACGCTGTCGGTGAATCGGTCGGCGAGAAACTCCAGCACCTCGGGGCGAAGCCTGGCGGTGAAGCCGAGTTGAGCGCCCAGGCCCTGCAGCTTGCGCTCCAGTATGCCCAGACGCAGCGTCCGGTCGGCCGGCTCGATGCCGCACACCAGGCCCGCGGAGAGATGCGAGCGCAGGTGCGGATTGATTTCGGTCAGCGCCGAGGGTGGCCGGTCGGCGGAGAAAACCACCCGGCGGTTGTCCTCCATCAGCGCCGCCAGAGTGTGGAACAACTCCTCCTGGGTCGACTGCTTGCCGCCGATGAAATGAACATCGTCGATCAGCAGCAGATCGGCGCTACGCAGTTCGTCCTTGAAGGCCGCCATCCGCCGCTCGATCACCGCGCGCACGAAGCTGGAGAGGAACCGCTCGGCGGTCAGATACACAACCTTGCGATGGGGCGCTTCGGTCATGGCTTCGCGGGCCAGGGCGTTGAGCAGGTGGGTCTTGCCAAAGCCATAGGGGCCGTGGACCAGCACCGGGTTGAAGAGGCCGTCGGCCCAGGAGGCGACGCGCCTGGCCACGGCATGGGCGAACTCATTGGCCGGGCTGACCACGAAGGCGTCGAAGGTGAAGCGATCTTGCAGGACCCCGCCGGCGCAGGCTTTGGCCGGCTGGCTCGTTCCAGGCGCGTCACTGGAGATCGGCTCGGCGGCGAGGAACTCGGCGCTGGCTTCGGCGACGCCGCCGGCGGCCTCGAACTCCATGCGCGACTTGAGCGTCAGCACCCGGCCTTCGGGGTCATGGGCGGCCCAAAGCTCGCCGATCCGGCGCCACGCATAGCGCTTGATCCAGTCGCGGGCGAGGCCGGTGGGCGTCACCAGGCACAGCATGCCGTCGGCCGCCGGCCGCAACGAAGCCTGGGCCAGCCACGAACCATAGGCGTCCTCGCCCAGTTCGGCTTTCAGCGCATGACTGGCCTTGGTCCAGACGGCCCCCGCCGGCATTGAAGACACCGCCATCGCCAGATTGCCGCTCGCCATATGTCGCCCCACTTCCCTACGGTCTTCCGCTCCCCAGCCAGGGAGAAGGTCGGCGCCGGGGCCCGAAGGCCGTCGCCGGAGAACAAACAACACACAAAACCCCGTTCGCCGGCGCCGATGGCGCCGCCGTCGCTTTTCGTCAGTACAAGATCGAAAGCTTGAGGGCCTCAAACTAGCCGGAGGCGTGGCGTCGTCAACGCTGATTCGCGGCAAAAAAGTCTTAAAATTTTGTTGACATGCGGAAGGTCCCGACAAGTCAGGGAAAACCGCGCGATCACTTTTTTTTGCCGGCTAAGTTTGGGCGATTTTGTCGCGGGCGTGAACGCCGATCACCTGCCGCAGGTGCGGCCAGGGAATCAAATTATTTATAAAAAACAGAGACTTAATAAAAAGTCGTTTGAAATCAAGCGACCGCGAGTTTCTTCAGTTGGCGGTGCAGTCTGGAGACCTTGCGAGCGCCAGTGTTGGGGTGGACAACCCCCTTGCCGACCGCGCGCATGAGCTCGGATTGTGCGATTTCAAAGGCTTCCTTGGCGGCGCCGGAATCGCCCGCCTGGACGGCTTCTTCAAACTTGCGAAGGAAGGTGCGAACACGCGATCTGCGGGCCGTATTGACCTCGGTGCGTTTGGCGATTTTGCGGATCGCCTTCTTGGCGCCGGGGTTGTTGGCCATGGATCTCTGCTCTTTTCAGCTCACGCGCCGGCCCCCTCTGGCGCCGACGTTCAAATTCGGGAGGGGCGGATATAGAGGAGAGGCCCGGCCCGGTCAATCGCGACGGCGGGCTTGAATATTTCTCCCGCTTTTCACTGGCGTGGCTTTGCGCCCCGTCGTCGGCGCGGAGGCGGGGAAAAGGAAGCTCGGAAAGATCACGCTGGACTTCTCCTCTCGTGCGCACGGCGGGGGGCGCAAGGCCCCATCAAGCCGCGCCCGCTGGCGCCATGCCCTCTCAAGCCGTAAGACGCGCCCATGAGCGAGACCGCCACCTTCGGGTTCCAGGATGTCGAGCCGGCCGACAAGCCGGGGCTGGTGCGCGGGGTCTTCGACCGCGTCGCTTCACGCTACGACCTGATGAACGATCTGATGAGCGGGGGCGTACATCGGCTGTGGAAGGACGCCGCGGCGGCCAGGCTCAACGCCCAGCCAGGCGAGTTCATCGTCGATTGCGCCGGAGGCGCCGGCGATATGGCGCGGCGGTTCGCCAGGATGGCGCGGGCGGCGCGGCGACGGCGGGGAGGCGATCCGGCCCAAGTGCTGGTGGTCGACTACAATGGCGCGATGATCGAAGCCGGCCGCGCGCGGGGCGACGACGAGGCCATCGCCTGGTCGGTGGGCGACGCCCAGGCCCTGCCGCTCCGGGAGGCGACGGCAGACGCCTATTGCATCTCGTTCGGCCTGCGCAATGTCACCGATATCGCCAAGGCCCTGGCCGAGGCGCGGCGGGTGCTGAAACCTGGCGGCCGGTTCCTGTGCCTGGAGTTTTCGCGGCCGACGACGCCGGCGATGCGCGCCGCCTATGACGCCTATTCGTTCAAGCTGATCCCGGCGATCGGCGCGCGCGTAGCCAACGATCGGGAGGCCTATCAATATCTGGTGGAGAGCATCCGTCGGTTTCCCGATCAACGCAGCCTGGCCGAGCTGATGACCAAGGCGGGCTTCGGCCGCGTCGGCGTGACCAATTTCAGCGGCGGGGTCTGCGCGCTTCATCAAGGCTGGGCGATCTGACCGGCGAAGGCTCGCTCGCCGCCTGGGGGCGGCTGATCGGCATCGCCTGGACCCTGGCGCGCGCCGACGCCCTGGCGCCGCGCGAGATCGATCCGTTGCTGAGCGGGAGCGCGCGGACGGCGGCGCGGATGGTCCGCCTGGCGGCCGGGCCGGCGGCGCGGCGAGGGCGGCCGGGAGAGCGTCTGGCCGGAGCGCTGGAGCGCTCGGGGCCGGTGGCGATCAAGTTCGGCCAATTCCTTTCCACCAGAGCCGATGTGTTCGGCCAGGCGTTCGCCGACGATCTCGCCCGTCTGAAGGACCAGCTTCCGGCTTTCCCCACACCCGAGGCGAGAGCCGAGGTGGAGCGCGCGCTCGGCCGGCCGGTCGACGCTCTGTTTTCCGAATTCGGCGAGCCGGCGGCGGCCGCCTCCCTGGCCCAGGCGCACCGGGCGCGGCTGAAGGACGGACGGGCCGTGGCCGTGAAGGTGCTGCGACCCGGGATCGAGGCGCGGGTGGCCGCCGACACAGAGGCCCTGCTGCTGGCCGGGCGTCTGGCGGAGGGCTGGGACTCGCTGCGGCGCCTTGAGCCTCGGGCGTTCACCCAGACGGTGGCCCGGGCCCTGGCCCTCGAGCTCGACCTGCGCTTCGAGGCCGCCGGGGCCGATGAGCTGCGCGCGGTGATGGAGGCCGACGGCCACATGGCCGCGCCGGCGGTCGTGTGGGACGGTGTGGCGCGCCGGGTTCTGACTCTGGAATGGGCGGCGGGCGTGGCGCTCTCCGATCCCGCCGCCCTGGAGCAGCCGGGTCTGGATCGCCGGCGTCTGGCGGAGAATCTGGTGCGCGGGTTCCTGGCCCAGGCGCTGGACCACGGCGTCTTCCACGCCGACCTGCATGAGGGAAACCTGTTCGTCGCGGCGCCGGCCGCCATCGGGGTGGTGGATTTCGGCATTGTCGGGCGGTTGGGCGAGGCGGAGCGGCGGTATCTGGCCGAGATCCTCTGGGGCTTCATCCGGCGTGACTATCCTCGCATCGCCGCGGTGCATTTCGAGGCCGGCTATGTGCCCCCTGGCGCTGATCGCGCCGCCTTCGCCCAGGCCCTGCGCGCCGTGGGCGAGCCGCTGTTCGGCAAGACCGCCAGCGAGGTCTCCATGGAGCGCCTCCTCACCCAGCTTTTCGAGATCACAGCCCTCTTCGAGATGCGCCTGAGACCCGAGCTCATCCTGCTGCAGAAGACCATGGTGACGGTCGAAGGCGTCGCGCGGCGCATCGACCCGGGCCTGGATATCTGGGATGCGGCCGAGCCGGTTGTCAGGCGGTGGGTGACGCGGGAGCTTTCACCGGCGGCGCGGGTGCGGAGCCTTGCCGCCGAGGCGCGGGCGGCGGCCGCGGCCATCACCGCCCTGGCGGCGCGCGAGGCTCTCCCGGCCACGCCGCCGGCGCCGGCTCTTGCGCCCACCCCAGGCCCTTGGCTCGGCTTTGCGCTGGGCGCCCTGACGGCGGCGCTGGTTTTCCTTTTGGCGGCTGTGCTGCGGTAGAGAGATCTCCGGCCCGGCCGAAGCGCGGTCGTCAGGCCGAGGCCTCAATCGTCGGCTTGGTGGTGGCTTGTCCGACGCCAAAGCTTAAGAGAACCAACGTGTCTCACGGCGTTCACCTTGCCACGGTAGCAGGAACGGGGCTCAGTGAGGCGGAGTCAACGAAGCGACCATGGACACCACCGATAGCGACTTCAATCTGGAGCTGAGCCGGCGCCGATTGCTGGCGGCCGTCGGCTTGGGCGGTGGAGCGCTGGCGGCCGCTTCGCTCGCCAGCGTCGGCGCGGCCGAGGCGCAAGGGGCGCCCGCCGATCAGGCGGCGACGATCCCGGTGTCGGGGCTTCATCTCCAGTTCGGCGCCGACGCCTCCTCGCAGATGGTGGTCTCCTGGCACGCGCTTGCGCCGGTGGGCCGGCCGCGCGTGCTGCTCGGGCGTCTGGACGGACGGCTCGAACAGGCGGCCGAGGCGAAGCTCGCCAGCTACGTCGACGCCAAGTCGGGCCAGACCGTCTATGTCCAACACGCCAAGCTGAGCGGCCTTCGTCCGGACACTGCCTATCTCTACGCCGCCCTGCACGATGGCGCGGAGCCGGCGTTCGGGACCTTCCGCACCGCGCCGCGCGGCCGCGCGCCTTTCACCTTCACCAGTTTCGGCGACCAGGGCACGCCCACCCTTGGCCGGCGCTATACGCCGCCCGCCGGCGTGACGATCGCCGATCCGCCGTTCGTGAACGATAATCTCGGCTCTCCGGCGGCGGCCGACACCACGCTCGGCGTCGAGCGCATGAAGCCGCTCTTCCATCTCTTCAACGGCGATCTCTGCTACGCCAATCTCGCCAAGGACCGGGTGCGCACCTGGTGGGATTTCTGGGAGAACAACAGCCGCAGCGCGCGCAATCGGCCCTGGATGCCCTCCGCCGGCAACCATGAGAATGAGCTCGGCAACGGGCCGATCGGCTACCTGGCCTACCAGACCTTCTTCTCGGTGCCGGAGGCGGCCGGCCAGACGGAGCTGACGCGCGGTCTTTGGTACGCCTTCACCGCCGGCTCGGTGCGGGTGATCAGCCTGGCCAATGACGACATCTGCTATCAGGACGGCGGCGACAGCTATGTGCGCGGCTATTCGAAAGGCGCTCAGCAAGACTGGCTGGAGGCGGAGCTGGCCGCGTCACGCCGCGACCCGCTGGTGGACTGGGTGGTGGTGTGCATGCACCAGGTGGCGATCTCCACCGCCGACCGGGCCAACGGCGCCGACCTTGGCATCCGCGAGACCTGGCTTCCATTGTTCGACAAACATGGCGTCGACCTGGTCGTCTGCGGCCATGAGCATCACTATGAGCGCTCGCATCCGCTACATGGCGCCGAGGCCAACGCCACGCTCACACCCATTCCGACCGCTACCGCCGGCGAGGTGATCGACACCCGCAAGGGCGCGGTGCACATGGTGATCGGCGGCGGCGGCACCTCGAGACCCTCCAATGACCGGTTCTTCGATCCGCCGAGGTGCCGGGTGATCACCGCCGTGGGCGCGCCGCCGGTCGCCGGCGGCAAGCGTCCGCCGGTCTATGTGATCGAGGACGCCCCCTGGTCGGCGTCGCGCAACGCCGCCCATGCCTACGGCTTCGCCGCCTTCGATGTCGATCCGGGGCCGGCGCGCGGCGGCGTGACGACGATGAAGGTGACCTATTACGACGTGGTGGGGACGGGCGGGCGGATGGCGCCGTTCGAGAGCTTCACGCTGAGACGGCCGAGGGGGGACGGGTGAGGATCAGGCGGGCGCCTACTCCGCGCTCATCCCCGCCTTCACCTCCAATGCCCCCAACGCCAGCACAGCCCATCCGGCCATAAACATCACGCCGCCGACCGGCGTGATCGCTCCGACGATGTGCGGGGCGCCCAGAGCCAGGGCGTAAAGGGAGCCGCTGAAGACCACGGTTCCGACGAGGAAGAGCAGCGGCGCGAACCGAGCCCGGGCGCCGCCGAGTTGCAGGACGAATATGGCGGCGAAGACGGCCAGGGCGTGCGTCATTTCGTAGCTCGCGCCGGTCTTGAAGAGCTCCTTGGCCATGGGGTCGGTCACGCGGTGGGCGGCGAAGGCGCCGATGGCCACGGAAACGCCGCCGCTCAGCGCCGCCAGCGCCAGCCAGATCGCGCGCGAGCGCATGGATGCTTTCCCCTTCGTCAGTGTTGCAGGGCCTTGGCCCCGACCTTAGGGTCTGGCCGCGCGGCGTCAAAGCGCGCCAACGATAGAGCGCCCTGGAGGAAGCAGCGATGGCCCTGACCAAGGGTGACGATTTTCCGATCCACCAGACCAGCGAGCCGATCGCCTATTCGGGCACCGACCGCAATTTCTACGATCGCTATTTCTTCAACGGCTATCCCATGGCGGGCGGCGACTTCTTCGCCCTGGCCTTTGGCGTCTATCCCCACCTCAACATCGCCGACGCCAGCTTCTGCGTGGTGCGCGACGGGGTGCAGACGGCGTTGCACGCCAGCCGGTGGCTGCAGATGGAGCGGATGGACCTGACGGTGGGGCCGATCGCCATCGAGGTGCTTGAACCCTTGAAGCGACTGAAGCTGATCGTCGACGCGCCCGAGAACGGCGTCAAGGCCGAGATCGTCTTCGAGGGCCGCGCCTTTCCGGTGGAGGAGCCGAGGTTCATCCGTCGGCATGGCCCGCGCGCCTTCATGGACTATACGCGCCTGACCCAGAACGGCCGCTACAGCGGCTGGATCGAGCTCGACGGCCAGCGGCGCGGCGTCGACGGCTTCATGGGCACGCGCGATCGCTCCTGGGGCGTGCGGCCGGTCGGCATGCGCGACTCCCAGGAGACCGTGCCGCCGGTTCCGATGCAGTTCTATTGGATCTGGTCGCCATCGAACTTCGCCAGCGGGAGTTTCTTCTTCCACAGCAACGACGACGAGGCCGGGGCGCCATGGAACCGGCGCGCGGTCTGGGCGCCCGAAGGCGCCGACGCCGCCGGGCTGATGGAGATCGACAATTGCGCCATTGAGGTGGACTGGAAGGCCGGCACGCGCCACGCCCGCCGGGCGGTGGTCTCCTGGCGCGAGGGGACGGCGACGCGCGAGGTGATCTTCGAGCCGGACTATGAGTTCTTCATGCTGGGCCTGGGCTATGGCCATCCCAAATGGAGCCATGGCCTAGCGCACGGCGCGCTGGCGATCGAGCGGGAGGATGTGAAGCTGTCCGAGGTCGATGTGCACCTGCCGCACCATCTGCATGTCCAGGCGATCTCCAAGGTGACCTGGCGCGACGGAGAGGGCGGCGAGGAGGTGGGCCGGGGCGTGCTGGAACAACTGGTCCTGGGCCCGCACGCGCCGTCCGGTTTCGCCGGCGTGCTCGATTTCGCCAAATGAGGCGCGCGCCGTGACCCTCGCCCAACGCCTGGCGGCCTATCTTACCCGCACAACCGGCAAGCCGACAGCGGTGGAGGGTCTGGCGCGGATCTCCGGAGGGGCCAGCCGCGAGACCTATCTCTATGACGCGGTGAGCGAGGGCGGGCGCGCCGGCTATATCCTGCGCCGCGATCCGCCCGGCAGCCTGATCGACACCGATCGGCGCCTGGAGTTCCTGGCCATCCGCTCGTTCGCCGGCAAGGATGTGGCCGCGCCCGAGGCGGTGGTGCTGGAGAAAGAGGGCGCCGAGCTAGAACGGCCGTTCTTCATCATGCGCCGGGTGGACGGCGGCGCGGCCGGCAGTCCGTTCAACGCCGATCCGTTCGGCGAGCACGCCGGCGCCATCGGCGAGCAGTTCTTCACCATTCTGGGCCGCATCGCCGGCGAGCCGCTGGAGGGCCTGCCGATCCTGAAGGCGGCCGAGACGCCGGCGGCGGGCGACTGCTGGCGGCGCGAACTCGACTATTGGGCCGGTGTCATAGAAGAAGACGAACAGCATCCCCAGCCGATCGTACGCGCCGCCATCCGCCGGCTGCGGCGCGACCCACCGCCGCCGGCCCAACGCATCAGCGTGGTGCATGGCGACTATCGCGCCGGCAATTTCCTGCATGACGGCAAAGGGAAGATCCTGGCGATCTTGGATTGGGAGATGGCGCACCTGGGCGATCCGCTGGAGGATCTGGGCTGGGCCATGGACCCCTTGTGGTCGCCGGCGGCCGATGGCCGGATTTCCGGTATGGTGACCCGCGACGACGCCTTTGATTTCTGGCGCAGGGCCAGCGGGTTGGAGATCGATCCCAAGGCCATGGCCTGGTGGTCTTTGTTCGCCTCGGTCAAGGGCCAGGCGATCTGGACCTCGGCGGCCAAGGAATGGCGCGCCGGGGGCATGGTCGAGCCGGTGCTGGCGTTTTCGGGCTGGTACACCGCCCGTCGCCAGGACGAGATCCTGGCCGACCGCCTGGCGGCCATGGGGCCGGCGGCGTGACGCCGGCGCTGCCCGACATGCTGATGGGCCAGGCCATGGCCCTCTCGGCGCCGCAGCCGCCGGAGTCCGCTGGCGACTACATGGCCGGCCGCATCGGCATGATCGCCATGCTGGCGGTGCTGGCGGCGCAGGAGGCGGAACGGGGCCTGGCCGCCCGCACCTGGGAGAACGGCGCCCTCATCGCCCTCTTCGAGCGCGCCGCGCCGGCCTATGACGCCGTTCTGGCCGGCGATCTCGCCCGGGCCGCGGCGGAGGATCGCACCGATCATGGATGGGGCGCCCTCGACCGGGCCAACGCCGATCTGCGCCGGGTGCTCGTCCGCCTGCACGAGGCGGCCGAGGATCGCGGGGACAGTTCACTCGATCGCGAGATCCTGACCCTCTACCAGGCCATGGCCAAGGCCCGCCACCTCGACCTGCCGTCCGCCCTGGCCGGCTGAACCTTCCAAGGAGACACCATGCGAGCTTTACAACTGGTCGGCGCCGTCGGCCTGGAGAATCTGAAGGTTGTCGAACTGGCCGACCCCAAGCCTGGCCCGCACGAGGTGCTGGTGCGGATGAAGGCGGTCTCGCTCAACTACCGCGACATGCTGATGATCGCCGGCATCTATGGTCCGTCGACGCCCGTGCCGCTGACGCCGTTTTCCGACGGCTGCGCCATTGTCGAGGCGGTGGGCGAGGGGGTGACGCGCTTTGCTCCCGGCGACCGGGTGGCGACGATGTTTTTCCAGAAGTGGCTGGCCGGCAAACCGACCATGGAGGGTCTGATGTCGGCGCTCGGCATCCCGGTGCCCGGCGCGGGGCGCGAACTGGCCGTCTTCCACGAGGACGGTCTCTCGAAGGTTCCGGCCTTCCTCACCGACCAGCAGGTCTCGACCCTGCCGTGCGCCGCGCTCACCGCATGGCGGGCGCTGTTCGAGGACGCGCGGTTGGAGCCGGGCGATACGGTGCTGCTTCAGGGCACCGGCGGCGTCTCGATCTTTGGCTTGCAATTCGCCAAGGCGGCCGGCTATCGCACCATCATCACCTCCTCGTCCGACGAGAAGCTCGAACGCGCCAAGGCGATGGGGGCCGATCACGGGATCAACTACAAGACGACGCCCGAATGGGGCGCCCCGGCGCGGGCGTTCACCGGCGGGCGGGGTGTCGACTTCATCATGGGGGTCGGAGGCTCCACGGTATCCGAAGGCCTCAAGTGCATCACCCTGATGGGCCACATCTCGATCATCGGCGTGCTGGGGGGCGCGGCCGAACCCCTGCCGTTCGGCGCCATGATCGGCACCGGCGCGACCTTGCAAGGGGTCTCGGTCGGTTCGCGCGCGATGTTCGAAGCCATGTGCCGGGCGATCGAAACCCACCGGATCAGCCCGGTGGTCGACAAGGTCTATCCGTTCACCGAGGCGGTGGCCGCCTTCGAGGCGATGCGCGCCGGCGAGCACTTCGGCAAGATTGTGCTGGAGTTCTAAGCGGGGCGGACCCGCTTCGACGCCTCAGCTCTCCCCCCACCGCTGCTCCCACAGCCCGGCGCCGGAATCGCCCAGGCGCTCGACGATCGCTTCGGCCGCGTCGGCGGCGCTGATGGCGCTGGTGTCGATGTGGATCTCCGGGGCTTCGGGCGGCTCATAAGGGGAATCGATGCCGGTGAAGTTCTTCAGCTCGCCGGCGCGGGCCTTGGCGTAGAGGCCCTTGACGTCGCGGGCCTCGGCCACCGCCAGAGGCGCGTCGACGAACACCTCCAGGAACTCGCCCTCGGCCATCAGCGCCCTGGCCATGCGCCGCTCCGAGCGGAACGGGCTGATGAAGGAGACGAGCACGATCAGGCCCGCGTCAACCATCAGCTTGGCCACCTCGGCCACCCGGCGGATGTTCTCGACCCGGTCGGCGTCGGTGAAACCGAGGTCACGATTGAGGCCATGGCGCACGTTGTCGCCATCGAGCAGATAGGTGTGGCGGCCCTGGGCCAGGAGCTTCTTCTCCACCAGATTGGCGATGGTGGACTTCCCGGCCCCGGAAAGGCCGGTGAACCACAGCACCGCCGGCTTCTGGCTCTTGGCGGCGGCGCGGGTTTCCTTGCTCACGTCCACCGCCTGCCAGTGGATATTCTGCGAGCGGCGCAGGGCGAAGCGGATCATCCCGGCGCCGACGGTGGCGTTGGAGATGCGGTCGATGATGATAAAGCCGCCCATGTCGTGGTTGGCTTCGTAAGGATCGAACGCGATCGCCCGGTCGAGACTGAGATTGGCGACGCCGATCTCATTGAGCTCAAGCTGGGTGGCGGCCACGTGCTCCAAGGTGTTGACGTTGATCTTGTATTTCGGCGCCGCCAAGGTTCCGGCGACCAGGTTCGCGCCGATCTTCATCAAATAACCGCGGCCCGGCAGCATGGGTTCGGCGGCCATCCACACGACATTGACCTCGAACTGGTCGGCGACCTCGGCCGGGGACTGGGCCGCGACGATCACGTCGCCGCGCGAGCAATCGACCTCGTCTTCCAGGGTAAGGGTGATCGACTGGCCGGCGACGGCCGCTTCCAGATCGCCGTCCTTGGTGACGATGCGGGCGATGCGGCTTTCGCGCCCCGAGGGGAGGACACGAATGGCGTCGCCTGGCTTCGCCACGCCGGAGGCGATCTCGCCGCAGAAGCCGCGGAAATCGAGATTGGGCCGGTTGACCCATTGCACCGGCAGCCGCAGCGGGCCGGCCTGAAGGCGCTCGGCGTCTATCTCCACCGTCTCCAGATGCTCCATGAGCGTCGGGCCGCGATACCAGGGCGTCCGATCGCTGCGCGAGGCGATATTGTCGCCGCGCAGTCCGCTGATGGGGATGGCGAGAACCTGTTCGAGGCCGATCTCGTCGGCGAAGGCGCGGTAGTCGGCGACGATTTCGTCGAACCTCGCCTGATCGAAGCTCACCAAATCCATCTTGTTCACCGCCAGCACCACATGGCGGATGCCGATCAGCTTGACGAGAAAGCTGTGGCGCTGGGTCTGGGTGAGCACGCCCTTGCGGCCGTCGATGAGGATGACGGCGAGGTCGGCGGTGGAGGCGCCGGTGACCATGTTGCGGGTGTATTGTTCGTGGCCGGGGGTGTCGGCGACGATGAACTTGCGCTTGTCGGTGGAGAAAAAGCGATAGGCGACATCTATGGTGATGCCCTGTTCGCGCTCGGCGGCGAGGCCATCGACCAGCAGGGCGAAGTCGATTTCGCCGCCCTGGGTGCCGAGACGCTTGGAGTCGGCTTCCAGGGCCGCCATCTGGTCCTCGAAGATCATCTTCGAATCATAGAGCAGCCGGCCGATCAGGGTCGATTTGCCATCGTCCACCGATCCGCAGGTGATGAAGCGCAGCAGGGACTTGTGCTGGTGGGCGTCGAGATAGGCGTCGATGTCGGTGGCGATCAGGTCGGAGACGTGGGCCATCAGAAATAGCCCTCGCGCTTCTTCTTCTCCATCGAGGCCGATTGGTCGTGGTCGATGGCGCGGCCCTGGCGCTCGGAGGTCGTGGTGAGCAGCATTTCCTGGATGATCTTGGGCAGGGTGTCGGCGTTGCTCTCCACCGCGCCGGTGAGAGGGTAGCAGCCGAGGGTGCGGAAGCGGACGTTGCGCATCATGGGCGTCTCGCCGGGCTTGAGGCGCATGCGCTCGTCATCGACCATGATCAGCGCGCCGTCGCGCTCCACCACCGGCCGCTCGGCGGCGAAATAGAGCGGGACGATGGGGATATTCTCCAGCTGGATATACTGCCAGATATCGAGCTCGGTCCAATTGGAGATCGGAAAGACGCGCAGGCTCTGGCCCTTGGTGTGACGGGTGTTGTAGAGCTTCCAAAGCTCCGGACGCTGGTTCTTCGGATCCCAGGCGTGCTGCGCCGAGCGGATGGAGACCACCCGCTCCTTGGCCCGGCTCTTCTCCTCGTCGCGGCGGGCGCCGCCGAAAGCGGCGTCGAAGCCGTATTTGTCGAGCGCCTGCTTGAGACCCTCGGTCTTCCACATGTCGGTATGAAGCGAGCCGTGATCGAAGGGGTTGATGCCCCGCGCCTTGGCTTCGGGGTTCTGATGGACGATCAGATCGAAGCCGAGGGTCTTGGCCATCCTTTCGCGCATCTCGTACATGGCCTGGAACTTCCAGGTGGTGTCGACGTGCAGGAGCGGGAAGGGCGGGGGCGAGGGATAAAAGGCCTTGGCCGCCAGATGCAGCATGACCGCCGAATCCTTGCCCACCGAATAGAGCATCACCGGCTTTTCGCACTCGGCCACGATCTCGCGCAGGATGTGGATGCTTTCCGCTTCCAGGCGCTGCAAATGCGTAAGGCGCCGAGGCGCCTCATGAACGGCCGAGGGCGGAAGAGGGGCCGCGGTTTCGATGGTCATGAGGGCTATAAGCCTTTGTTGCGGCGCACGAACGTCCGCCATCGACCATATCTTGGCAAGGCCGACAGCCCGCGGTGACGTAAGCGAGGCGCCCGCGCCGCGCAAGACCGCCAAGGGCTGTGCAATGCGGCAAATCCGTGGCCACGTGGCGTCCGCGCCTTGACATTCCAAGCGCTCGCGGGCTTTTATGCCTCAAGGTTTGGCGAGGGCCCCTCGGACATGTCAAGGCCGCTATCAACCTTCAGCCTGAGACGGATCGTCGCGGCTGGCCTGCTCGCCGGCGGCCTCGCCATGGCCGCCCCGGCCGCCCAGGCGGAAATATTCGGCTATTCCGGCGGTCCTACCGCCACTGTCTATCTGACGCTCAACTATTCGAACGGCACCTCGGTCACGCTTAGTTCGCTGACGAACCCCGCCCACATCAACGGCTACGCGACGATCGGCTCATACGATTCGACCGGCTATCACGCCTATTCGAACACCAACTATGAGGCCGAGGTCGCGGGTGTGGGTGGCAGCCTCGGCTACAACAATTTCTTCATTTTCAACCTGTCCAGCGTGGCCTCGCATGCCGGGACGCTGGACTCCGCGTCAATGAGCCTCAACACCTTCGACGATCAGCACTATTACAACTACACGCTCGGCAGCTACTCGCTGGGAAACGACGCGACCGACCTGCCGGCCGACGTACTCAAGCTGGAAAAGGGCGGTACTGGCCTCACCAATATCTATAGCGCTCTCGGGGCCGGGGTCGCCGACTCTTCGAAGGCCTATGGATCGGCGAAGTACAGCCCGGCGGACTCCTATATTTATGAAACCATCACGCTCAATGAGGCTTTCATCAAGGAAGTCGAAAACGTGATCACCAAGAAATACTACAACATCGTTTTGGGCGGCGAAGCGACCACGGCCACGCCCGAGCCAGCGACCTGGGCTTTGATGATGATCGGCCTGGGCGGCGTCGGCGCCGCGATGCGTCGGGCGCGCCGGCGGGCGGGCGAAGCCCGCGCCTAAATACCCAACGCCGCTCTTTCGAGCGATTGATCCGTGGGTACCCCCGAACGATCGTGCTTGACCCGGCGCCCAGCGATGGGCGACCAAGCAGGCCGCTCGCGGCGCCCTGACCGCGACAGCGAAGGGGAGAAACCGCCATGCGCGCCGATCTGTTCAGCCTTGAGGGGCGCGTGGCGCTTGTGACCGGCGGCTCGCGGGGCATCGGCAAGATGATCGCCGAGGGTTTCCTGATGCAGGGAGCCAAGGTCTATATCTCCTCGCGGAAACCCGGTCCGTGCGACGCCACCGCCGCCGAGCTTTCGCAAGGCGGAGGCGAATGCATTTCCCTGCCGCAAGACGTTTCGACCGTGGAGGGGTGCAAGGCGCTGGCCGCGCGGATCACCGCGCTGGAGCCCAAGCTGGACATCCTGGTCAACAACGCCGGCGCCGCCTGGGGTGCGACGTTCGACGAATTTCCCGAGAGCGGCTGGGACAAGGTGCTCAACCTCAACCTGAAGTCGCCGTTCTTCCTCACCCAGGCCCTGCGTGGCGCGCTCGCCGCCGCCGCCAGCGCCGATCAGCCGGCCAAGGTGATCAATATCGCCTCGATCGACGGCATCCGGCTCAACCCGCAGGAGACCTATTCCTATCACGCCTCCAAGTCCGGCCTGATCTATCTGACCCGCCGCATGGCCGCGACCTTGATCAAGGACAACATCGCCGTCACCTGCATCGCCCCCGGCGCCTTCGCCTCGGAGATGAACCGCGACGCCCGCGACCACGGCGAGGCGGTGGCGAAGCGCATTCCCAGCAAGCGAATCGGTCGCGACGAGGACATGGCGGCCGCCGCGATCTATCTCGCCTCGCGCGCCGGCGACTATGTGGTGGGCGCGACCTTGCCGGTGGATGGCGGCGTGGCGTTGGCGGACCTGCCTTCGGCCGTCTGACCGTAGGCGCGAAGAAGCGCTTCGACCGCCCGGGCGGCGTGGGGTTTCAGGCTCGCCTTCCGCGCATCCACTTGCGCGCCGATCAGGGCGCGATTGACCAGATCGGCTTCGAGCATGCCGCGCAGGTGCATGGCCACCATCCACGGGTCTTCCCGGCGCAGGCGCCCCGTCTCCATCTCGGCGGCGAGGAAATCGGCCATGCGCGACCACAGGAGCTTGGCGCCGCGCTCATAGAACCGTTCGCCCAAGCCCGAGCGCCAGCCCTCGGCGATGGAGTTTCGGCGCACCGAAAGCGACTCTTCGGAGAGGGACAGGACGAGGAAGCTAACGCCAAAGCGTTCCAGGGTGCGCCGTAGATCCTCGGAGGGGCGAAGGGTGTCGAACACCTCGTTGGCGTGATCGAGCACCGCGTCGAGCATGACGGTGACGAACAGGTCCTCCTTGGAGTCGAAGTAGCGATAGAGGGTCGCCTTGGATCCGCCCACGCGCTCGGCGACCGCCGCCATGCTCGCGCCGGCGAAGCCTTGTTCGCGAAACACATCGCCGGCGGCGGCGAGGATTTCCTGGCGTTTGGCGTCGGTCTTGACGCGCATGGCGGCCCTCTATTCGATACCGTATGGTACTCTTTTGGCTTGACAGGCGCCAGGGGGGACCGCTAGCAAAAGTCTCGCGCCGCATAAGAGTCGAACGCCGTTGCATCCCATTGATGAAGAAGTCGCCAGCACGGCCAAGCGGTCCGGGCTAGCCAGATGGCGCTGGCCGCTGATGATCGGCGGCCCGGTCGTGATCGTGGCCATAGTCGCCTATTTCGTGCTGACCAGCGGCCGGTTCGAGACCACCGACGACGCCTATGTGAACATCGGCAAGGCCCCGATCAGCACCGCCATCTCCGGCCGGGTGATCGAGGTGGATGTGAAGGAAAACCAGCCGGTGAAGGCCGGGCAGGTTCTGTTTCGCCTCGATCCGGCCGATGAGCGCACCGCCGAGCTTCGGGCCGAGGCAAGCCTGGCCGCGGCCAGGCTGCAGGTGGTGTCGTTACGTTCGGCGCTCGATCAGCAGAAGCTGCTGCTGGCCTCGGCCATGACCACCCAGGCTTATACGGCCAAGGAGGCGGCCCGTCAGAAGGCGCTGGTGGCCGCCGGCGTGGCCTCGCGCCAGCAGGAATCGGACGCCGCCCATGCCGCCGATCTCGCGGCGGCTCAGGTGGCGACCCAGCGACAGCAGGTGGCCGCGGCCTTGGCCAATCTAGGCCCCGCGGCGACCGCGCCTGAAGCCTACCCCTCCGTGCTCCAAGCCAAGGCCGTGCAGCAGGCGGCCGCCATCGATCTGGCCCGCACCGTGGTCTACGCGCCTCAGGACGGGGTGGTGACAAGGGTCGATCAGCTTCAGGTGGGCGCCTATGTGAATCCGGCCCAGACGCTGTTCTTCCTTCTCTCGGGCGATCCGTGGATCGACGCCAATTTCAAGGAAGACCAGCTCCGCAAGATGAAAGTTGGCCAGCCGGCCAAGATCAAGATCGACGCCTACGGCGACAAGACTCTGAACGGCCACGTGCAGAGCTTCAGCCCCGGCTCGGGCTCGGCCTTCTCGGCTCTGCCGGCGCAGAACGCCACCGGCAACTGGGTGAAGGTCGCCCAGCGCCTGCCGGTTCGGATCGCCTTCGACCGGCCGCCGCCCGACGTGGCCGCCCGCGCCGGCCTCTCGGCCAAGGTGACGGTGGACGTGCGAGGCGGGGGCGGCCACGAATCCCAGCCGCGCGGCTGATCGCCATGGCGTCCGCCTCCGATATCGCCAACCGGGTTCCGATCACGATCTCGCTGATGCTGGCGACGATCATGAACTCGCTGGATACGACAATCGCCAATGTCGCCCTGCCGCATATCCAGGGCAGCGTCTCGGCCTCGCCCGACCAGATCACCTGGGTTCTGACCTCCTATCTGATCGCCACCGCGATCATGACGCCGCTCTCGGGATGGCTGTCGGTGCGCATCGGCCGCAAGGCGATGTTCACCATCTCCATCGCCGGCTTCACGGCCGCTTCGATGCTGTGCGGCATCGCCACCAGCCTGCCCGAAATCGTCGCGTTTCGCTTGTTGCAGGGCCTGTTCGGCGCCTCCCTCATCCCGCTTTCCCAGGCGGTGATGCTCGATCTCTATCCGCCCCGTCAGCTTGGCCAGGTGATGGCGCTGTGGGGCGCGGCCGCGATCCTGGGGCCGATCTTCGGCCCGGCGATCGGCGGCTGGCTCACCGACAATCTCTCCTGGCGGTGGGTGTTCTACATCAACCTGCCGATCGGGATTCTCGCCTTCACCGGCATCTGGCTATTCATGTCATGGGGCGGGGAGGCCAAAGCCAAGCCCTTCGATTTCCTGGGCTTTGGGGCGCTGACGGTGTTCGTCGGCGCCTTCCAGCTGTGCGTCGATCGCGGGCCCAGCCAGGATTGGTTTTCCTCGTCGGAAATCTGGACCGAAGCGATTATCGGCGTCATCGCCCTCTACGTCTTCCTCGTCCAGACGCTCACCGCGCGCCATCCGTTCTTCGACCGCTCGCTGGCGCTGGACCGCAACTTCGTCACTTGCACCGCTTTCGGCTTTTTCATCGGCATATTGCTTTTCTCGACCATGGCCCTGCTGCCGACCATGATGCAGCAGTTCATGGGCTATACGGCGCTGGAAAGCGGCCTGGCGAGCATGCCCAGGGGCCTTGGCTCCTTCGTCGCCATGTTCGCGGTCGGCCGACTCATAGGCCGGATCGATACGCGCCTGATCCTGCTGACGGGCCTCAGCCTCAGCGCCATCTCGCTTTGGCAGATGACCCAGTTCGACCTGTCGATGAACGCCACGCCGATCGTCATCGCCGGCGTCGTCCAGGGCGTCGGCATAGGCCTGATTTTCGTGCCGCTCAGCACCTTGGCCTTCACCACCGTGGCCCCGCACCTGCGCGCCGAGGCCACCGGGGTCTACACCCTGATGCGCAGCCTCGGCTCCAGCGTGGGCATTTCGATCATGCAGGCGCTCTGGACCTCCAACGCCGCCGTGGTCCACTCGACCCTGGTGGCCCACATCGCCCCCGGAGATCCCGTGGTGGGGGCGGCTCTGGCCCAGGCGCCGGCTCTGGGCTCGGGCCTGGAGAGCCTCAACGCCGAGATCACCCGCCAGGCGGCCATGGTCGCCTATCTGGACGACTTCAAGGTGATGCTGATCATCACGCTCGCCTGCATGCCGCTGCTCCTGCTCATGCGCACGCCGAAATTCGCGCCGGAGGCCACCCATGCGATCGTGGAGTAGCGCCGCGGGCCTGCTGGCCGCTTGCAGCTTGGCCGGTTGCACGACCGTAGGACCGAATTTCAAGACGCCGGACGCCGCCGCGGCCGCCGGTTACGCCATGGCCGGGGATCCCACTCCGGCCGGCCCGGCCCTCTCGCCCGACGCCCGCGCGGCCGGACCCTGGTGGCGCGCCTTCGGCTCGGCCGACCTCGACAGAGTGATGGCCGAAGCGTTGGCCGGCAATCAGAACGTCGCCCTGGCGGTGGCCAATGTGCAGAAGGCCGCGGCCCAGGAGCAGGCGGTGCGCGGCGGCCTGGCCCCCCGGCTGGACGCCAACGCCGGCGCGGCGCGCGAGCGGATCAACTTCAATCAGTTTGGCATCACCTTTCCGGGGGTCACCAACCCGACCATCAATCTGCTGACCGTCGGCTTGAACGTCAGCTATGACCTTGATCTCTTTGGCGGCGGCCGGCGGAAGGTGGAGACAGCCGAGGCGGCCACCAACGCGCAGGCAAGGCGCGCCGACGCCGCCTATCTTACCCTCACCGCCAATGTCGCTCGCCAGGCCGTGCGCATAGCCGCCCTGCGGGACGAGGCCGCGACGGTGCGCGACATCGTCGCCGACGACCAGCATAACATCGACATCGTCCGACGCGCCGAGGCGGAAGGCGGCGAGCCCAGCTCGGCGACGCCGGGCGGCGTGGCGCAGCTGGCCGCGGACCAGGCGCTGGCGCCGCCGCTGGACCAGGAGATCGCTCAGGCGCGGCACGCCTTGGCCATGCTGGTGGGCAAGTCGCCGGCCGAGTGGACGGCGCCCGACTTCGCCTTTCAGAGCTTCACCGCGCCGGCGGTCATCCCGGTGACCCTGCCCTCGACGCTGGTGCGACGGCGCCCCGACATCCTGGCGGCGGAAGAGGATTTTCACGCCGACACCGCGCGCATCGGCGTCGCCACCGCCGATCTCTATCCGGATATCAAATTGAGCGCGGGCATCGAACAATCGGCTCTCACCCCCGCCACCCTCTTCAACTACAGCTCGACCGGCTGGACCCTCGCCTCGGGCCTGACCGCGCCGATCCTCAACGGCGGCGCCCTGAAGGCCGACAAACGGGCGGCGGAGGCCCAGGCGCGCGCGTCCCTGGCGCAATACAAGCTCACCGTGCTCACCGCCTTCGTCCAGGTGTCCGATGTGCTGGCGGCGCTGGCCAACGATGACGCCCGGCTGGCGGCCGACAGCCGGGCCGAGCGGGCGGCGCAATCCTCGCTGAACGACGCCCGGGCGGCCTACAGCCTGGGCGGCGGCGCGCTCCTGCCGGTGGTGGTGGCCCAGCGCCAACTCAACCGCGCCAAGCTCACGCTCACCCAGGCGCGCGGCCAGAAGCTGATGGACACCGTCGATCTCTATGCGGCCACGGCGACCGACTGGCGGGACGAAACGGCCGCAGTGACGGCGCGCTGACAGGCCCGAGGCCGTCGGACGGTTAGCTCGGGTGGATGTGGGTGATCTTCGATCCCTCGATGCCAAGTCCCGCCATCAGACCGGCCTGGCCGAAGGGGAAGGCGTAGACATCCTGGGTGATCGTCGTGGTGGTGCTGCTCATGGCGGCGCCCTTGTCGATCACCACCACGCTCGGCCCCGAACCGATCGCCCAGCCGTCGCTCGACTTGAGATATTGAAGCGCCTTCTGGTTCATGAAGAACAGGGCGTAGCTGAACACCTGCCCGCCCGCCTGCAGGCCGAAGGAAGCGGCGCTTATGTTGTAGTAGCCGACCGGCCGGCCGCGTTCGAGAAGCACGCCATCGCCGGTCTGGGCGCCGAACATGAAGCCGCCCTTGAGAATCTTCGGGAACACCAGAACGGCCCGGCAATTTCTATTGAAGAGCTGGGCCTTGGACGACTGGGAGAGGAGTTTGTTCAGCGCCGCCTGGCCGTCATAGTAGAGGCTGCTGGCCGAGGCGTGGGCGGGCAGGGCCGCGAGCTCCGCCGCGCCGGCGAGCGCCAGGGACGTGGTCACCATCGAACGTCGCGTCAGGGCCATCTGGTAGTCCTCTTAAAATGTCGGCGGGCGAGGGCCCAGCCACCCGGCTTGGGTGCACCCCGCCCCAAGGCCTTGTCAATATGGGCGCGGCTCGGATGAACGCCGGCGGGCCAGGTGACTGATCGCCGGGGAACTAGCGAGAGCGCGAACCGTTGTCGCCCTCGCGGCGCGTGTCGTGGCTTTACCAGGGAACTGACATGAATGTCTCTCGAAACACTTTGATGGTCGTCGCGGCGACAGGCGCGCTCTTGCTCGGCGCTTGCCAGAAGAACGACGACGCCGCCAAGGCGGCGGATTCGGCCACCACGGCGGCATCGGCCGCGCAGACGTCGGCCGCCGCGGCTCAGCAAACCGCGGCCGACGCCGCCGCGGCTCAGCAGACCACGGCCGGCGCCGTGGCGACCGCCCAGTCCAGCGACGCGGCGCACGAGGCGACCGCCGCCGCCGAGCGGGCCGACCAATCGGCGGCAAAGGCGGCCGACGCCAGCCAGTCGGCGGCGGATTCAGCCTCAAGTCCGCCCAAGAATTAGACTGAGCCGGCGGGGTTCGCCGTCACGCACCCCGCCGCGCCAGGCTGCCGAAGAAAGCCCGGACGTCGAAGCGGCCGGTGGCCAGGGCGCCGGATTTGAAGGCGGGGATGGCGATCCATAGCTCAAGGGCGGTGACGCCGGCCATCAGGGCGGCGGTCGCCGCCACTTGCCATAGGGGAGGGTCGGTGGCGACCCTGGCCGCCATCATGAACGGGGTGAAGAGGGGAACCCAGGTGAGGGCCTGGAGCAGGGGCGCGTCTGGATGGCTGAGCGACTGGCTCATGAACAGCAGGGGCACCGACATGATGATCATCATCGGCCCAAGCAGGGTCTGGGCCTCGCGGCTGGTCTCGCAGAAGGCGCCGATCGTCACATAGAGAGTGGCGAACATCAGATAGCCGCCGATGAAGTAGAGACCGAAATAGGCCCAGCGACCGTTGGTCAGAAGGACGCCGCCGATATCGCCGGCGATCGAGGGCATGCGTAGGGTGAGCACCACCGCGGCGATGGTCAGCCAGAAGGCAAGGACCGTGCCGGTCACCGCGGCCACCCCCAGAATCTTGCCGCCCATGATCTCGGGCACGGACGCCGAGGAAAGCAGAACCTCCAGGATGCGGCTGCTCTTTTCCTCCATGACGCTGTTGAGCAGCATGCCCGCGCCGGTGAGGATCACCATCCAAAGCAGCATGCCCATGAAGAAGCCGGCGAAGGCGGGCAGGCGATCCTTCAGCGTCACAGGCCCGGTCTGGGTCTTGGGCGAATAGTCGGTGAGCCTGGGGGTCAGGGAATCGATGGCGTTGAGCGCGCCGAGATTGACGCCCTGCCGGCGCAAGCGGTCACGTTGAAGCGCGTCCTTGACCGCGTCGCCGACGGCTTTCTCGACAGCCGGGTCGGTGACATTGCGGCTCCAGAAGTCGACCGCGGCCGTGTCGCCGGATGGCGATAGGATAACCGCGCCGTCGAGCCGGCTCCCTCCCGGCAGCGCTTGTACTCCGGAAAGATAGGGCTTGAGGCGCGCCGCGGCGTCGCCGGGTCCCGAAAAGGGTAAGCCCGGCGCGGCGACGACGAGGCCCAGCGGCTTGCCTCCCGGGCCTGGCGCGGCCAGGGCGTGGCCTACGGCCGCGCTCAGGTTCTGGCCGGTGAGATCGACCACGGCGATGGCGGGCGGGGGCGTGGATCTGGCCATCACCGCCGGAGCGAGCACGATCGAGGAGAGGCCCACCGGCAGGAGAAGCAATGACAGCCAGAATCCGGGGGTGCGGACATAGGCCAGATACTCGCGCCTGGCGATCATCAGGAGCCGCCTCATGCGCCCTTGCCTCCGTTTTTGGTGAGCACGATGAATGCGTCGTGGAGATGCGGCTCGCGCACTTCGAAGCGGCTGATATCGAGGCCGCGATCAAAGGCGGCCTTTATGACGCTCTGGCTCGGCGCGCCAGGCAGCATGGTCGCGGTGACGCGCACGGCGCCGCCTTCCAGCGTTTCCACGGTGGTCTCGCCAAGACCGGCGATGTCGCCGAGCGCCGACGGATCGAAGGGACCCTCCAGCATCACCGTGCGGGGGGCCGCGGCCCGCGCCGCTTCCACGGTGCCATCGAAAACCTTGCAGCCGCCCGCCATCAGCACGACGTGGTCGCACAACCGCTCGGCGTGCTGCATCACATGGGTGGAGAAGATCACGGTGGCCCCGCGATCGGCGAGGCCCCGGATCAGATCCTCCAGCGACTGCTGGTTGACGGGGTCCAGGCCGGAGAAGGGCTCATCGAGGATCACCAGGTCGGGTTCGTGGGCGAGGGCCGAGAGCAGCTGGACCTTCTGGGCCATGCCCTTGCTGAGGGCGCGGATCGGCCGGTTGGCGGCTTCGCCAAGACCCTGGGATTCCAGCATGTCGCGGGCGCGGCGGCGCGCCTCGGGGCCGGGGACGCCCTTGAGCCCGGCCATGAAGGCGATGGCGTTCACCGCCGTCATTCGGCGATAGAGCCCGCGCTCCTCGGGAAGGAAGCCGATCCGGTGCCGCACCTTGGCGGCGTCGGGCGCGCCGAGCACCGAGATGCGACCGGCGGTCGGATCGACCAGCCCCAACACCATGCGCAGAGTGGAGGTCTTGCCGGCGCCGTTGGGGCCAAGAAACCCCAGGATCGCGCCGGCCTTGGCCGAGAACGACAGGTCGTTGACCGCCGTGAAGGCGCCGTAGCGCTTGGTCACCCCCTCCAGAACCAGCGCCTGTTCCATCGCCCACCCGAATCGCCGCCACCAATCCCTTCTCTATCAGGCATTTTGCTCGCTGGGGCGTTCCGCCGGGATTGCCTCGATGGAAGCCGGCGCCGGCGAATGCTATGAACCGGCCGATCGCCGGAGGGCTTCTCATCCATGACCGCGCTGGACGTTCGGCCGCCGCAAACCAACGAGGCCCTGGACGTCATCGGCGAGCTCGATCGCAAGGTCCACTGGCTGTCGGCCTGGACGATCCACCACGCCAACCACGTCCGGCCCAATCGCGATGGGCTGAAGGTCGGCGGCCACCAGGCCTCGTCGGCGTCGCTGGCGACGATCATGTCGGCGCTCTATTTTTCGGTGCTGCGGCCGGAGGACCGGGTGGCGGTCAAGCCGCACGCCAGTCCGGTGTTCCACGCCATCCAGTATCTGTTTGGCCGCCAGAGCCTGGACCAGATCCAGCGCTTTCGCGCCTTCGGCGGCGCCCAATCCTATCCTTCACGGACCAAGGATGGCGACGACGTCGATTTCTCCACCGGGTCGGTGGGGCTGGGGGTGGCCATGACCGCCTTCGCCTCGATCGCCCAGGACTACCTTCTGGCCCACGATAGGCTTAGCCCCGAGCGCGCCGGGCGGATGATCTGCCTGCTGGGCGACGCCGAGCTGGACGAGGGCAATATCTATGAGTGCGTGATCGAGGGGGCCAAGCACGACCTGCGCAACTGCTGGTGGATCGTCGACTACAATCGCCAGAGCCTGGATGCGACCACCTCGGAGCGGATGTTCCTGCGCTTCGCCGAGATCTTCGCCGCCGTCGGCTGGGACGTGATCACGCTCAAATATGGCCGCAAGCTCGAGGCCGCCTTCGCCCAGCCGGGCGGCGCGGCCCTGCGCCGCTGGTTCGACGATTGTCCGAACGATCTCTACGCCGCCTTGAGCTTTCAGGGCGGCGCGGCGTGGCGGTCGCGGATCCTGGCCGACACCGCGGGCGAGGCCGGGATCGAGGCCCTGCTGAAGCGCTATGACGACGAGGCCCTGGCCGAGTTGATGACCAATCTGGCTGGCCACGACCTGAGCCTGCTGCTGGACGCCTTCCACGCGGTGACCGACGAGGCCCCCAAGTTCTTCATCGTCTACACCATCAAGGGCTTTGGCCTGCCGTTCCAGGGCCACAGGACAACCATTCGGGCCTGATGACGGCGGCCCAGATGGACACCTTCCAGGCGCGGATGGGTGTGCCCGCCGGGGAGGAGTGGGCGCCGTTCGCCGGCCTGCCCAGATCGGCGGGTGAATACCAGGCCTTCATCGAGGCCGCGCCCTTCGCCGACCGCGAGCCGGCGCCGCAAGCGCCGCGCATCGAGACGCCGGACGCCACGGCGTTTCCCCGGCCCACCGGACGCCAGTCGACCCAGGTGGCCTTCGGCAAGATCCTCAATGATCTGGCCAGGGCCGGCGGGCCGCTGGCCGACGCCATCGTGACCACCTCGCCGGATGTGACGGTCTCGACCAACCTTGGCGGCTTCGTCAATCAGCGGGGCCTGTTCGCGCGCGAGGCCCGTGGCGACAAGTTCCGCGAGGCGGCCATCGCCTCGCCCCAGCGCTGGATCATGGGACCCAAGGGCCAGCACATCGAGCTCGGCATTGCGGAGAACAATCTCTTCCTGATGCTGGGCGCGCTTGGCCTCGCCGGGCCGCTGTTTGGCGAGCGGGTGATCCCGGTCGGCACGCTCTATGATCCGTTCATCAACCGTGGCCTCGATGCCCTCAACTACGCCTGCTACCAGGACGCGCGGTTCCTGCTGGTGGCGACGCCATCGGGCCTCACCCTGGCGCCGGAAGGCGGAGCGCACCAGTCGATCCACACGCCCCTGATCGGCATGGCCCAGCCGGGGCTTTCCGCCTTCGAGCCGGCCTTCGCCGACGAGCTGTCGGAGATCATGCGCTGGAGTTTCGATCACCTGCAGGCGGCTGACGGGGGATCGGTCTATCTGCGGCTTTCCACCCGGACGCTGGACCAGCCGGATCGCGCTCCGCGCGCTGAGTGGATCTCCGACCTGATCGAGGGCGCCTATTGGCAGGTTCCTCCGCAAGCGGGCGCCGAACTGGCCCTGGCCTACACCGGCGCGGTCGCTCCCGAGGCCCTGGAGGCCTTCGATCAGATCCGCGAGGATGTTCCCGGCGCCGGCCTCCTCGCCGTGCCGAGTCCGGACCGGCTTCATCGCGGCTGGTCAAGGAACGTGGATGGCGGCGCGCCCTCCCACGCCGAAAGGCTGCTGGGGGTCCTTGGCGAGCGCGCGGCCCTGGTGACGATCATCGACGGCCCGCCGGCGACGCTTTCCTGGCTGGGCGGGGTGAGGGGCCATCGGGTTCACGCCCTGGGCGTCGACCGGTTCGGCCAGTCCGGCGAGATCGCCGATCTCTATCGCGCCTATCGCCTCGACGCCGAAGCCATTCTCGACGCCACGGCGGCGGCGCTGGCCGAGCCATAGCCCTTGCCATGGCCGGCGCATCTTTAGATATATCTAGATAACCACGAGCGCGTCGCCACCTCACCGGGAGTTTGAAGCCATGTCCGTAACGCTCGGCGTCTCCGACGCGGTCAAGGCCTATGTCCAGCACTGGGGCGTGCGCGAGGCGCCGGTGCTGGCCAGGTGCCGCGCCGAGACCAACGCGCTTCCCAACGCCATGATGCAGATCAGTCCCGAGCAGGGCGCGTTGATGCAGGTGCTGGCGACCGCCCTTCGCGCGCGCCGCGCCCTGGAGGTGGGGGTGTTCACCGGCTATTCCTCCACGGCGGTGGCCCTGGCCATGCAAGCCATGCATGGCGAGAACGCCGAACTCGTCGCCTGCGATATGTCCGAGGATTTCGTGGGTCGCGCCCGGGGCTATTGGAAGGAAGCGGGCGTGGCCGGGATCATCACCGCGCGCATCGCGCCGGCGGCCGAGAGCCTCAAGGCCCTCATCGCCGAGGGAAGGGTCGGCGCCTTCGACATGATGTTCATCGACGCCGACAAGACCGGCTACGACGCCTACTACGATCTGGGCCTCCAGCTCCTGCGCCAGGGCGGGATGATGCTGATCGACAACATGCTGTGGAGCGGGGCCGTGGCCGACCCTTCGGTCACCACTCCCGACACGCTCGCCCTGCGCGCCCTGGCGGCCAAAATCCACGGCGACCCGCGCGTCGAAATGACGCTGGCGACGGTCGGCGACGGCCTCTCCATCATCGTAAAGCGGTAGACGGACGAGGCGTCCGATGCCGCCGCTATGACGAATTCGCCGCGATAGGGCTTGGCTTTATCGCGGAATTGGCCATTGTCCCCCCTATTGGGCCGGGCGCGGTCAAGGCGGCGGCCATCTCCAAGGGAGCGAGAAGATCACATGCCGGAGACCACTCCGAAAAAACCCAATGGCCTTCAGAAGGTTTTGAAACCCTCTAAAGACCTGGCCGCCGTCGTCGGCGACAAGGAACTGTCGCGCGGTGAAGTCGTGTCCAAGATGTGGGCCTACATCAAAGCCCATAAGCTTCAGAACCCGGCCAATAAGCGCGAAATCCTGGCCGACGCCAAGCTGAAGCCAGTCTTCGACGGCAAGGACAAGGTCGATATGTTCGAGATGAACAAGCATCTCGCCAAACACCTGAAATAGGCCTTAGGCCTAAAGGGCGAGTCGGCGGTCCGACTCGCCCTTCGATTTTTTCAGAGGCTGGTCCGCACTTTCAGCAGTTCCGGAAAGAACGCGGTGTCCAAGGCCTTGGCGAGATAGCCCAGGCCCGTGCTGCCGCCGGTGCCGGTCTTGCGGCCGATGATGCGCTCGACGGTCTTGAGGTGGCTGAACCGCCATTGCTGGAACCGGTATTCCAGATCAACCAGCTTTTCCGCCAGTTCATAGAGATCCCAATAGCGCGCCGGGTCGCGATAGACGGCGAGCCACGCCGCCTCGACCTCCGCGCTCGCCACGCGCGGCGCGCTCCAGTCGCGCGCCAGCAAGGCCGGCGAAATGGCGAACCCGCGCCGCGAGAGCAGGCGCACGGCCTCGTCGTACAGGCTGGGCGACCGGAGCATGTCGTTCAGGGCGGCGTGGACCGCCGGCTCGGTCTCGTGGACGCGAAGCGCGCCCGGATTCTTGGCCCCGAGAATGAAGTCGAGCAGGCGGTACTGATAGGACTGGAAGCCCGAGCTTTGCCCCAGCGCCGGTCGGATGCGGGCGTATTCGCTGGGGGTGAGCGTGGCCAGGACATCCCACGACTGGATCATCTGGGCCTGGATGCGGCTGACCCTGGCGATCATCTTCAGGGCGCTGGCCAGATCGTCGGCGGCGATGCGGTCACGGGCGGCGACGAGCTCGTGGATGGAAAGCTTCATCCACAGTTCCGAGGCCTGGTGGATGATGATGAACAGCATCTCGTCGTGTTCGCCCGATCGCGGAGCCTGGGCCGAGAGGATGCGCTCAAGCCCCAGATAGGCGCCGTAGGTGAGGTCGGGGCGAAGGTGCGGCTCGCCGCCGGGGCCATCGCTCGCCAGGGCGTCATCGGTCATGGGCGCATCCCGCTCTTGCCTCGTTCGGTGGTCGGCGTAGGGTTGAACCATGCCCGCGCCGTCCGATCCATCGCAAGCTAGTCTCGATCGCTGGGACGACGAGGGCGGCGCCGAGACCGACGGGCCGCAAGCCCTGGCGCCGGAGCGGGAGGGCGCTCTTTCCGCCCCGCCGACCGCCCAGGACTGGGCCGAGCTGCGCACCCGGGTGATCGCCCTGGAGAATCTGGTGATCGCCTTGCTGGCGGACGGTTCGGAGGCCCAGCGCGCCCTGGCCAAGACCATGGCCGGCTACATCGCCCCGCGCCCCGGGGCCACGCCTCACCGCGTCACCCTGCACGCCTCCCACCGGATGATCGATCTGGTCGAGCGCGCCGAGCGGTTCGACGCGGCCGAAGCCGAACGCGGATCGGCGTCCTAGGATCCAGCCATGCCCGACTGGCCGAGCCTGCCGCGCCGCCTGCTGCTGCGCCTCGCCGGCGCCGGCCTTGCCGCCTCGCCCGCGGCCGCCTTCGCCAAGGTTCCCGAGGGCGTGGCGGCGCCGGACGCGAAACCGGCGGGCGGCCCTGGCGCATGGGTCAATTTCTTCCAGGTCCAGCGGCTCTGGGCCTATGCCGATCGCCAGAGCCTCAGTCCGGGTGATCCCCTGACCGTGTTCGCCTCGGTGGGCCCTGGCCAGCCCAAGCGGCGGGTGCGGCTGGAGGTGTTCCGTCTGGGCGCGGCGGGCCTCGCGCCCGCCTGGACCAGCGATTTCGTCGATGTGGGCTTTTATGGCGCCACCGCCTCGGCCGCCTCGATCGGGCCGGGCTGGCCGCCGGCCTTCGCCGCCATCGACACCCGCGCCTGGCCGCCTGGCTGCTATAGCGCCGATCTGGTCGAACAGACCACGGCCACCCGCGACGTGCGCGCGGTGCAGTGGATCGTCACCAATCCCAAGCGCTCAGGCGCCGTGCTCGCGCGGCTGGGGACCAACACCTATCAGGCCTACAACGAATGGGGGGGCCACAGCCTCTACCCCGACGCCGGCGGGGCCGACGACAGCCGCGGCCTGATGGTGAGTTTCGACCGCCCGGCGCCGCCCGACTTCTTCGAATACGACGCCTATCTGGTCCAGTGGCTGGAGGCCCTGGCGCCCAGCCTCGGCGGGGTGGACTACGCGGCCAATTTCGACGTTCACAGCGATCCGGCGCTCACCGAGCCCTATCGCCTGGTGATCACCGGGGCCCACGATGAGTACTGGAGCGGCGAGGAGTTCAGCGCCTTCCAGCGGCGCATCTTCACCCTGGGGCGCAACACCGCCTTTTTCGGCGGCAACACCGCCTATCGCCAAGTGCGCTATGGCGACCTCAACGCGGCGCCCGGGCAGCCCAGTCTCGGCCGCCAGATCGTCTGCTACAAGACCGCCTTCGATCCGGTGCAGCTTCGCCCTGGCAAGGCTGATCCGGCGCTCTTGATCACCCGCGAGTTCCGCGACGGCGCGCGGCGGCCGGAGACCATGCTGCTGGGCGGCGCCTACCAGAGCTGGTTCGAGCCGGCCAGCGACCAGCGCCCGGACTACAAGGTCGCCCGCGCCGACCTGCCGTTCTTCGAGGGCACCGGCTGGAAGGCCGGCGACATGGCCGCGCCGGTGGTGGGCTATGAATGGGACAACCGCGATCCCGAGGGCGATGGCCAGCGCCTGTGGAAGGCCGGCGTCTCCCATATCGCGGCCATCGATCCGGCCCACATCCAGGTGCTGTTCACCGGATCGGCGACCGACGTCGATGGCGACAAGGGCCTCGCCGAGGCCACCTATTTCCAGTCGCCGGCGGGGGCCAAGGTGTTCAACGCCGGCTCGACCCGCTGGGCGTGGGGTCTGGGCAAGGACGGCTTCACCAATGCCGCGTTTCGGAAGTTCAACGAGAACCTGGTGCGGATGCTGAGCGCTTAACCGCTTGCCCGTGGACCGCCGGCGTCCCCGCCGGCACGGGCGCCAACCCGCGTCTTGTCAGAGGTTGCGCCTTAGCCCGACGGAAGACGGCGCTTCGCGCTGCCGGCGAGGACGCCGGCGGTCCAGAGGCCTAAGCCGCCTCGGCCAGCGACAGCCGCTCCCGCAGCTCGCGCTTGAGGAATTTGCCGCTGGCGTTGCGGGGGAGGGGGTCGGTGAGGAGCCAGATGTAGCGGGGGATCTTGTGCTTGGCCATGATCGCCGCGCAGTGGGCGCGCAGGGCCTCGGGCGTGAGGCTCTCGCCTGGGCGCGGCACCACCACCAGCGCCACCTCTTCGCCGAGCCTGGCGTCGGGCACGCCGAACACGCAGCATTCGGCCACCGCCGGGTGGCGATAGACGCAGGCCTCGACCTCGGCGCAATAGACGTTCTCGCCGCCGCGCAGCACCATGTCCTTCTTGCGATCGACGATGAAGATGAAGCCGTCCTCGTCCACCCGGGCGATATCGCCGGTGTGCAGCCAGCCGTCGGTGATGCTCTCGGCGGTGGCTTCGGGGCGGTTGAGATAGCCCTTTATGACCTGGGCGCCGCGCACCCAGAGCTCGCCCACTTCGCCCGGCGCCACCGCGGCGCCGGCGTCATCGACGCATTTGTATTCGAAGTCGGGCATGGCCGGGCCGGCGCTGTCGGGCTTGTCGACGAAGAAGTCGGCGGAGACCGAGGTGATGATGCCGCAGGTCTCGGTCATGCCATAGCCGGTGCCCGGCCGGGCGGTGGCCACTTTCTCGTCGATCTTGCCCACCAGGTCGGGCGGCAGCTGCGCGCCGCCGCCGGCGAGGCTCACCAGGGTCGAGAGGTCGTGCTTGTCGAAATCGGGATGGGTGATGAGCTCGCGCGCCATCACCGGCACGCCGCTCATGACGCTGACCTTCTCGCGTTCGATGAGCTTCAGAGCCTCGCCCGCGTCCCAGCGGTACATCAGCACCATCTTGCCGCCGGCGGCGGTGACGGCGTAGGCGCCGCAGTTGTTGGCGGTGACGTGGAACAGGGGCGTGGTCAGCAGGGCCACGGGGATCGGCGGCGGCGCCTCGGGGTCGGGGCCGACGCCGGTGGCGCGCAGGGTGGCCAGGGTCTGGGCCTGGCCGGCGAACATCATGCTGAAGAGGTTGGAGACGCAGCCGCGATGGGTGAGCTGGGCGCCCTTGGGAAAGCCGGTGGTGCCGGAGGTGTAGAAGATGCAGGCGTCGGCGTCCGGGTCGATATCGACCTCGGGAAGCTGGCCGTCGTGGGCGATCACCTCGCTCCAGTCGACGACGCCGGCGGGCCGCTCATCCATCCGCGTCGCCACCAGGATCGCGCCCTTGGCCCCTTCCGGCCGCTCCAGGATCCGCGCCAGGCGGTCGGAGTCGCAGAAGATCGCCTTGGGCGTGGAATCGTTGATGGCGTAGGCCATTTCCTCGGCCACCCACCAGGCGTTCATGCCCACCGCCGCGATCCCCGAGGAGACGCAGGCCCAGTAGATCAGCAGCCACTCGGGATAGTTGCGCATGGCGATGGCCACGCGGTCGCCGCTCTTGACGCCCCGGGCGGCCAGCCAGCCGGCGATGGCGTTCACCTTGGCGTGGGCCTCGCCATAGGTCAGGCGCTCCTCGCCATAGACCAGATAGTCGCGCTCGGCGTAGGCGGCGGTGGAGAGCCACAGGGCGCGAATGTTGGGCGGCGCGTTCTTGTAGACGCGCATGGGATGGCCGCGCACCTCGATGGTGTCGATTTCGAAGGGGGCGCCCGGCGCCGTCAGTTCGCTCCAGGCGGCCTTGAGTTCCTTGTAGTGCATGTCTTTCTCCCGACCGCCCTCTAGATTTCCGGCCGATAGACCCGCCGCGCGGTTTCGCTGAAGAGCGCGGCCTTGTCGGCCGCCGAATAGTCCTTGGCGATCACCTTGAAGGCGTTCCACAGCGTCCGGTAGTCGCAGCTTCCCAGGTCCACCGGAAAATTGCTTTCGAACATGCACCGCTCCGGCCCGAAGGCTTCGATGCAGGTCTCGACATAGGGCTTCCATTCGGCGGCCAGCTGGTCCGAGCCGGCGCGCGGATTGGCCAGGAAGGACGGGAAGCCGGGGAAGGCCATGGCCAGGCCGCCGAGCTTGACCGACACCTTGGGCATGGCCGCCAACGCGCGGATATGGTCGCGCCAGACGCCGAACCGCTCGGGAAGCCGGCCCGTGTAGGCGCCGATGCCCAGCGGCGTGCCCACGTGATCGAGCACGATCGTGGTCTCCGGGAAGGCTCGGGCCAGATCGATCAGGTCGGGCAGCTGCGGCTCCAGCATCCAGGCGTCGAACGACAGGTTCAGCGGGGCCAGGGCGGCGAAGCCCTCGCGGAATTTCGGCTCGAGATAGAGACCGGCCTCGCCGCGATTGAGGGGGCCAAGGACGTTGGGATCGGCGTCCCAGGACGCGCTCTGGCGGATGCCGCGGAAACGCCCGCCGCCGGCGGCGATGTGGGCCTCCAGCACCTCGGTGACCGCGCCGCCCATGCGGAACTCGGCGCGGCCGACGATGCCGGCGCAGGCGCGCACATCGCCATAGAGGCCGCTGGCGGTCATGGCCGCGACGCCGTTGACGAACTCGGTCTCGCCGACGGGCCGCAGGGCCTCGGGGCCGCCGGCCCGGTACATCGAGCCGCACTCCATATAGACCGTGGCGATGACGTTGTGGCCGCTCTTCATGTCGGCAAGGAGCTCATCGACGAGATAGCGCGGCGAGAGCCGGATCACCTCCTCGAAGCCGTGCTTGGCCGGCGGCAGGTCGGCGAGCGCCGCGCCGGGCCGGTCCCACAGGTGATGGTGGGGATCGATGATCGGCAGGTCCGGTTCGAGGACCGCCTCCACGCTTGCCGTCGCCGTCATGAAACGCGCCTCCGAACCCTTGCCGCTCAAGGCTCTTGCCGGCCCGCGCGGATCGCCCCGTCCTTGCCCGCCTTCCTCGTTTGGCGCAAGCGCGACGATGGCTCAAGACAGCCAAGACCCCATCCTTTGGGCCGCCGGCGTCCCCGCCGGCAGCCGCCGGAACGGCGGCGTCGTCCATCGGGCAGAGGCGCGGGCTAACGCCCGTGCCGGCGGGGACGCCGGCGGTCCAAGGGAGGCGGAGCGCCCAAGGTTGCCTTGCAGAGCGATTTCCGGCATTCATCGGCCATAACGTCGCGCCCTGGAGGCGCAAGCCGATGCGGCCGGACGAGCATATGACCCAGCACCACAGCGCGTATCTCTCCCGACGTTCGGGCGCCGCCTGGCGTGTGGCGCGCCGGGCGTGGTCGTAGAGGCCGGCGCGGATCGGCGGTCTCCGGTCAGGCTGACGCGCGTGCCCCGACTCCCCGATTTTCGGCCGGCCCTGCTGGCCGCGGCGCCCACCACCCTGGCTCTGCTCGCGGCCGGCTGCGGCGTCATGCTGCTGGCCTCGGGGGCGACGCCGTCGGATCCCGAGCGGTTCATGTGGCTGGCCGATCACGCCCCGATCTTCCTGATCGAGATCAGCTCCTTCGTCTCCAGCGTTCTGGGCCTGGTTCTGGTCATGCTGGCCTTCGGTCTTTCGCGGCGGCTCGACGGAGCCTGGGCGGCCGCGGCCGGCGTGCTGCCGGTGGCGGCGGTGCTGGCGCTGTGCAAGGGGTTCGACTGGGAAGAATCGGTGGTGCTGATGGCCGTGCTCGGCCTGCTCCTGCCGGCCCATCCGGCCTTCGACCGGACCGCCAGCCTCACCCGGATGGAGTTCACGCCCGGCTGGCTGTTCTCGGCCGCGGCCGCGCTGGGCGGCGCGGGCCTCGCCGGCTGGTGGTCGTTCCAGAATCTGGACTACGCCAATCGCTCGTTCCTGAAGGTCATGGGCGACGCCGACGCCGAGCGGGCGATCCGCTCCTCGGCCGGCGCGGCGGTGTTCCTGATCGCCATCGGCGTGTGGCGCCTGCTCGCCACGCCGGCCAAGCCCTCGGTGGTGGGCGAGACCGACCCGGATTTCTGCCGGGTCAAATCGATCCTCGCCGACGCCGAATGCGCCGAGCCGGGCTCCAATCTCGCCCTGCGCGGCGACAAGCGTTTCCTGTTCTCGCCGTCGGGCAAGAGCTTCCTGATGTTCGGCGTGCGGGGCCGATCTTGGATCGCACTGGGGGCGCCGGTGGGCTGCCGCGCCGAGCGGCTCGATCTTCTGTGGCGCTTTCGCGAACTGGCCGATTCCCACGCCGCGCGGCCAGGCGTCTATGGCGTCGGGGCCGAGGACCTGCCCGATCTGGTGGAGCTGGGCTTCTCGATCCAGAAGGTCGGCGAATCGGCCGCCGTGCCGCTGGAGAGCTTTTCCCTGGAGGGCCGGCGCCTGGGCAATATCCGGCGCAGCTGGCGCAAGACCGGCGAGGAGGGCGGCTGTTTCGAGGTCCTGCCGGTCGGGGGTTCGGACGCGGTGTTCGACGAACTTCAGGTGGTCTCCGACGAGTGGCTGTCGCACCACGCCGGCGGCGAGAAGACCTTCTCCCTGGGCGGTTTCGAGCGGGCCTATGTGGCCGATTTCCCCATCGCCATCGTGCGGTGTGAGGGAAAGATCGTCGCCTTCGCCACCCTCTGGACCACGGCCAAGCGCAACAGCTTTTCCATGGACCTGATGCGCTATTCAGACGACGCGCCCAAGAACGTCATGGACTTCCTGTTCGTCGAGCTGATGCGCTGGGGCCAGGAACAGGGCTACCAGGCCTTCGAGTTCGGCATGGCCCCGCTGGCGGGCCTTGAGGAGCGGCGCCTGGCGCCGATCATGTCGCGCGTTGGCCGCCTGCTCTTCGAGCGCGGCGAGGAGATCTATAATTTCCGCGGCGTGCGCCGCTACAAGGACAAGTACGATCCGGTCTGGCAGCCCAGATACATCGCCGCCCCGCACAAATGGGCGATCCCGATCCTGCTGGCCGACGTCGGCCTTCTCTCCAGCGGCGGCATGGCCGGCCTTGGCCTGCGCTCGAAAAAACCCCCCGAACGCGCCCCCGAGCCCGCGGCGGAGGCGGCGTAGAGCTCGCGGCCTCACCCCCAACCCGCGTCATCCCGGGCGCGGTGGCGCCATCCCCACCTGCGTCATCCCGGCCGTAGGCCTGCCTTCTTGCAGGCTGGAGAGCCGGGACCCAGGCGACCGGAACGAGCGTTTCAACCGAGGCGGTGGAATCGTTCGTTGAATGTGGCCCCTGGGTCCCGGGTCTTCGTTGCGCTTCGCTCCACTGCGCCCGGGATGACGCAAGTAGGAGGGTAGGGACGCGGAGGGGGTGCGGCCGCCCTATTCCTCCGGCGGCTGGGCGTCGCGCCAGAGGCTCCAGAGCGGGGGGGAGTCGGGGCGGGGCTGGTGTTCGGAGATCACCTTGAAGCCGTGGCGCACATAGAGGGCGATGTTGCGCTCGGTCTGGGTCTCCAGATAGGCGTGCTGGCCGGCGGCGTCGAGGCGGGCGGTGGCCACCTTCAGGAGGCGCGAGCCGATGCCGTGGCCCTGGGCGGCGTGGGTGACGCCGAGGAAATAGAGATAGGCGTGGGGCCGATCCATCGGGTGGTGCTTATCCATATCCGCGCGCAGGGCCATGAGCCGGGTGATGCGGGCGAGGCCGGTGGCGTAGAGCATGGTCGGCACGGCGCGGATCTCATCGATCAGCGGCATCGGCTTGATCGCCTCGTAGGGCATCCACACCGCCGCCGCACCGCCGCCGGCGGGCCGATCGATCCGGGCGCCGTCCTTGGCGGCCAGCTTGATGACGAGGTTGAAGAACCTGGAGTTGGCCTCGGGCCGGCGGGCGTCGTCGCGCAGGAACCAGTTGAACATCACATCGTCGGTGAAGGCGTCGGCCAAGTCGGCCGCCACGGCGTCCAGATCTCCCGGCCCGGCCACGACCGGCGTCTCGGCCCCGCGCCGAATTGCTTCGATATCCATCTAGAGACGCTCCGAAATCTTGATCGCCGCGCGGCAGCCGGCGCGGATGACAGCGGAAAGTACCCCATAGCCCGCCGCCGCGTGGGCGCCTTCGCTCACCGCCTCGTCGCGATGGGCCAGCTCCTCCTCGCGGAACTCGGCCAGCTCGGCGGCGAGGGCCGGGTCGCGCTCGGCGAGCTCGGCCACCTGGCCGGCGTAGTGGGCCTCGATCACCGTCTCCACCGCCTCGGTGCAGGCGTGGACCGCCTTTTCGCCCATCAGGGCCGTGCCGGCGCCGAGCGCGAATCCGGCCGCCCGCCAGACCGGGGCCAGCAGGGTCGGGCGCACCCGGCGCTCGGAAAGCAAGGCTTCGAACCTGGCCAGATGCCGCGCCTCGTGCGCCTCCAGCTCGCCCATGCGACCCGCCACCGCCTCGTGACCGGCGCCGGCGGCGAAGACCGCCCGCTGGCCGCGATAGATATGCACGGCGCCCAGCTCGCCGGCGTGATCGACCCGGAGGATTTCGGCGAGGCGCGCGGCGGCCGCGCCAGGTCCTGGCCGAGGGGGAATGGGTTTCTCAGTCATCGGTCTGACCCAGGCCGGCCGGACCGGCGATATTGGCGCCGACGGCGGCCATGGCGCTCAAGATCGCCAGGCCCAGGGAGATAAGGGCGTTCCATCCGGCCATGGAGAGGCCCAGGAACACCCAGGCCGGCTTGTCGCAGGCCGGCATCGTCATCTTGGCGCCGTGCAGCAGGGCGGCCAGATCGCCGGGGTTGACCCTGGTCGAGCCGCCGCTGCAGGCGGCCGGCCCCGGCCACCATTTCCACTCGGCCCCGGCGTGATAGACGGCGATCCCGCAGCCCGCCAGGAACACCAGGGCGAGCACGCCATTGTCGATTCGGGCGGCGCGGCGGCTGAAGGCGGTCAGGCGCAGGCCGACGCCGATGGCGGCGATGGCCATGGCCCACCAATAGACCTCGCGCTGCTTCAGGCAGAGGGTGCAGGGGGCCATGTGGCCGAAGGTCTGAAAGGCGTGGGCCACGCCGAGCATCGCGGCGCTGGCCGCCAGGGCCATCCATGGCCAATGTCGCGCGAGGGGGGTCACCGGGCCGATATGGCCGATTTTCACATCAAGTGTAAGAGTTCGAGCGCCGCCACGAGCACGATCACGGCGACCACGACGATCCCCGCCGCCAGGGCCAGGCGCCGCTCGATCACCGGCAGCAGGGTGGGGCCATAGCGTTTCGTCAGCGCCGCCACGCCGAAAAACCTGGCGCTGCGGGTGATGCAGGAGGCGGCCACGAACTTCCAGAAGGTGAAGTGCGCCAGGCCCGTGGTGATGGTGATCAGCTTGTAGGGGATCGGCAGCAGGCCCTGGATGAGGATCACCCAGACGCCCCACTTGGCGAACTCGGCGCGCAGGGTCGCCTCGCCGCCGGCGTGGCCGGTGATGGCCAGGAGCCAATGACCGATCGGGGCGACGCTATAGCCGATGGCGTATCCCAGCATGCCGCCGGCGATGGAGCCACCGGCGCAGATGGCGGCGTAGCGCCAGGTCCGCTCGGGCCTCGTCAGGATCATCGGCACCATCATGGTGTCCGGCGGCACGGGAAAGAACGAGCTTTCGGCGAAGGCGATGACGAGCAGCGCCCACGGCGCGTGGCGAGAGCCGGAAAGCTTCATCGTCCATTGATAGAGGCGTCGAAGCATCGCGCTTTGGGATCCGTAAAAGGCCGCCGACGCGCGAAGCCGCCGCCGAAGCGCCCTGCTAGCAGACGCGAGGGGCGGGGCGAAGGGAAAGCCATGCGGCGCTTGCGCGCGTTGGTTTCGCGCGCCCGTATTTTGACACGAAGAACACCAAGAACGCCAAGGACTCGAAGTCAGAAGACGAGCCGCCTGATGGCCTATCCGCGAGGCGCTCGATATCTGGCGACGCTTCGCGTCCTTGGTGTTTTTGGTGATCTTCGTGTTTCAAAATCCACCTCGACGCCTACCGACTATATGATGGTTTCCCACGCCGCCGCCTTTCGCCGAAACGCCCTGCTAGCGGACGTGAGGCGGGGCGAAGGGAAGCCAAGCCAAGCCAAGCCAAGCGGCTCTTGCGCGCGTTGTTTTTGCGCCGCCGTATTTTGACACGAAGATCACGAAGGACACCAAGGGCTCGAAGTCAGAAGAC
>Ga0181519_10000438_pt1 | contig 38631 bp, 33 predicted proteins | sample PEATcosm2014_Bin_26_FD_121102 | JGI IMG/M metagenome (GOLD analysis project Ga0181519, IMG submission 121102) | Peatland microbial communities from MTU Mesocosm Facility, Houghton, MI, USA - PEATcosm2014_Bin02_10_metaG | ecosystem: Environmental > Terrestrial > Soil > Wetlands > Peat | place...
CGGCTCGCGCTCGCCTCCTGCCGCAAGCCCTCGCAATCGGCCAGCACCTGACGCGCCCACGCGAGCACGCGCTCGCCTTCCGGGGTGAAGCCTTCGAAGCGGCGTCCGCGTCGCACGATCGGCAGGCCGAACTCTTCCTCGATACTGCGGATCGCACCGGACAGCGTCGGCTGCGACACGTTGCACAGCTCCGCCGCGCGACGAAAGTGCTGCGCCTGCGAAAGCGCCACGAGATAACTCAACTGCCGAATGAACATGGCCTGCGTCCTCCCCGGTGTCGCGGCAGACGCCTCCGCCCCCGCTATATCGTGATGAATATAGCGCAAGCCATGACAGGCCAGTCATGAGAATGCTGCATAACTGTTATGGCAACGCCGCCCGGCAGACACCGGGCCGCTGCGCTCACCGATGGCCGCCCAGCGCCTTATTGCGCCTCGGCAGGCGAGGCGGGATGGGTCGTCGCGGGCGGCGCGAAGACGGGCGTCACCGGCTGGGCAGACGACGCGCCGCTTCCGCTTCCCGATGAGGCCGGAGGCAGCGCCCCATTCGGCGAAGCCCCCCCAGGCCCGTTCCACTCGCCCGGCACGCCCGGAATCGTGGTGCTGCGCGGTGCGCTCGCGGGCAGCGCGGACTCCGGCTGCGCCAGCACGGCGGATGCCACCGGCACGGGCAACGGCCCGCCGTCGCTCGCCGCCTCGGGCGTCGAGACCGGCGGTGTCGGTGCCGGCGCTGCCGGGCGCTTCACCGGCGGCTTCGGCTTGGCTTCCGGCTCAGCCTTCTTCGTGAAGAGCCCCATCACCCAATCCGAAGCGCGCGTCCACCAGTCGCTGTACCAATGATGGTTGTCGGGCGCTTCGAACTTCGCGTTCGCGTCGATCACCTTCGCACGTAGCGCCCGCGAGACCACATCGCCGACGATCGGCAACGCGCTATGCGCGCCCTGCCCCCAGTAGTCGCTACGCAGCGTGATGCGACTGTCGTTGAAGCCGACCCATGCCCCCGCCACCAACTGCGGTTGCATGAGGATGAACCAGCCGTCGGCGTTGTCCTGTGTCGTACCCGTCTTGCCCGCCACGTCGGCGCGAATACCGAAGCGTGTCCGGATCGCGTTGCCGGTGCCGCGATTGATGACGCCGCGCAGCGTGTCGAGCAGCGTGTAGTCGTCGTCCACCGAGAGCGCCCGCTCGGGACGCGCCGGTGAGAACGTCGCCAACACATCGCCCTCGCTGTTCGTGATCTCGGTGACCATCGTCGGTTCGCGGTACTCGCCGCCGTCCGCGATGGTGCCGTAGGCGGCCACCATCTCCTTGAGGGACACGGGGCTCGTGCCCAGCGCCAGCGACGGCACCGGATCGAGCTTGCTCTCGCGCACGCCCATCGCCCGCGCCAGTCCGACGACACGCGACGGTCCGACGTCCTGCATCAGTTGCGCCGTGACGGTATTGCGCGACTGCGCCAGCGCGTCTCGCAGCGTCATGGGCTTGTTGGTCGGCGGGGTGTCGTCGCTCGGTCGCCAGATCTCACCGCCAGCGAGCGGGATCTCGACGGCCTGATCGACGATCGTGTCGTCCGGCGTTCGGCCCTTGACGAAGGCCGCGCCGTAGACGAACGGCTTGAACGTCGAGCCCGGCTGACGACGCGCCTGCTGCACGTGATCGAACGGATCGGTGGTGAAGTCGCGGCTGCCGACCCATGCGCGAATTTCGCCCGTGCGCGGATCGATCGCCAGGAAACCGGCCTGCACACGGGTTTTCGTCGTGCGCAGGTTCTGCATGAACGTCTTGTCGGCCAGCAGACGTTTCATCGCGGCCTCGGGGGCCTCGCCCCCTGCCACCGCATTGCGATACTCCGCCGACTCGCGCACGAACGCCTGCACGAGTCCTGTGCTGTCACGCCAGCCGCCACGTGCGGACCAGTTCGCGTCGGCAATGCCTTGCAACTGATTGGCCTGACGCGTCAGCGCCTGCGTCGCCATCGTCTGCAACCGCGAGTCGATCGTGGTGTGCACGACAAGACCGTCGGAATAGAGGTTGTAGTCGTTCCGGTCGGCCCAGCCGATCAGCCACTTGCGCAGTTGTTGTGCGAAGTGCGGCGCCGGCCCCGGCTCCTCGGTCTGTCGCTCGAAGTTCACGCGCAATGGACGCTTTTGCAACGCCGCGAGCTTCGAGGCGTCCAGATCCCCGAACTTGACCATCTGCGCGAGCACGGTGTTACGCCGCTGCAAGGCACGCTCGGGGTTGATGACGGGGTTGTAATAGCTGTTTCCCTTGAGCATGCCGACCAGCGTGGCGGCCTCGACCACGTCGAGCTGATCGGCCGACTTGTCGAAGTACGTGCGCGCGGCCATTTCGATGCCGTATGCGTTGTACAGGAACGGCACGGTGTTCAGATACGTCTCGAGAATCTCGGGCTTCGTGTAAAGCGCTTCGATCTTGAGTGCGGTGATCGCTTCCTTGAGCTTGCGCGTGAGCGTGGGCGCGCGACCGATGCCATCGGGATACAGATTGCGGGCGAGCTGCTGCGTGATGGTCGAGCCGCCCTGCCGGTTGCCCGAAAACGTGTGCAGCGCCGCCGACGCCGTACGCTTGAAGTCGATGCCGTGGTGCTCGTAAAAGCGATGGTCTTCCGTTGCCACCAGCGCCTTGACGACGTTGGGCGACACATCCTTGAGCGCCACCCATTCGCGGTTTGACGGCCGGAATTCGGCGAGCAACTTGCCGTCCGCCGACAACACCTGTGCCGGTTGATCGACCTTCGCGCGCCGAATGTCACGAATGCTCGGCGTGAACGGGATCAGGATGAGCGTGTAGGCGATGAACAGGCACGGCACCGCCGCGATGGCGATGAGCACGCCGCGACGGGTCGGATGGCGCAGGTGGTACCAGGCGCGGGCCGCATACGGCTGCAAGGGTTGCAGAAGACGGAGACCATGCCGCCCCGCCTGGGCGGCAGCATGCAACAGCGACGAAATCAGGCGCTTCACGATGGGGGAACGCGTGGCAAAGTCCGCATCCTACCAAAACCGGCAGGGCGACCCCGCAAGCGCGGGGCATGATCCGCACCCGCTCGAACGTTCCCTCCGACAAAAGGTATGTGCGCAACGCAGGGGCGACTTCGTGCCGCATCGCGTGGTGTTGCGCACTGCGCGCGACAGTTTGTCGCACAACGCGCTCGGATTTTCCGGCGATTGATGCGCATCAAGTTCGCCGCAGGAACCTGCTTCTACCATCGGTCGTGCTCACTCACGACTTTGGAAATCATCATGAAGCACGCTCTCGGCACCTCGGCCATCGCAGCCGCGCTCGTAACCGGTGCCGCCTTCTTCAGCACATCCGCCTTGGCACAAGCCAACCCGCAAGCCACATCACAAGCCACACCAGCCGCACAAGCCGAAAATAACGCCGCTCCCGCCGCTGAGAAGACGTTCGGCTTCATCAAGGACAGCTCACAAGGCATCTATGCCGGCGACATCCTCGCGCGCGTGCGCGCCATTGGCATCCTGCCGGACTCGCATGCAAGCGGCAGCGTACTGCCGACGCTGGGCGTGACCGTGAACAACGCGATCGTGCCGGAACTCGACTTCACGTACATGATTCTCGACAACGTTGGCGTCGAACTCATTCTGGGCATGTCGCGTCATCAACTCACGTCGAACCTCGGCCATCTGGGCGGTGTGAACGTGCTGCCGCCAACGCTGCTGCTGCAATACCACTTCAATCACGCGGGCAAGGTGCGTCCGTATGTCGGCGCAGGCATCAACTACACGCGCTTCTGGAACAGCAACCTGAACGCAGGCGGCACGCCGATCTCGATCAAGAACCACAGCGTCGGCCCGGCATTGCAAGCCGGCGTGGACATTCAGATGACCAAGAACCTGTTCTTCAACATCGACATCAAGAAGATCTGGATGAAGACGGATACCTCGCTCGCCGGCACCGACCTCGGCACGCTGCACATCGATCCGCTGATCGTCGGCGTGGGTGTGGGCATGAAGTTCTGATTGAAGTGCTGATATCCGGTGTGGAGCGCCACATGCCTGGGGGGGCTGTGGCGCTCCTTTTTTTCACCCAAACGCCCAATGCGGCAAATTGTCGCGCATTCCCTACATGAGAACGCAAAGCATTTACGGCGTTGAACGACAACACCTACAATGCGTGGTTCCGTGATTTCTTCCCATTTCACATTTCGTTACCTGGCCCAGGCATGCGCAAGCTCCGTCAGCATCGCGTCGCAATCGGGATCGCCTTGCTGGCGATCCTGCTGGCAGCGCTCATGCCGGCGATTGCGCAATGGCGCGCAGCGACCCAGCAAGACCCGTTCGCGGTCTACTGCACGGTGCAAGGCACGCAAGCCGCCCTTGGCACGAACGCCACGCCGCGAGCCGACGCACAGCGTGAAGCCGCGCACGACGGACACACCGGTCACGACGACGCACAAGCGCCCCCGGCGCAGCCGCAGGCCACGAGTCTGCATGGCAGTCACGGCGGTGCAGACCACTCGCTCGCCTCGACCGACCATTGGGAGAAGTGCGGCTACTGCGCGCTTTGGGCCCATCAGCCGCTCGTCACCACCGATTTTCTCTCCCTGCCGCCCGCCGCGCAGACTGGCATCGCCACCGCCCCGCGTGTGCTGGTGCCGTATTACCCCCGCGCCCGTTTCTCTGCCGCCCTTGCGCGCGCCCCGCCCGCTCCCGCCGTCTGATTCCTCTGAATTCCGGTCGATACCGGAAGGCCTTGCCGAACGCATCGAGCTTCGTTAGCTCGTCTTGTCGTTATCTGCACTCGCCGTGAACACGACGTTCAGGCGGCCCGTTTGATCCGTATCGTCAGCGCCGCCCGTTCTGCGGGACGCCACGCTGTCGCACGCGTCATTCGTGCCGCGCAATGCAACGTCGAGCCGTCACCGCGACGCGCGGGTCGCTGCCATTCGCGCCTGTGGCGGGAATGCGCGGCACACGTTCGGCACCACACGATCATCAGGCGGCCGCCATGCGGTCGCGAGAGAGACTCTCATGTCACGTCCCATGACACAGAAGCCGTTGCAAACGGCCATTGCGCTTGCCCTCGCTTCGCTGGGCAGCGCCGCACACGCACTCACTAACGACCCCGTAACAACCGGCCTGAGCGTTGCGGTCGACGCGACCCACGCGGCAACACACACCGGGAATCACCCGGACGCCGGCGCTGCCTCGCCGGCACTGGCCGCACAGTCCGGGCCGCTTGCCCCTGCGTTGACGCTGGCGCAGACGACCGTCCCCTCGGCCCCCTCGGCAGCAGACGCGTCGGGCACACCCGCGGCGACGCTGCCGCTCACGACCGTGACCGCCTCGGCGGAATCGCTCACGTCACCGAGCGTGGCGGAGCAAAAAGCCAACCTGTTCCAGACGGCGGGCTCCGTCGGCTTCGTCGACGCCGATTCGTACCAGAACACTTACGCCTTCAACCTGCGCGACATCCTCAAGGACAGCCCCGGTGTCTACGTACAGAACCGGTACGGGCAGGAACTGCGCGTGTCGATTCGCGGCTCGGGCATTGCGCGCGGCTATCACGTGCGCGGGCTCGAGATCCTTCAGGACGGCATTCCGACCAACTCGGCCGATGGCAGCGGCGACTACTACCAGATCGACCCGATGGGTTTGCGCTCGACCGAGATCTACAAAGGCGGTAACGGCCTCACGTATGGCTCGACCACGCTCGGCGGCGCGCTGAATTTCGTGACGCCTACGGCCTACACGGCAGACGCTCCCAACCAGTTCCGCCTCGAAGGCGGCAGCTTCGGCACGGTTCGCGCCAGCGGCCAGATGTCGCGCATCTTCGGCCCGGTGGATGCACTCGCGACGGTGACCCTCAACCGCTCCGACGGCTATCGCGATCACGACAAGGGCAACTACGCCCAGATCAACGCCAACATCGGCTACAAGTTCTCGCCGAACGTGGAAACCCGCTTCTTCTTCGGCGCCTACATCGTCGACCAGAAGCTGCCGGGCACGCTTTCGCTGTTCGACGCGCTCAACAATCCGACGAAAGCCGCCGCCTCTTCCGTCTCGGGCGACCAGGCGCGCAACACGCGCACCGAGCGACTGGGCAACCTCACGACCATTCGCTTCGCCACCGGCCAGCTCGACATCGCGTCGTGGGTCATTCACAAGAGCCTGTACCACCCGATCTTTCAGGTCATCGATCAGGACGGCTGGACCTACGGTGTGGCACCCCGCTACACGGCCAACCTGACGCTCGCCGGCATGCGTAACGACCTCATCGTCGGGGCACGCTTCTTTGGCGGAAATACGCAGGCCAATCAATACATCAACGTGAACGGCAATCGTGGCGCGCAAACGCTCGACTCACGTCAGAGCGCCTACAACTACGAGGCGTACTTCGAGAACCGCCTGTTCTTCCTGCCCACGGTCGGCCTGATGGTCGGCGCGAAGGCCTACCGCGACGTTCGCCAGTACATCGACTACGGCGGTCTGGCGGGCGACCCCAACTATCGTTCGACGAGCGCCGCTTACTCGGGTGTCAATCCGAAGATCGGGCTGCTGTGGGAGCCGCGCAAGGATGTGCAGGCCTTCATCGACGTGACGCGCAGCGCCGACGTGCCCGACTTCACCGATCTGTCGCAGACGTTCGGTGCGACCTCCCGCTTCGTTCCGCTGGCCTCGCAACACGCCTGGACGATTGAAGCCGGTACACGCGGCAAGCTCGACCGCGTGGCGTGGGACGTGACGGCGTATCGCTCGCTGGTGCGCGATCAGTTGCTCCAGTACACGACGTCGCCTGACATCCCCGCCTCGACCTTCAACGCGAACAAGACCGTATTGCAAGGTCTGGAAGTCGGCGCCGCCGTCGATCTGTTCAAGAACGTGGTGGCGACCGGCGATCGAATTACGCTCTCGCAGATCTGGAACTACAGCGACTTCCGCTTCCGCGACGACCCCCAATACGGCAACAACCGCATCGCCGGTGTGCCGACCCATGTGCTGCGCACCACGCTCGGCTACGCGTTGTCGAACCGCTTCCAGCTCTCGGCATCGCTCGACTGGGTGCCGACCGGTGCGTGGGTCGACTACGCCAACACGATGCGCGTACCCGGTTACACCCTGCTTGGCGTGCAGGCGTCGTATCTGATACAGCGCGGCGTCACGTTCTACGTGGATGCCCGCAACCTCACCGACAAGCGCTACGTCACGGACTTCAGCACGGTGACCGATGCCCGCACGGCCAACACCGCCGTGTTCTATCCGGGCGACGGCCGGAGCGTGTTCGCAGGCGTACGCTTCGCGTTCTGAGCCCCATCCGTCTGGCTTAGCTTGGCTCACCCGGCGTGCGCGACGCGTGAAAAGCGTCGCGCACTGCCCGGCAGCGAGGGGTACGGCGACCCTCGTTCAGAGCATGCGGCGCAGCGTATCGTCGCGCCGGAAGTAGTGATGCCACAACGCTGCCAGCGCATGCAGGCCGATCACCCAATAGAACGCGCTACCCAGCGTCTCGTGAATCTCCTTGATCGACCGGCGCATTTCAACGTCCTTGCCGATCAATTGCGGCAGCGCAATATCCAGCCCTGGAATCGTGAGCGCATGCCCCCCGGCATTGAGCGTGAGATACCCCAGCACCGGCTGCGCAAACAAAAACAGATAGAGCAGCAGATGCACGGCGGATGACAATGCCCGCAACAGCCAGCCCTGATCGGGAAGCGCCCCCGGCGCGCCCTTGATCAATCGCCAGAGCAACCGCGGCACCGCCAGCACCAGCACCGCAACCCCGGCCCACTCGTGAATCGTCATGGACACCGCACGCGGCGCACTGCCTCTGGGCAGATACCCCTTCGTGATCACCGCCGCGTAGGCGATCACGATCAGCAATGCAATCGCCCAGTGAAAGAAGATCGCGGGCGGCGCGTAGCGCCCGCTCGATGAGAGCGGCGAGCCGGGCGAACGGAACTTGATCGCGTTATCCATCTCGGGGATTCCTTGTCTGTTGGGGGGTGGCCCCCATTATGGCGTCCGCCCTGTTACGCGAAAAGGTCGAAAAACGTCACAGTTGTTACTTGAAATTTCCTCCCGGCATTCAGATTCCTCCTCCCCATAGACCGCCCCACTATGCCGACAATACCTCTTGAGCGCGCACCGTTGCCATATGCGCGCCTTCCAGATGAACCTCCTTGGCCGACCGTTGCGTGGTCGGCCTTTAAGCCCCGCTCGCGGGGCTTTTTTTTCACTCGCGCCAGAACGAATCCTTCCTCCTCCCTGTCTCCACAGGCCCGATGCACACAGCCGGAGCCATCACCGAGCCGTCTCGCTGCGGAGCAACATTTGCCGTGTGCATCGGTGAAATCAGCTTATCCCGGCAATGCAGCGAAAAGTTTGTGAACTATCCGAGAGAATCGGTGTACGAATGCAATAGCGGGCACGTCCGAGCCATGCTTCGGACGAATCCGATCCAAAAGATAGGACGACACCGCGAAGTGTTGCGTGCAGCCCTCACAGCGCTGGTCATTTCTCGGTTGCCAGGCCGATAATGGTCACCAAAATCTTGGAGGACAGACGATGCGAGACATCTCATTTCCCGGAGGCGAAACCGTTCCCGTGCTCGGGCAGGGCACGTGGATGATGGGTGAGAGACCCGAGCGGCGGCGCGAGGAAATCGACGCGTTGCGACTCGGTGTCTCGCTGGGTATGGCACTGGTCGATACGGCGGAAATGTATGGCGAGGGGGCAACCGAGCGCCTTGTGGGCGAAGCGCTCGACGGGCTGCGCGATGAAGTATTTCTCGTGAGCAAGGTGTACCCGCACAACGCCTCGCGGCGCGGTGTCATTGCCGCTTGCGAGCGCAGTCTGGAGCGCCTGCGCACCGATCGTCTCGATCTTTATCTGCTGCACTGGCGCGGCGACGTGCCGCTCGAAGAAACGATTGCGGGTTTCGAGACCTTGCGCCAGGCAGGCAAGATCCGCCATTGGGGCGTGAGCAACTTCGATGTGGACGACATGGAGACGTTGTTCGACGCCCCCGGCGGCAACGCTTGTGCCACCAATCAGGTGCTGTACAACCTTGCGCGACGCGGCCCGGACTACGACCTTACGCCGTGGCTTGCCGAACGTGGCATGCCGATGATGGCGTATTCGCCGATCGAACAGGGGCGACTGGAAACCAGGGGCGTACTGAGCGAAATTGCACGCGCACACCACGTCGAGCCCTTGCAGATTGCGCTGGCGTGGGTGCTGCACCGGCCAGGCGTCATCGCGATTCCCAAGGCAAGCTCGGCAGCGCACGTGCGTGCCAACCGCGCCGCGCATGACATCGATCTGAGCACCGAGGAACTCGCGCTGCTCGATCACCATTTCGAGGCGCCGTCGCGCAAACGTCCACTGGAGATGCTCTGAAGGCGCCCGGGAATATTGAAGGCACTCGGACCGACGCATCCAACGAAGTACACTAGGCGTTTTCGTGCTTTCGCAGGACGGCTTCATGAACGATTCACGTCCCGTCGTCGTTATCGGGGGCGGTTTGGTCGGCGTGTGTACCGCCGCGTATCTTCAACGCGCCGGGCGCTCGGTCGTCGTCGTCGACCGGCAATCGGCACGTCAGGCGGCATCGCTCGGCAATGCGGGCTGTATCAACGGCTCGTCGGTCGTCCCGACCGCGATGCCCGGCGTGCTATGGCAGGTGCCCGGATGGTTGATGCAACCGGATGGTCCGCTGGTGCTGCGGTGGCGTTATCTGCCACGCATGGTGCCGTGGCTCATGCGCTTCGTCGCGGCCAGCCAGCCCGCTCGCGTCGCTGCTCAGGCGCGGGCCTTGCGCGCATTGCTCGGCCCTGCGCTCGACGCCTATCAGCCGCTGCTCGACGATGCGGGTGCGAACGATCTGGTCACGCGACGTGGGTATCTCATCGCTTATTCCAGCCAGAGCGGCATGGCGGGGGACGAAGGCGGGATGGCGCTGCGCCGCGACAACGGCGTGCAGATCGAGACGCTCGACGCGACCGCGCTACGTGACTTCGAGCCCACGCTGTCGCATGAGTTTGTCGGCGCGCGGTACATCAGCGAGACGGGCCACACGCTCGATCCGGGCGCCCTCTTGGCGCGTCTGACGGCGCAGGTGATAGCGCGCGGCGGCCGTGTCGTCGATGCTGCGGCCACGGCCATCGAGACCAACGGCGCGCAGGCCGTGGCCGTGCACACGGACAAAGGCCGTGAAGCCGCAAGCGCTGTGGTCATCGCGGCGGGCGCGTGGTCCGCACCGTTCGTGCGCCAGTTGGGGGACAGCATCGTCTTCGACACCGAGCGCGGCTATCACGTGGAAATTCCAACGCCCCACGAAATGCCCTCGCGCCCCGTGATGTGGGCCGAAGGCAAGCTGTTCGCCACACCGATGAATGGCCGACTTCGTGGCGCGGGCACGGTCGAGCTGGCGGGTCTGGAAGCGCCGCCGAACTGGCGACGTGCCGATCTGCTGTTGGGCCAGTTGCACAAGATGTTTCCGGGCGCCGTGCAAGGCCCGAAGTCGACGCAATCGGTCGACGGTGCGCGCTGGCAGGGCTTCCGGCCCAGCACACCCGATTCACTGCCGGTGCTGGGCGCCGCATCGAAAGTGCCGAACGCGTTTTATGCGTTCGGCCACGGTCACGTCGGCTTGACCGCGGCGGCCTCGACAGGACGCACGATTGCCGCGCTGGTCGCCGGCGAACGGCCTGCCATCGACCTCTCACCGTTCTCTATCGGACGCTTTCGCTGACGAGCAGGGGTAAGGCGGGAGGCGGGAGACGGAAAGCGGGAGACCGGAGACGCACGCATCGAATGTGCTGCTCCCCCGCTCATCCCCCTCACCTGCCCTCCCCCGCGACACATCCCACACGCCCCGAGTCGTTACGACTTGCAGACGGAAGCGACGATGTCGCACGAGCGCAGTCGCAACGCCGGATCGTAGACGTCGGTCACGAGCATCAGCTCATCGGCTTGCGTGCGCTCGACCAGATCCGACAGACCGGCCTTCACCCGCTCCGGGCCACCGACGACGGACACGCCGAGGAACGCTTCCACCGAATGCTGTTCGGCCGGATCCCAACGCGCGTCCATATCGTTCACGGGCGGTTGCAGCTTCAGGCTTTGCCCGCGCATGAGCGCCAGAATCTTCTGCTGGGCCGACGTCGCGAGGAATGCCGCTTCCTCATCGGTCGGCGCCGCCACGACAGGCACGCCCACCATCACGTAGGGCTTGTCCAATACCGCCGACGGACGGAAGAGTTCGCGGTACAGGCGAAGCGCGTCGAACAGGAATCGCGGGGCGAAGTGGGACGCAAAGGCGTACGGCAGCCCCAGGTGCGCCGCGAGTTGCGCCGAGAACAGCGACGAGCCGAGCAGCCACACGGGAATGTTGCTGCCCGCACCGGGTGTTGCGACAAGACGCTGCCCGGGCTGTGCCGGCGCGAGCAATGCGCGCAATTCCGCGACCTGCTCGGGGAAATCGTCGCCGTTGGACAACCGATCGCGACGCAGTGCACGCATCGTCGCCTGATCCGCACCCGGCGCGCGCCCGAGCCCCAGATCGATGCGTCCCGGATACAGCGCGGCAAGCGTGCCGAAGTTCTCGGCGACGACCAGCGGCGGGTGGTTGGGCAACATCACGCCGCCCGAGCCCACGCGAATGCGCGACGTCTTGCCGGCAATGTGACCGATCAGCAAGGCAGTCGCCGAACTCGCGATGCCGTCCATGTTGTGGTGTTCGGCCAACCAGAAGCGCTCGAACCCCAGGCGCTCGACGTGCTGGGCAAGTTCCGTGGATTGTTTCAGGGCCTCGGCCACCGTGCCGCCGGCGCGTATCGGCACCAGATCCAGCATCGAGAGGGCCGTCTTCGACAAACTGCTCATGGGATTCTCCGTTTTCCTGCGCGCGCTCCAACCCGGCTTTTTCGGCACCGATGCCTCTCAGACCGGATGACGCGCACTACCGCCACAAAGTATAGTGACGAAGGGCCAAAATCCCCAGTAGGCACCCTTTAGTTGAATAGTCACCATTTGGTTACCATGAGCAAACCCGAACCTTTCGTTTTCGAGGAAACCTGCGTGCCGCGTCGCGTGCTGGAGCTCTTCAGCGTGAAGTGGACGAGCATGGTGCTGTACGCGTTGCAGTGCGGCACTACACGCACGGGTGAGTTGCAGCGTCGACTGCCGGGGATCTCAAAGAAGATGCTCACGCAGACGTTGCGTGAACTGGAGCGCGACGGCCTGATTCATCGTGAGGTCTATGCCGTCGTGCCGCCCAAGGTGGAGTATTCGCTCACGCCACTGGGCGAGTTGTTCATCGAACCCATCGAGATGCTTTACCGCTGGGGCAATCAACACGCCGACGTGCTCGCCCAATTGAGCCTTCGCCGCGGCAAACCGACGCCGGCTTGCGACGCCGACGCCACCGACGACGCCAACGACGATGTCCACACCGACACCACGGCTCACACGCGCGCCAGCCCTGGCGCGCCCGGCACCCGCGGCGCCCCTCGCACCGCCTGAGCCAGTGCAAACCACTCAGACGGCCACGCCCGACCTGGCGCACTGACGACGTCACAAGCAACGCACCAAATAAAACGGGCCAGCGATCAGCCGGCCCGTTTGCATCACCTCGGTCTTGCCGAAGTCATCGTCGCGTCATCAGCGATCCAGCAAACGACCCAGACGCATCATCGTGACGTTCACGCCAAGATGGCGCATCGACGGTTGCACGATCACGCAGTTGTCATAGGGCGTAACGATGACTTCGTCGCCATCGCGGGCGATCTCGGTTCCGGCCTTCTCGATCACTTCCAGCCCCGTGAACGGCTGCGAGAAGCGGAAGTCCATCGAGCGCGCCACGACCGGCTGCGTGATTTCCACAAACTTCTGACGCGCGGGCAACGTCTGCGTGAGGAACGACGCCACATCCGCTTCGGCCACCACACCCGCGTGCAGCAGGAAGCGTGCGGCGCTGTCGAGCGCGACATCACGCGCGCTCCTGGCGAAGTGCTGACCGGTTTCGATGAGCAGCGCGTTCTTCGGGCTGGCCGGATCGCCGAAGCCGCCGTAGTCGCGCATGCGCGTGCCGTTCGCATGCCCCTTGTCGATGATCACGTGCTCCGGCGTGCCGAGTTCGGCAGCCAGTGCGATGGCCTTCTCGAGGGGGCCGGTCATCATCAGCGGCGCCGACGCCTCGTGCATCGAGTGAATGTCGAGCAGCAGATCGACCGTGTCGATGAAAGGACGCATGGCGCGGGCACGCGACAACTCACGGCTCTGACGCTCGCCGTCGAGGGTCGAGGGCGTCCAGACGCGGTTCATGTCTTCGTCGAGGAAGCGGGTGGCATCGGCGTTCTCGGCGCTGAATTGCTCGTACGCATCGATATTGCCGAAGCCCAGCGACAGGCGTCCGGTCGTGGGGCGCAAGCCGGCGGCCAGCAGCGCGTCGACGGCGATCGCGCCGCTCACTTCGTTGCCGTGCGTGAGCGCGAGAATCATCACGTGCCTGCCGGGCTTGCCGCTATCGAACGAATGCAGAAAGTCGATGCCGGTGTTGCCTTCGCGCCAGCGGTGGATGTCGGGAAACGAGACTTCGATGGGGTACGCCGGCAGGGCGGCGCGGATCGCTTCGAGCGTGGTCATGAAAATGCTCCGCAGGGGGGGGCCGAAAAAAGATGACGACGTCGCTGTAGGGGACAGCGAACGTCGTCGTTGCGGCGAAAATCAATGCATCGGATGAGGATGAGGTGCTTTCGGGGCGGGTCGTCGGGTGCGCCGATCGGGCCTCTGCATTCAGGCCTTGGACGCGCGGGGCGACCCATGCGTGATACCGGCGATCTTGCCGGCGCGCACACGGCGGCCCAGCGAAATCACTGCGCTAATACTGAGCACGGCGGTCGCCATCACATAGAAGCTCGGTGCAAGCTTGTTCTGCGTCGCGTCGATGAGCCAGGTCACGATGAGCGGTGCGAAACCGCCGAACAGCGTCACCGAGAAGTTGTACGACAGTGCCAGACCGGTGCCACGCGTGCTCGTCGGGAAAATGTCGGCCAGCAGGGCGGGCAGCGGCGCGAGGCTCACGGCGATGAGCAGCCCCACGAGCGCCTGCACCATGAGCAGCGTCTGGAAGGTCGGATAGCGGTTGAGCAGCACGAACAGCGGATAGGTCGTCACGCCCACGAGGATCAGTGCCCAGAGCATCACGCGAATGCGGCCGAACTTGTCCGAGAGATGGCCGACGACAGGCGCGGCGATCATCAGCATCACGCCGGTGACGACAGCACCGATGAACGACGACGTCGCCGGAATATGCAGTTGCTTGACCGCATACGTCGGCATGTACAGCTTGTGGACGTAGTTGAATGCGGTGGCTGCGGCAACGACTCCGGCGCCGAGCAGCATATTCGCGCGATCGCGGCCGAAGACTTCGCGCAGCGGCGACTTTTCGCGCTGCTTTTCGCCGAGCTTCTTGAAGTCGGCGGTTTCGTCGATGTTGCGGCGGATGTAAAGACCGACCGGCCCGATGAGCAGACCCACGGCGAAGGCGATACGCCAGCCCCATGCGCTCAGTTGATCGGCGGTGAGCAGCATGCTCAGCAGGGCGGAGACGCCGGCGGCGAGCACCGTGGCGAGGCCTTGCGTGGACATCTGCCAGCTCGCGAAGAAGCCGCGGCGCTTGGCATCGGCATGCTCGACCATGAAGGCCGTAGCGGCGCCAAATTCACCGCCCGTCGAGAAGCCTTGCAACATGCGCGCGACGATGATGATGAGCGGCGAGAAAATGCCGATCTGCGCATAAGTCGGCGCGAACGCGATCATGGCGGTACCGAGCATCATCAGGGCGATGGACACCGTGAGCGATGCCTTGCGGCCTGCGCGGTCGGCGTAGCTGCCGAGGATGATCGAACCGAGCGGACGCGTGACGAACGAGATACCGAAGGTGCCGACGGAGAGCAGCAACGACGTCGTCGCGTCATGCGAGGGGAAGAACAACTGGCCGATCACGATGGCGAAGTAGCCATAGATCAGCAGATCGTAGAACTCGAGTGCGTTGCCGATACTCGCGGCGCAGATCTCGCGCCACGGGTTGTGGGGTTTGGCGTTACTGGTCATTGCCCTGCTCCTCTGGATCGCTGGCGTTGGGATAAATGTGTGGCGGCCGCGGGATGCGCGCGCACAGCGCGCCACGGCCACCTGCCAGTCTCAGGAAGCGGAGTGTAGGCGGCAGAAAATCGAGCTTCGTGCCGATTCGGCACGCAAAGGTGCTGTTTGAGGGTTTGGGAAGTCCGGCTTCGAAAAAACGGCTTGTCCGGTGTCCGAGCGATCAGCCGCCGAAGGGAAAGCGATCGATCTTCGATTCCGGATAGAGCGCTAACGGGTTGAAGTATTCCCGAAACAACGAGATTCTCCCGTCGTCCACAACAAACAGGATTGCAAAGTCGTTCCGGTAGGGCCTGTCCTCGCCCCAAAACCGCGTAACGCCCTCGCCGCCGGCTTCAACCCAAAAACGTGACGGATCGAGTGTCTCGTAAATCATCGGTCCATGCGTGCGCTTCCAGGCGACGAATACCTCGCTTAACCAGCGTGCACGAGCCTCGTGGTGCTCGCTCAGATCCTTGTTACGCATGCCCGGCGGCGCGTACGGCAACTCCATCGAATAGTCCTGCGCGAGCAGCCCCAGACGTCTGCGCGCCTCGTAAAAGCTCTCTCCCGCCTCGGGAAACACATTCAGGAATGCCACGATCGCATCGCGGTTGCGCTGACGCAGGGTTTCGATATCGGTACTCAACTTGAGGCTCCTTGGATGAGATGCGAGGTGCGACGTGCACCGTCATGTACGTGCTTCAATCCGGCTTTGCGACTTCCGCGAAACGCCTGTCCGCAACAGAGGCAAGAGGCAAAACGGAATGGCAATCAACATCGCCGAGATGGCTGCAATCGTCGGATCAATCTGATTGCGAATATCTTCAAACATCTTGAGAGGCAGCGTGCGAACTTCGGGGCCGGCGATAAAGCTTGTCAGCACCACCTCGTCAAAGGAATTGATGAACGCCAGCAACGCCGCCGACAACAATGAAGGCCCAATCAACGGCATCACCACGTATGCAAAGGTCCTGAGCGGAGACATTCCGAGACTCAACGATGCGCGCTCGAGCCGACGATCGAACATCGCGAATGCACCGCTCATGATGACGACCACAAGGGGCAATCCAAGACACGCATGTTCAAAGGCAATGGCCGTCGTGCTGCCCACGAGGTGCCAACCGGACAGCACTGAAAACGCCCCCAGCGCAAAGACGACTGGCGGAATCACCAGCGGAATCAGCATCACGCCTTGCCCCACCTGCCTCACCGCTTCGAGTCGAACGCGCGACAGACCAAATGCCGCGAGCGTGCCGAAGGCAAGCGAAAGCACCGTGCTGAGCACGGCGATACGCGCGCTGAGCCATGTTGCCGATAACCAGTCATCACTCGTGAAGAATGCGCGATACCAATGCAACGAAAACGCTTGCGGTGGAAAAGCCAAAGTATCGTCCCGGCCGAACGACACGATAACGACGACCACACTCGGTAACACCAGAAAGAGCAGTACCGACGCGCCGAGCACGTGTATCCAGGACATCGGCGCCAAGAAGGGCTTGCCCGCGCGCCCGAGGTTACGTTGCCAAAGGATGCCGCTTACCCGGTTGAGCAAACGCTGCGGCAGCAGACCGGCGCGAAGCTCGCCGCCTTGAGGGGCATTGCGCCATGATCGTGCCCATGCGCCGAGCGTGCGCAGCAGCACTCCCATCGCTCCCGTCACGGCCAGCAGAGCAAACGCGATGACCGACGCCATCGAGAAATCGGCGGCCGTGCTGACCTGTTGTGCGATGAGGTTCGACAGCATGACGTCGCTAAGCCCGCCGAGCGACATCGGAATGATGTAGAAGCCGATCGAAACGATGAAAACCAGCGTGCATCCGCTGCGGATTCCCGGCATCGTCTGCGGCAAATAGATCGTCCAGAACGTGCGCAGCGCACCCGCCCCCAGCGATCTTGCGCCGCGCATCAGCATCGGATCGACCTTCTGCATATTGGCGTAAAGCGGCAGCACCATCATCGGGAGCATTACGTGCACCATGCCGATCATCATGCCCACGCGACTGTAGAGCAGCGGCAACGGACCGTCGATCAGCCCCAACCATGTCAGCGCCTGATTGATCGGACCCTGATCGTTGAGCAGGATGACCCACGCGTAGGTTCGCACCAGCAAGCTCGTGAGGTAAGGAACCAGCACGCAACCCAGCAAAAGGTTGCGATAGCGCGGCGCCGCAAACGCGAGGCTGGCCGCTGCGGGATAGGCCATCAATAGTGTCAAGCCCGTCACGGCGAGGCCAATGAGCAGCGTTCGCCACGCGATCTGGACATAAGACGGCTCGTTGATGAACGCCGTGAAGTACGCACCGCTCAAATGCGGCCATCCCACGCTCAGCGAGGCGATATGCAGGAGCGGCAAAAAGAAGAAAACGGCTAGCAGTGCGCCCGCAGGCAGGCACGCGAGCCAAATGAGTCGATGCGGTGCTGAGAATTGCATGATGATTTCTCTACCAGAACGATGCGAGTCAGTCGCGCACGAAGACGACACTGCCCGGCAACACCTCCAGGCTCACGACATCGCCCGGCGCAATGCCGGCCGTCGTGCCAGACGCTCGCGCGGCCTTCACATCGATCGTCATGCCGCGCCACTGGAGCTGGTAGCGATGCGCGTCGCCACAGAAAACGGCCTTGAGCACGGTGGCGACCGGATTGGCCGATACAGCGCTTCTTCCCGGCACGCCCCGGCTGAGCCTGATCGCCTCTGGCCTGAGGACCGCAACTGCCGCTTCTCCGCTGGCGATACCGTTCGGATTGAGGCCGGCAATCGTCCAACCGTCGGGCGACGTCAGTTGCCAGGTGCCGTGACTGCCGCACTCGACGATACCGGGTACGAAATTGGCGTCGCCCATAAAGCCCGCGACAAAACGATTGACCGGATGGTCGTAAATCTGTGGCGCCGAGCCAATCTGAACGAGCCGCCCCTCCCGCAACACTGCAATTCGGTCGGACATTACCATTGCCTCTTCCTGATCGTGAGTGACGTACACGATGGTCTTGCCGAGTGTCTTGTGCAAATCGATCAACTCGAGCTGCATCTCCTGACGCAGTTTGCGATCAAGGGCAGAGAGCGACTCGTCCATCAGGATCAGCGGCGGATCAAAGGCAATCGCGCGCGCGAGTGCGACGCGTTGCTGCTGTCCGCCGCTGAGCTGGCTCGGGTTTCGTGCCGCGAGATGCCCCATTCGGACCGTGTCGAGTGCATGTGCCACGAGCCGTTTTTGCTCAGCGTGCGACACACCGCGCGCCTTGAGCGGATAGGCGACGTTTTCCGCGACCGACATGTGGGGAAACAGGGCATAGCTCTGGAACACGATGCCCTGATTGCGCCGATGTGCCGGCACGTTGCGTATGCTCTTGCCATCGACCCGAATGTCTCCACGTCCCGCTTGCTCGAAGCCCGCGAGCAACATCAGGAGTGTCGATTTTCCGGAACCGCTCGGACCAAGCAGCGAAATGAATTCGCCAGGACGAATAGCAAGGTTGACGTCGTGAAGCGCGATGGCTTCGCCGTACGTCTTGCAAACACCGTCGAATTCGACGCAGGCCCCGGTGTTGGACTTGCCTGGCGCCGGGAGAGGCGTTCGATCGACATCGCGCGCAGGTACAGCAAAAAGAGATTGAGGCATAGATCGTTATTCCGAGACACGGCTATGAGCGCCGGCAAGCGATCTGCCAGCGCATTCGGTACATCAAGTCACTTCAGAATCCACTGATTCCAACGCTCTACCAGACGCTGCGCATTGGTTTTCCCATCTGCCCCCACTGCCGCATACCACTCCGCGTCGACGATGTAGGCATGCTTCATGTTGGCGGGGAAGCTGATCAGTTTGGTGGCGAGGGTCTTGTCGATGAACTGGAACGCGCGCTGGTTGGTCGGCGCGTAATTGGTCAGGCGCGCCACCTCGGCCTGTTGCTTCGGCCGCATGGCAAACTCGACGAATTGCTGTGCCAGCCTGGCGTGCGGCGCGCTCTTCGGAATGACCCAGAACAAGCCGTTGACCTTGGCGCCGTCGTAGTTCATCTGCACCGGCTTGCCTGCCGCTTGCAGGCTGAGGGCGCGGCCGTCGGGAATCATGCCCATCGCAACCTGACCGTCGAACAGTTGCATCGCCTCGCTACCGACCGTCCACCAGCGCCGCACCGAAGGCTTGATGCGGTCCAGGCTTCGGAATACCCGCTCTATGTCGAGCGGATAGAGCTTGTCGACGGGCACGCCATCGGCAAGCAACGCCTCTTCCCACGGGCCTTCGTCGCCATACTGGCCCGATTGCAGAGTGCGAACACCGGGGAAGCGCTTGGTGTCCCATACGTCTCGCCAATCGTTCGGCCGGGCCGCCGGCGAGGCCAACTTTCTGGTATCGACACCAAGCACCGACGCGAAATAGAAGTGCTCGATGCCCCAGGGCTTGCGCGCGCGCGGATCGATCGCGCCCAAATCGTTCTTGTCGTAAATCGAATAATCGATATCGGCCAGATAGCCGGCTCGCGTTGCCGCGATGCCATTGGCGCCAGAGACCGACATCACGTCGACGGTTTGCGACTTCGATGTCTCGGCAAGCTTGAGCTGCGCGAGCGAAATCTGGTCTTTGACGATCACGACCTTGTTTCCGGTCTCTTTCTCGAATGGCTCGACAAGCGCTTTGATTTGCCCCTCCCCTAGCAGCCCGCCACCGACGACCACTGTCAGCGTACCGGCGGCCAGCGCTGGCACTGCAAGGCTGGTGAGGCACGCCGCAACCATGCTTTTGATCAGACTAAGTCTCATTTTGATATCGCTCTCAGGGAATCAGAACCGTGTGTTGAAGCCCAAAACTGCCGCCGTGAGGTTCTTGCCTGGCGACACGGTGATGCCGCCGTTACTCACGCCGCTGACCCCGAAGCCCACCGAGGCGCCGTTTCGCACTTCGCTCACGCCGGCGTAGACGGCGCTGCGCTTGGAAAGCCGGTAGTCGTAGCGAATGCCATACGAGGTCGAACGTCCATTGGAGTCGCCAAGCACCTTGTAGCCGCCATAGCTGAGCATCAACGAGCCACCGGCGACGTTTGGCACGAGCACGGAGATTTCGTAGATGTCATTGTTCGGATTCGCGTAGTTACTGGAGTTGACCGCAGTCACGCCAGTCGCGCCGCGATGCATCGCGAATAGGCCGCCCGCCTTGAAGATGCCGAAGTCGTAGGAGAGACCCATGAACTCGTAATTGCCCATCGCGGTCGAGGTGGATGCCGTGACGGCGCCGCTTGCCGGATTGGCAAACGACTGCTGCAAATAAGTGAGATCCGCCGAGAACGGGCCGTGGCGATAGCTCAGGCCGAGCGATGCGGTGTTGCCCAGCGTGCGAGGCAGCGTCGAACTTCCGTTGGCTCCCAGTGCGTAAAACGCACGCGCGCTCAGGCCGAAGAATTCCGGAGACGTGTATCGCACCGAGTTCGGCATGCGATCCCACGGTACAAAGAGGTAGTTGTTGGCCGCGTTGCCCCAGGCGAGATTGTTCAATTCGCCGAGCGAGTACGTGACCATGCTGAGCATGAACGGCGTATAGTTCAGACCGATTTGCACACGCCCGAACTCGCCCGTCGCGCCCACCCAGGCTTCGCGGCCGAACAGTGCGCCGTTGTTGGTGCTCTGACCCGTACTCAGATTCAAACCGCCCTCGAGCTTGTAGATTACCTTCGTACCGCCTCCGATATCCTCTTGTCCCGTAAAACCGAAGGCCGACGCCAGCGCATTGCCGCTGTCGATTCGGGTTGAGGTTACCCCGCCAGAATTCCCCCATTGAACCGATTCATCCAACGTGCCATACAGGGTCGCACTACTCTGTGCATAGGCGGAACAGCAGGGCAATGCGGCGAGAAGCAGCCATCGTTTCATTTTCATATTTCCCCAGAATTGTCGTCTCGGTAGCGGTGCGAGCAAGCCCGATCGGGCGCGCCGCAGCAGCGCGCGTCAATCAAGCGGCAGCACTTTGATCTTCTGTAATTCGCCACCGGTGGCGACAGCAGTGAGCAACGGATTGAAGAACTCGCGGAAGTGTTTGATCTTCGCGTTCTCGAGCTTGAAGTGCATGACGTAGTGGTTGGCATAGCCGCGCGCCTCGGCGTCGGGTGTCGGCTTCCACGTGCCGCCGCCATGGCACTCGACGAAAAATTGAGCCGGGTCTTGCGTATCGAAGATCGACACGTCGCGCCACGACCAGTCGGTGTACACGATGGCATTGCGCAGGAAGTTCTCCCGCAAAGCGGCTCGGCCCTCGAGCAAACGGGGCTTGCCGTCCGTCGACCAAAACGGAATCTCCTTGATTCCATCGTCGGCAAAAAGCGCCAGACGCGCCTCCCCATGAGACTCGAAGTACTTGCGCACGACTTCGCGATTGGTATCGCGTTCGGTTGAATGACTCACCACACACACCCGTTCAGTTAAGGTTGAAAGGCAAACAATCGGATCCGTATTTTTAATTTCGGATCCTAAAATGTATTTCTGGATCCAAGATTAAATGATTGGATCCAAAAAGAACAAGAGAAAAAAATGTCCCCTTGTGTCGGTGCGGTCGCGAAAACAACCAGGAAAAGATCGGGAAAACGGGACGAAACCGGCTGTGAAATATGGGGGACGAAGCGAACGGAATCCTTGTGCGGCGGGACATCCGGACCGAAGCGGTCTATGCGGAAGGTCGGGTGTTTTCGTCTGCATAGGGGGCACGACTCATATGCAGTATCATGGTTAACGATAGGATCCAAGACGTCCGTTTCGGATCCAAAATCCAACACCTCGGATCCGGGGTATACACGCATAAACGTGCACAAACGCGCATAGACGCGCGGTTTGCGCAGGCTGCTACCGATGGGCGGCGGCCGTGCGAATTCAAAAGACTAGGCGAGCAAGTTCATGTCAGAGAACGAACGAAGCAAATCGATGGCGGAGGTGATCCGTGACCAGCTCAGGGAAGACATCCGCAATGGAGTCCTCCCCGCCGGGTCGATCCTGAGGCAGGACGCGCTGGCCGCGCGCTTTTCCGTCAGTCGCCTTCCGGTGCGCGAGGCACTCAGGCAGTTGGAGTCGGAGGGGCTGATCTCGAATGAACCGCGCAAGGGCGCGGAAGTCATCGGGATGTCTGTGGCCCAGGTGTGTGATTTGATGGAAGTGCTGGTAGCGCTCGAGGCACGTGCCGCACGGCTTGCCGTGCCGAACATGTCCGAGCGCGACCTCGCGCTTCTGGAGGAGATTTTGCAGGCCTACGACGCCGCGCAGACCGACGCAGCGTGGGCGCTGGAAGATCGGCGCTTTCACGCCGCGCTCATGGCTGCCTCGAACAACGAGCCATTGCACAGGATGGCGATAAGCGTCGCAATGAAGATCGAACCTTACTTGCATTCGAAGCTTGGCGTGGCCAAGTCTCGCAACCGCTCTCGCAAGGATCACCGCGCCATTCTTGATGCGTGCCGCGCGGGCGACGGTGAAGCTGTCGCGAAACTTGTCGAGAACCACGTGCTGGAAGCCAAGAAAAACTATCTGGCGTCAAAGCGAGTCGATATTGCCCGTTGAGGGCCAGGCGTGCAGACGCGCACCCGGCGTCTCCTCACCATTGCCTCGCGAAAGACCGAAAAAAGCCAATAGCGCCGGACGTTTGCATGGCAACGTCCGGCGTCCTTTGACCCGTTGTCGAGCGCTCAACGAGACATGGGGTGTCCTGCCACGTCCGGCTTGATGGCGATACTCGGCGACGCACCTCCCGGATTCAACCCGACCGATGCGATTTCCGGTTTGCCCAGCGAGATGATGGCAGCGGCGAGCGCGAGCGCGACGGCGAAGATGCCAAACGTGTAGCCGGTGCCCGGGGCGTACGACGCGACCAGTCCGACGATCATCGGCCCCATGATGCCGCCTACGCGGTTAAGGCCCACGGCCACCCCCATCCCGGTGCCACGCACCTCCGTGCGATAGCACATCACCTGGTAGTTGTTCAGCACCGCTTGCGCGCCGAAGATGAAGAAGCCCAGCGCTGCGACGAACGGCGGCGCCCACAGGTTGCCAAGCGCAATGCCGACCGACACCATCGACATCGATGCCAGCGCATAGCCGATGATCATCGCGCGGATGCGGCTGCGCAGCTTGTCGGCCAGCCAGCCCATGCCGATGCCGCCGAACACGGACGCCAGCATCACCAGCGTGCCGTACGCGAATGCCGACGACACGCCGCCACCGCTCGCCACCACCAGCGACGGCAGCCAGCCGGTCAGCCCGTGAATGCAGAACAGACTCAGGAAGCCGACCACCCAGTGCACGATCGTGTTGCGGCGATACAGCGGCGAGAGCAACTCGGCGATCGAGCCGATCTTCGCGGGCTTGTGCATCGGCGCGAACGCGGCGTCGCGATAGAGCGCGGCCCGCTCGGGACGCAGCTTGCTCAGCAGTGCGCGCACTTCCGTCTCGCGACCGCGCAGCATCAGGTACTGGATCGACTCCGGCAACCACAGCGTGGCGGCGATCACCACGATGAACGACAGGGCGCCCACGTAGTACAGCGACTCCCACCCATAGCGCGCCGTCAGCGACAGCCCCGCAATGCCCGCGAAGATGCCCCCGGCCGAGAAGCCCAGTTGGAACACCCATGTCGCGAACGTGTTGGCATGCTTCGCCGGCGCCCATTCGTTGATGCAGGTCAGCGCCAGCGGCGTCACCATGCCCAGCGCGGTGCCCATGATGAGTCGAAAGACGGCGAACGGCAGCGGGCCGTGCACGACGGTGGCCAGCAGCGCGCTGGAGATCGTGAGCATCCACAGCGCGACCAGCATGATGCGGCGGCGGCCGAAGCGGTCAGAGAGCAGCCCTTGCAGCACCGAGCCGATCGACAGGCCGATGATGCCGCTAGACAGCATGAAGCCGATCATGCCCGGCGACGGCTGCCAGGTCTTGCGAACGAGAGGAATGACATAGGCCGCGTTGAACAGATCGTAGCCATCGAAGAACATGATGGCCGTGAGCAGCACGGCGAACTTGAAGTGGAACTCGCCAAAGCGAGCCTGCGCGATTTCTTCGCGCGCGGTAATGGTAGTCGTCACGGTTGTCTCCTGAGCGGGGCGAACGTGCGCCTGCCGGTCTGCTGCCGGTTGCGCTGCTTTGTCGTATCAACGACGACGGCGTGCCGCGTCCTCCCCCCGAGGACGCGGCGCCGTGACTTCAACCCAGCGCGCCGATAAGTGCGCCGAGCTTCGCTGCAAGCGTCGCGTTGTCCGCCGCGACACCCCACACGTAATGGTCCGGGCGCACGATCGCCGCGTGGCATCCGTGACGCGCGAACCAGCCTGCCAATACGCCTTCGCGCTCGGCCACGACAGCGGGCTTGCCCGTCGAGTCCGTCGCTGCTGCGCTGGCATGCTGCGTCAGCACGATGGCGCGCGCGCCAAGATCGCGCACCGCCGCCGACACGCCGCCGTCGAGCAGCGCGGCGTCATCCACGACCACACGCCAGCCGCCGCCGACTACCTCGTCGAGCAGCGCGCTGCCGTCGGTGGCGCTCGCCACCAGCGGCTGCGGGAACAGTGTGCCGTTCACGCTCGCACCGTCGCCGTCCAGCAGCCCGCTTTGCAGCGGCGGTACGATTTCCTGACGCGTGATGGTCTTGACCACGCCGCCAGCCTCGGCCAGCAAGCGTGCATCGCGTGCCGCTGCGGCTGCTTCATCGCGCTCGCAGATCACGCGGCCGATTTCCTTGATGCGCGTGGTGAGCATCGTGACGTGCGCCTTGCGCTCGACCTGATAGGTATCGAGCAGTGCGTCGGCAGCGCCGCCGCGCATCACGCGAGCGAGCTTCCAGACGAGGTTGACCACGTCGCGCACCCCCTGGCACATGCCTTGCCCGATGAACGGCGGTTGCTGGTGCGCGGCATCGCCCGCGATGAACACGCGACCGCGCCGCCATTCGCTCGCGACCAGCGCGTGAAAGCGATAGCTGGCCGCGCGCCACATCTGGCCGTCTTCCGGCGTGAGCCAGCGCGAGAGCAGTTGCCACACGTTGGCTTCCTTCTGCATCTCGAGCGGGTCTTCGTCCGGAGACAACATGATTTCCCAGCGGCGATGGCCACCCGGCCCGACGATGTACGTGCACGGACGCTTCGGCTCGCAGTACTGGATGGCCGTCTTCGGCAGCTTCGCCAGCCCCTGTTCGTTGACCATCACGTCGACGACTACCCACGGTTCGTCGAACACGAGGTCTTCCAGCGCGATGCCCAACTTCGTGCGCACGAAGCTCGATGCACCGTCGGCGGCGATCAGGTACTTCGCCGTCACGCTGCGCTCGGCGCCGGTGTCGTCACGCAGTCGCGCGCTCACCTGCTCGCCATCGTCGTGGAAGTCGATCAGCTCCGTGCCGAGCGCCACGCTGATGCAGTCATACGACTCGGCCTGTGCGCGCAATTCGCGCTCCACCGGCGGCTGCGTGAACGTCATCGTCGGCGTGTAGCCCAGCGGATAGGGCTTCGGCACCGTATCGATGCGCTTGATCAACTGACCTTGCGTGCCGTAGTACTCCGACGCCGGAAACACGTCGACATACGGGGCGATGCGCTGCGCCAGACCGAGGTCCTGGAAGATGCGCATGATCTCGTGGTCGAGCGCGATGGCACGCGGCTTGTCGTAAACCTCACGTGCACGGTCCACGCACAGCGTGCGCACGCCGAGCTTGCCGAGCAGGTTCGCGGCGACGGCCCCCGAAGGACCGAAGCCGGATATGAGAACGTCGAAAGACTCGCTCATGACGCTCACTTGCCCTCGACTTCGTCTTGCACGAGATTCGACAGCACGCCGATGCGCTCGATGTCCACTTCGACACGGTCGCCGTCCTTCATCCACACCGGCGGGGTGCGGGCGAAGCCGACACCGGCCGGCGTACCCATGGCGATCACGTCGCCCGGTTCCAGCGTCAGGCATTCCGAGAGCAGTTCAATGGTCTCGGCAACGCCCCAGATCATGTCCGACGTGTTGGTCTTCTGCATCACCTGACCGTTCAGGCGCAGTTCCATCTTCAGGTCGGTGGCGCCGGCCGGCACGTCTTCCGGCGTCACGATCCACGGACCGAACGCGCCGGTGCCGTCGAAGTTCTTGCCGATGGTCCATTGCGACGTGCGCTTCTGGAAGTCGCGCACCGACACGTCGTTAAAGCAGGCGTAGCCGAACACCTGCTCCAGCGCGTTTTCGCGTTTGATGTGACGGCCGCCCTTGCCGATCACCACGGCGAGTTCGGCTTCGTAATCGAGCTTCTCCGACACGTACGGACGGATCACCGGATCGCCGTGCGCAATCAGCGACGTGGCGCCGCGAAAGAAGATCAGCGGATAGACGGGCTTGAGGTTGCCGCCTTCCTTGGCGTGGTCGTAGAAGTTGTGGCCCAGGCACACGATCTTGCCCGGACGCGGCACGGCCGGGGCGAGTGTCACATCCGAGACGCGCACGCGATGGCTGCTGCGCGCATCGATCGCACGGCGCGCGGCGGCGAGCACGTCCACGCCCTGCTCCAGCGCTTCGCGCAGGTCGGCGGGCACGCCTTCGGCGGCGGCCAGATCGATCACGTCGTCACCGTCGATCACGCCCAGGCGGTTCTGCGATGCTTGCTTGAAGGTTACGAATTTCACTGTCTGTCTCCGTGTGTGTGGCAAACGCGGCACGCGTGCCGCGGGCCTCTCGTGAGGCACCGCCGACAGGTCCCGCAAAGGTTCGTCATGCGTTGTTGATGGATTGAAAACGGATGGTCTTTTGCGCGGCCTTCAGTTGCGGCGACGGCGACACGCCGATGCCCCACTGGTCGATGCGTCCCGGCGGCCACTTCCAGTCGTCGGGACCGCCCGTGCGATAGGTGTCGTCCACTTGCAGCACGTCGGCGGTGTACTCGATGACGAAATCGAACGGGCCGAGGAAGTACGCGAACACGTTGTTGCCCGGACCGTGGCGGCCCACGCCCCACTGGATCGGATAGCCGGCGTCGTTCATGCGACCGCCGCCGCGCATCACCGAATCGATGTCCGGCATGACAAAGGCGATGTGGTTGAGGCTGTTCTCTTCGGCGTCGGCCAGCGCGATGCTGTGGTGATCGCTGCCGCAACGCATGAAGGCCATGATGCGCGTGCGGTCCGACAGACGAAAGCCGAGCGCGTCTTCGAAGAAGCGCTGCGCGACGGCCACGTTCTCGCTGTTCATCACCACATGCGTGATCTTGACCGGACGGTCGGCACGCGCCTCGGTATCCTGCCAGCGGATGTCGCCAACGATGAACCGCAGCACACGGCCCTGCGGGTCCTGCGCGATCAACTCGGTACCGCCGCCCGGCTCGGTCACGGCTTGCGGACCGGCGACGATACGGCCGCCGTTGGCGGGAATCGCTTCGACCAACTGGTCGAGCGATGCCCGCGACGGCACGTTGAAATCGACGCTGCGCACATCGGCACGATCGCCCCGGTGCAGGGCGAGCACGTGATGCGCTTCGCCCGTACCGCGCAGATAGACGGCGTCATCGGTGCGGGCGACGACGGCGAGATGCCACGTCTCGGTGTAGAAGGTTTCGGCGAGTGCGAGATCCGGCACGCCGATCGCAATGCCGCGCAGCGCGCTGACGGGCGATGACTTCATGCATGACTCCTGGAAGCGATGCCGAGGAAGCGCTCGGCATTCAGATGAACGAGATGCGCGCGCACGTCGGCGTCGGCGCAGGCCTGCGTGAGACGCGCCACCGGGGCGTGCTCGCGAAAGGCGAACGGATAGTCGGTGCCCAGCATCAGTTGTGTGTGCCCGAACTGGTGAATCAGATGCGCGAGGGTGTCGTCGTCGAACACCAGCGTGTCGTAGAACAGGCGGCGCGCCTGCTCGCGCGGCGCCACCTCCATCGTTTCGGCCAGCGGCGCGAAAACCTGGTGTGCCTGCTGCAAGCGCGGCAGCAGCGACGCCAGCGTGCCGCCCCCGTGACTGAACGCAATGCGCAGACGCGCACGACGCACGATCAGGTTGCTGGTCAGCACGGACGCGGCAGCAAGACCGACGTCCGTCGGATAGCCCAGCGCCTGTAACAGCGGCTTCGGCCCGATCAGTCGCTCCTTGCCGGCAGGACGCAATGCGTGCACGAAGATCGCGGCACCCAAAGCTTCGGCGGCTTCGAAGAAGGCGTCGAACTGCGGCGCGCCGACCGGCGCACCGTTGACGTTGCTGCCCAGCTCAACACCCGCGAAGGCGCCGGTGTTCATGAGTCGTTCAAGCTCGGCGATGGCCAGATCGAGATCCTGCATCGGTACCGCTCCGAGGCCGATGAAGCGCGACGGCGCGCTCGCCACCATGGCCTCGATCTCGTCGTTCAGGAAGCGGTTCAGATGGGCGCCATCCTGCGCGGGCAGCCAGTAGCCGAGCAGTTCGGGCATCGGCGAAAGCGCCTGCACGCCAACCTGTTGCGCGGCCATGTCTTCGAGGCGTTTGCCGGCATCCCAGCAGCGCTCCGACACCGTGCGATACAGCCCGCCGTCGATCATCACGTGGCGATGGCATTCGTGCGCCGGCGCCATCGACGGCCAGCCGGCCGGCGGCACGCCCAACGCCGCCGGGAAATGCCCGGGCACGATATGACAGTGCACGTCGATGCCCGGCATGCCGGGGCACCCGCAGGCGCGCACCATGCTGGCGCTCGCGCCGTCACTCATGACGCAGCCCCGCAGCGACCACGCCCGCGATGCAGATGGCTTCGTCCTCGTCGCCGGTGCCGCCCGAAGCGCCCACCGCACCGACGATCGTGCCGTCGGCATCGCGAATCGGGACGGCGCCGGTTTGCGGAATGAACTTGCCGCCGTGCGTGACCGCCAGCGACTGGAAGAATACCGGGTTGTCCTGCGCGCGCTGCCAAAGTGCGCGGCTCGATGCGCCCATGCTCACGCAGCCCCACGCCTTGCCCGTGGCGATGTCGACGCGCGACATTGAAGCGCCGTCCTCACGCTGCACGGCTTTCAGATGACCGGCGGCATCGACCACCACCACGGCCATTGCCTTGTAGTTTTTAACGCGCGCGGCTTCGAGGGCGGCGGCGATGATCCGGTTGGCCTGGGCCAACGTCAGGACGGATGCCATGCGGCTTTGTCTCCATGTTGTCGCCCGAGTCTGCCCGGGCAATCCGTGCGAAAAATTATATATACAAAAATATTGATTTCCAATTTTTGTACACAAATTATCGTAAACACCTAGCTTTTGGCAAACTCGCTGACAGAAGGTGCTTTCAGATATACTTGCGCCAGATTTCCCGGCAACTCGTGCCCATTCCAGAGACTTCACTGTGTCCCGCGCCATGTCCCGTCTTTCCGAAATGACGTCCGCCGCCCAGCCTGCGGGCCAAGCCGGCTCGACCGTCACGCTGGCGACGAACCTGTATGACCGACTTCGCGCCGACCTGCTACAGGGCAAGCTGGAGCCGGGTCGAAAGTTGCAGATCGAATTCCTTTGCGAGCAATATCAGGCGGGGCAGACGCCCGTGCGCGAAGCGCTCAACCGCCTCACGTCGGACGGTCTCGTCGAGCGCCGCGACCAGCGGGGCTTTGCGGTGGCCGGCATCAGCGCCGCCGATCTGCGCGAGATCACGCGTACGCGCGTGTGGCTGGAAGAAGTGGCCCTGCGCGAAGCCTTTGCCGCCGACGCTCCCGAGTGGGAAGAAGCGCTCGTGCTCGCGTATCACCGTCTGTCCAAGGTGCCGCGCTCGCTGTCGGAGACCGAGTACAAGGAAAATCCGGAGTGGGAGCGCCTGCATCGCGCGTTCCACCGCACGCTCATCGGCGGCTGCCAGTCGCGCTGGCTGCTGGGCTTCTGCGAGCAGCTCTCCGACCAGCTCTATCGCTACCGTCAGTTGTCGGTGCGCCGCATCTATCCGAATCGTCATGAGCGCGAAGAGCACAAGGCCATGCTCGATGCCGTGATCGAGCGCGACGCCCCGCGCGCCATCGCGCTAATGAGAACGCACTACGAAACCACGGCCGACATCATCCTGGCCGACGCCAAGCTCTTCCCCAACGAGTAAGTCCCCCGGGCACGGCGCCTTGCTGCGCGCCGCCCGCCTCGCGGTTTCCTGCCCTTTCGTCCCCTGACGCTCAGCCACACCGGCCATCGCCGGCATGATGCGTGCGCGCAATCCGCTACGGCGCGTCGCTGTGCCACATCGCGATGGCTCGTGCGGCACCGCATCGCCGCGCGAAATCACACCATCGCCGGAAAATGTATACAAAAATTACGATACAAGACTTTTATATCGGATGCCCGTCGATTTCCTGATAGGAGGTATCGCGAAACACACGGGCATCGAAAAAGGGCTGTCCCTAGAATTTTCGTCAGCATGTCGACAGAACATGCCACCGAACGAAAAGATGGAGACAGTCACATGAAGCTTCCCCGCACGCAGGCGGCGGCGTTGATCGTGGCGCACGTGGTCGGCATGATCGACCTCGTGGCCCTGCCGCTCTGGATCGGCGCCCTGATGAACCGTTTCGGCTGGAATCCGGCCGAGGCAGGCTTTCAGGTCACCGCGTACCTCACCTGTGCCGTGCTCGCGAGCGCCTGGCTCGCCCCGCGCAGCCCCCGCATTCGCGGCCGTCGCGCCGCCACCCTGAGTTATCTCGTTGCCGCAGCCGCCTTCGGTGGTCTTGCCGTCGCCCCGTCGTTTGCGCTCGTCGCCGCGCTGCACGTGCTGGCAGGCGCCGGTGTCGGTTGCGGCCTGTCGTTGGCGCACGGCGCGATCGCCCGCACCGCCAACCCGCACCGCCTGTTCGCCTGCGCCCACCTGGGGCTGGGCCTGTTCGGCATCGCCTTCTTCGCGCTCACGCCGCTGGCTATCGAACAGTTCGGCCCGGCCGCGCTGTTCCAGATCTTCTGCGGCTTGTGCCTGTTGGCCGCCGTGGTGAATGCCGTGGCGTTCCCCGTCGCCGACGATCGTGCGACGCCGGCGCATGCTGCGCCCGACGCACGCCAGCCGCTCGACAAACGCTGCGGGTGGATCATCGGCGGCATCGTGCTGATGGCGCTCAATCAAGCGCTGGTGTTCAGCTTCGTCGAACGCATCGGCGTGGCGCGCGGCTTCGCCCAGTCGCACGTGAATGCCGTGCTGGTCGCGTGCGGCTTCGTCAACCTGCTCCCGCCGCTGGCCGCCGCCCTGTTGCAGCGCCGCCTGCGCGCCACCACCGTGGCCGTCGCGGGCCCGGTCGCGCAGATCGTGCTGGCGCTCGTCATCAGCCAGTCGGCCGATTTCGCACCGTATGCGCTCGCCACCGCCTGCTGGGTGTTCGCGATGATCTTCACGCACACGTTCCTCTTTGGCCTGCTGGCGCGCCTCGACCCGACCGGCCGTGCGAATGCGTCCACGCCCGCGATGCTGATGTCGGGGTCCGCCATCGGTCCGCTGCTCGGCGGTCTGCTGATCGTGCGTTTCGGCTTCGGTGCGCTCGGCGTCGCCGCCACGGTCATCGGCCTGGCCTGCGTGATGCTGATGCGCCGGGTCCGCGACAGCGATGCATCGTTAGACGCCACAGGCGCCGGCGCGGCACAGTCGCCCGGGCAGGCCTGAACAAGAGCGCTCGCTCCCGGCATCAATCCCGGCTTCATTCACGTTTCCCCTGTCGTTTCACGCGCCGAGTCGGCGCCAGCCCGCACGCCGGTGTGCGTGCCGGGCGCCTGCACACCATGAGGTAAGCACATGTCTGGAATGGTCTTTGAAGATATCCGCGTATTCGATGGCAGCGCCAGCCTGCCCTTCCCCGCGCAAGTGCGCGTCGAGGGCAACCGCATTACGGCTGTGGCCACCGCAGGCACGCCGTCGCTCGCGCATCCCGGCGACACGGTCTATGCGTGCGGCGGCGCCACGCTGATGCCCGGCCTCGTCGAGGCCCACGCGCACCTGTCGTGGCCCAGCTCGGTCGAGCGCTTCGTGCCGGGCATGTCGCTGCCCACCGAGGAACTCGTGCTGACCACGGCGCGCAATGCCCGCATCCTGCTCGATCACGGCTTCACCAGCGCGTACTCGGCCGGGGCGCTCAACAAGCGCGTGGAAGTCGCGCTGGCGGAGCAGATCAATTCGGGCGGCATGCCCGGACCGCGTCTGGTGGCCTCGTCTATCGAGCGGACCCCGCCCGTGGCCGAAGACGAACAGGCACTCAGCGCAGGCGAAGTCGACGAGCATGGCAAAGGCCCGGACGCGGTCCGCGCCTTCGTGCGCGGCTGCGCCGCGATGGGCGCGCGCTCGGTCAAGTTCCTTCTGTCTGGCGAAGATGCGCTGCAACCCGGTGCTTCGCAATTGCTGCTCTACACGGAAGCGGAAGCCAGGGCCGCCGGCGATGCCGCGCGCGAACACGGCGTCTGGCTGGCGGCGCACGCGCAAGCGGCCGAAGCGGTGAAGATGGCGCTGCGCAACGGCTTTCGCGTGCTGTATCACTGCACGTACGCCGACGACGAAGCGCTCGACATGCTCGCCGCCGCGCGCGACGACATCTTCGTGGCACCGGCCATCGGTATCATTCAGGCGACGCTCGAAGCCAACCCGCCGCCGCACTTCGACATGAGCCACATGAAGCGCAGCGCCGCCGAGGTGAAGGCGCTCCAGCAAAAGCTGATCCCGGCCCTTCGTGCACGCGGCGTACGCATCCTGCCGGGCGGCGACTACGGCTTCCCGTTCAATCCGAACGGACGCAACGCGCGCGACCTCGCGTTGTTCGTCGAACTGTTCGGCTATTCGCCGGCCGAGGCACTGCACGCCGCCACCGCACTGGGCGGCGAACTGATGGGCATGGGGCATGAACTCGGCCGCATCGCGACCGGCTATCTGGCCGACCTGCTGATCGTCGATGGCGATCCGTGTCAGGACGTAACGCTGTTGCAGGACAAGCAGCGACTGCTCGGCATCATGAAGGACGGCCGCTTCCACAAGACGCCGGCCGGCTTCTTGCAAGCTGTTGCGGCGTGAGGAAAGCCATGCCGACACCTTCTCGCATTTTCGAGACGGATCGCCTGTTGCTCGACACGCGCATCCGCGAACTCGGCGCCGTGATCGATCCGCCTCGCGTCAAAGCGTGGTACGCCCCCTATGCCGAGCAACAGGACACGAGTGGCGTCGACGTGCGGCGCGATGTGGCTTACGGCACCGACGAGCGTCATCAACTCGACGTGTACACGCCGTCGCGGGGCAGCGACACGAAGCGCGCTGCCCTGATCTTCGTGCACGGCGGCGGCTTCATTCGCGGCGACAAGCGCGATCGCGCCAATTTCGGCTGGTACTTCGCGCGACGCAACGTGGTCACGATCTTGCCGAACTACCGGCTCGGCCCGAAGGGCACGTGGCCCGCAGGTGCGCTCGACGTCGCCGCCGTGTGGGCGTGGGTGCATGCGAATGCGGATTCGCTCGGCATCGATCCTGCGCGCATCTCGCTCGGCGGCGAATCGGCAGGCGCGGCGCACGTGGCCGCGGCCACGCTGATCCATGCGATGCACAGCGACGCGCTGCCGCCGCCGGCGTCGGTCGCGCTGATCTCGGGCGTCTACAACGTCGAGCTGGAGCGGCGCTGCCGCGAGCAGTTCGGTGTGTCGACGCCTGACCCGCGCAACGATGCCTACTTCGGCACCGACGCGTCGCGCATGCGCGCGATGTCGACCGTGCGCCTCGTCGATGTCGCGCCGTTCCCGCTGCTCGTCACCTACGCCGAACTCGATCCGCCGCAGATGCAGGTGCAGGCCGGCGAGCTGTTCGCACGCCTCGTGTGCGATCACGGTTTCGCGCCGCAGATCAAGTGCATTGCCCATCACAACCATCTGTCGCAGGTCGAGGCGGTCAACACCGTCGACGACACCGTGGCGGAGCTGATTCTGCAACACATGACGTGACCTCGCGCGTCGCGCACCGACGCATCAGGAGGAGACAACAAGACCGGCCCCACGGGGCACGGTCGTCCGATTCATTCGCAGCGGGCCCACCCGCCAAGATCAAAAGCCATAACGAAGACATTGGAGACAACATGCTGCATCCGCATTCGCAATTCCCCCGTGCCCTGCCTTGGCGCCAGCGTGCGCAAGCGCCCGGTCTGCGCAAAAAACGCGCGGCCTTGCTCGCGGCATGCGCCGCTACGGCGCTCGGCACCTGCGCCAACGCGCACGCCCAGTCGGGCGTCACCATCTACGGCATTCTCGACGCCGGCGTGACGTACTTCAGCAACCAGGGCGGCGCAGCGAACTGGTCGCAATCGAACGGCGTCGATTTCCCGACGACGATCGGCATGGTCGGGCGCGAAGATCTCGGCGGCGGCCTGGCCGCCATCTTCCGGCTCGAGACCGCATTCAAGATGAACAACGGCATGTCGCTCGAAGCGAGCCAGATGTTCAACAAGCAGGCGTCCGTTGGCTTGCAGGATCGCACCCTCGGCACGGTACAGATCGGCCGCCTGCACGAGTTCACCGTGGAGATGGCGCAGTATGTCGCCGCGCACGGCGGCATCTTCGGCTTCCACCCGGGCAATTACGACCAGATCGTCCAGTCGTACCTGAACAATGCCGTGATGTACGAAACGCCGGTGTGGAGCGGGGCCCAGTTCGGCGCGATGTACGCCTTCGGGTCGAGCGCCACGCCGGCGACCAACACCGGGCGCGCCTACGGCTTCAAAGCGGCCTACGCCAACGGCCCGCTGCAAGCGATGGTGACGATGCAGAGCATCAACGGCACCACCATCAACCCCGGCTCGATCGGCCTGCCGTACGCCTTCGGCCAAAGCACGGCGAGCACTCTGTCCAGCGGCATTGCGCTGCAAAACCTCACCACCGTCGTGAGCGATGTGAGCTATCGCCTCGGCGACCTCGACCTGATCGGCGTGTATTCGTACACCCGCATGCAGGCGCATGACGCTGTCGAGAAACTGGGTACGGGCGAGTTGGAGGCCGTCTATCACTTCAGCCCCGCGTGGAGCGTGGGCGGTGGCTACACCTACTCGGTCGGCATGGGCGGACGCTGGCACATTTACAACCTGAGCACGCACTACATGCTGTCCAAGCGCACCACGCTGTATCTCGACGGCGAGTTCCAGCACGTTACCGGTGCGGGACAAAAGGCCGCGCTGCTCTTCAGTCAGCCATCGTCCACGACCAGCCAACTGGCCGTGACCGCCGGCATCAAGCATACGTTCTGAACGACCGCAGCATCCCAAGGAGACACGACATGAAGGGATTCACCGGCGCTGCACGGCGTCGACTGCACATCGCCGCCGCCAGCGCCATCGCACTCTCGGTCTTCGCGAGTGCACCGGCGCCTGCCGTCGATACCCCCGCCGCACTGACGTGGACCACGCTCGGCACGGCGGCCGGGCCGGTGCTGTACGCGCAACGCTCGCAACCGGCCAACCTGTTGAGCGTCGACGGCCGTGCGTGGCTGATCGATTGCGGCGATGGTGCGCTCGAACGCCTCGCGGCCTTGCATGTCCGCGCGGCGCAGGTCGATACCGTCGTCATCAGTCACCTGCACATGGATCACATCGGCGGCCTGCAAGGGCTGCTCGGTCTGCGCTGGATGCAGGGCGCCAGGCAAAAGCTGACGATCTACGGGCCGCCGGGCACCGACGCGGTCGTCGCCGGCCTCGTCGCATCGCTCAAACCGGTTGCCGCAATCGATGGCGAGCAGGCCGGGCACGACGACCCCGCCGCGCTGGTCGAGGTCGTCACACTGCGCGACGGCGCCGACATCGACGTGCAGGGCGTTCGCCTGCGCGCGGTGCGCAACTCGCACTTCGACGTCACACCGGGGCACCCGCTCGAGAACGGCACGCAGTCGCTGTCGCTGCGCTTCGACTACAAGGGCCGGTCGATCGGCTATACGGGCGACACCGGCCCGAGCGACGCCGTCGCGCGCCTGGAACAGAACGTCGATGTGCTCGTGAGCGAAGTGATCGACATCGAGCCGACCATTGCCGGCATCGCGCGCGCCATGGGACAGATGTCGCCGCAGGCCCGCGAGCACCTGATCGATCACCTCAAGACGCAGCACCTGACGCCCCGCGAAGCCGGCGCGCTCGCCGCAAAAGCCAACGCCAGGCAGTTGGTATTCACCCATCTCGCGATCGCCGGCCCTACCGATGACTCGCGCGACACGCTGATCAACGGCGCGAAGGAAGCCTTCAACGGCCCCATCGCCGTCGCCCACGACCTCGACCGCTTCTGATTGCAAAGCACAAGGACACACGCATGCCTACCCGCCTTCATACCGTCGGCGCCTGTCTGGCGCTTCTCGCTGGCACCGCGCTCGCTGCCCCCAACGCAACGCCGGGCGCAACACCGGACTCAACGCTTGATGCAGCCCCGCACGCGGCTGTCGTCGACGCCACCCCGCAATGGATCACGCTGGGCACTGGCGGCGGTCCGCTGATCCGGCGCGATCGCTCGGAGCCGGCCAACGCGCTGGTCATCGGCCGCGACGTCTATCTCTTCGATGTCGGCTCGGGCGTGGAGCGCCAGATGGTGGGCGCCCACATTCCGATGGCCAGGGTGCGCGCCATCTTCATCTCGCACCACCACATCGACCACAATGCCGATCTCGGCCAGGTGATGGCGAGCCGCTGGATGTTCAACCAGTACACGCCGATGCCCGTGATCGGCCCGCCTGGCACCGAAGCCATGGTCGATCATCTGAGCGAGGCCATGCGCGCGGTCGAGCTGGCGCCGATCGGTGCGGGTGCCGGCGGCAAGAAGCCGATTCGGCAGACCGTCGCCCCGAAGGATCTGGCACTGAACATGGACACGCCGACCGAGATCTACAAGGACGGCAACATCCGCGTGCTCGCGATCACCAACACGCACTATCACTTCGCCCCCGGTTCCAAGGAAGCGCAGACGGCGCGCTCCTACGCCTTTCGCGTCGAGACGAAGGACCGCACGTTCGTGTACACGGGCGACACCGGTCCGTCACGACATGTGGAACAGCTCGCGCAGGGGGCCGATGTACTCATCAGCGAAGTCATTGACATCCCCGCCATCCGCGCCGAGTTGTTGAAGGCGCCGCCGTCGATCCTGCCGCGCGACCAGTTGCCCGAGATGATCAAGCACATGGAAGAAGACCATCTCACACCCGTCGAAATCGGCAAGCTCGCCGCTGCGGCCAAGGTGAAGTCCGTAGTGCTGACCCACCTCGCGCCGGGTTCCGACGGCGAGACCGACCTGAGCGGCTATACGAACGGCATTGCGCCCACGTATGGCGGCCCGGTCACGGTTGCAAAGGACTTGCAGCGCTTCTGAGGATCCTCTGCGCGCGTTGGGCGGGCGCGGCGCAAGGCGCCGTCCCGCTCACGCGTTCGCCGCAGGCAGCTTTGCCGCGACGTTCGCCATGACGCCGCGCAGCCAGCGATGGCAGGGATCGGCATCGAGGTAGTGATGCCATTGCAGGCATTCGCGCACACGCGGCACGGGCAGCGGCACCGGCACGATGCGCAACGGCAGGTGCTGCGCCGCGAGACGCGCCAGACGCGCGTGCATCGTTGCCACCATGCGCGTGCCGACCACCACCGACGCCGCACTCAGGAAGTCAGATGCCTGCACTCGCACCTTGCGGCGAATACCGCGATCGTCGAGAAAGCGGCTCTCGAATGTCGGCGTGCGCGGCCAGCCCAGCAGCACCGACACGTGCTCCAGCCGCTCATAGCACGCGAGATCGAACGCGCCGTCGGCGACCGGGTTGTCCTTCGCGATCACACACACATATTCGTCCTGAAACAGCGGCACGAACGGCTGATCGTCGGCAATGAAGGGCTCGGGGATAATCAGGAAGTCGTAATCGCCACGGCGCAACTTCTCCGCCGAGTCCTCCACCTGCGGCAGGAACTCCAGCGTGATGTTCGGCGCCGACGTCTCGATCTCGACCATGACGTGACGCAACAGCACGTGCACCACATAGTCCGACGTGGCAATGCGGAAGTGCCGGCGCGCGGTCTGCGGCGTGAAGGCAGGCGTGATCGACGCCACCGTCTGCGCGTGCAGCAGCACGTTACGCACCGGCTCGACCAGCTCCTGCGCCAGCGGGGTCAGCACCATGGAGCGGCCAACCGGCGTGAGCAGCTTGTCGTCGAAATACTCTCGCAGCCGCGACAGCATGCCGCTGATGGCCGACTGGCTAAGGCTAAGCTTTTCCGCTGCCCGCGTAATATTTCGCTCTTCCAATAGCGCATCCAAGGCTACGAGCAAGTTCAAATCTAGCCGCTGAAACCGCACGTTCGAGTCTCCAGAGTCTGCATAGTTCTATGCTTCGCAGATAGGCAAGCTGCCCCACGGCGAGTGCAGATACCTCCACCGGTTGAAGGGTCCGGAATTCAGCTATCCCGCGCGTGATGGGAATTCGTGAGTCTACTCGGTTCGCGCGTGACGAGTGCGCGCAAACACCGTTGGCATTGGGATGCTGCGCGGAATTGACGAGCATGCGGGGTGAGGTTTTCGCAAGCGCCACGCCCAGTAAGTTCATCGATCTTGGCGAATGATCTCGCGCCGGCCTGACGGC